>ERZ501047.165-NODE-165-length-23446-cov-7.321235_pt1 | contig 23446 bp, 19 predicted proteins | sample MGYA00510868_ERZ501047 | MGnify/ENA primary metagenome ERZ501047 (study PRJEB25958, sample SAMN03398593) | human skin metagenome | study: EMG produced TPA metagenomics assembly of the Human Skin Microbiome Metagenome (human skin metagenome) data set. | reverse complement strand
CGGCGCCAACGCCCGCGCCGTCGAGCACGCCGCCGGCTCAGGCCGCGGCGGCTCCTGCTCCGACAGCCGCACCCGCCGCCAACGCGCCCGAGCCGGTGCCGATGCGCAGCGTTACGCGGCACAGCGGCGTGTTCGGCGGCACGCGTGTCGACTTCACCGCGACCGCCAGCGAGACATTTCTGCGCGGCACCGACGGCAAGGCCAAGGCGTCGATCTTTTCGGTCGCGTATATCAAGAACGGCCCGCGCGATCCCAATCGGCCGGTGACCTTCCTCTGGAACGGGGGACCGGGGTCGGGATCGCTGTGGCTGCACATGGGCGCGTTCGGGCCGACGCGGGTCGCGATCCCCTCCGACGCGCGCGACGATGGCGCCCCGCCCTATCCGATCGTCGCCAACCCCGACAGCCTGCTCGACGTTACCGACATCGTCTTCATCGATCCGGTCGGCACCGGCTTTTCCTATGCGCTGCCGGGCACCGATCCCAAGGATTATTGGGGCGTGACGCAGGACGCGCGGTCGATGGCGCAGTTCATCCGCCAGTGGCTGGGGGAGAACGATCGCTGGAACGCGCCCAAATACATCGGCGGCGAAAGCTACGGCACCACCCGTGCGGCGGCGGTGCTCAACCAGCTCGAGGGGCAATATAACGACGTCGCGGTCAACGGCGTCCTGCTGATCTCTACCGTGCTCGACTTTGGCGCGGGCGCCGACGCGAGCGGAAACGAGATCGGCTATGCGCTCAACATACCGTCGATGGCGGCGACTGCGCTCTACCACGGCAAGGCGAGCGACCCGCGCGGCACCGCCGCCTTTGTCGAAGATGCGCGCCGCTGGTCGACGGGACCGTATCTCGCCGCGCTGATGCAGGGCAACGCGCTCGACCCGGCGCGGCGAGCGGAGATCCGCCGCGATCTCGCGCGCTATACGGGGCTCAGCGAAGAATATCTCGAACGCGCCGACCTGCGCGTCACGCCATCGCGCTTCTACCGCGAGCTGCTGCGCGATCGCGGGCTATCGGTCGGCCGGCTCGACTCGCGATACACCGGTCGTGATCGTGATGCGGCGGGGGAGGAGCCGGACAACGACCCGAGCTTCTACGGCATCGACGCGGGTTACACCGCGGCGCTCAACGACTGGGTGCGGACCCGGCTCAACTACCGCCCGAACCGCGAATATTCGACCATTGGCGGGGTGCGCGACTGGGATTGGCGGCTGGGCCAGGGCCGCGACGGCGACGCCTACCTCAACGTCGCGCCCTATGTCTCACGCGCGCTGCGAGAGAATAGCGGGCTCCGGATCTTCGTCGGTCAGGGCTGGTACGACTTCGCCACGCCATTTTATGCGGCGGAGTATTCGCTCACCCGCTCGGGTTTCCCGCGCGGCCGGATCGCGTTCCATTACTATGATTCGGGCCACATGATGTACATCCGAGACGAGGACCGCGCCAAGCTGACCCGCGACATCCGCGCGTTCATCCGTGCGCGGTAATCGCTACCCGCGTGCCCCGGCCAGAGCGGTGGCGTGGGGGGTTCCACCAACGTGCTCCTGCGAAAGCAGGAGCCTAGGGCGGTCTGGCGCCGCGCTATGTCGCCCTGAGCTCCTGCTTTCGCAGGAGCACTGCGGTTGCGGAGCGCTTCAGGGACCGCCGACCCCTCAGCGCAGCTCCGCGAGCAGGTCGGGGATGTCGACAAAGGCAAACGCCACCGAGCTGTCGGCGAGGCCGTGGGGGAGGAAGATGCGGCGGCCGACGCACATTGCGCCGCAGGTGTAGACGACGTTGGGAACGTAACCTTCGCGGTCAAACGCCTTGGCGCTGAGCAGCGGCTCGGGCGAGCGACCCAGCACCTTGGACGGATCGTCCTTGTCGAGCAGCACCGCGCCGATGGCATATTTGCGCATCGCGCCGACGCCGTGGGTCAGCAACAGCCAGCCCTCGTCGAGCTCGATCGGCGCACCGCAATTGCCGATTTGCACCAGCTCCCACGGGAATTCGGGCTCGAGCAGCAGCTTGCCCCCGTTCCAGGTGCCGACATCGTCGCTGTCGAGCAGGTAGAGGTTCTGCCCGTCCTGCCGCCCGATCATGCGGTAGCGGCCGTCGACCTGCCGAGGGAACAGCGCCATTCCCTTGTTGACCGCTGCGTCGCCCTGCATCGGCTGGAACTGAAAGGTGCGGAAATCCTGTGTGCGCAGCAGCTCCGAATGGATCTTGCTGCCCGAATAGGCAGTGTAGGTGCCGATCCATTCGCAGCCTTCATCGGTGTGCTGGCACTTGGTCAGCCGCAAATCCTCGAGCCCGTTCGCCTGCGCCGCGGTCATCGGAAAGATGACGGTGCCGGAGAGGGTGGAATCGGCATGACGCTCCGCCGCGACGGTCCCCGGCGCCGCGCCTTCGGGATCGGCGATGCGGGTGGCGGCGGTGGCGAAGGGGGGCTGCGGGGCGAGCATCATCCACCCCTCCTCGCTGACGATCCCCTCGCGAAAAGCGATCGAGCTGATGTGGCCTTCACCCACCGTGCGCAATGAGAGGATGATGCGCGTGCAGCCTGCGGGCATGCCGGTCTGGTCGTAATGTTCGGTGACCGACGGGTTCATGATCGCCGCGGCGGCGTAGCTGTATTCGTGGCAGAAATAGGCGCCGACGAGCTGGCGGCGTGGTTCGCTGAAGGCGGCCGGGTCGAGGTCGATCTCGCGCGCGACCTGGTCGAAGCGCGTTTCGAACACGCGCCGCGTCTGCCAGTGGCGCGCCTCGAAATCGACCAGCACCTCGGCCAGCTCCTCGGCGACCTCGGCCTCGGAGAGTTCGACCACGGCGTCGACCAGCCGCTGGCTGCGGGAGCGAGTGCCGTCGGTCGCCTTCCACGCGAGGTGGAACGGCCGCACCACCACTCGCCCCGGATCAGCGACAAGCCGCTGTTCGAGCATGTGAATCTGAATGACCGCGCCCCCCATATGCCCGGCCCGATCGGTCGGGCTCGATTGCACTCATCGCCGCGCTTAGACGCTCCCCCCGGGGAGGGCGCCGTCGCGCCACAGCGCACTGCCTGCGCAGACGCGGCGGCGCAAGGCTCGCCAGCGCCGCGCTAGGTGACGCTGTGAGGGGTCAAGCCAGGGCGGCCGGTGCCTGCGAGGGTTTGTCGGTCAGGGCGCTCGCCGCTCGCCGCTGAGCAAGCGTCGCGAACTGGAGCGCGAGGATCGACTCCGCACCCTGATTGAGGTTCAGCCCCTCAGGGTTTAGGCCATCGAAACAGCCCCCGTCCTCGCGGCTGGCGAGCGGATGGCCCGCCTCGTTGGCACCGAAAAACCAGCCGTAGGCGCGGTCCGCGACGGCATCCCAGCCTGCCCCTGGCTCTGCGAGCGCGGCGACGTGCGCGGCATCGACCGTCGCCCACGCCTCCAGCGGCTGCTGATCATAGGCGCGCGGACGCTGGAGCTCGCGCCCGAAGCTTTCGGTGCCCACCGCGCGGAATGACCCGCACGGCGCCGTCTGCTGCCGGTCCAGCCACCGCAGCGTGGTGAGCCCCGCCTCCACGGCACCCGCGTCATCGAGGCGCAGGCCCGCTCTTATCAGCGCCTCGGGCAGGCGCGCATTATCGTAGGAGAGCACCGTTTCGAACCAGTCCCACCCCTCACGCCGCGCATCGTGTAGCCGCTGGCGCAGATAGCCGGCGCCGTTGCGCAGCAGATCCATCGCATGACCGTGGCCCGGGCGCGCATCGAGCAGCGCATCTGCTCCAAGCATCGCCAGCGCTACGGCGCGCGGGGAGGTGAACTCCGCGACCATCGGCAGCGCGATTTCGAACATGGTCTGCGCCCAGCGCCGCAGCGGCTCGGTCGGCCCAGATCGAGCAGTGACGCCTAGAGCCCACAGTGTACGGCCGTTGCTGTCGGGCGATCCGGTCGTCTCGAGCCACTGGCGGTCATAGCCCATGAAGTTGCGGAACCGCCGCGCATCCGCATTCCAGCCATGCTGCACGAACGCGGCATAGGTGCTCGCCAGCGCCACCGTCCGTTCGGTCGCGGGCAGCTGCACCACAAGCATCAGCGCGCGGGCATTGTCGTCGATGCAGTAGCCGTGGTTGCGGTCGGGCACGCGCATGATGCCGTGCTGGAGCATGCCGACTTCGTCGGTCATCCGCTCCACCGCGCGCAGGTCGACGGGGGGCAGGGGCGCTGGGGTGGCAAGCCCTCGCCGGGGCAGGCGAACCGGTCGGCGCGCTTCGGCATCGAAGATTTCGAGCACGCGGCTGCCGTTCTCGACCCAGCGCATCGTCTGGCCGCGGGCCCATGCCTTTGCGGCGAGCGCGGCGCGGGCGGCAGGGTCGCTCAACAGCGCGTCGATCGCGGCGCCCATCGCGCTCGCATCGTGGAAGGGGACGATCACGCCATGATCGTCGGCAAGGATCTCGTTGGCGTGGACATAGGGCGTCGAAACCACCGCCCGCCCCATCGCCACCGCGTAGGACAACGCGCCCGAGGTTACTTGCTGCGGATTGCCATAGGGCGTGACGTAGACGTCCGCCGCCTGCAGCCAGTCGAGCAGTTCGTTATCGGCGAAGAAGCGGTCGTGGAGCACCAGCGCGTCCGCAACGCCCAGCTCCGCCGCCCGCGCGACGAGCCCTTCGCGATAGGCCTCGCCGCAATCGCGTTTGACCGCGGGATGGGTCGCGCCGAGCACATGATAGCGCAGCCCCGGATGACGCTCGACCAGCGCAGGCATCGCTTCGATCATCGTCTCGATGCCCTTGCTCGGCGCGAGGAGGCCAAAGGTCATCAGCGTCGGCACTTGCGGCAGGCCGAGCGCGTCGCGGCCCGCTTCGGGGCTGACATAAGGTCGTTCGGGAACGCCGTGCGGGATGACCTCGACGCGGCCGGCGGGGACGCCATAGACGTCGAGGAGGATGTCGCGTCCATGCTCCGCCATGACGATCAGCCGCGCCGCGCGGGCGATCAGCGCACGCAGCACACGGTCCTCATCGGGGTTCGGGTGGCGCAGCACGGTGTGGAGCGTCGCCACCACCGGCACGCGCACGGCATCGAGCAACGTCAGCAGATGCTCCCCAGCCGCGCCGCCGAAAATGCCGAACTCGTGCTGCACCCACAGCAATTCGGCGTCGCTCGCGTTGATCTCCGCCGCCGCGCGACGATAGGCGGCGATGTCGTGCTGCGGGATGAGGTGGAGGTCGGGCGCGTAGTCGAGCCCCGGCTGGCCGTCGTCCATCGCATAATGATCGACGGCAAGCTCCGGCCGCGCGAGCTTCAGCGCGTCGATGCTGTGGCTGGTATAGGTCGCCAATCCGCACCGGCGCGGCATAGCGTTCCCGATTACGGCGACATGGCCAATCGCCCGCGAAACCGCGCTTTGCTCGCGCGTCGAGATTCCGAAAGCCGTCGCCGGTTCGTGCCGCATCGCCAATCCTGTCCGAGACCGGCTTCGGAGGGAAAGCCGGGTATCCAGTCAACTCGGAGCGGGCAGCGGCGTTCCGCCCGCATCGCAAAAAATATTGCAGCGCAGCATGAGCTATAGCGATCAACTTTCTGAGTTGGAAAGTTTTCTCTTGCCATAGTGGAAAGTGGAGTTATCACTTTCCGGATTGGAAAGAGGAGGGAAGGACATGCAACCTGCTGACGCTGAAGCGGCGCTGCGCGACCTCGACGGTTCGCGTTCACGCTTGGCCGACGTCCAGACGGAGGTGCCGCTGGCGCGCCACCTCGCGTTTGGCTTGCTGATGGGGCTCGTCCCGGCCGCCCAGGCGCTCGGTCATGGTGCGAGCACGGTCGGCAGCGTTTCCGTGATCATGAGAGCGTTGCTCCTGCAGAAATGGGACCGTCGACGCACCGGCGTTTTCATCAACGGTTTCCGCCCCGGCCGAACGCGCATCATCACCCTGGCGATGCTCGCCATGATGATCGGACTCCTCGTTCCCGCGGTGCGCTATGGCGCGAGTGGCGTTGTGTGGGTGCCGCTCGCCATCGGCGGCGTCGCGGCGGTCATCGGGACGCTGACGAGCATTCTGTGGTACCGCATTTACATCGGCGATCTACGTCGGGGCGCGGCTTCGTGAGCGGGTTCGATCCGGTCATCCACCCGCCCGCGCGGCTCCAGATCATGGGCGTGCTCGGCGGCGTAACGGAGATCGCCTTCGACGCGCTGCGCGACATCGTCGGGGTGAGCGATTCGGTGCTGTCGAAGCACCTCTCCGCGCTGGCCGAGCCGGGCTATGTCCGCCTCAAGAAAGCGCCGCTCGACGGACGGCAGCGCACCTGGGTCGAGCGCACCGGCGCCGGTCGCCGCGCGTTCGAGGGGCATGTGGCGGCGCTGCGGGCACTCGCCGGGATTTGATACGAAAAGGGCCGGAGCGCATCGCTGCGCCCCGGCCCCTGTTCGTTGCAGGCGGTCGGATCAGACCGCGCCGTTCACCTCGGCAAGGTCGAGCTGGATGCCCGGACCCATGGTCGAGGAAAGGCTGACCTTCTTGAGGTACTTGCCCTTGGCGCCCGACGGCTTGGCCTTGACGATGGCGTCGACGAAGGCGTCGAAGTTGCGGCGCAGGTCGGCGGTCTCGAAGTTCGCCTTGCCGAGCCCGGCGTGGATGATCCCTGCCTTTTCGACGCGGAATTCGATCTGCCCGCCCTTCGCGGCTTTGACCGCTTCGGCGACGTTCGGGGTCACCGTACCGAGCTTGGGGTTCGGCATCAGCCCCTTGGGACCGAGCGTCTTACCCAGGCGACCGACGATGCCCATCATGTCGGGCGTGGCGATAACGCGGCCGTAATCGAGGTTGCCCGCGAGCATATCCTCCATCAGGTCCTCGGCGCCCACCTTGTCGGCGCCCGCCGCAGTGGCGGCTTCGGCATTGGCGCCGCGCGCGAACACCGCGACCTTCACGTCCTTACCCGTGCCGGCGGGGAGGGTGACGACGCCGCGCACCATCTGGTCGGCGTGCCGCGGGTCAACGCCGAGGTTCATCGCGACCTCGATCGTCTCGGCGAACTTGGTCGACGCCGCGCCCTTCAGCGCCTCGATCGCCTCGTCAACGCCGTAGAGCTTGTCGCGGTCGAAGTTCGCGGCGAGGTTCTTCGCCTTCTTGCTGAGCTTTGCCATCGAATCAGCCCTCCACCACTTCGAGGCCCATCGAACGGGCGCTGCCTTCGATGATCTTGGTCGCCTGATCGAGATCGTGGGCGTTCAAGTCCTTCATCTTCATCTCGGCAATCTCGGTCAGCTTCGACCGCGCGATCTGACCCGCACTGGCCTTGCCGGGGGTCTTCGAACCCGACTTCAGGTTCGCCGCCTTCTTGATGAGGAAGGTCGCGGGCGGCGTCTTGGTCTCGAACGCGAAGCTGCGATCGGCAAAGACGGTAATGATCGTCGGGATCGGCATGCCCTTTTCAAGGTCTCCGGTCGCCGCGTTGAACGCCTTGCAGAATTCCATGATGTTGACGCCGCGCTGACCCAGCGCCGGACCGATCGGCGGCGACGGGTTGGCAGCGCCCGCAGGCACCTGCAGCTTGATATAGCCGGTAATCTTCTTGGCCACGATGGCCTCCTTTCACACTGTCGGACGCAGACGCGCCCTCATGCTGAGCGGTGCTAACGGCGGCGCGAAGCCACCTCCCGCGCGGGGTGTCCTCCGATTCGCCGGGCGAAAGGGGACGCGCACGCTTAGCGGGGTGGGGGGAGAAATGGAAGGGGTCGACAGGCGCGGCGGTCGCGTGCGGGTTCGCGCCACCTGTGCTCCGGCGGAGGCCTGAGCGGAGGCGGGGAGAGCGCCGGCGTGTGGCCCTCGACCGAAGTGCCCCTGCGAAAGCAGGGGCCTAGGGCGGCTGGGCGTTGCGCTGTGCTGCCCTGGGCTCCTCTTCCGCAGGAGCACGGTGGTGGTGAGAGGGTTGTATGCGCGCTAGCGCTCCGGCCTTCGCCGCATCCCAGGTAGCCATTTCCGTCACCCCGGACTTGATCCGGGGTCCCGCTTTGCTGGCGGCGGGGGGCTGTCATGGGAATAAATCCCATGACGTCGGACGGGTTGGCTGCGCCACCCGCCGGCCGGCGTTCGGTGTCCGCTACGCGGACCGCGCGGGCGTAGCCGCGCTCACCGAACCCGTTCAACCTGGTCGAATTCGAGCTCCACGGGAGTCGCGCGGCCGAAGATGGAGACGCCGACCTTGACCCGGCCCTTGTCGAAATCGAGACCTTCGACGAGGCCGTTGAAGCTCGCGAACGGGCCTTCGAGCAGCTTGACCTGATCGCCGATCTCGTAATCGACCTTGATTTCCTGCTTGGGGCGCGCGGCGGCTTCGTCACGGATGTTGAGCATCCGCATCGCCTCGCTCTCGCGCACCGCCTGCGGCTTGCCGGCGACACCCAGGAAGCCGGTCACCTTGGGCGTGTTGCGGATGAGGTGATAGACATCGTCGGTCATCACCAGCTTGGCGAGGACATAGCCCGCCATCGACGTGCGCTCGGACTGGACGCGCTTGCCGCGCTTCACCTCGGTCACCGTTTCGGTCGGCACCTCGATGCGCTCGATCAGCTCGGCGAGGCCCATGCGCTCCGCTTCGCCGAGGATCGCCTCGCGCACCTTGTTCTCGGAGCCCGAATAGGCGTGGATGATGTACCAGCGCGGGGTCATGGCTGTGTTCGGTTCCCGTGTCAGCCGGCGAGCGACAGCAGCCAGCGCACGATCCCGGCGAAGGCGGCGTCGACGCCGAGGAAGAAGATCGACAGGATGACGGTAAAGATCAGCACCATGATGGTCGTCGCCATCGTCTCGCGCGGGGTCGGCCAGACGATCTTGTCCATCTCGGTACGCACCTGACGGACGAATTCGCCGGGGCTGGTCTTGGCCATGATCAAAGCATCCTCAACGGTTCGCGAGCGGGTCCGCGCGACGCCCATGCTGCCGCACGCCTCGCCGGGCGGTCCATGCCGATATGGGATGGAGCCTGCGACCGGCCAAGGCGTGAGAGGCAAGAGTGCGCCCACGCGACTGTCGCGAAGCGCCGCCCTTTAGGCGAGCGTCCCAGCGGACGCAAGCAAGGCGGCGGCACGCGGCGCGGCGGGACTGGCAGGGGCAGGGGGACTCGAACCCACGACCCTCGGTTTTGGAGACCGATGCTCTACCAACTGAGCTATACCCCTGCGAAGTCCCGCCTCGCAGCGAAGGCGCGCGTTACCGGGACTGCGATGCGCGCGCAAGGTGGTGGGTGTCGCACCGCGCCGTGCTCCGGCCTTCGCCGGAGCACAAAAGCGCCGTGAGAGCCGTCAGCGCTTTGGCATCAAACTCAGCGCCATCAGGCTCATCGCTTCGGATGCGGTGCCGATGACGGCCTCGGCATCGGGGGCCCAGTTGGGCGAGTGGATCGAGGGGAGGCGCGCGGTGCCGGCCTGCGCCGCGTCCCACGCCGGGCGCGGCACGCCACCGACCCAGAAGATCAGCGTCTTGATGCTGTTGTCGGCGCGGTAGATCTCGCTGAAATCCTCCGCCCCCATCGACGCCGGCACGCGCGTGACGCGGTCCGCCCCGAAATGCTGCGATGCGAGTGCGGCCATCTGTTCGGTGAATTCGGGAACATTGTAGGTCGCGTTGGCGCCTTCGCGGCTGACGGTCACCTCGGGCAGCAGATCGTCGGGCAGCCCCGCAGCGATCGCTTCGCCCCGCGCGGTGCGGCGGATGCCATCGAGCAGCAGGCGCCGGGTGGCATCGGAGTAGCTGCGCACGGTGATCTGCAGCCGCGCCTCCTCGCCGATGATGTTATGCTTGGTGCCGCCGTGAAAGCTGCCGACGGTGATGACCGCGGCGTCCTGCGGATCGACCTCGCGGCTGACGATGGTCTGAAGCCCCGTGACGATGCGGCTCCCCAGCACGATCGGATCGCGCGTCGTGTGCGGCATCGACCCATGCCCGCCGAGCCCCTTCACCAGTATGTCAACGCTGTCGACATTGGCGAGTGCGAAGCCCGGGGTGTAGCCGATCTGCCCCGCGGGCAGGAACGACGAATCGTGAAAGGCGATGGCGTAGTCGGGCTTGGGCCAGCGGGTGAAGAGACCGTCGGCGATCATGGCGCGCGCGCCCGCGACGATTTCCTCCGCGGGCTGGCCGATCATGATCAGCGTCCCCGACCAGTTCGCGCGGTTGGCAGCCATCGCGCGCGCCGTGGCGATCCAGCTCGTCATGTGGGTGTCGTGGCCGCAGGCGTGCATGACGCCGGTCTGCTGCCCGCCCGCGGCGACCGCGGTGACCCGGCTCGCAAAGGGGAGGCCGGTCGCTTCGGTCACCGGCAGAGCGTCCATGTCCGCGCGCAGCAGCACGGTGGGGCCGGGGCCGTTGCGCAGCATGGCGACGATGCCGTGACCGCCGACGCGCTCGGTCACCTCGAACCCCGCCGCGCGCGCCGCCTGCGCCATGCGCGCCGCCGACTGCACTTCGTTGCCCGCAAGCTCGGGGTTGGCGTGGAACCACCGATAGTGCTCGATCAGCGAGGGCATGTCGCGCCCGATCTGCGCGCGCAGCGTCGCGGCGGCGGGGTTGGCGGGCGGAGGCGTCGCGCCCGACTGTGCCGCGAGCGGCGCGCTCGCCGCCAATGCCATCGCCAGAGCGCCCGCGCGTGCCAGTCCGATCATCCCTCGCTCCCCTATTTCCAGTTGCGCGATAGTGACGAGGCGATGGGGCGGGGGCAAGCGCTCGCGTTGCGTCGAAAGCTGCTAGAGGGATGCGCCATGCCCGCGCCCGCCGACCTTGTAGCTCTGCTCGCCGATAGCGCCGCGCGGCATGGCTTCGTCGCATGGGGCGTCGCGCCCGCCAATGTCGCGCCGCGCGCCGGCGAACGGCTGCGGCAATGGCTGGCCGAGGGTTGCCACGGCACGATGCTGTGGATGGAAAGCCGCGCCGATGAACGCGCCTGCCCCGCCGGGCTGTGGCCGGAGGTGCGCAGCGTGATCATGCTCGGCATGAGTTACGCGCCAAGGCGCGACCCGCTGGCGCTGGCGGCGCATCCGACCCGCGCGCGCATCTCCGTCTACGCGCAGGGCGCGGACTATCACGATGTGGTCAAGCGCGCGCTCAAGGCGGTGGCGCGCGACCTCCTCGCCGCTGCGCCGGAGGGGGAGGCGGTGAAGGTGTTCGTCGACACCGCGCCGGTGATGGAAAAGCCGCTCGGCGAAGGCGCGGGGCTCGGCTGGCAGGGCAAGCACACCAACCTCCTCAGCCGCGACCATGGCAGCTGGCTGTTTCTGGGGGCGATCATGACCACGCTCGACCTCGGGCAGAGCGCGCCGGCAAAGGGTTCGTGCGGGTCCTGCGATGCCTGCCAGCGCGCCTGCCCGACCGACGCGTTCCCCGCGCCCTACCGGCTCGATGCGCGGCGCTGCGTCTCCTACCTCACCATCGAGCACAAGGGGCCGATCCCGCACAATCTGCGGCGCGGGATCGGCAACCGCGTCTATGGCTGCGACGATTGCCTGGCGGTGTGCCCGTGGAACAAATTCGCCGACGCCGCGCGCACGCACCGCGCTTTCCTGCCGCGCGCGGAGCTGGTGGCGCCGCGCATCGCGGACCTGCTCGCGCTCGACGATGCTGGGTTTCGCGCGCTGTTCGCGGGCTCTCCGATCAAGCGCATCGGTCGCGCGCGGATGGTGCGCAACGCCTGCATCGCGGCGGGCAACAGCGGCGATTCGGCGATGATCCCCGCGCTCACCCCGCTCGTCGCCGACGAGGACCCGGTGGTGGCGGAGGCGGCGGAGTGGGCGCTGGCGGAGCTCCAGCGCGGCAACCGGCTTGGGTTGATCGCCCCGCCGCGCTAGGGGCGCGGACGCGCCAACCGATGTGAGTGACGATGACCGATCTTGTGACCCTCGAGCAGCAGCTTGTCGCCGATATTGCGGGCGCAGGCGACCTTGCCGCGATCGAGGCGCTGCGCGTCGGGGCGCTGGGCAAGCAGGGCAGCGTGTCGGCTCTGCTCAAGACGCTGGGCGCGATGTCGCCCGAGCAGCGCCAGGCGGAGGGGCCCCGCATCCACGCGCTGCGCGAAACGGTCAGCGCGGCGCTGGCGGAGCGCAAGGCGGCGCTCGAAAGCGCGGCGCTGAGCGAACGTCTGGCGCGCGAGCGGATCGACCTCAGCCTCCCCGCCGACGCCAATCCGCGCGGCAGCATCCACCCGGTCAGCCAGGTGATGGACGAGCTCGCGGAAATTTTCGCCGATCTGGGCTTCGCGGTGGCGACGGGGCCCGAGATCGAAGAGCAATGGTATAATTTCGACGCGCTCAACATCCCCGAAACCCATCCCGCGCGGGCGATGCACGATACGTTTTACGTTGCGTCGCAGGGGACGCCACGCGGCCCTGAAGCGCACGGCGCGGCGGAGATGGCCAGCAACCAGCCCCGCGTGCTGCGCACCCACACCTCCCCCGTGCAGATCCGCACCATGCTCGAACAGCGTCCGCCGATCCGCATCATCGCGCCGGGGCGAGTTTATCGCAGCGACAGCGATGCCACGCACACGCCGATGTTCCACCAGATCGAAGGGCTGGTGATCGACCGCGGCATCACCATGGGCCACCTCAAATGGACGCTGGAGACGTTCCTCAAGGCGTTCTTTGAGACCGACGACATCGTGCTGCGGCTGCGGCCGAGCTATTTCCCCTTCACCGAACCGTCGGCGGAGGTCGACGTCGGCTATCGCGCCGAAGCGGGGCGGCGCATCGTCGGGGGCGACGGCGACGCGCCGGGCCATGCGTGGATGGAGCTGCTCGGCAGCGGCATGGTGCATCGCAAGGTGCTCGCCGCAGGGGGCGTCGATCCGGATGAGTGGTCGGGCTTTGCCTTTGGCGTCGGCGTCGATCGGCTGGCGATGCTCAAATATGGGATGGACGATTTGCGCGCCTTTTTCGACGGCGACGTGCGCTGGATGCGCCACTACGGCTTCGGCGCGCTCGACCTGCCCACGCTGTCGGGAGGGCTGCGGCCGTGAAGTTCACGCTCGACTGGCTCAAGAGCCACCTTAGCGGCGATTATGCGCTGGACGACGTCGTCGCCACGCTCAACCGCATCGGGCACGAGGTGGAGGGGGTCGAGGATCCCGCTGCCAGGCTCTCCGGCTTTCGCATCGCCCGCGTGCTGACCGCGGAGCGCCACCCGCAGGCGGACAAGTTGCAGGTGCTGACGGTCGATACCGGCGATGGGGCCGAGCCGCTGCAGGTGGTGTGCGGCGCGCCCAACGCACGCGCGGGAATGGTCGGCGTGCTCGGCCTGCCCGGTGCGGTGGTCCCGGCGAACGGCATGGAATTGAAGGTCTCCGCCATTCGCGGCGTGACCTCCAACGGCATGATGTGCTCCGCGCGTGAGCTCGGGCTGGGCGAGGAGCATGACGGCATCCTCGACCTTGCCGATGCGGACGGCGCGGTGGGGACGGCTTACGCCGACTATGCGGGCGCGGGCGATCCGGTGATCGACGTCAGCATCACCCCCAACCGACAGGACTGCATGGGCGTCCGCGGCATCGCGCGCGACCTCGCCGCGGCGGGGTTGGGGGAGCTGGTACCGATCGAGGTGCCGGTGGTCGAAGGGCAGGGCGACGCACCCGCCATCGCCATCGACGACGCGGCGGGCTGCCCCGCTTTCTGGGGCCGCGCCATCCGCGGGGTGGACGCCTCGCGCCCCACCCCCGACTGGATGAAGCGGCGGCTGGAGGCGGTCGGGCAGCGTTCGATCAACCTCATCGTCGATATCACCAACTATGTCATGCTCGACCTCGGCCGGCCGAGCCACGCCTACGACATGGCGAAGCTCAGCGGCACGCTCACCGCGCGGGCCGCGCGTGAGGGTGAGGGCGTCACCGCGCTCAACGGCAAGAATTATACGCTCTCGGCGGGCATGACGGTCATCGCCGACGACGCGCGCGTGCACGACATCGCCGGGATCATGGGCGGTGAGGATTCGGGGGTGAGCGACGCCACTCGCGACGTGCTGCTGGAGGTCGCCTACTTCTCCCCGGAACGCATTGCGCTGACCGGCCAGGCGCTGGCGTTGACCAGCGACGCGCGCACGCGGTTCGAGCGTGGGGTCGACCCCGCCTTCCTCGACGACGCGACCGCCATCCTCAGCTTTCTCATCACCCACTATGCGGGCGGCGAGGCGAGTGCCGTCGCGCGAATGGGCGAACCGCCTCTGACCCCGCGAGAGGTGGCGTTCGACCCGTCGCTGACCGCGCAGCTGGGCGGTGTCGAGGTCGCGGAGGAGGAGCAGGCGCGCATCCTCTCCAGCCTCGGCTTCGGCGTCGCACAGGGCGCACAGTGGCGCGTCACCGTGCCGACATGGCGGCGCGACGTGGATGGCCCGGCGGACCTCGTCGAGGAGGTGCTGCGCATTCGCGGCTACGACGCCATCCCCTCGACCCCGCTCAGACGCCCGAGTGGCGTCACGAAGGCGACGGCCACTGCCGAACAGCGGCTCGAACGCCGGCTGCGGCGCACCGCCGCCGCGCTGGGCCTGGGCGAGGTCGTCACCTGGAGCTTCATCGCCGAGGACGAAGCGGCGCGCTTCGGCGGCGCGGCGCATGTCGTCGCCAACCCGATCAGCGAGGAGCTGAAGGCGATGCGCCCCTCGCTCCTCCCCGGGCTGCTCGCCGCCGCGTCGCGTAATGCCGCGCGCGGGGAGGCGAGCGTGCGGCTGTTCGAAATCGGTCGCCGCTACCTCAGCGATGGAGAGCGTCCGACGTTGACGCTGCTGCTCACCGGCGATGCCGCCCCGCGCGGGTGGCAGGCGGGTCGCGCGGCTCCGGTCTCGCCGTTCGAGGCCAAGCGGCTTGCCGAGGCGCTGCTCGACGCGGCGGGGGCGCCGGTGGAGCGGCTTCAGCTGATGGCCGCGGATGCGGAGGGCGATGCGCTGTGGCACCCCGGCCAGTCGGGCTCGCTGCGTCTGGGGCCAAAGGCGATGCTGGCGCGCTTCGGGGCGCTCCACCCTGCGCTGCTCGCCGCCTATGACCTGTCAGGAGCCGCGGTGGCGGTGGAGATTTTCCTCGACGCCATCCCCGCGAAACGTGCGGCGGGACCGGCGCGACCGGCCTTCACCCCGCCGTTGCAGCAGTCGGTGACGCGCGACTTCGCCTTCCTCGCGCCCGAGGGGCTGGCGGCGGGTGAGCTCGTCCGCGCGATCCGGGGCGCGGACAAGGCGAATATCGTCGGCGCGCGCGTCTTCGATCGCTTCACCGGCGCGGGCGTGCCCGATGGCGAGGTGAGCCTGGCGGTGGAGGTCACGCTCCAGCCCGGCGAGAAGAGCTTCACCGATGCCGAGATCAAGGCCATCGGTGAGCGCGTCGTCGCCGCGGCGGCGAAGCTCGGCGCGCACCTGCGCGGTTGAGCCGCAGCGTCCCGGCCCTTTGCTACCCGCCTTGCCAAAGCGCGGCGTGCAGCCGATATCGGCGCGCGTGGGGCCGGGCGCGCCGGTGGGGCGCGTCGTGACGAAGGATCGAGCACAAGCGATGACCGCTGCGCCCAGCGCCGATCCTGCCAGCGCTCCCCCGCGCCCTCGCAAGCGACTGATCGCCTCGATCCACGACGTCGGACCGCGCTTTGAACGCCACGTCGACCGGCTGGTGGAGCTGCTGTCACGGCGGCTCGGCGGTCCGAACTTCGCCATGCTGGTGGTGCCCGACCATTGGGGTGAGGCGCCGCTCAGCGCCGCGCCCGCCTACCAGCGGCGCCTGCGCGAATGGTCCGATGCGGGGGTGGAAATGTTCGTCCACGGCTGGCTCCACCGCGACACCAGCGAACATAGCGGCATGGCGGCGATCAAGGCGCGCCACATGACCGCGAGCGAGGGCGAGTTCCTCGGTCTCAGCCACGCCGACGCCGCCCGGCGCATGCGCGAAGGACGCGAGCTGATCGAGGGCGCGATCGGTCGTCCGGTGGCGGGCTTCATCGCCCCCGCCTGGCTTTACGGCGAAGGCGCGCGCGCCGCGCTGCGGGAGAGCGGTTTCGCGCTCGCCGAGGACCATATGCGCGTCTGGCGCCCGAGCGATGAGGCGGTGCTGGCGAAGGGTCCGGTCATCACCTGGGCGAGCCGCAGCGCGCCGCGGCGGCTGTCCTCGCGCATGGTGGCGGCGGCGGCGCGGGTCGCTTCGAGCCCGCTCGACGTACTGCGCATCGCGGTGCACCCCGGCGACACCACGCGCCCCGAGCTGATGGCGAGCATCGACGCGACCTTTGCCGCCTGCGCGCGCGGGCGCACCATCTCCCGCTACGCCGATCTGCTTGCCGACGCATCGGCGGAGCGGCTGGCGGCATGACCCGCGTCCTCACCTTTCTCCACAGTTTCGAGCCCGGCGGGGTCGAACGCGATGCGCTGCGGCTTGCCGCCGACTGGGAACGGCGCGGGCTCGATGTGAAGGTCGTGCTCGGGCGGCGTGAGGGCGCGCTGGGGGTGGAGGCGCCCGCGCTCGATTACGAGGTGCTGCAGCGCGGGCAGCGTTCCACCGCGGCGTTCGAGACGCTGTTCATGATCGCGCGGCTGCCGGCGGTTGTGCGGCGCTGGCGGCCCGACGTGATCTTCTGCGCGGGCAACACCTACACCATCGTCGCGGTGATGCTGCGGCTGCTGCTCGGCGCGGCATGCCCGCCGATCGTCCTCAAAATCTCCAACGACCTGGAGCGCCGCGACCTCCCGTGGGTGGCGCGCAAGGCGTTTCACCTGTGGCTGCGCGTTCAGGCGCGCGCCTTTGCGCGGATCGTCGCGATGACCGACGCGGCGCTGGCGGAGGCGCGGGTGCGTATGGCGCCCGCCGCGGACCGCATGGTGATGATCTGGAACGCCTCGCTCACCGACGCCGATTTCCGCCGTTTCGGCGCGGCGCGCGATGCTGCGGCGCTAGAGCGCGCGCGGCGCAAGGGTCGCCTCTACCTCAGCATCGGGCGGCTGGTGCGGCAAAAGAATCAGGCGCTGATGATCGACGCCTTCGCGCGCATCGCACGGCCCGACGACCAGCTCGTCATCCTCGGCGAAGGGCCTTATCGCGCACGGCTTGAGGCGCAGGTGAAGCGGCTGGGGCTGAGCGAACAGGTGCGGATGCCAGGGCACAGCCAGGCGCTCGCCGAAGCTCTAGCAGCGGCGGACGCGTTCCTGCTCCCGTCCTACTACGAAGGTCTGGGGGTGGTGGTGGTCGAAGCGCTCGCGGCAGGGGTGCCGGTGGTCGCGACGCACAGCTGCGTCAGCATGCCCGCGCTGGTCGGCGGCGGCGGCATGGTCGCGCCCAATGGCGACGTCGAAGCCTTTGCGCGCGGCATGGAATGGGCCTGCCACATCCGCCCCGATGTCGCGACGATGCGCGAGCGTGCGTCCCGCTTCACGGTGGAAGCAACGAGCGGCGCATGGCTGCGATTGTTGGCGGAAGTGGCGTGCGAACGTCGCCGCGCCCCCGGCGCCGCCGGACGCCAGCCCATCGAGTATCCGGCATGACCGACACGCCGCGCAGCACCTCCCCTGAATTGATGCCCCAGCTGGCGGGCGGTTCGTCGCACTGGTTCAAATGGCTGTCGCTGCTGGTCAGCCTCGCCATTCTGGTCGCGGTGGTGCTCGAGCTGCGCAAGCTCGACCTCGGCGACGTGCGCGCGCTGATCCCGGCGAACCCGCTGTTCTGGCTCCTCTTCGCGCTCTATTATTTCGCGCCGCCGCTCAGCGAATGGTTCATCTACCGGCGCCTCTGGAACCTCCCCTTCACCGGCATGGCGGCGCTGCTGCGCAAGCTCGTCAGCAACGAACTGCTGTTGGGTTACTTGGGCGAAGTGCAGTTCTACGCCTGGGCGAGGGCGCGCACGCGGATGATCGCGGCGCCGTTCGGGGCTATCAAGGACGTCACCATCCTCTCCGGCCTCACCGGCAACCTGTTCACGCTGGCGCTGCTGGCGGTCGCCTGGCCGTTCATTGCGCGCACGCAGATCGGCGTCGAATCCAAGACCGTCATCTACAGCCTGTCGCTGGTGCTGGTGACGAGCCTCGTCATCCTGCTGCTGCGTGGGCGGCTGTTCACTCTGCCGCGCAAGACTTTGTGGTGGATCACCGCGATCCACCTCGGCCGCATCATCCTCTACCTCGCGCTGTCGGCGGCGATGTGGGCGCTGATCCTGCCGAGCGTGCCGATGGGCTGGTGGCTGGTGCTGGCGACCATCCGCATGCTGCTGTCGCGGCTGCCGCTGCTGCCCAACAAGGACATCGTCTTCGCCGGGCTCGCCGCGGTGCTGCTCGGCCGCGACCAGCCGATCGCGGAGTTGATGGCGCTGATGGCGGGGCTGGTGCTGGTGGCGCACATCATCGTCGGCGTGCTGGCGAGCATCGCCGAATTCCTCCTCAAGGACAGCGACGAGGATCGCGACCGCAAGGACGCCGCCGACGCCGCGCAGTCCGCCAGCGCCGCCTGAGGCCGGCGTGAAGATCGTCGATGTCTGCGCCTTCTACACGCCACACGGCGGGGGGGTGCGCACCTACATCGACCAAAAGCTCAAGGTCGGGTCGGAGCTCGGCCACGACATCGTCATCATCGCGCCCGGCGACCAGTCGAGCGTGATCGAGCGCGGGCCGCGCGCGCGGATCGTGACGCTGCCATCCCCGCGCTTCCCGCTCGACCGGCGCTACTGGTATTTCAGTGACGAGGCGGCGGTGCACGCCGCGCTCGATGCGCAGGCGCCGGACATGGTCGAGGCATCGTCGCCCTGGCGCTCGGCGTCGATGGTCGCGCGCTGGCCGGGCGCGGCACCGCGTGCGCTGATCATGCACTCCGACCCGCTCTCCGCCTACGCCTATCGCTGGTTCGAACCGGTGTTGTCGCGGCGCACGATCGACCAGCAGTTCGAGCGTTTCTGGTCGCACCTGCGCGAACTGGGGGAGACGATGGACCGCGTCGTCGTCGCCAACGCGCGGCTGGAGGCGCGGCTGATCGAAGGCGGCGTCGCCAACGTCGCGCTGCACCCGATGGGGGTGGAAGCGGATACCTTTTCACCCGACCGCCGCGATCCGACCCTGCGGAGGCACATGCTGAAGCTGCTCGACCTGCCGGAGGAGGCGACGCTGCTGCTCGGCGTCGGACGCCTGTCCGCCGAAAAGCGCTGGCCGATGGTGGTGGAGGCGGTCGCCGCGGCGGGCGCACACGCGCCGGTGGGGCTCGCCATCTTCGGCGTCGGGCAGAGCAAACGCCGCATCATCAACGCCATCGGCGGCAACCCGCACGTGCGGCTGATGGCGCCCGAAAAGGACCGCGCGCGCTTTGCCGCGATCCTCGCCAGCGCCGACGCGCTCGTCCACGGGTGTGAGGCCGAGACCTTCTGCATGGCTGCGGCAGAAGCGCGCGCGAGCGGGCTACCGGTGATCGTCCCCGACGACGGCGGCGCGGCGGACCACGCGGCGGGCGGCGCCGGCGTCACCTATCGCGCGGCATCGGCGCCCGCGCTGGCGATCGCCATCGACCATTTCATCAAAGCCCCGATCGTGCCCCCGCCACCGCAAGTGGTCACCATGCGCGACCATTTCGAAGCACTGTTCGCCGACTACGCCCGGCTCGTCGCAGCACGTCGCCAGCCATCGCTGGCTCCGGCCTAGCGTTAAAGAGCGCTAGGCGGTCGGCGTGATTTCAGGCGTCGACAAACCATCTGAGCTGGAAGTTGACGCGGTCCATTTCAGTTCTATTGTCTTGCGGATACTGTGTCACAGTGAGCAGTGGAGCATGCAGATCGTCACGCTCGACCCTAAAATCGAGCTCATGAGAGTATTAGACGAAGAGTACCGTCAGCGATCGGGGCTACGCGACCGCCGTTTCTACAGCATCTTTTATAGTCGTATTCCTCCGGCGCCCCTTATGATATTAGGTATAAACCCGGGCGGCAATCCAGAAACTTGGAATCTTCCACCCGGCACTGACGAGTTTTGTACAACTTGGCAGCATGAATACGTTGATCAGAGATATCGAATCCAAACCGTAATGCAGCCGTTGCTCAAGCGAGTTCTCGGCATCGACGACCAAATTTTACGGCGCATCCCCAAGACAAACATGGTGTTTCGTCGCTCAGAAGGGGCTAGCAAATTTGTGGCGCAGCAAGGTGGAATGACCTTGTGGCAAGGACTCGAAGAGTCTGCGCCCACCCTTGCACGCATCGTTCGTCGCGTATCACCCCGAGCAATAATTTTTGAAGGCCACGACGCTCTTGCGATGTTCAACCACGCTTTCGGAGTTGCGCCCTTAAGTCCATCGCTCGTCAAACCATTCACCACGGCGAACGGGCGATATCCAGCCCTCGTTTACGCAGTGCACGAGGTTGCGACCTCGCTACTGCCGCACACTATCTTGAGCTTCTCACTGGCGCATCCCTCAAAGTTCGGACAGCGATTAGAATATAGGACCGCCGAACAGGACATGAAGATCCGTCTCACCCCGATCGCGTCTGCCGTCCGTGAGGTGGGGCCGCCACCACAGACAAGCCTGTAGAAATGGGAAAATGCGCATTCGGGGGTCGTTTCCGGCCATCCCGACTTCTTCCCCAATTCTAATCCTCAAACGGATCGCGGATGAGGATTGTGTCGTCGCGTTCGGGGGAGGTCGAGACCAGTGCGATGGGCGTTTCGATCAGCTCCTGCACGCGCTGGATATATTTGACCGCGTTGGCGGGGAGGTCGGCGAAGCTGCGGGCGCCCGCGGTCGATTCGCTCCAGCCCGCCATCTCCTCATAGACCGGCTCGAGCGCGAGCTGGTCCTGCGCGCGCGCCGGATAATGGTCGAACGCCTCGCCGCGCAGGCGGTAGCCGGTGCAGATGCGCACCGTCTCGAACCCGTCGAGCACGTCCAATTTGGTGAGCGCGATGCCGGTGACGCCGCTCACCGCGCACGCCTGGCGGACGAGCACCGCGTCGAACCAGCCGCAGCGCCGCTTGCGCCCGGTGACGGTGCCGAACTCGCGCCCCCGCTCCCCCAGCCGCTGGCCGGTCGCGTCGTCGAGCTCGGTCGGAAAGGGGCCGCTGCCGACGCGGGTGGTGTAGGCCTTGGCGATGCCGAGCACGAAGCCGACCGCGCCCGGCCCCAGCCCCGACCCGCTGGCTGCGGTCCCGCTCACCGTGTTGCTGCTGGTGACGAAAGGGTAAGTGCCGTGGTCGACGTCGAGCAGCACGCCCTGCGCGCCTTCGAACAGGATGCGCTTGCCGGCCTTGCGCGTCGCGTTGAGGCGGCGCCAGACGGGCTGCGCAAAGTCGAGCACGAACGGCGCGATCGCCTCCAGCTCCGCCACCAGCGCGGCGCGATCCACCGGCGGTTGGCCAAACCCCGCGCGCAGCGCATCATGGTGCGCGCACAGCCGGTCGAGCTGCGGGCCGATCGCGGCGAGGTCGGCAAGGTCGCAGACGCGGATGGCGCGGCGGCCGACCTTGTCCTCATACGCCGGGCCGATGCCGCGCCCGGTGGTGCCGATCTTGCCCGCCCCCGCCGCACTCTCCCGCAGACCGTCGAGGTCGCGATGCAGCGGCAGGATCAGCGCGCAATTGTCGGCGAGCGCGAAATTGTCTGGGCTGATGGCGACGCCCTGGCCGCGCAGCCGCTTGACCTCGTCGCGGAGCGCCCAAGGGTCGAGCACCACGCCGTTGCCGATCAGCGACAGCGTGCCGGTGACGATCCCGGAGGGGAGCAGCGACAATTTGTAGGTGGTGCCGCCGACGACCAGCGTGTGCCCGGCGTTGTGCCCGCCCTGAAAGCGCACCACAGCATCGGCGCGGTTGGCGAGCCAATCGACGATCTTGCCCTTGCCCTCGTCGCCCCACTGGGCGCCGACCACCGCAACATTCGCCACGTTTGCCCCTCTTCGCTTGTCGCGCGCGTGCCCTAGGCGCGGGGGCGGGGGAGGGCAACCGCGCAAGGGAGGCGGAGCGCTGGTAAGCCGCGGTGCGGAGGCGTATATTGCGCGCATGTCGTCATGGCTGCTCCCCCTATCGATCGTGATCGCCACCATCGCGGCGATGGAGGGCGTCGCCTGGGCGAGCCACAAATATATCATGCACGGCTGGGGCTGGGGCTGGCACCGCGACCATCATGAGCCGCACGATGGCGTGCTGGAACGCAACGACCTCTACGCGCTGGTCGGGGCGGCGATGAGCATTTCGATGTTCGCGCTCGGCAGCGAATGGGTCCTGGGGGCGAACGCCTGGCCGCCCGCGACCTGGATCGGGCTCGGCATCCTCGGCTACGGCATCCTCTACACGCTCGCCCACGACGGTCTGGTGCACCAACGCTACTTCCGCTGGGTGCCGCGTTCGGGCTACGCCAAGCGACTGGTGCAGGCGCACAAGCTGCACCATGCCACCGCGAGCAAGGAGGGCGGGGTAAGCTTTGGCTTCCTCGTCGCGCGCAATCCGTCAGCGCTCAAGGCCGATCTGCGCCGCCAACTCGCCGAGGGCCGCGCGGTGCTGCGTGAGAGCGTAGACTGACTGCGGTCAGCTCGCGCCCAGCTCACGCATCAGGAACCAGCGCTGGCCGAGCGCCGCTTCGGCACCCGCAGGCAGCGCCGATGCCCGCCCGCTTGGCGCGAAATCGTCGAGCCGGTCCCCGGCGATGGCGACCACGCAGTGAAAGCGCGATGCGGTGGCGAACAGGTCTGCGCGGGTGCGCCCGGCGTAACCGCCCGGGCTCCACAGCTCCGCCCAGCGCGTGCCCGAGCCGACCCCGCTCACCTGCAGATCGGTGAGCAGCGCGTCGATCCGCGCTGCGTCCTGCGTGCGCGTGAAGAACAGCGGCGTCGCTTCGAGCGCGCGCAACGCCTCGATCATCTGCGCAAAGGCCTGCGTCGAAGGGACGCGTGCACGGCCACTTGCATCGTCGAGGTCGAAGATCACCGCCCCGGGCTTGTCCGCGCAGTCGGTCCATTCGAGCGCGGTGCCGGGTTTGAGGATGGCGGAGGCCTGCCCCGGACCCGTCGCCCGATCGGTCGGTAGCGGCGTCGCCGTCGCCGCAGTGCGCACGCCGCGGCCCGCGAGACGTAGCGCGATGCGCCCAGCGAAGTCGGCGGCGTCGAGCGTGGCATTCGACCCGCTCACCGCGATGTTCGGCGCTTCGGCGGCGGGCGCAGCGCTGATCGGCGGAATGTCGTTTGCCACCTCACCCGAGCGCGCCGGAGCGCCTTCGGTCCGCACGGGAGCGGTGGTGGCCTCGCTTGGCGAGACGGGAGCGGCGGAGGCTTCGCCCCGCCCCGACCCCTCGATCGCCCTCCGCCCGACCACCGCGCCGGCGATGATCGGCGGAATTGCCGCCGCGACGCAGCCGGACAGCAGCGCCGACGCGAGCGCGATGGCGCTCAGGCGGAGGGGGCGCGGAAGGAGGGGGGTGCGCGTCGCGGACACGATCGCGTCGTAGGCGAGCGCGACGGCAGGAGCAACGCGAACCCCCTCCCCCTTGTGGGGAGGGGAAGGGGTGGGGGCCCGCTCGCGTCTGCG
>ERZ501047.162-NODE-162-length-23815-cov-6.996717_pt1 | contig 23815 bp, 26 predicted proteins | sample MGYA00510868_ERZ501047 | MGnify/ENA primary metagenome ERZ501047 (study PRJEB25958, sample SAMN03398593) | human skin metagenome | study: EMG produced TPA metagenomics assembly of the Human Skin Microbiome Metagenome (human skin metagenome) data set. | reverse complement strand
AGTTCCGCTTGTCGGAAGCCCATCGGATAGAAGTTCAAGTCCTCTCTCGGACACAGCTCATACCCCTGGTCGTCATCGACCAGGGGTTGTGCGTTCCTCTGGGGGTCTGGCGGCCGGCCCGGGACGTACGGCACCTGGCGCGCGGGTCTCGAGACGAGCGAGCAGGCGCCGACGAAGGAACTCCGCGCGCCACCGGAGCGTACCCCTCAGCAGGCACAATGAGGCGCATGGCAGAGAACGCGTCCGAGCGCATCGTCCTGACCGGCATCAGCTCCCGCGCCTGGGAGCACCCCGCCGACCGTGGGGCCCTGGTGGCGCTGCGGAAGATCCGCGGCTTCGACTCCGTGCTGCGCAAGATCAGCGGGTTCATGACGGAGCGCTCGCTGAGGCTGCTGCTGCTGGGCTCTTCGGTCAAGGTCGACACCCGGCAGTTCCCGCGGGTGTTCAGGGTGTACACGCAGGCCGCGACGGCGCTCGACGTGGAGGATCTGCCCGACCTGTACATCTCAGCCAACCCCTTCCTCAACGCGATGGCCGTCGGGCTCGACCGGCCCGTGATCGTGGTCAACTCCGGGCTGATCGACCTGCTCGACGACGACGAGCTGCGGTTCGTCCTCGGCCACGAGCTCGGTCATGTGGGCAGCGGTCACGCGCTCTACCGCACGATGTTCTTGCTGCTCACCAGCCTCTCCTCCACCTTCCTGTCGATCCCGTTCAGCTACCTCGGCATCCGTGCCCTGCTGGCGGCGCTGAGCGAGTGGTCGCGCAAGTCCGAGCTCTCGGCCGACCGCGCCGGCCTGCTCGCCTGTCAGGACACCGATGCGGCGCTGCGCGTGCACATGAAGCTCGCGAGCGGCGGTCACATCGCCGAGCTAGACACCGATGCGTTCCTCGAGCAGGCCGAGGAGTACGCCGAGGACGAGGACATTCGCGACCTGGTGCTGCGCGTCCTGCTCGTCGAGAACATGACCCACCCATTCGCCGTCGTGCGCGCGGCCGAGCTGCGCCGGTGGGTCGGCAACGGCGAGTACCACCTGGTCCTCCAGGGGTCGTACCCGCGCCGCGTGGACGATGCCGACGCCCGGCTCTCCGACGACGTGATGGGCGCGGCCGCCTCCTACCAGGACCAGTTCACCCGCGCCGAGGACACGATCAGCCGCACGTTCGGCGACATCGCCAACGGTATGGGCGCCGTGGGTGGGTGGGTGGCCGGGCGGGTGCGCGACGCGACCGGGACCCGACCAGACGAGTCCTGGCCCTGGGGACGTGACGAGCGTACAGACCGCCCAGGCCGTCCAGACGACGGCCCGCGCTGGTGACGTCGGCCTGACACCCAGGCACTCGTCGCCCGTGCGCCTGTGCGCCCGTGGGGTGACCGCAGCTTCGGCGCCTCGGCCTCGTCACGAGGGGCCCGTCCGGTGCCGGTGCGACGACCTCCGCGGGCCGCGGCCAGAATGTCTGCGGTCTCCGTCGCCCTCGAAGTGCGAGACCTGCTGCGCTCGTGCCCTGACAGCAACGACGCCGCCGCACCCCCGATGACCCGCCGGCCGGGGCCACTCAGTCCTTGGTGATCGCGGTGCTGCCGCCCGTGGTGCCGGCCATCGATGGACGTCGCGGCGGCGCCAGCCCGTCGCTGCGGAGCTGGAGCCCGGCCAGCTGGTCGATGACGGCCCGGTCACCGGAGCGCCACGCGGCCACCGGATCGGCGGAGATCCGGGCCACCTTGTGGAGAGGCTGCAGAGCCATCGCTCGCAGAGCGAAGAGGTCCAGGTCGGCCGCAGAGTCGATGTACCGCTGCGCCGCTGTCGCGTTGCGGACGAATCGCACCCGCCGGGGCAGCCAGATGACCAACCACAGCAGGGTGGGCACCAGGAAGGCCAGCCAACCGACGAGGGTGGCCAGGTTCTCCACGGCCACGACCTGCGCGTTCGCCGAGGCCACCACGTCGGACAACCCACCAGCGGCGTCGTCGAGGGGGTGCCGGACCGCGGGCCCGACACCTGGGACCTTGCCTGCGGCGTCGGCCGCGCTGGCCAGTCCGTCCCGTGCCTTCGCGACCGCGGAGGCTGCCGCCCGCGCCGGGTCCGCCACCACCCGGACCGCCGCGTCGAGAGCGCGGCCCGCCAGATACCACCCGACTGTCCACACGACCGTCAGCACGTCGGCCAGCACCTGCCGGGCGAACCGCCCGGCGGAGCGCGCGTACAGGACCACCGGCCACCTCCTCGCCGGTGACCATACCCGGCCTGGCTGACCCTCTCCCCCTCAGACCACCCCCTGCGCCCGCCACAGTCCCGCCTCCGCCCAGGCGAACCCCTGCTGCTCGAGCTCCGCGAGGCGCATCAGGCACAGCGGCACCACGAGCCCGGTCAGCGCCGAGACCTCGCCGACGGTGATCCCACCCCGCGACGGCAGCGCCTCCCGCACGCGCTGCTGATCGGCCGTCAGCTGGTCGAACCGCGTCGCCGGCTCGCTCTGGTGCACGGGGTCAGGCACCGCGGCGTCTGTCAGCGCCAGCACCACGTCGTGAGCCGAGGTGACCAGTGACGCCCCCCGGTCACGGATCGCCGAGTTCGGGCCGTCCGACATCGCCGAGGTCACCGGCCCGGGCACGGCCAGCACCTTTCGTGACAGGTCCCCCGCCCAGGACATCGTGTTGCGCGCACCGCTCCGGAGCGCGAACTCGACCAGCACGGTGCCACTGGTCAGGGCGGCGATGATGCGGTTGCGGGCAAGGAACCGGGTCCGGTTCACCGTCGCCCCGGGCGGGTGCTCGCTGACCACCAGACCCGTACGCCGGATCTGACGCAGCAGCGCGGCGTTGCCGGCCGGGTAGTCACGGTCGACACCGCACGCCAGCACGGCCACCGTGATGCCGTCGGCCGAGAGCGAGCCGCGGTGCGCGGCGGCGTCGATCCCGTACGCGGCTCCTGAGACGACCGGCAGCCCCAGATCAGCCAGACCGGCGGCCAGGTCGGACGCCACCGTCTCGCCGTACGCGGTCGAGGCCCGCGACCCCACGATGGCGACCGATCCCGATCCCATCGCCGCCAGGTCCGGGGCACCGGTCACCCACAACCCGAGCGGCGTGTCGCTGGCGGTCTCCCCCACAGCCTGGATCTGCCTCAGGTCGTCGAGAGGTTCTGGCCACTCGTCGTCGCCCGGGATGACGAACCGAGCTCCGGCCCGCTGCGTCTGGGTCATGACGGCGTCGACGTCCAGCTCCGCCGGCGACGCTCGCAGACCCTTCACCTGCCCGGCGAGGGCCTGCGCCCAGACCGCTTCCGCGCCCTCCTCCAGCACCTGGCCGGAGCAACGGTGGCGCCCTGGTTCGAGGACGCACGCCAGCGCCATCCGGGCACGACGCTCACGCTCGGCGCTCATGCCGCCACCCCCACGTGCTCCCCGCGGCGCATCGCCAGCGCGATCCGCAGGTGCTCGGCGGTGGGCTTGTCGGCCCCGCTCAGATCTGCCACCGTCCAGGCAACCCGCAGCACCCGGTCGACCCCACGTGAGGAGAGCCGCCCCTGCCTCACCGCGGTGTCCACGATGTCGATACCGTCGGGCAACGGGAGAGACATCCTCAGGTGCGTGCCGCTGACCTCTCCGTTCGTGCGCCACGCCGTGCCGTCGAGCCGCCAGCGTTGCCGCTCCCGGGCCTCCGTGACGCGGCCGAGGATGCTGGCGGAGCTCTCCCCCGGCTGCGCATGCGCCAGCAGGGAGCGCCGCAACGGGCGCACGGTCTGCTGCAGGTCGATCCGGTCGAGCACCGGCCCGGAGACCCGGGCGTGGTAGCGACGGACCAGCATGGGTGGGCACTCGCAGGTGCGGCCCGGTGTGCCGTGGTTGCCGCACGGGCACGGGTTCGCCGCCAGCACGAGCTGGAACCGGGCTGGGTAACGCACCTGGCCCCCCGACCGGGAGACGAGGATCGACCCCGACTCCAGAGGCGTCCGCAGGGCGTCGAGCACCTTGGTCGGGAACTCCGGGGCCTCGTCGAGGAACAGCACTCCCAGGTGGGCCTTGGAGATCGCGCCCGGCGCGCTCGCTCGGGGGCCGCCGCCCACCAGCGAGGTCATCGTGGCCGAGTGGTGCGGATCGGCGAACGGCGGGCGTGTCATGAGGCGACCGCCGACCGGCACGCCGGCAAGGGAGTACAGACCGGTCACCTCCATCGCCTCCGGCAGCGTCAGCTCGGGAAGGATCGTCGGCAGGCGCTCGGCCAGCATCGTCTTGCCGACGCCCGGCGCACCGTGGAGGAAGACGTGGTGACGCCCGGCGGCCGCCACCTCGAGCAGCCACTTCACCTCGCTGTGACCGACGACGTCAGCCATGTCGAGGCTCGCCCGCACCGGGCCCTCGTCGTCGGTGCGGGGCGACGGCGGCAGCAGCACCGGTCGCCCATGGAGCACCTCCACCAGGTCGTTGAGCGTGGTGACCCCCCAGACGGTCATCCCCTCGACCAGCTCAGCCTCCGCCACCTGGGCAGCCGGCACGACCACTCGGGTGAGACCGGCACGGCTCGCCGCCATCACCGCCGGCAGCACACCCCTGACCCGGTGCACCCGGCCGTCGAGGCCGACCTCCCCGAGCAGCACCGTGTCGCGGACCAGCGTCTCGGGCACCACGTCTGCCGCGTGCATCACAGCGGCGGCGATGGCCAGGTCGTAGTGGGACCCGGCCTTGGGCAGCGTCGCTGGGGTCAGGTTGATGGTCACCAGCTGGTTCGGCCAGCCCAGCCCTGACGTGGCGATCGCCGCCTTCACGCGATCGCGGGCCTCATAGAGAGAGGTGTCCGGCAGCCCGACGATCACCGTGCGAGGCAGTCCGCCGCCGAGCGCGACCTCCACCTCGACCACCGAGCCGTCCAACCCGGCCAGGGCGACCGACCGTGCCGTACCGACGCTCACAGCCCGAGCCCCGTCCGGTGGTCCAGCAGGGGCGGTTCGCCGGGGAGCAGCAGAACCCCTACCCCGTCCACCCGGTGCCGGGGCGACCAGCGGTCGTGCGACCTCATCCAGTCCCAGCCCAGGTCGTGCAGACGTCTCAGCTTCGCGTACGTGATCGCCTCGAACGGGTCGCCGTACCCGAGACCCCGGCGGCACTTCACCTCGCAGAAGACGAGGGTGCCCTCAGGCGAGGGTTCTGGGTCCACCGCCACGATGTCGAGCTCGCCGCGGCGGCCCGACCGCCAGTTGCGGTCGAGCACCTGGTACCCCTTGTTCCGCAGCAGCTCGACGGCCAGGTCCTCCCCCGTCGAGCCGGTGCTCCTCCGGTCGTCCACGACGCACCACCTCCGCCACCGACACTGGGCGCCGGAGGGGTCTGCGTGCCGCACAGGGTGTTGCCCGTTCGGCGAGCGTTGTTGTCCACCGGAGCGCTCGTGTTGTCCGGGGGTAGCCCCGTGTTGTCCGGGCCGAGGCAGGTGTTGTCCGGGAGGCTAAGGTCGGCGCTGAGCGGCGCCAGAAGCGTCGCGTGTCCGCTGACCCGGGGGGCTTACTTGTTGTCAGGCACCTGCAGCTCGGAGTGGGCGATCTCCTCGATGGACACGTCACGGAAGGTCAGCACCTTCGCCGACTTCACGAACCGGGCCGGCCGGTACATGTCCCACACCCAGGCGTCGCCCATGGACACCTCGTAGTACACGTCGCCGCCCTCGGTCCGAACCTTGAGGTCGACCGTGTTGCACAGGTAGAAGCGACGCTCGGTCTCGACGGCGTAGGTGAAGATGCCGACGACGTCCTTGTACTCGCGGTAGAGGGCGAGCTCGAGATCGCTCTCGTACTGCTCCAGGTCTTCGGCGCTCATGGTTGCCTCACTCTAGTTGCTCGTCGCACGTTCTCGTAGCGCTGCCGGTGGATCTCGCACGGCCCCAGCTCGTCGAGGCGCGACTGGTGCAAGGGGGTGCAGTAGCCCTTGTGCTGGGCGAAGTCGTACCCCGGGTAGACCTCGTCGTAGGCGTCCATGATCCGGTCACGGGTGACCTTGGCGACGATCGAGGCGGCGGCGATGCACGCCGCCATCCGGTCGCCCTTCCACATCGCCAGGCCCGCGGCGCCCACCCCGTCGACCGGGAAGCCGTCGGTCATCACGAACCCCGGCTGCTCGCCGAGGCGGAGCAGCGCGCGCCGCAGGGCCGAGATGTTGGCCACGTGCATGCCGAGGCGGTCGCACTCGGCCGGGGAGACCTCGACCCAGGCGACGGCCACGGCCTTGTCCAGGATCTCGTCGTACAGCTCGTCACGCTGCTTCTGCGTCAGCAGCTTCGAGTCCCGCAGCCCTGTGATCTGCCGTGAGCGGGCGTCCGACAGGATCGCCGCCCCCGCGACCAAGGGGCCGGCGCAGGCGCCCCGGCCAGCCTCGTCAGCCCCGGCGACTGGCGCCAGCCCAGCGCGGGCGAGCGCCCGTTCGTACGCATAGAGCCCGCCCCTGCGCATGACCACGGCCACGCGTCAGCACCCTCCCCCTTGCACCTGGGCGACGGCCGGCCCTGGCTGACTCGGAGGGGGCACCCCCGCGAACACGTCGGGCACCGAGAACGTCGTGGAACGGTTGAACGGGAACACGTTGGCCTTCGCCGGGCCCTGGATGGACTTCAGGGCGGGAAAGGCGCTCGAACCCTTCGCGCCGCGGCTCACGTCGCACAGGTGGTAGCGGGAGTCCGCACTGGCGTTGCGGTGATCACCGAGCACGAAGATCCGGCCCTCCGGCACCACGACGTCGAACGCGATCTCGGAGGGCCTCACGGTGGTGCCGTCGGGATTCAGGTAGAGGTACTCCGACTCGTCGAGCTCGACCCCGTTCACGGTCACCTTGCCCGAGGCCGAGCAGCACGCCACATGGTCGCCCGGCAGACCGATGAGCCGCTTGATCAGGTACTGGTTGCCCGATGCAGGCAGCACGCCGATGAACTCCAGCGCGCGCCGCCCGGCTCCCGGCGGCTCCTCCGGCGGCAGCCACCCGAGGTCGTCCTGGAAGACGACGATGTCGCCGCGGGCGTACCCCCCGACCTTGAGCACCATCACCCTGTCGTCGCGCTGCAGCGTCTGCTCCATCGACTGCGACGGGATGACGAACATCTGGGCCAGGAACGTCTTGATGAGCGTCGCCACCAGCAGCGCGACGACCACGATCACCACGAACTCGCGCACACCGTCGACGACCTTGCGCCCCAGGGACTTCTCCACGGCCGTCGCCGACCGGTCACGGCGCCGGGCCGGGGTCACGGGCTCGAGGGTGTCGTCGGTCTCCACCGCATCGGCCGAACGCTCCGGCGTCGGCTCCAGGTCGTCGGAGACCTCCGGCTCAGGCGAGGCAGCCCGCCGCGGCCCCGATCCCCCACCACGCACGGCAGGCGTGCTCGACTCGCGCCGGGGGGTCGGCACCTCAGAAGTCCCGCTTCTCCTTGATCTTCGCAGCCTTGCCGCGCAGACCACGCAGGTAGTACAGCTTCGCCCGGCGCACATCGCCCTGGCGGTCGACCTCGATCTTGTCGATGATCGGCGAGTGCAGCGGGAAGGTCCGCTCGACGCCGACGCCGAAGCTCACCTTGCGGACGGTGAAGGCCTCCTGGATCCCGCCGCCGGTGCGGGAGATCACGGGGCCAGCGAACACCTGGACGCGGGAGCGGTTGCCCTCGACCACCTTCACGTGCACCTTCACGGTGTCGCCCGGACGGAAGTCGGGCAGGTCGTCGCGCAGTGCGCCGGACTCGATGGACTGGATGACGTTCGTCATGTCTGCTTCCTCGCCAGGTGCCACGGGTCACCTTGGGTGATGGTCGGGAGCGTCCGGGGCGAGCGGTCCCCCTGTGGCAGGTGTCGCGGACCGGACAACAGCGAGTCAGTTTGCCACATCGGGCCGGGTCGGAGAAATCGTCTGGGTGCTGCAACCGAACTCCCTCGGGGATGGTAGACGGGGTGACGGGAGAGGCAGACATCCATGGACGAGCAAGCGTTCGACGCCTGGTACGACGAGAGCTTTGACCGGCTCGTAGCGCAGGTGGCCGCCATGTGCGGCGACCGGAGCGAGGCGCAGGACTGCGTGCAGGAAGCGTTCGTCAGGGCCTGGGACCCCCGGAGGCGGCTCCGGGCCGACGATCACCCCGAGGCCTGAGTACGCACCACGGCGACCCGGCTGGCGGTCTCGCGGTGGCGGCGCAGCTCGCTCGCTGTCGGGCCTCCGACCGGAGCATCCAGCCCAAGGAGCCCGCCGATCCTAGCCCCGACCGGGTCGCCATCGACCGCGCCCTTGCGGAGCTCCCCCTGATCAGCGTCGCGCGATCGTCCTGTTCCACATGGCCGACCTCAGCGTCGCCGCCATCGCCGCCGAGACCGGGAGCCCCGAGGGCACCGTGAAGGCGCGCGGCTGTCCCGCGCCCGAGCCACCCTGGCCACCCTTCTGACCGACCTCCCGCAAGGAGCGACCCATGCCTGAGAACGAGTTCGACCCCACTCCCTGGTTGCGACCTCTTACCGATGTCAGCACCGACGGTCACCTCAGGGCCCGTGAGATCCGGCGCCTCGGCACCCGGCGCCGCACCCTGCGTACCGTCGCGGTCAGCGTGGCCGGCGGCCTGGTCGTGGCGGTGGGCGGTGTCGCTCTCCTCGACCGCCCGGTGGTCCAGGTGGCCAACCCGCCGACATCGTCCCCGTCGGCCCCAGAGACCAGCCAGAGCAGTCCTCCGGTCGCGACGAGCCGGGCACCTGAACCGACGGCGTGGAAGACACGAGCTCCTTCGATGCCGCCCACGCCGGCCCCCATGTCGAGCACGAGCCCACGGGTCACGACGTCTGGTCGCCTTCCCGCGTCGCCCTCGGCCTCGCCGTCATCAGGGTCTGCTCCGGCACCGACTGCCTCGACACCGTCTGTCTCCGCCTCACGCGGCCCCATGATCAAGGCCGGCGACCGGCTCACCATGAGCGGGCTCGGCGAGGTGACGATCGGCACCCCGTTCGCGACGGTCCTGGCTCGTGGCGTCGTGACGAAGAGCGAGTGCCCCACCTGGAGGATGAACGACCAGCTGCGCGCCGAGGGCGTCTGGGTGACCGTGTCCGAGAACGGCGTCTGGCGAATCCAGCTCACCAGGCCGACGTACGGCACGCAGTCGGGTGCCAAGGACGGCATGACCGTCGCCGGGGTCAAGAAGATCTACGGCGTGGGCCTGAAGGCTGAGACGGTCAACTACCTGGGCGGGAGCCGAAAGGCCCTCACGATCCGCTCCGGACCGACGATGATCGTCCTTCTGACCGATGCCTGGGCACTCGCCGACACCGATGCGGTGACCGCCATCGGGCTGAAGAGCAACGATGACTACAGCGTCATGGTCGACGGATGCGCATGATCGCCGGGCTGCTGCAACCGATGGGCGCGGTGAGACGTTCTCAGGGCATGACACCACCACCGAGGAGGGAGCATGGACGAGTCGACGTTCCGTGACCTCTACGAGGAGAGCTATGACCGGCTGGTCGGCCAGGTCGGAGCCATGACGGGCAGCTTCGGCGAGGCCGAGGACTTCGTGCAGGAGGCCTTCGTCCGCGCCTGGGACCACCGCCGCTCGCTCCGATCGAGGCCCGAGGCGGAGTCCTGGATCCGCACCAGCGCGTACCGGCTCTTCATCTCACGCTATCGACGCTCGAAGCTGTTCGGGCGTCATGCCGACCGGTCCATCGCCCCCCCGGCCCCGGCCGAGCCGAACCCCGACCGGATCGCGGTCGTCCGCGCCCTGCAGACGCTCCCGGTCGAGCAGCGGCAAGCCCTGGTGCTGTTCCACCTCGCCGATCTCTCGATAGCCGAGATCGCCGCGGAGACGGGCTCCCCCGAGGGCACCGTCAAGGCGCGCCTCTCCCGCGGCCGGGCGGCCCTGGCCACGCACCTCACTGACACGCTTCCCGAGGAGGCTCTCCATGTCTGATCCCCTGGACCCCCACTTCGACCACCTCCGCGCGTACGAGGCCCCGCACCGCCCACCGGTGGAGGACATCCTCAGCCGCGGCCAGCAGCGACGGACACGCCGCACCACCGGTCTGGTCGCCGCCGTCATGGCTGTCGTGGTCGCCAGTGGCGCCACATACGCCGCGACCCGCGACGGCGCAGGCCCCAGCATCGCCAAGCCGCCCCCCGGGACGCCGTCGGTGACCGTCACGGCACCCCCCACCAGCGACACCCCGGCTCCGTCGGAGACGGCGGCACCACCGTCGGTCTCCGTCAGCGCGACTCCTCCCTCGCCCAGCACGTCAGGCTCCGCAAGGCCTGCGAGCCCCTCCACCAGTCGCGCGACCCCGACCACGTCGAGCACCTCGCCCTCGACGGCCGCGTCCACCTCGGCTGCGGCGTCCCCCGCGGGGATCTCCGATGCCGACCGGCTCACGACGGCCGGGATCGGGGCGCTCACGCTGGGGATGTCCGCCGAGCAGATGACCGCCAACGGGTTCGCCACACGCGACGCGGCGGGCACCATCTGCCCAGGCACGTGGCGCCCGACCAGGACGCTGCAGGACCGTGGCATCGGCTTCATCGCGACGCTCGACGGCTCCCCCACGCAGATCTACCTCACCACCCCCCGGCATACGACCCTGTCGGGCGCCCGGGTGGGTATGACGGTCGGTCAGGTGAAGCAGCTGTACGGGACTCGCGGGTTCGTCGACATCAAGGACGGGCCCGGAGGGCAGTTCGCCGTGTACACCGTCGTCGTCGAGGACAGGGAGATCGCGTTCATGACCAAGGACGCCACGACCACCGTCAAGGACACAGACGTGGTGACGACGGTGGTGCTCCAGAAGTTCGCGACGTTCCTCGGCTGGGACGGCTGCTGAGCAGACGGGAGACGCGGAACGGGGCCGGTGGCATCACGCCACCGGCCCCGTCAGTCGTCTGACGGTCTAGCTGTCCTTGCTGAACATCGACTTGAACAGGTCCCGGTTCAGCTGCGAGATCGACTCGAACGGGATCTGCTTGGGGCAGACGGAGGCGCACTCGCCGACGTTGGTGCAGCCGCCGAAGCCGAGCTCGTCGTGCGCGGCCACCATGTTCTTCACCCGCGTGTACCGCTCGGGCTGCCCCTGCGGCAGCATCGCCAGGTGCGTGATCTTGGCCGCCGTGAACAGCATCGCCGAGCCGTTCGGGCAAGCGGCGACGCAGGCGCCGCAGCCGATGCACGTGGCGTTGTCGAACGCCGAGTCGGCCTCCCGCTTCGGGGCTGGCGTGGCGTGCGCGTCCGGCGCCGCGCCCGTGTTGACCGAGATGTAGCCGCCGGCCTGGATGATCTTGTCGAAGGCGGTCCGGTCGACGACCAGGTCCTTGATGACGGGGAACCCTCCGGCGCGCCACGGCTCCACGTAGATCTCGGCGCCGTCGGCGAAGCTGCGCATGTGCAGCTGGCACGTCGTGGTGGGGACGGGTGAGGAGTAGCGGCCGTGCGGCGAGCCGTTGATGACGACCCCGCAGGCACCGCAGATGCCCTCGCGGCAGTCGTGGTCGAAGGCGACCGGCTCCTCGTTCTGTGCCGTGAGCTGCTCGTTGAGCAGGTCGAGCATCTCGAGGAAGCTCATGTCCTCCGACACGCCGTCGACCGTGTAGTCGACCATGCGGCCGCCGCTCTGCGCGTTCTCCTGCCGCCAGATGTGCAGTCTGATCTTCACTTGTAGCTCCGCTGCTTCAGCTCGATGAACTCGTACTCCAGGGGTTCCTTGTGGAGCACGGGGCCGTCCTCGCCGCCGAACTCCCAGGCCGCGACGTACAGGTACTCGTCGTCGTGGCGCAGCGCCTCACCGTCCTCGGTCTGCGACTCGGCCCGGAAGTGGCCACCGCACGACTCGCGCCGGTGCAGCGCGTCGATGCACATGAGCTCGCCGAGCTCGAGGAAGTCCGCGACCCGGCCCGCCCGCTCCAGCGCCTGGTTGAGGCTCTCGTTGGTGCCCGTGACCCGCACGTTGGTCCAGTACTCCTCCTTGAGGGCCCGGATCTTGCCGATCGCGGTCTGGAGACCCTCGGCCGTGCGCTCCATGCCGCAGTACTCCCACATGATGGTGCCGAGCTCCTTGTGGAAGGAGTCGACCGAGCGCGTGCCCTGGATGCTGAGCAGCCTGGTGATCCGCCCCTTCGCGCTCTCGACCGCCTCGACGACGGCCGGGTGCGACGCGTCGAGCTTCGGGAACGGCCCCGCGGCGAGGTAGTCGTTGATGGTGTTCGGCAGCACGAAGTAGCCGTCGGCCAGACCCTGCATCAGCGCGGACGCACCGAGCCGGTTCGCGCCGTGGTCGGAGAAGTTGGCCTCGCCGGCGACGTACAGGCCGGTCAGCGAGCTCTGCAGGTCGTAGTCGACCCACAGGCCGCCCATCGTGTAGTGGACCGCTGGGTAGATGCGCATCGGCACCTCGTACGGGTTCTCCCCGGTGATCTGCTGGTACATGTCGAAGAGGTTTCCGTACTTCTTCGACACCGCGTCCTGGCCGAGGCGGTTGATAGCCTCGGAGAAGTCGAGGTAGACGCCCCGTCGGACGCGACGCTCCTGGCCGTGCGGGTCCATCTCGACGACCGCCGGACCGACGCCGCGTCCCTCGTCGCACATGTTCTTCGCCTGGCGCGACGCGATGTCGCGAGGCACCAGGTTGCCGAACGCCGGGTAGATGCGCTCCAGGTAGTAGTCGCGCGCCTCCTCGGGGATGTCCCGCGGGTCCTTGTCGCAGTCGGCGGCATCCTTCGGCACCCAGATCCGGCCGTCGTTGCGCAGCGACTCCGACATCAGGGTCAGCTTCGACTGGGTCTCGCCGTGCACCGGGATGCAGGTGGGGTGGATCTGCGTGTAGCAGGGGTTGCCGAAGTACGCACCCTTGCGGTGAGCCCGCCACGTCGCCGTGACGTTGCAGCCCATGGCGTTGGTGGACAGGAAAAACACGTTGCCGTACCCGCCGGTGGCCAGCACGACGGCGTCGGCCAACCACGGCTCGATCGCACCCGTGACCATGTTGCGGGTCACGATGCCGCGCGCCCGGCCGTCGACCATGATCAGCTCGACCATCTCGTGGCGGGCGTGCATCTTCACGGTGCCGGCGTGCACCTGCCGCTCCAGCGCCTGGTACGCACCGATGAGCAGCTGCTGCCCGGTCTGACCACGCGCGTAGAACGTGCGCTGCACCTGGACGCCGCCGAACGACCGGGTGTCGAGCAGACCGCCGTACTCGCGGGCGAACGGGACACCCTGCGCGACGCATTGGTCGATGATGTTCGCGCTGACCTCGGCCAGGCGGTAGACGTTGGTCTCCCGCGCCCGGTAGTCACCGCCCTTCACGGTGTCGTAGAAAAGGCGCTGCACCGAGTCGTTGTCGTTGCGGTAGTTCTTCGCCGCGTTGATGCCACCCTGCGCCGCGATGGAGTGCGCGCGCCGAGGGCTGTCCTGGTAGCAGAAGCTGAGCACGTTGTAGCCCGCCTCGCCCAGGGTGGCGGCGGCGGCACCACCGGCGAGGCCGGTGCCCACCACGATCACCGACAGCTTGCGCCGGTTCGCCGGGTTGACCAGCTTCGCCTCGAACTGACGGCGCGACCACTTGTTCTCGATGGGCCCCGCCGGCGCCTTGGTGTCGGCGATGTCCTGGCCGAGGCGGTAGTACGCCAGCGCGGGGTCGGACGCCTGGCCCGTACGCGCCGTGGCAGCGCTGGCCGCAGTCACAGAGGTCGACATCACTTCACCCATCCCACGAGAACAGACACCGGCATGATCAGGAATCCCACGAAGAGCAGCACCGCGACGAACACCGAGATGCCGACCAGCACCCGCCGGCTCTTCGTCGTCGTCGTCAGGCCCAGCGTGGCGAACGCGCTCGCGAAGCCGTGACGCACGTGCAGGCAGACGGCGAGCATCCAGATGGCGTACCCGATCACCATGACCGGGCCCCACCAGTTCGCCCCCGAGTAGGTCGCGACCACCATCTCGTACGGCAGCGTGCTGCTGTTGAAGCCCGTCGTAGCGACCTTCACGGTGAACTGCGCCAGGTGGTAGATCAGGCCGAAGAGCAGGATGAGCCCGCCCCACCGCATGGTGCGCGCGGCGTACGTCTGCGCGCGGCGGTCCATCGACCGTTGGTAGCGGCCGCGGCCGGCGAGCGACCGCCCGGTCAGCACGGCGGCGGACCACAGGTGCAGCACTAGGGCGGCCAGCAGGAACAGGCGGTTCACCCAGACGAACCAGCCGTACGGGACCAGAGGGTAGAAGATGTCGCCCTTCAGCCACTCCGCGTAGTGATTGAACGCCTCCGCCCCCATGAAGGCCTTGAGGTTGCCATACATGTGCAGGAGCAGGAACCCGATGAGGATGAGCCCGGTCACCGCCATGAGGATCTTCATGGCCACGGAGGACCGGACTGCCCCGCGCTGAGCCGGGAGTGTTTGAGTCGCCACGGATGACACCTTAGTCACGTCTGCCCCGGGTCTGGACACACCGGTCGCGCGCGTCGCCCGCCGCCGGCCCTGGGACGGCCCAGGAACCTCAGCAGGTGGGCTTGGAGCGGTCGGGCGAGAAGCAGTACGCCACCCCCGGCTGCCACGCGCCCGGCTGCGTCAGCTCCGACATGCTCACCACCGTGAACCCGTTCGCCGCCAGCCCCTTGAGGATGCCCGGTGCAGCGGTGGCCGTGGACTGGTGGATGTCGTGCATCAAGATGATGTCGCCCGCCGTCGCGGCGAGGGCCCGCTGGGTGGTGATCTCGGCGTTCTTGTTCTTCCAGTCCTCGGTGTCCACGCTCCAGATCGCCGAGGCGGCACCCAGCTGCCCGATGACCGCCGTGGACCTCGCGTTGCGGTCGCCGTAGGGCGGCCTGATGAGCCACGGACGGTAGCCGAGGAGGGGCGTGAGCTCGTCGGACTGCTGCTTGGCCTGCACCAGACCGGCGTCTGCCTTCTTCGTCATCTGGTCGTGCTTGAAGGTGTGGCTCTGCACGTCCATGCCGGCGATCGCCTCGGCGAGAACACCCGCCTGGTTCGTGTGCGAGACCTCGCCGAGGACGAAGAACGTGGCAGGAACCTTGGCCTTGGTGAGTGCCGCCAGCACCTCAGGAGTGGTCGCCGCCGGCCCGTCGTCGTAGGTCACGGCCACGCACTTCAGCTTGTGGCAGTCGGGCACGACGCCGATGGTCGGTCGGTCGTCGGCGACCGCCGGGGCGGGGGTGGACGCGGGCACGGTGGGAGACGCCGCGGTGGACGGGGTCGCGGGCTTGCTCGACGCCGATGCCGACGACGGGGCCGCGGGGGTGGCGGGGACCGTGGCGCCCGCCGTGGCGGGAGCCGGCGGGGCAGTCTCCGGCTCAGGGGCGGGCCTCGGGGCGACGGTGGTGGGGTCGAACGCCACGGGCTGCGACGAGGCGGCGCGGGCCCGGGCGCCGAGCTGCGACAGCATGTCGGTCACCTGCGCCGCAGGCACCACGACCGTACGGCTCGCGGCCCCCTCGGCCACCGTTCCGCCGCCGAACTCGACGATCACGTCACCGGACGGGGCGAACCCGATGGCGGGCCCGGTGCCTCGCGGGGCCATGTCTGACGCCATGGCGCTGCGCACACGCGTGGCGTCGAGGCCGTTCGCCCGCTGGACGACGAGCTCGGTGAACGGCTTCCACGACATCGGTCTGATCAGGGCCGGAGAGGACGCCACCCGGTCGGTGCGGGCGTCGAACCACACGATCGCCGGGCTGACCTCCTGGGCGCCCCCCGCGGCGGTCTCCCCCACCAGGCGGATGCCCACGGTGTCGGGCGACGACGCGACCAGCGACCAGGCCAGCCCGAAGCCCTCGCGCGCGGTCCGGTACGAGTACTGGCGCAGGTACTGGCCCCGCACCAGCACGATGCCCTCCCTGAGGGCGGGGACGTTGGCCGCCAGCGGCATCTCTGTGGTGATCTTGTCCTTGGGCGAGGCGAGAGGCACGCCCACCAGGCCGCCCACGAGACCGGGATCTGCCTTCGAGAGCGCGGGCGGCGGGGCCGACGGCGATGCGGCACTGGCGGACCCCGCCGCCGAGGCGCTGCCGGTGCTCGAGCCCGCCGGCTGCGGCGGAGGGTTCTGCCCGCACGCTCCCAGGAGCGTCAGCCCCAGCACCACCGACATCACGCCACGCGCACGCATCAACACGACCTCCGAAGTGACCTCAGACGAGTATGAGTCACGCGACAAACCGGATCCATGATTCGAGGGGGCGATTCGGTGACGACGACATGAAGTTCACGCACGGACCGACCCGACCGAGCGACAACACAGCCCATCGAGCCGAGCCGGACGGGCTGACACCCTCCGTGAAAGCCGAAGGCGGGGCTCGGGGCGGACGCAGCGAGCGGGGCACGGGGGCAAGGAGTCAGTCCTCGTCGGTGAGCAGACCTGGCACGTCGGCGAGGGTGCAGGTGCCAGCGGCCAGGTCGACCTGCGGCACCAGCTCAACCACGAACGGCACGAGCCGCTCCCCGTTCTCGGTGGTCACGGCCAGCAGGTCCTGGCTGGGCAGGTGGACGACCTCGGTCACCGTGCCCACGGCGGCGCCGGCATGGTCCAGCACCGTCAGGCCCCGCAGCTGCCGGTCGTAGTACTCCTCCTCGTCGGCAGGCCGCGCCGACGGGTCGACCTCGGCCACCAGGACCCGGCCGCGCAGCGCCTCGGCGGCGGTGCGGTCGGTGATCTCCTGGAACCGCACCGCGAGGCGGTTGGCCGCCAGGTCTCTTGTGGAGGCGACGGTGAAGGTGCCGGTGCCACCCTCCCAGCTCACGAGGGCGCCGGGGGCGAAGCGGGTCTCCGGCTCGTCGGTGCGCAGCTCCACGGTGACGTCACCCCGCAACCCGTGCGCTCGCCCGACCACACCGATGACGACCTCGACGGTCGTGGAGACGCCGAGACGCCCCGCCCGGGGACCGGGTGAGGCGTCAGGGACTGGCATCAGCGGCGCCGGGACCCGGAGCCCTGCGGGCGCCGGTCCACGTCGACGAAGTCCACGCGGACCTGCTCGCGGCCACCGAGTGCGGCGACGACCGTACGCAGGGCCGTGGCGGTGCGGCCCTGACGACCGATCACCTTGCCGATGTCCTCGGGGTGCACCCGCACCTCGAGGATCCGGCCACGGCGCAGGTCGAGGTCCTTGACCTGCACGTCGTCAGGGAAGGAGACGATCCCGCGCACGAGGTGCTCGAGCGCCTCGCTCAGCACCTCAGGCCTCGTCGCTCGCGACATCGGTGCTCGCAGCGTCGGAGGTCTCGGCGGCCTCGGCGGCCGGCTCCTCGGCCGTGGCGCTCTCCGCGGCGTCGTCGGCGGGCGCCTCGGCGGCGTCGTCCTTCTTCGCCTTGCGGCCACCCTTCGAGATCGCGGCCGACGTGGCGTCGCCCTCGGACTCGGCGAGCGCCTTGTTGAACGCGGCGACCTTGTCGCGCGGCTCGGCCTGGGCGTCGATACCGGACGGGGAGGTGTCGCCGGAGAAGGTCTGCCAGTCTCCGGAGCGCTTGAGCAGCGCCACCACGGCCTCGGTCGGCTGCGCGCCGACGCTCAGCCAGTACTGGGCCCGCTCGGAGTTCACGCGGATCACCGACGGGTCGTTCTTCGGGTGGTAGAGCCCGATCTCCTCGATCGCGCGGCCGTCGCGCTTGGTGCGCGAGTCCATGACGACGATGCGGTAGTGCGGCGAACGGATCTTGCCGAGTCGCTTCAGACGGATCTTGACAGCCACGTGTGTGGTTCTCCTGTTGGAACGTGCCTGGACATCCCAGGCGGGCGGTGGTGGCTCAGACCGGTGTGGGGACACGGTCGCGGCCTCCGGGGTACCCGACGCGGCCAGGTAGAGGGCAAGGACGCGCCAGATGCACCCGCCAGTGTGCCAGACCGGGCCCCCGGGCGCGAACCCGTGCACGCCGTTGGGCTACGCACCCCGGCTCACGCCGCGGCTGCGACCACCCTGCCGGCCCGGACCACGAGAGCAGGCTCCCGCACCGAGGTGAGCTCGAGGCGGGGATCGCGGGTGAGGACCACCAGGTCGGCGGGGCTCCCCTCCCCAAGCCCGGGCCACCCCAGCCACTGCCGGGCTCGCCACGACGCTGCACCGAGCGCCCCCTCCGTGCCGATGACGCCGCCCAGTGTCACGACCTCGTCACCGATGCGACCGTGCGCCCCGTGCCCGCCCGCGTCGGTGCCGGCGAAGATCGGCACCCCGGCCTCGTGCGCCTTCCGGAGGGTGTCGTGGCGACGGGCGTAGAGGTCACGCATGTGCGCCGCGTACACCGGGAACCGCTCCTCGGCCTGCGCCGCGATGCCGGGGAAGATCTCGATGTTGGCCAGGGTGGGCACCAGCGAGGTGCCGCGCTCGGCCATCAGCGCGATGGTCGTGTCGTCGAGGCCCGTGCCGTGCTCGATGCCGTCGATGCCGGCGACGACCAGCTCGGCGGGCGCCTGCTCGGCGAAGCAGTGCGCCGTGACCCTGGCCCCCTCGGCATGGGCCGCGACGATGGCCTCCGCGACGACGTCGGCCGGCCAGGAGGGCGCGAGGTCGCCCAAGGAACGGTCGATCCAGTCCCCCACCAGCTTCACCCAGCCGTCTCCCCGCCTGGCCTGCTCGACGACCGTGGCGACGAGGTCGTCGGGCTCGACCTCGACGGCGTAGTCACGCAGGTAGCGCTTCGTGCGTGCCACGTGCTGACCGGCCCGCACGATGGCAGGAAGGTCGTCTCGCTGGTCGATCCAGCGGGTGTCGGAGGGCGACCCCGCGTCACGCACCAGGCAGACACCCGCGTCGCGGTCGATCACGGCCTGAGCCTCGGCGGTCGCGGCGGGCACCGGGCCGCAACGGTCGAGACCGATGTGGCAGTGGGCGTCCACCAGGCCGGGCAGCACCCAGACCCCGGTGGCCACCGTCACCGCGCTGGGCACGGGTTCGTACGTCACCACACCGCCAGTGACCCAGAGGTCGCGCTCCTCGCTGCCCGGCAGCACGGTGGCGCGCAGGTGCAGGTCGTGCAGCACACCGCGGGCAGGACCCTCGAGGTGGTCGACCGTACGTCCGTCAGGCGTACGGGCACGCGTGAGACCGTCACCCTGAAGAGCCTGGCCATGCAGCACCGGCCCGCTCATCGGTCCTCGCCCCTGCTCACCTGCCGCAGCTGCGTACGGCTCAGCGCCGCGGACCCTTGTTCTTCGGGTCCAGCATCTGCTGCAGCTCGGGCGGCAGGGTGAAGTTCTGCATCGCCTCGGCGAGCTCCGCCTCGGAGGGAGCCCCCGCGAAGGCGCTCAACGCGTCCTGCGGGTTCGCCGGAGCGGCACCGACGGCCTTCGGGGCGTTGCGCTTGGCCGGGTTGCCCGAGACCTTGTTGCCCTTCTTCTTGCCAGCGGCCTGCTGGGGTCGGCCCTTGCCACGGCCAGGTGCACCAGGGCCGCCCATCCCGCCCATCATGCCGCCGAGGGACTGCATCATCTTGCGGGCCTCGACGAAGCGGGTCACCAGGCCGTTCACCTCGCTCACCTCGACGCCGGCGCCCTTGGCGATGCGCGCCCGGCGCGAGCCGTTGAGGATCGCGACGTCGGCCCGCTCGGCCGGCGTCATCGACTTGATGATGGCCTCGATCCGGTCGATCTCGCGCTCGTCGATGGAGTCGAGCTGCTCGCGCATCTGCCCCATGCCGGGCAGCATCCCGAACACCTTCGACAGCGGGCCCATCTTGCGTACGGCCTGCATCTGGGTGAGGAAGTCCTGCAGCCCGAACTCGCCGGTGCCGCCCAGCAGCTTGCTGGCAGCCTTCGCGGACTCCTCCGCGTCGAAGTGCCGCTCGGCCTGCTCGATCAGGGTGAGCATGTCGCCCATGTCGAGGATCCGGCCGGCCATCCGGTCGGGGTGGAACAGGTCGAAGTCGGTCAGCTTCTCGCCGTTGGAGGCGAACATGATCGGCTGGCCGGTGACCCGGGCGATGGACAGCGCCGCACCGCCGCGGGCGTCGCCGTCGAGCTTGGTGAGCACCACCCCGTCGAAGCCGACGCCCTCGGCGAACGCCTTGGCGGTGTTCACCGCGTCCTGACCGATCATGGCGTCGACGACGAACAGCACCTCGTCGGGGCTGACCGCCGCCTTGATGTCGGCCGCCTGCCGCATCAGCTCCTCGTCGACGCCCAGCCGGCCGGCGGTGTCGACGATGATCACGTCGTGCAGGTGCCGCTGCGCGATGCCGACCGAGCTGCGCGCCACCTCGACGGGGTCGCCGACGCCGTTGCCCGGCTGCGGTGCGTACGCCGCGACGCCGGCCCGCTTCGCGACCACCTGCAGCTGCGTCACGGCGTTGGGGCGCTGCAGGTCGGCGGCGACCAGCATCGGCGTGTGGCCCTGCTGCTTCAGCCACAGCGCCAGCTTGCCGGCCAGCGTCGTCTTTCCCGCGCCCTGCAGGCCGGCCAGCATGATGATCGTGGGCGGCTTCTTCGCGAACCGCAGCTCACGGGTCTCGCCGCCGAGGATGCTGATCAGCTCGTCGTTGACGATCTTGACGATCTGCTGTGCGGGGTTGAGCGCCTTGCTGAGCTCCTCGGCGCGGGCCCGCTCCCTGACCGCGGCCACGAACTCCTTGACCACCGTCAGGTTGACGTCGGCCTCGAGCAGGGCGATGCGGATCTCGCGCAGCGTCTCGTCGATGTCGGCGTCGGAGAGCCGCGACTTGCCGCGGAGCGTACGGAACGTCGCGGTGAGGCGGTCTTGCAGGGTGTCGAACACGGGCGGTCGTCCTTACGCGGCAGGAGGTCAGACAGGCCAATCCTACCGCCAGCCGCTCCTGGGGGGTCAGGCGGGCGTCGGGCCGCGCGGGGCCTCGCGCTGGTCGAGCAGCAGCTGCAGCATCACCAGATCGAGCCAGCGGCCGAACTTCTGACCCACCTGCGGGAAGCGGGCGACCTCCTGGAAGCCGTACGCCCGGTGGAGCCGGAGCGAGGCCTCGTTGTCGCCTGAGAGACCACCCACCATGGCGTGCAACCCCTCGGCCCGGGCACGTCGCACGAGCTCGGCGAGCAGCAGGGAGCCCAGCCCCTGGCCGCGGGCCTCGGGGGCGAGGTAGATCGAGTGCTCCACGGTCGCGCGGTAGCCGGGCTTGTCGCGAAAGGTCCCGTACGCGGCGTACCCCACCACGGCCCCGCCCCGCTCCACGACGACCGCCGTGGCGCCGGGCCGCTGCAGCCCGTCGAACCAGACGCGCCTGTTCTCCAGGGTCAGCGGCACGTCGTCCCAGGAGGCGGTGCTGTTCTCGACCGCCTCGTTGTAGATGGCCGTGATGGCCTCCAGGTCGGCCGGAGCGGCGTCACGCAGGGTGGCCTCACTCACCCAGCACGCCCTCCACGAACTGCTCCGGGTCGAACGGCGCCAGGTCGTCGACGCCCTCGCCCAGACCGATCAGCTTCACCGCGACGCCGAGCTCCCGCTGCACCTGCACCACGATGCCGCCCTTGGCCGACCCGTCGAGCTTGGTGAGGACGATGCCGGTGACATCGACCACCTCGGCGAAGATGCGGGCCTGCGTGAGGCCGTTCTGACCCGTGGTGGCGTCGAGCACCAGCAGCACCTCGGTGACGGGCGCCAGCTTCTCCATCACCCGCTTCACCTTGCCGAGCTCGTCCATCAGCCCGGTCTTGGTGTGCAGGCGGCCCGCCGTGTCGACCACGACCACGTCGACGTTCGAGTCGATGCCCTGCTTCACGGCGGCGTACGCGACCGAGGCCGGGTCCGCTCCCTCGGCGCCGCGGACGGTCTCGACGCCGACCCGCTCCCCCCAGGTGGCGAGCTGCTCGGTGGCGGCCGCACGGAAGGTGTCGGCCGCACCCAGCAGCACGGTGCGGCCCTCGGCCACCAGCACCCGGGCGAGCTTGCCGACGGTCGTGGTCTTGCCGACCCCGTTGACCCCCACCACCAGCACCACGGCCGGGAGGTCCTGGCCGGTCTCGGTGACCGACGGGCGCGTGTTCACCGTGCGGTCGAGGGTCGGGTCCACCAGGCGTACCAGCTCCTCGTGCAGCACCGTTCGCGCCTCGGCCGGGTTCATCACGCCGTCGAGCGCGAGCCGTCGCCGCAGCGCCCTCACCAGCTCGTCGGTGGGGCCGACGCCGAGGTCGGAGGAGATCAGCGTGGTCTCGAAGTCGTCCCAGGTCTCCTCGTCGACCCGGTCACGGGAGAGCAGGTCGGCGAAGCCTCGCGCCAGGGCGTTGTTGCTGCCGGCCAGGCGACGGCGCAGCCGCGCCAGCCGCGTCCGGGTGGCCTCCGGGACGTCGAGCCCTGGCCGGGTCTCGGTCTCCGGCTCCACCAGGACGCCGGTGCCCGTGGTGCCCTCGGGCGCCTCCCGCTCGCCGGTCCGGCCAGGAAGGAGCTGCTCTCGCGGCTCGACCGGAGGGAGCTCACGCCCACGGTTGCGGACGGTCGCCACGACGACCGTGGTCACCACCGCCAGGGCCACCAGGCCGCCGACGACCCACCACAGGAGAGGAATGTTCACCTGGTCATCCTAGGAGCCACGATCCGTGGCGCCCTAGCCTGGCGGCACGTCGGCGCGGTAGCGCCGCCGAGGGTCAGCGACATGCGAACCCGTCTGAGGTGATCAGCGGTTGACGGCGTGGTCCACGAGCTGCTGGAACCGAGCCGGCGGCTCGGCGTCACCGTTGAGGTGGTCCGCCAGCTCCTCCATCCGCACGGTGAACCCGTCGCTCACCCATCGTCCCTGGCCACCGAGGCCGACGGCGACGATCGTGCCGAGGGCGGCAGCGACGAGGAGGACCAGGATCATGGTCAGGACGGCGGACAGCATGGTGGCCTTTCAGGCGGAGCGGATGGCCCCATGGTCACGCTGCGGCAAGCGGCCGCGTACGGTTCCTGGCAGAACCCTCATCTGATGGCCACCGCCCCCCGGGGAGCTCGCTCGGCGACGACGCCCGCGGGTCAGCCCTCGCGCAACCGCTGGCTGATCACCGTGGACACGCCGTCGCCGCGCATGGTCACCCCGTACAAGGCGTCAGCGACCTCCATGGTGCGCTTCTGGTGGGTGATGACGAGCAGCTGCGAGTCCTCCCGCAGCTCCTCGTAGATCTCCAGCAGCCGCCCCAGGTTGGTGTCGTCGAGGGCCGCCTCGACCTCGTCGAGGATGTAGAACGGGCTCGGGCGCGCCTTGAACAGGCTGACCAGGAAGGCGACGGCCACCAGCGACCGCTCCCCGCCCGACAGCAGCGAGAGCCGCTTCACCTTCTTGCCGGCGGGCCGCGCCTCGACCTCCACACCGGTGGTGAGCCAGCTGCCCGGCTCGGTGAGCACGAGCCGGCCCTCGCCGCCGGGGAACAACCGCGCGAAGACCTCGTCGAACTTCGCAGCCACCTCCTCGTACGCCGCCGCGAACACCTCCTGGACCCGCTGGTCGACCTCCTCGACGATGGCCAGCAGGTCGGCCCGCGACCGCTTCAGGTCGTCGAGCTGGGTGGAGAGGAACGTGTGGCGCTCCTGCATCGCGTCGAACTCCTCCAGCGCGAGCGGGTTCACCTTGCCGAGCACCTGCAGGTTGCGCTCGGCGGTGCGCAGCCGCTTCTGCTGGGCCTCCCGGTCGTACGCCACGGTGGCCGGCTCGACGTCGTCGGGCAGCGGCCGCCCCTCGGCGTCGGTGAGCACGGGCACGGGCACGTCTGGCCCGTACTCGGCGAGCAGCGCGTCAGGCTCGATGCCGACCTCGGCGAGCGCGCGCTCCCCCAGCGTCTCGATGCGCATCCGCTGCTGCGAGCGGGCCAGCTCGTCACGATGCGCCGAGCTGACGAGCCCCTCCAGCTCAGCGGCCAGCGCGCGGGCGGCCGACCGCGCAGCCGCCA
>ERZ501047.160-NODE-160-length-24296-cov-4.993647_pt1 | contig 24296 bp, 15 predicted proteins | sample MGYA00510868_ERZ501047 | MGnify/ENA primary metagenome ERZ501047 (study PRJEB25958, sample SAMN03398593) | human skin metagenome | study: EMG produced TPA metagenomics assembly of the Human Skin Microbiome Metagenome (human skin metagenome) data set. | reverse complement strand
TCATCGCAGCACCGTGGCGGTCCAGTCCTTGACCCAGGTCTCGCGGTTGTCGGCGATGGTCTTGGGCTCCACCGCGATCGGCTTGGGGGCCAGCGGCGCGAACTTCACCCACTCCTGCGGCAGGTCGATCGAGGCGTCGACGGGGTACATATACATCTGGGTCGGGATCTCGGATTGCACGCCCGCGGTGAGCAGATAGTCGATGAACTTGCGCGCACCGACCTCGTTCTGGGCGCCCTTGAGGACCCCGGCATACTCGACCTGACGGAAACAGGTGTCCAGCAGCGCGGTGGTGCGCGACTCCTTGCCGTCCTCGCTCACCTCGAAGGCCGGCGAGGTGGCATAGGAGACGACCAACGGCCGATCACCCTTGCCGGAGGATCCGGAGAAGTCCCCGCTATAGGCCTCGGTCCAGCCCTTGGCGACCTTGACGCCGTTGGCGGACAACGACTTCCAGTAGTCGAGATAACCGTCCTCGCCCTTGGCGCCGACGGTCGCGGCGAGGAAGGCCAGGCCCGGGGAGCTGGACGCTGGGTTCTCCACGACGAGCTGGTCCTTGTATGCCGGGTCGGTCAGGTCATCGAGCGACTTGGGCAGGTCGAGCTTCTTGTCGGCGAACCAGCCCTTGTCGGCGTTCACGCAGACGTCGCCGAAGTCGATCGGGGTCAGGCTGTGGGTGGACTCGGCATACTGGCCGGCGCTCTCCGGGAGGGCGGCATCGGCATACGGGCTCAACACGCCGGCATCGATCACCTTGGTGGCCAAGGTGTTGTCGATGCCGAAGACCACGTCGCCGAGCGGCGAGTCCTTGGTGAGGATGAGCTGGTTGGCCATCGCCCCGGCGTCGCCGGGGGCGACATAGGTGACCTTGATGCCGGTGTCGCTCTCGAACTGCTTCTTGACCTCATCGCTGAGGGCGAAGGAGTCGTGAGTGACCACGGTGAGGGTGTCGGTGCGGGTCAGCTCCGGCCCGGCGGTACTGCTCTCGCTGCCCGTGGCCGAGGTGCTGCTGGCGGAAGCGCTGCCGGAAGTCGTGCTGGAGGAGGTGGACGTGGTGGTGCTCTCCGAGCTGCAGGCGACGAGCGCGAGCGGCAAGGCGAGGGCCACGCACGCGGCGCGGCGGCGGACGAACTGGGACATAACTGGCCTCCATCGATCTGGAGGGCCCGGCGGATGCCGGGGAGAAACTCGACTCCCTACGCCGGTATGAACCGGATCAGGTCCGAGGGTCTGCGCTGCCGCGCACTCTCAGCGCCCCGTACTGGCGCTCCCCTGTCTGTCCGGGCAGTGTATGTCGCCCGCTCCCGGCCCACGGCTCGGGGGCGCCGGTGCATCCCTAGGATCGAGACTCGTGACAGTGCCCCCGCAGGACCCCCAGCAGCAGGCGCGACAGGACGAGCACGGTATGCCGGTCGGCCCGCCCGTGCCGGGGTGGGCGGCCCGCCCGCCCGTGGTCGCCACCATCCTGGTCGGTGAGCATGTGCGCCTGGAGCCGCTGCGAGCCGAGCACGCCGCGGAGCTCTACGAACCGATGGTGGTGCATAGCGATCCGCGCATCTGGACTTATTACCCCTACTCGCCGCGGATGAGCCGGGCCGAGTTCGATGCCTGCATCGCCAATGAACGGGGCCGGCCAAATGGTGCCGCCCACCTGATCCGGACCGCGGATGGGGCGCCGCAGGGTTTCGCCAGCTATCTGCGCATCGACCCGGCCAATGGCAGCGTGGAGGTCGGCGGCATCGTCTATTCCTCTGCGCTGCAACGCACGACGGCCGCCACCGAAGCCATGGCGTTGATGGCGCGGCATGTCTTCGATGACCTTGGTTACCGCCGGTATGAGTGGAAATGCGACTCCCTCAATGCGCCGAGCCGGGCCGCCGCCGCCCGGCTCGGGTTCACCTATGAGGGGCGCTTCCGCAACGCCATGGTCTACAAGGGCCGTAATCGCGACACCGACTGGTTCTCCATCACCGATGCGGAGTGGCCCGCCATCGCCGCCGGCTACACGGCCTGGCTGGCCCCGGACAACTTCGACTGCCAGGGCCGCCAGCGCACTCGGCTGCCGGAGCTAATCGCCGCTTCCGGCACCTGGGACAATCGTCCCCATGCCCCCACTGCGTAGCGAGAAGCACAGCCGGTGACTGCCACCCAGCCGATCCTGACGACCGTGCCGGGGGGCAACGCTCTCTCCGATTTCCGGGCCCGCGCCCTGCTCACCCGACTGCACGCGGTGGCCCCGGGAGTGCGCGAGGTGCACGCCCGGTATGTCCACTGGGTCGCCTCGGACACCGAGCTCGACGAGGCCACCCTGGCCACGGTCACCACCTTGCTCACCTATGGCGAGCCGTATGCCGGTCCGCCGGCCAGCGCCGGGGTGCGCGTGGTGGTCACCCCGCGGGTGGGCACCATTTCGCCCTGGTCGAGCAAGGCCACCGATATCGCGCACAACTGCGGTGTCCCGATCCGTCGGGTCGAGCGGGTGAGCGAATATGTCCTTATCGGCGATGAGCTGAGCGAGGCCGACTGGGCGGCCTGTGCCGAGCTGCTGCACGACCGGATGACCGAATCAGCGCTGCCCGATGTGGACTCTGCGGCAGCGCTGTTCACCGAACGCGAGGCCCCGCCCATGCAACGGGTGGACGTGCTGGGCCGCGGCCGGGCCGCGCTGGAGGAGGCGGACACGGCATATGGGCTGGCGCTCTCGGACGATGAGATCGACTACCTGCTGGACGCCTTTACCACTCTCGGGCGCAACCCGAGCGATGTCGAGTTGACCATGTTCGCCCAGGCGAACTCCGAGCACTGCCGGCACAAGATCTTCAACGCCGACTTCGTCATCGACGGTGTGCCGCAACCGCATTCGCTGTTTGGGATGATCCGCCATACCGAGCAGGTGTCCGGTCAGGGGACGGTCGTCGCCTATAAGGACAATGCCTCGGTGATGGCCGGGGGTCGGCGCACTCGTTGGCTGCCCGAGGGCGCGCCGGACGGGCCGAGCCGGTATGCCGCCCGCGAGGGCGAGGTTCACGTTCTGATGAAGGTGGAGACGCACAACCACCCCACGGCCATCTCGCCCTTCCCGGGGGCGGCCACCGGCGCCGGCGGTGAGATCCGGGACGAGGGTGCGACCGGTCGCGGATCGGTGCCCAAGGCCGGGGTCACTGGCTTCGCGGTCTCCAATCTGCGCCTGCCGGGTGCCGAAGAACCCTGGGAGAGCGAGGATTTCGGCGCCCCGGACCACATCGCCAGCCCGCTCGACATCATGATCGACGGCCCGATCGGCGCCGCCGCCTTCAACAATGAGTTCGGCCGCCCGGGCGTCGGCGGCTTCTTCCGCGTCTACGAGCAGAGCGTCGACGGGGTGCGCCGCGGCTACCACAAGCCGATCATGAGCGCGGGTGGCCTCGGGTCCATCGACGCCGACCAGGTCACCAAGATCGCCTTCCCGGCCGGCACCCTGCTGGTCCAGTTGGGCGGGCCCGGTATGCGGATCGGTATGGGCGGCGGGGCGGCTTCCTCGCTCGCCGCCGGCACCAATGCCGCGCACCTCGACTTCGACTCCGTTCAGCGCGGCAACCCCGAGATCCAGCGCCGAGCCCAGGAAGTCATCACCCACTGCTGGTCGCTCGGCGCGGACAACCCCATCCTCGCCATCCACGATGTCGGCGCGGGCGGGTTGTCCAACGCCTTCCCCGAGCTCGTCCACGACGCCGGGTTGGGGGCACGCTTCGACCTGTCCGCGGTGCCGCTGGAGGAGTCCGGGCTCTCCCCGGTCGAGATCTGGTGCAATGAGAGCCAGGAACGCTATGTGCTCGCCATCGCACCGGAGTCGCTGGAGCGCGTGGCGGCTATCGCCGAGCGCGAACGCTGCCCGTTTGCCGTTGTCGGAGTGGCCAGTTCGGACGGCGAGCTGGTGCTCGAGGGCGGTGCGGGCGACCCGGCCGGCGAGGCCGGGCAGCCGGTGGACCTGCCCATGGAGGTCCTGCTCGGCAAGCCCCCGCGGATGACCCGCACGGATGCGCGGGTGACCCGCCGGGGCGACGATTTCGACCCGGCCGACATCGATGTGCGCGAGGCGGCGTATGCGGTGTTGCGCCACCCCACGGTGGCCAGCAAGCGCTTCCTGATCACCATCGCCGACCGGACGGTCGGCGGGCTGACCCACCGCGATCAGATGGTCGGCCCCTGGCAGGTCCCGGTCGCCGATGTCGCGGTGACCCTGGCCGACCACGCGGGGCTGGCCGGCGAGGCGATGGCCACCGGTGAGCGGATGCCCCTGGCCGCCATTGATGCTCCGGCGTCGGGCCGGATGGCGGTGGGCGAGGCGATTACCAATCTGCTCGCCGCCCCGATCTCTCTGGAGCGGATCAAGCTGTCCTGCAACTGGATGGCCGCCTGCGGCGAGCCCGGCGAGGACGCGGCGCTCTATGACACCGTCCACGCCGTGGCCATGGAACTGTGCCCACAACTGGGCATCGGGGTTCCCGTCGGCAAGGACTCCCTCTCCATGCGCAGCCGCTGGAGCGACGAGACGGGACAAACCCGTCAGGTCACCTCTCCGGTCTCTCTCGTGGTCACCGCATTCGCGGCGCTCGACGATGTTCGCGGCACCCTCACCCCCCAGGCCGGGCCGGGCCAGGTCTTGATCCTGCTCGACCTCGGTGCGGGGCAACACCGCATCGGTGGGTCCGTGCTCGCCCAGGTGCACTCGGCGTATGGCGCCACCGTCCCCGACGTGGACGACCCGGCCCGCCTGGTCTCCGCGGTCTCTGCGGTGAATGCTTTGCGGGACAAGGGAATCCTGGCGGCATACCACGACCGTTCCGATGGTGGTCTGTGGGCGTCCCTGTGCGAGATGGCCTTCGCCGGTGGTGTCGGGATCGATGTCGACCTCTCCGGTATGGCGGACCCCGAGACCCCGGTCAGCGCCCTCTTCGCGGAGGAACTCGGGATGCTCGTGGCGATCCCGGCCGAGCGGGCCATCGAGGCGCTCACCATCCTCGACGAGCACGGTCTACGCGAACTCACCCAACTCGTCGGCGCGACGAATACCGATGCCCGGGTGCGCATTTCCTCCGGTGACCGGGAACTGCTCGACGAACCCTTGTCGGAGCTCATCGCCGCCTGGGATCACGTCTCCACGGCCATCGCCACGCTGCGGGACAACCCCGAGGGCGCGGCGCAGGAGCACGCCCAGGTGACCGAGGTGGGCCAACCGCATACGGCCCTGGTGGTGGCCCCGACGTTCGACCCGGATGAGGACATTGCCGCCCCTTACCTCAACCTGGGCGCCCGGCCCAGGGTGGCGATCCTGCGCGAGCAGGGGGTCAACTCCCATGTGGAGACCGCCTACGCCTTCGACGCGGCGGGATTCGCGGCATACGACGTGCACATGAGCGATCTGATGGCCGGGCGAGCCGATCTGGCCGAGTTCACCGGGCTGGTGGCCTGCGGGGGGTTCTCCTATGGCGACACCCTCGGTGCCGGCGAAGGCTGGGCTCGTTCGGTGCTCTTCCATCCGGGGTTGACCGAGGCCTTCCGCGCCTTTGTCGACCGCCCGGACACCTTCGGCCTGGGGATCTGCAATGGCGCGCAGATGTTCGCCGCGCTCGCCGGGGTGATCCCCGGTGCGCAGGCCTGGCCGCGCTTCACCCGCAACGGCTCGGAGCAGTATGAGGCGCGCCTGTCGATGGTGGAGATCCTGGACTCGCCGTCGATCTTTTTCGCCGGGATGGCCGGCAGCCGGTTGCCGATCGCGGTTGCACACGGCGAGGGTTTCGCGGATTTCGCCGCCCAAGGCGACCCCGAGTCCGTATGTCGCGCAGCCCGGTTCGTCGATGGGCTCGGCGCCGTGGCCGCAAGCTATCCGGCGAACCCCAATGGCTCCCCGGACGGGCTAACCGCGGTGACCACGCCCGACGGCCGGTTCACCGCGATGATGCCGCACCCGGAGCGGGTGCAGCGCAATGCCCAAATGTCGTGGACCTCCGGCCCGATCGATCGACCCAGCCCGTGGCTGCGGATGTTCCGCAATGCCCGGGTCTGGGTCGACTGAGGTCTAGCCAACTGAGTAGCGCCCGGTCGACGCGGGTCGACCGGGCGGCGTTACTCGACTCAGGAGTAGAAGGGGCGGTCGGAACTCTCCGGGTCGTCGCTGCCGCGCACGGCCGGCTCGTGGGTCTCGATGTCCAGGTTGGGATCGCCATAGAGGACCCGGCCGCTGTCGGTGCTGATCGCGACATCCACACCGCCGTGCACCTGTCGGGCCAGGTTGCGGTAGGACTCCTCGGGCAGCACGACGCCGGCGGCGTCCATGCGCTGGCGCAGATCGGCGGCAATGGTCTCCTCGTCCGAGTCGCCCTGCCGCGAGACCGCAACGATGGCCTCGAGATAGCCCCGCAACTGGTCCGCGTCGAGACGCTCGACGAAGCTGTCGTTGAGGGTGAGGTGGGCGATCCGAGGCGTGGAGCGCTCGGCCGCGGGGTTGGCGTCGGCGGCGTTCGTGGTCTCGCTCATATGTCCACTCTCGCACGTTCGTCGCGGCGGCGGGGCTGGGCGGGTCGTGCAGGTCCGCAGGCGGGCCGGGCACCCCGGTATGGCGAGCGTCATACGGGCCCGGATTCTGCATCGGGGCGCAACTTGTGTAGAGTTCCTTGCGTTCGCGTCGAGAATTCGCCGCGAACGTCCTGCGCCCCGTTCGTCTAGCGGCCTAGGACGCCGCCCTCTCACGGCGGTAACACGGGTTCAAATCCCGTACGGGGTACATCGAGAAGGCTCCCAGCTGATGCTGGGAGCCTTCTGTCGTACGGCGCGTGCGTACTACGCTCGCCGGGTGACCCAGTTCATCAATGGTGAGCGCCGCCAAGGCAACGGCCCGGACCTGACCGTCCTCGACCCGTCCACCGGAGAAACGGTGACGAGCTTCCCGGCCGGTGGGGCCGGCGAGGTGGATGCCGCGGTGGCGGCGGCGCGGGCGGCATACCCGGGCTGGGCGGGGGCAACGCCGGGCGAGCGCTCCGGCGTGCTGACCCGGTTCGCGGCCGAACTGGAAAGTCGCGCAGAGGAGTTCGCGCAGGTCGAGAGCCGCCAGGCGGGCAAGCCGATCCGGTTGGCCCGGGAGTTCGATGTGCCCGGGACGATCGACAACATCGCCTTCTTCGCCGGTGCCGCGCGCAATCTGGAGGGCAAGGCGAGCGGGGAGTACTCCGCCGATCACACCAGCAGCATTCGGCGCGAGCCGGTCGGGGTCATCGGGTCCGTGGCACCGTGGAACTACCCCCTGCAGATGGCCGCGTGGAAGGTGCTGCCGGCGATCGCCGCGGGCAACACCATCGTCCTCAAGCCGGCCGAACTCACCCCGCTCACCTCGCTGATGTTTGCCGAGGCCGCGCAGGCCGCTGGGCTGCCGGATGGGGTCGTCAACGTCGTGGTGGGAACCGGGGTGGGTGCGGGGGCGCCGCTGCTGCGCTATCCCGATGTCGACATGGTCTCCTTCACCGGGTCCACGGCCGTGGGTCGCACCGTCCTGGAGGCGGCGGCCACCACCGCCAAGCGGGTTCACCTCGAGCTCGGGGGCAAGGCGCCCTTCGTCGTCCACGACGATGCCGACCTGGAGGCGGCGATTCACGGCGCCGTCGCTGGCAGCCTGATCAACACCGGCCAGGACTGCACCGCCGCCGCTCGCGCCATCGTCCATCGCTCGCTCTATGACGACTTCGTCGCCGGCGTTGCCGATCTCTATGCCCAAGTCCGGCTCGGCGCCACCGCGGACCCGGAGACCGACCTCGGCCCGCTCATCTCGATGGCGCACCGCGACCGGGTCGCCGGGATCGTCGAGACGGCGCGCTCGTATGCCCGGGTGGTCACCGGCGGCACCATGCCCGGCGGCGACTTGGCCCGCGGCTCCTATTACGCCCCCACCCTGCTCGCCGATGTGGGCCCGACGACCGCGGCCTGGGTGGAGGAGATCTTCGGCCCGGTGCTGACGGTCAGCCCCTTCGACTCCGACGAGGAGGCGCTGGCGATGGCGAACGACACGGCATACGGGCTGGCGGCCTCGGTGTGGACCCGCGATGTCTACCGGGCGCTGACGGCGACCGCGACGATCCGGGCCGGGTGCGTCTGGGTCAACGACCACATCCCGATCATCAGCGAGATGCCGCACGGCGGGGTCAAGCAGTCCGGCTTCGGCAAGGACATGTCGACCTACTCCTTCGACGACTACACGACGATCAAGCATGTGATGTTCGACCGCACCGCGGTGGCACACAAGGACTGGCACCGCACGATCTTCGGGTTGCCCACCGGCGACTGAGCCCTCGGTCGGCGCTTTGCCAGGCCGTGACAGGGTGTGGCGGTGACGCGCGCCCGACCGACTGCCCTATCCCTGATCGCGCTCATCCTGGGCGGGGTGGGCGTGGGGACGGCCGAGTTCGTGGCGATGGGGCTGCTGCCGGAGACGGCGCGCGGGCTGGGCGTGAGCATCCCCACCGCGGGGGCGACGATCTCGGCATACGCCCTCGGCGTGGTGGTGGGGGCACCGCTGCTCGCGGTGCTGGCGGCCAAGGCGCCGCGGCGCACCCTGCTGGTGAGCCTGCTCGTGACACTCGCCGTCGGCGACATGCTCATGGCGCTGGCGCCGAACTTTGCGCTGGCCGTGGCCGCGCGCTTTGCCACCGGACTGCCCCACGGGGCGTACTTCGGGGTGGCCGCGCTCGCCGCCGTCGACCTGATGCCGGCCGGGATGGCGGGGCGGGCGGTGAGCCGGGTGATGCTCGGCGTGCCCTTGGCCAATATCGCGGGTGTGCCGCTGGGCACCTGGATCGGTCAGCAATTCGGTTGGCGGACAACCTATGTCGTGCTCTGTGTGGTCTCGCTGCTCGCCGCCGCGTTGGTATGGCGAGTGGTCCCCCAATCCCGCGGCCGTGCGCCGGGAGCGATGCGCCGCGAGCTCGGAGCGCTCAAACGGGTGCAGGTATGGCTGGCGCTGCTGACCGGGGCCATCGGCTTCGGCGGGATGTTCGCGATGAACTCCTATATCTCCCCGACCCTGACCGAGGTCACCGGCCAGCCCGCGACCGTGGTGCCGGTGGTCATGCTGCTGCTCGGGGTCGCCGGCCTGCTGGGCACCACGCTGGGCGGGCGGCTCGCGGACTGGTCGATGCTGTGGACCATTGGCATCGGGCTGAGTGCGCTGGCCATCAACCTCGCGCTCTTCACCGGTACCGCGCACTGGCTCATTCCGGCGGTGCTCAGCATCATGGTGTGTTCGATCTGTGCCGGGCTGCTCGTGGTCAGTCTGCAGATGCGGCTCATGCAGGTGGCCGGGGATGCCGAAAATCTCGGTGCGGCAAGCAATCACGCCGCCCTCAATGTCGCCAATGCCCTGGGCGCCTGGCTCGGCGGGGTGGTCATCGCCGCGGGCCACGGTTATACGGCGCCGGCGTGGGTTGGTGCCGGTTTGGCCGTGGGTGGTCTGCTCATCTTTCTCGTGGCCCTGGTCACCGACTCGTCCCGACACCGGCTAGTTGCGCAAGACCAGGTCGTCGGGCACCCTGATCCGATCTAACGGAGGGGGACCCGTCGGCCATGACACAGAGCAGCACGCGGCGTGGAGTGATCGCCGCCGGGGCTGGGGCCAGCGCGCTCGGGGTGGCCCTGACGCTCTTGGCGCCGAACTCGGCAGCGACATTGTCCGCCTCCCAGGCGCGGGCTACCGAAGCGGCGGTAGCCGGTGTGCTCGCCTCCGTCGACGGCACCCTGGCGTAGCAGCGCGCCAAGGAGATCCTCGACCACACCAGCTTCCAACGGACCATCGCCGACTGCATGTCTGCCCAAGGCCAGCGTTATCACCCGGCCGCGCTGCGCTCGATGTATGCCGGCGCCACTACCCTTACGGTCACCGGGCCGTATGCCGATACCTGGGCAATCACCGGCACCCCGCCGGCCTCGGATGGTTTTGACTTCGTCGACCTGGAGAGGGCGCGTATCCCGAGCGCACCCAGCGGGGCGCGGCCGGTGACCCGCACCGCCGAGTATGAAGTTGCCCTCTCCTCCTGCACGTCGAATGGCGTGGCCACGTCGGGCCTGCCGGAGTTCGCCCAGGAACTGTCGACGCAGTTTGGTGAGATGCAGTCGGACGCCGTGGTCGCAGCCGGTGGGCCGCAGTCCGATTCGAGCTGGGCGCAGTGCATGCGTGATCACGGGTTCGCGGCCGTGAGCGGTGATCGCGAGCATCGGGAGCAACTGTTGAGTGACCTCATCGAAGAGGCATCCCATGCTGTCGCGGCCGCGGACGGTGCCAGCGGGGCGGCGCTTACCCAAGCTCGCGCTCGGATCGACCAGGCTCGCGCCGCGGAAGACGCGGCGGCGATCGCCGATGCGGACTGCCGGGCCACGGCATACCGGCGCTATCTGGCTGCGGTGCGGCCACGGGTCGCGGCATTCCGGGAAGAGCACGCGGCCGACCTCGCCGAGGTGGAGCGTCAGTGGGCGGAGCTTGAATCGCAAGCAGCGGCGGCCCGCAAACAGTGGAACGCCAACTACCCCGACGTCGCTCTCTGACGCACCCCATATGAAAGCAACCCGCTTGGCGGTGCCGGTCGGGCCGAAAACCGCTGTGGGCGGCCACTCAACTGCACCCGATCAGCCGCGGGCGGTTCACATACCGGCGGCCCAGCCCGAGCGCCAGCTCGTCCGGGACCCAAGGTAGGAGCCGACCACTGCGGCGCCCAGGTCGTCGGCCTCCGGGGCGACCACCCGGCCACCGCAGCGGCGGGCCATCGAGTCGATGAACCGGGCCAGCCCATAGTCCTCGCCGAGGCGGAAAAAGGTCACCTGGGCACCCAGCCGGGTGACGGCTTCGAGTTCCTGCACGGTGAAAGCCAGCGTCAGCGGATGCGGCGGATAGTCGAAGAAGGTCTGCCCGCTGGCCTCCAAGTGAGCGGTGGGTTCGCCATCGGTGACGATGAGCAGCACCGGCTGCATATTCGGATGCCGACGGAAATGCCGGTTCGCCAGCAGCAGTGCATGGTGCAGGTTGGTGCCCTTGTCCCACACCGGTTCCAGGCCGGTGAGCTCCTCGAGTTCCATCACCTGCGCATGCCGACCGAAGGCGATGAGTTGCAGTCGGTCGCCGCGGAAGCGGGTCGAGATCAGCTGATGCAGGGCCAACGCGGTGCGCTTCATCGGCAGCCAACGCCCGTCCATCGCCATCGAGAAGCTGGTGTCCACCAACAGCGCGACCGCCGCCTGGGTGCGGGCCTCGGTCTCGGTGACCTCGATGTCCTCCAGGGTCAACCGCATACCGCCGCGGACCGACTCGCCGCGACTCACGGTGCGTTGCACCGCATTCGTCAGGGTGCGGGTGACATCCCAGGACTCGGTGTCACCGAACTCCCACGGCCGGGTGGCACCGCTCGGCTCACCGGAGGCCCCCGCCCGGCGCAGGTCGCGCCGACCCTGGCGCCCGGAGATCCGGTCCGCGACATCGCGCAGCAGGGTCTTGCCCAGTTGCCGCATTGCCTTGGGAGACAAGCGCAATGCCCCATCGGAGGAGCGGTGCAGCAGCCCGCTGTCGCGTAGTTCGCGCTCCAGCGCCGCGAGGGTGCGGGCGTCCGCGGTGGCCTGCTCACCGAGCTGGCGCATTAGGGCATCGAGATCGATGTCGTCCATCCGGGCGCCCGGATATGCCTGGGAGAGTTGCTCACTGAGCGCATCCAGCTCGGCCAGATCCTGCAGCGCCCCGGTCCCATCCCCGAGACCGAGCCCCTCTTGGCCCTCGAAGCGTTCGGCTCCGCCCCAGTCCTCACCGGGCCGCAACATCTCCAGATTGGCGTCGAGTCGGCCCAGCGCGTCCATCAACTCCGGTGACCCGAATGCCTGCTGCGAGAGCGCCATCAGCTCTTCGCGCTGCTCGCGGGTCAGGGAGTTCATCATCCGCTGCGCGGCCGCGGCCCGCTGGGCGAGCGCGTCCACTAGTTCTTGCACCGACTGCGGGTTCTCCGGGAAGAAGTCGCCATGTTGCGCCATGAAGTCGGCGAAGTCCTCGGGGGTGTCCTCTCCCATTCGATGCTTTTCCAGCAGCTCGTTGAGGTCGCCGAGCATCTGCTGGATGGCCGCGCGGTCGGCCTCGCTGGCGTTCTCCAGCGCCTGCTTCATCCCCGCGAAGCGCTGGTCGAGCAGTTCGCGTCCGAGCAGATCCTTGATCTGCTCGTAGGCCTCCCGCGCTTCGCTACTGCGCCACGGATAGTCGCTGAGCGCGGAGACCGCCGCGGCCGGGGTCGGCGGCAGCCCGGCCAGCCGCATCTCTTGGAAGCGGGCGTTGTCGTCGAGATCGCGGGCCAGTTGCTTGCGCTCGGCCAGCACCGCTTGGTCCAGCAGTTCGCGGATCTGCTGCAAGGTGCCGTCGAGGTTGTGCCGCTTGAGCAGTTCGCGACGGCGCTGGGACACCTGCGCGGCCAGGTCATCCAGCCCGCGCTGGGTCTGCCCGCCCCGGCGCAGGAACTCCTGCAGGGCCCGCTGCGGCGACGTGCCCGCCATCACGTCCTCACCGATGGCGGCCAGCGCCTCGCCGAGGTCGACCGGCGGGGCCAGGGGGTCGCCACCGGCATACGGCCCGTATGCCGTCCGGTGCGGGTCGCGCCGGCCGCCGGCCATCACGGGCTCTCGCCGTAGACGGTCTGACTGCCGTCGGTGTCCTTGCCGATTCGCTTGGCGAGGAAGAGGCCCTCGAGGGCAAGCTCCAGCGCGGCGGCGCGCTCACCAGCGCTGGCCGCCCCGGTGCGGGCGGCGACCTGGTCGTAGAGCTCCGACTCGCCGAGCACCGGCAAGACCTCGAGGAACTCATTCGCGGTGACCCGGTCACCGGTCATCACCAGATTGCCCGCCGTCAGCGCCTCGACGAGCAGACGGAAATCGATGCCGCGGAAGCTTTCTCGGGCGGTCTCCGCGGTTGCGGTGCGCAGCAGGTGATCGAGGATCGCGCGCTCCCTGCCCTCCTCGCCGGTTTCGAACTCCACCTTGCCGCCGAGCACATCGAGCGCCCCGGTCAAGTCGACGACCCGGGCGACCGCCTCGGGTTCGCCGTGCACCGTGGCGCGGTGCAGGGCGGCCGCGGCAACCGTCTCCGCGGCCGCGATCGAAAAGCGCGCGGACACCCCGGAGCGCTGGTCCACGGCGCTGGATTCGCGCAGGTGCCTGGTGAAGCGCGCCAGCACCTCGATCAACTGATCCGGCACCGTGGCGACCAGCTCGGCCTCCTGGCGGATCACCGCGACCTCGTCGACCAATTCCAGCGGGTAATGGGTACGGATCTCCGCGCCGAAGCGGTCCTTGAGCGGGGTGATGATCCGCCCGCGGTTGGTGTAGTCCTCGGGGTTGGCGCTGGCCACGATCAGCACATCGAGCGGCAGCCGCAGCACATAGCCGCGGATCTGGATGTCCCGCTCCTCCATCACATTGAGCATCGCGACCTGGATCCGCTCGGCGAGGTCGGGCAGCTCGTTGATCGCGACGATGCCGCGGTGGGAGCGCGGGATGAGCCCGAAGTGGATGGTCTCCGGGTCGCCCAAGTGCCGCCCCTCGGCGACCTTCATCGGGTCGACGTCACCGATGAGGTCGGCCACCGAGGTGTCGGGGGTGGCGAGCTTCTCGGCATACCGCTCGCTGCGGTGCCGCCAGGTGACCGGGAGGTGGTCGCCGAGCTCGGCCGCCCGCCGCCGGGATTCGGGAGTGATCGGCTCGTAGGGGTGTTCGCCGAGTTCGGAGTCGGCGATCACCGGGGTCCACTCGTCGAGCAGGCCAATCAGGGTGCGCAGCAGCCGGGTCTTGCCCTGCCCGCGCTCACCGAGCAGGACGATGTCGTGACCGGCGATCAGCGCGCGTTCGACCTGCGGGATGACGGTGCTCTCCAAGCCGTGCAGCCCCGGCCACGGGTCCTGCCCGCTGGCCAGCTTGGCGAGCAGGTTGTCCCGCAGCTCGGTGCGCAGGCTCTTGGCTTCGTGGCCGCTGGCGCGCAGCTGGCCGAGGGTGGCGATATCGGGTGCCTGGGTCACCTCTCCACGCTAACCCCGCACCCCGGGGGCTCGGCACGGCCCGGGGGGATCAACTTGCTAGCGGCGCTGGTCGGACCGGGTTGTGCCATCCGTTCGGGTATGGGGCACTAGTGGGGCGATCGCAGCGGCCGCAAGCCCCCACTGCTGCCGTCCGGGCCCGGGAGCGGCACTAGTGGGGCGATCGGTGCCGCGGGATGCCCCCACTTCTGCCCTGGGCAGGGTCAGGGAGCAGCAGACTCAGGGGGTCGGCTCAGTGGGAAGCCGGCTCGGGCTCATCGGGCAGTCGGATGACGTCCACGGCCACGTCGAGTTCGGAGTTCTCCGCCTCGGTGAAGATGATCCCCTTCAGCGGGGAGACATCCCGGAAGTCACGACCCCAGGCGGTCACCACATACCGGGAGTCGGCGAAGTGGTTGTTCGTCGGGTCGAGGTCGACCCAGCCCAGGGGGGTCAGCGCCGACAGCCAGGCATGGGTCGCGTCGGAGCCGGCGAGCTTGACCTTGCCCGGCGGCGGACTGGTCTCGATATATCCGCTGACGTAGCGCGCCGGCAGCCCGACGCTTCGCAGCGCCCCGATCGCCAGGTGCGCGAAGTCCTGGCAGACCCCGGCCTTGAGTTCCAGGATCTCCGGCAGGGTGGTGCGCACCGAGGTGGCGCCCTTGGCATACCGGAAATCCCGGAAGATCGTCTCGTAGAGATCGGTCAATGCCTGCCCGAGCGGCCGCTCGGGTGCCAGGATGCCGGCCGCGAAGGCGGATACCTCCGGCCCGACCGTGCCCAGGTCCGAGGACAGGACGTATGTGGTGACCTCCACCGGGTCGCCGGTCTCGGCCACCGCCGCGGCCGCCTGCGCCACCGTCCACTGGTCCAGGGCCGCGACATCGGTCGGCGGCCAGGTGACATCCACCTCGGCGGTCATCGTCGCCGAGAATGTCGTATGCCGGGTGCGCACCTCGACGTAATAGCTCTCGTTGCCGAAAAAGTCGGTATGGCTGGAGATCAGGTCCGGCTCGGGGTCGACGTCGACATCAACCGAGACCAACTGCTGAGTCGCGGTGGGGCGCAACGACAAAAAGCCGCGCTCGAAGCAACCGGTGACGTCATCGTCATACCGGTAGGTGGTCTGGTGCCGGACGCGGTAGCGCCGGGGAACGAAGTGCTCGGGGGCGGTGGGGGACATCAGTTGCTCCCGGCGGTGGACCACGGCAGCTGGACCGAATGCTGCGGGGCGGGACGAGTGAAGTGGCGCGCGCTGATCCCGTCGGAGAGCTCGCGCAGGCGCTGCTCCAGATCGGTGAGCGTCGCCGGCAGGTCCGCGCGATCGCCCGCAAAGAGCGGGTCCAGCTCGAGCTGACCGACCAGGGACTTGAGTTCCTGGCAGCTCATGGCGGTCTCGCTGTCGTCCAGCAGTTCCATTGCGGCACAGAGCTTTTCGATCTGGAAGGCGACCGAGCGGGGGTTGCTGGCATCGAGCAGGAGCAGGTTGACCGCGGACTCGGCCGGCAGCGCCGGACCGACTCCGGAGGCATTGCGCCGCCGGTGGGTGATGATGCTTTCGCAGGCGGTGAGCACCGCCTCGACGACCTGGCCCTCGACCACCGGGGCATGCGCCGCGCCGAGGGTATGGCGCAGCAGCCCGAGGGTGTGGATGGCGCGCTCCAGGCGCACCCCGGTCTCGATCAGGCCCCACGTGGCATCGCGGACCATGCTCTCCGCGCTGATCCCGGCGACCGCGAGCAGCGGCTCCAGCAGCCGCCCGAGGGAGGCCTGCAGGTGGACCTCGTCGCCGGGGATATCGGCCAGGGTCCGCTCCAACCGGCCCAGCACGATCCAGGTGTCCAGGGAGAGTTGGTCGCGGACCTCATTGGTCGCGGCCACCAGCCGGCCGATGGCCCAGGCCAGCGTGCCGACGCGCTCACCGTTCAGCGCCAGATCACGCAACTGACGCAGGATCTCGTCGCCGCTGCCGACCTCGGAGGCGCCACCACACAGCTGGCTCAGCGCACCGGCCACCGTCCGCATGGCCGCGGCGCCAGGGGTGCCGGTGCGCGCGGCGTGGTCCTCGGCCAGATCCGAGGTCACCCGCAGCAGCCGCGCGGTGGACTCGGCGCGCTCGGCATACCGGCCCAGCCAAAAGAGGTTGTCGGCGACCCGGGCGGCCAGGCCCACCGGGACGCGCTCGGGCAGCAGCCGAGAACGGTTGCTGCCCAAGGAGATCAGCGGGCGTTCGCTACCCGGGCGGGCGAGCACCCATACGTCTTTGGCCAGGGCGCCAGACATATTGGAGACCAATTGCTGACCGGGGAAGGCGGCGGCGCGGGCCAGACCGCCGGGCAGCGTCACATAGGCGCCGTCCGGGGCCACGCTGAAGGTGCGCAGCAGCACCTGCCGGGGTTCCAGGCCCCGCCGGGTCACCACGGGAGCGCTAGAGGCATCCAGCGGTTCCTGGGCGGCCCAGGCCGACGGTCGAGCCTCGATCTGAGCGCGCAGCTCGTCCCGCTGCGCTGCGCTGAGTTCCCAGCCGAAGCGGACCGGACCCCATTCGCGGGCAATGGGTTTGATGACCAAATCCTCGAGATTGGCCAGCACATGGGAGCGGCCGGCCGGCTCTCCGCACCACCAGGCCGGGACGCTGGGCAGCACCAGCTCTTCGCCGAGCAGTTGCGGGGCGAGGCGTTCCAGATAGGGCAGCAGAGCCGGGTTCTCCAGGACTCCCGCACCCAGCGGGTTTGCGACGCTGAGGTTGCCCAGCCGCGCCGCCTCCACCAGCCCGACCACGCCGAGCTTGGAGTCCGCGCGCAGATCGAGAGGGTCGGAGTATGCGGCGTCGACCCGCCGCAACAACACGTCGACCTTTTCGATACGTTCCCCGGCGCGGATGGACACCCGGCCGCCGCGGGTGGTCAGGTCCTCGGACTTCACGGTGGGGATGCCGAGCAGAGTGGAGAGGAAGGCCATCTCGAAGGCCGTCTCGGACTCCACCCCGGGCGACAGGATCGCCACCCGCGGCAACTCCACGCCGCTGGGTGCGATCGCGGTCAGCGCCGAAGTGAACTGCTCGAACCAGCCCCGCAGCCGCACCAGCGGCGTGGCCCGGTGCAGCCCGGCCATCACCCGGGAGGTGATCCGCCGATTGGCCATGGCGTATGCCGATCCCGAGGGCACCTGGATGCGGTCGGCCAGCACCGCCCATTCTCCGTTGGGACGGCGAGCCAGGTCCGCGGCGGTGAGAGTGAGCTGATGCGAGCCCGGGTGGCGGATCCCGTCCACCGTCGGCAGGAAGCCGGGGTGGGCGAGGATCAGTTCTGCGGGAATCGCCCTGGAGTGCAACAACTCGCGCTCGCCATAGAGATCACTCAGGACCAGGTCGAGCAGCCGCGCCCGCTGTTGCACCCCGTCCTCGACGGCTTGCCATTCGGCCGGGTCGATGACCAGCGGCAACGGGTCGATGACCCACCCATGACCCTGATGGCCTTCGCTGCCGGGGCCATAGGTGACCCCGTCGTCCTCGACCAGCCGGCGAGCCTGGCGCCGGGCCGCGAGCAGCCCCTCGAGGCCGAGGGATTCCACGGCGCCGGCGAGGGCGGCATACGGCTCGTGCTCCGCGGCCAGGCCTCGGATGAGTTCATCCACCGCCTGGCCCGATCGCCCGAGCACGGCCGGGGTGAGCCGGTCGCGATATTCGGTGATCAGGCGCTCGGGGAGTTCGGGCGCCTCCGCACTCATGGCGCTCACTCTAGGTGCAACCCGAGTGACTACTCCGCAGGCGGCGGCGGGTGTCCCGGGCTGAATCGGCGCAGGTCGAGGGTCGCCGGGAACTCGGTGCCCGCGGGGCCCACCAGGGAATGCGGTCCGGCCCAGTTGGCCGTGTCCACCTCGCCGGCCGTATGTCCGTGCGCCGAGAACCGGGATGCCCGACGCGATTGCGCCGCAACGGCATTGACCGGATAGTCGGCATAGGCCCGGCCGCCGGGATGGACCACGTGATAGGTGCAGCCGCCCAGGGATCGGTTGTTCCAGCGGTCGACGATGTCGAATACCAGCGGCGAGTGCACCCCGATCGTCGGATGCAGCCCGGACCAGGGCGCCCAGGCGCGATAGCGCACCCCACCGACCACGGTGCCCGGGCCGCCGCCGAGTCCCGAATGTCCCCCGCCGGGGCGGCCCTCGCCGGTCGACACCAGCGGCAATGGCACGCCATTGCAGGTCACCACATGCCGGCCCTCGACCAAGCCGCTGGCCGCGACCTGGACGCGCTCGACGGAGGAATCCACATACCGGGCGGTGCCGGTGCTGCCGGCTTCCTCGCCGAGGACATGCCAGGGCTCGATGGCCTGGCGGATCTCTAGGTGCACCCCGGCGGCATCGACCTCGCCGATGAACGGGAAACGGAACTCCAGGAAGGGATCCAGCCACGCCTCGTCGAAGACCGGGATCTGGTCCCCGGCATACGGCGAGCGGGCCAGCCAGCGGTTGAGATCGGCCACCACATCGCGCAGATCCGCGGCGGCGAAGGCCGGCAGCAGGAAGCGGTCGTGCAGCCGGGTGCCCCAGCGGACCAGGGGAGCGGCATAGGGCTCCTCCCAAAAGCGCGCCACCAGCGCCCGGATCAGCAGCGCCTGCACCAGCGCCATCTGGGGATGCGGCGGCATCTCGAAACCGCGCAGTTCCAGCAGGCCCAGGCGGCCGCGTTCGCTGTCGGGGTTGAAGAGCTTGTCGATGCAGAACTCGGAGCGGTGGGTGTTGCCGACCAGGTCGGTGAGCAGATGCCGCAAGAGCCGGTCCACCAGCCACGGCGGGGTATGCCCGCTCTCCTCCGGCTCGTGCTGCAGGGTGTGCGGAGTGCCCTCCCGGGTCACCCGCTCCATCTCCGCGAAGGCGATCTCCAGCTCATAGAGCGTCTCCGCGCGACCTTCGTCGACCCGGGGCGCCTGGCTCGTCGGCCCGATGAAGCGGCCGGAGAAGACATAGGAGAGCGAGGGATGGTGCTGCCAGTAGGTGAGCAGGCTGCGCAACAGATCCGGGCGCCGCAGCAGCGGGGAATCGGCCGCGGTCGGCCCGCCGAGGGTGAAGTGGTTTCCGCCACCGGTGCCGGTATGGGTGCCGTCCAGGTCGAACTTCTCGCTCGTGAGCCGGACCGCCCGTGCCTCGTCATAAAGATGAAGAGTGGTGTCGCGCAACTGTTCCCACGAACTCGACGGGGCGACGTTCACCTCGACCACGCCCGGGTCCGGGGTCACCGAGAGAGTCTGCACGCGCGGGTCGACCGGGAAGGTGTACCCCTCGAGGACGACCGGGACGCCCAGGCTGGCTGCCGCACCTTCGACCGCCTGGACCATGGCCAGGGCGTGCTCGATGTCGGCCATCGGCGGCAGGAAGATGAACAGGTGGCCGTCGCGGACCTGCACTGCCAGGGCGTGCCGGGGGGCCTGTTCGATGTCGTAGACGGTCGCGGAGGCCACCTCGGGGAACTGCTCCGGCAGCGGCTCGCGCTCGGCGAAGGGCGAGGGATCCACATCGTCCGGACCCTCCGCCCAGGCCAGCGAAGCCAGCGGCAGCCGATAGCCCAGCGCGGAATCGCCCGGCACCAGGAAGAGATGACGCCGGCGCAGGCGCCAGTTCGCGGTACCCCAACCCTCACCGGACGGGTCGACGAAGACCGGGACCACCCACCCGGCCGCCTCACCGGCATCCAGGTCGGTGGCATCCACCCGCTCGGCGCGGGCGCGTTCGCTGCCCAGTTCCGCGGCCTCGGGGGCCAGGTCGACATCGGGCCGCACGCCGGTGGGCCGGCGCACCTCGTCCCACAACTGACTGAACGGGTCCTCGTATGCCGGGCGGCAGACCTCCCCGGGCACGCCGAGCCGGGCCGCGATGGCCAGGGCCAGATCTCGGGTGAGCTCCGCACGCGGCCGCTCGGTGACCCGGGGATCCGGGTCGTCCCACGGGTGGTCCAGCAGCGAATGGTCGTGCCAGAGCGCTTGCCCATCGGTGCGCCAGAGCAACTGGATCTGCCAGCGGGGCAGCGGTTCCCCCGGATACCACTTGCCCTGGCCGTGATGCACCAGGCCCGAGGCGGCATACGTCTGCTGCAGCCGGGCCGCGAGCGCAGCGGCCAGTTCCCGCTTCTCCGGGCCGTCCGCGGCGCTCGACCATTGCGGCGAGGAGGCATTGCCGGCGGCGACGAAGGTCGGCTCGCCGCCCATCGTCAGACGGACATCCCCGGCCGCCAAGTGCTGGTCCACCAGCGCGCCGAGTTCGTCCACGGCCTGCCACTGACTCGCGGCATACGGCAGGCTCACGCGCGGGTCCTCGTGCACCCGAGACACGGCGTTGGAGTAGGAGAACTCGACCTCGACCGGCTCGGTGGCTCCGGTGATGGGGGCCGATCCGGCCGGATGCGGGGTCGCCGACAGCGGAATATGACCCTCCCCGGCGAAGAGCCCGGAGGTGGCATCCAGCCCGATCCATCCGGCACCGGGGACGAAGACCTCCGCCCAGGCGTGCAGGTCGGTGAAGTCGGTGCCGGGGGCGGTGGGGCCATCGGTGGCGGCCGGGGCGTCCTCGGCGAGCTGGACCAGATAGCCGGACACAAAACGCGCGGCCAGGCCCACCTGGCGCAGCACCGAGACCAGCAGCCAAGCGCTGTCGCGGCAGCTACCCAGCGCCTTGGCCAGCGTGGTGTCCGGGGACTGCACGCCGTGCTCCATCCGCACCGTGTAGGCGACATCCTGCTGCACCGCCTGATTGACGGCGACGAGGAAGTCCACGATCCGCGGCCGCTCGTCTCCCTCGGCGAGGGGGACATTGCGCGCGACCCAGTCCCGCACCACGGGGCCGGGACCCGAGCCGGCATCGTCCTCGTCTACGGGGCGCAGGTAGGGCTCCAAATCCGCGCGCAGGTCATCTGCATACGTGAACGGGAACTGCTCGGCATATTCCTCGACGAAGAAATCGAACGGATTGATCGAGGTGAGATCGGCGATCAGGTCGACCGTGATGTCGAGTTTGCTGACCGGCTCGGGGAAGACCAGGCGAGCCAGATAGTTGCCAAACGGATCCTGCTGCCAGTTGAGGAAGTGATTGCTCGGCTCGATCCGCAGCGAGTAGGCGTCGATCGGGGTACGGGTATGCGGCGCCGGCCGCAGCCGGACCGTATGCGGCCACAGTTTCACCGGGCGCGCGGAGGTGTAGCTCGTGCGGTGCTCGATCGCCACTCGTATGGTCACGCAGGGCAATCTACGGCTCGGCGTGGCCGATTGACCTGAGGGTTCACCAAATCAGTTTCGGAGGGTCATTAGGACGCGGTAGGCTGCACCGTTCTCCTCCCGGCGGATCCCGCCGGCATCTTCGGGCCATGGCTGCCCCGAGCCTCCCATTTACGCCACAGACGGAGTCTGCTTTGTCTTCCCCTGCTCACGTCGAGATTGACTATCCCGACAGGATCGATGCGGCCGTCCTGAAGGTCGCAGGCGTGGTCGTGCTCGGCGCGATCATGTCCATCCTCGACATCACCGTCGTCAATGTCGCGCTGCCGATCCTGTCGACGACCTTCACCGGCGCCGACAACCCGCTGTCCTATTCGACCGTCGCCTGGACGGTGACCGCCTATACCCTGGCGCTGGCCACCGTCATCCCGCTGACCGGTTGGGCCGCCGACCGCTTCGGCACCAAGCGCCTCTACATGCTCGCGGTGGCGCTCTTCACCGCGGGCTCGGTGCTCTGTGCCCTCGCCACCAGCATCGGGATGCTCATCCTCTTCCGAGTCCTGCAGGGTCTCGGTGGCGGTCTGCTCATGCCGCTGGGTATGACGATCATGACCCAGGCCGCCGGTCCCAAGCGGATGGGCCGCCTGATGGCGATCCTCGGCGTGCCGATGCTGCTCGGCCCGATCCTCGGGCCCATCCTCGGCGGCTGGCTCATCGACAGCTTCAGCTGGCACTGGATCTTCTTGATCAACCTGCCCCTGGGTGTCGCCGCGCTCATCTATGCCGCCTGGGCGCTGCCCAAGGATGCCCCGCACCCGAGCGAGAGCTTCGACCTCTTCGGCATGTTGCTGATGAGCCCGGGCTTGGCGATGTTCCTCTACGGCATCTCCTCGATCCCGGAGGCCGGCACCTTCAAGTCCGCCAAGGTGCTCGGCTGGACCCTGGCCGGCCTGGCGCTGCTGGTCGCCTTCGTCCTCTACAGCTTCCGTCCGGCGCACCCGCTGCTCGACCTGCGACTCTTCCGCAACCGGCAGCTCACCGTGGCGACCATCACCATGGTCCTCTTCGGTATGGCGTTTTTCGGCGGCCTGCTGCTGGTGCCTACCTACTTCCAGATGGTCCGCCACGAGGACGCGCTGCACGCGGGTCTCCTCGTCGCACCCCAGGGGATCGGCGCCATGGTCACCATGCCCATCGCCGGTGCCCTTGCCGACCGTTACCCGGTCGGCCGCATCGTGCCCTTCGGCCTGGTGACCATCATCGCCGGTATGTTCGCGCTCTCGCGTGTCGAGGGTGACACCTCCTATTGGGGTTACCTCATCCCGGTCCTCTTCGTCATGGGCCTGGGTATGGGCGGCACGATGATGCCGATCATGACCGCGGCAGTGCGCACGCTCACCGGTGCCCAGGTGGCGCGCGGCTCGACGCTGCTCAATATCGCCCAGCAGATCGCCAGCTCCATCGGTGTGGCGATCATGTCCGTGGTGCTCACCAACGGCCTGAAGAACGACACGCTGGTCTCGCAGGCGCAGGGCTTCCAGCAGGCGAGTGAGGGGGTCAACGACCCGCAGGCGATCCAGCAGTTGCTGCCGCAGTTCCCCAAGGTCGCCAAAATCCTCGCCTCCGCGGGCCAAGACCAGGCGGCGGGCGCGGCCAAACTCGGCGCCGCAGTCGCCGATGCGATGGGCAAGGTCTTCGGTCACAGCTTCCTGGTAGCCGCGAGCCTGCTCGTGCTCACCCTGATCCCGGCCTTCTTCCTGCCGCGCAAGCAGGATCGGGCCGAGGTGCAGGACGCCACCGAGGGTGCGCCGCCGGTGCTCATGCACTGATCACCTCTCCCGGTGCGCCCGGCCCAGCCCGGCCCGCTTTGACGATCCCGTCCTTCCCGTCCGGGGAGGGCGGGATCGTCGTATTTTGGTGGGGCCTCGCGTTGCGGGGGCGGCCGGAGCCGGGCAGGGTGAGCCGATGACCACCGACGTCATCACCTATGTCGGCCTCGGGGACTCCTATGCCGCCGGCGTCGGAGGTATGGCGCGGCGCAACCTCTGCTGGCGGGCGCAGAACGGCTACCCGGTGCAGGTCGCCCGGTCATTGGGGGTAGGGGTTGCCTACCAGGCCTGCCTCGGGGCGACGATCGCCGACGTGCTGGAGCACCAGGTGAATGCCTTGGGCCGGGGAACGGCATACGTCTCGATCACGTTGGGCGGCAATGACATCGGCTTCGTCTCGGTGCTGATCGCCGCGGCCGAACCGGCCTGGATGCGCGACAGCGACCCGGTCATCGACGGGGCGCTGGCCACAATGCGGGGCGTGCTCGCCGCTCGCCTGGACGGACTCTATGCGACGGTGCGCGATCGCGCCCCAGACGCGCAGGTGGTGGTGACCGGCTACCCGCGGCTCTTCAACGGCGTCGAGGATTGCAATCTGGCGACCTTCTTCTCCCCGCACGAGATGGCCCGGCTCAATGCGGCCGGGGACGAGCTGAACTCCCTGGTCGCCGGCGCAGCGGAACGTGCCGGGTTCCGGTATGCCGATGCCGCCACCCCATTCGTCGGGCACGCGGTCTGTGATGGCTCGGAATGGGTCAATGGGGTGTCCTGGCCGGTGGAGGGCTCCTTCCATCCCAATTCTTTGGGGCACAACGCTTATGCGCGGCTCGTGGCCGACGCTTTTGGCGCGGCAGCGGCCGAGACGGCGCAGCCTCAGGCGGCCGACCTTCCGGTGGTGGAGGGACCCTGCATACCGGGTTCGGCGCCGACCTTCCGGTTGCCCGATCTGCTCAGCGCGCGCAGCCTCGAGGGGGCCCGGGCGGCCGGGCTGGACCCGCGAGAGGTGCGCCGGGAGGCGAGAACCTTGTATGCCGCCATGCCCACCGGGGAGGGGACGGCTATTCCGATCCCGCGGGCGGCATACGCGGCGGCGGCCCGCTTGGCCGAACTCGACGCCCAGGTCCGCGCCGAACGCGGCCAGCCGCGGATGGAACCATGAGCGCGTGAGCGACACCCAGCCGTTGGACGACGACCTCGCGCAGGCC
>ERZ501047.158-NODE-158-length-24446-cov-7.908532_pt1 | contig 24446 bp, 23 predicted proteins | sample MGYA00510868_ERZ501047 | MGnify/ENA primary metagenome ERZ501047 (study PRJEB25958, sample SAMN03398593) | human skin metagenome | study: EMG produced TPA metagenomics assembly of the Human Skin Microbiome Metagenome (human skin metagenome) data set. | reverse complement strand
GGGGCGCGGCGAGCTGAAGCTCACCCTCCCGCCGCGTTCGAGCCTCGCACGGGCGCGCGCCTGGGTCGACGGGCAGAGCGACTGGATCGCGCGCACCACGGCCGCCGCGCCGGAGCGGATCGCGCTCAGCGATGGCGCGACGCTGCCGTGGGGGGAGGGGGTGCTGACGCTCGCCCACCGCCCCGCACTGCCGCGCACGCCGCGTGTCGTGGACGGGGAGCTGCGCATCGGCGGGCCCGGCGAGGGCCTCTCCCGCCGGGTCGCGCGCTGGCTGGCGGCGGAGGCCCGACGCGACTTTACGGCGCGCTGCGAGGCGCTGGCGGCGCTCGCCGGGGTGGCGGTGGCGAGCGTGGCGGTCGGCGACCCGCGCAGCCGCTGGGGCAGCTGTTCGAGCCGCCACGCGCTGCGCTTTTCCTGGCGGCTGATGCTCGCGCCTGACTGGGTGCGCCAGGCCATCGCCGCGCACGAGGTCGCGCACCTCCTCCACATGGACCACAGCCCCGCCTTTCGTGCCGCCGAACAGCGGCTCGCCGGCACAGGCGAACCCGAACGCGCCCGCGCCTGGCTGCGCGCCAACGGGCCGAGGCTGCAGCGGGTCGATTTCAGCTAAGTTCTCTTTAAAGGGGCGCCCCGCATCTCCCCTCCCCCTTGTGGGGAGGGGTTGGGGGTGGGGGCCGAGCCGCGTCTGCGGCTCGTGAAGAATCGTTAGCGCAGCGCCGAGGCGAGTCTCTTTCGCTCGCAGACGCGAGCGGGCCCCCACCCCTACCCCTCCCCACAAGGGGGAGGGGCATAGTTCGCTACCACTCACGTTGGCCACCGCCACCTTGCCATTCGCGCGGGGGGCGTCGAAAGGGCCGCGCGTGTCCCTTGCCTCCACCCGCCCCGCCCTGACCCGCGCGCTGCCCGGGCTCGCGCTCGCGATTGGGGTAAGCGTCGCCGCATCGTTCATCGCGCGGTTGAACGGGCTCGCGGCGATCCTGGTCGGGCTGCTGTTGGGACTCGCGCTCGGTCCGCTCGTCACGCGCCCGGCGGCAAAGCCCGGCCTGTCTTTCGCGGGCCGCGAGCTGTTGCGCATCGGCATCGTGCTGCTCGGGGTGCAGGTGACGCTGGCACAGGTCACCGCGCTCGGTATCGCGCCGTTCCTCGCGCTGCTGCTGGTAATGGCGGCGGCATTCGCGGGTGGCGTGATCGGCGCGCGGCTCGGCGGGCAGAGCGCCAGCGTCGGCGTGCTGGCGGGCGGCGCCACCGCCATCTGCGGCGCGTCGGCAAGTCTCGCGCTTTACGGCGTGCTTGGCCGCGAGCGAGTGCGTGAGGGGGAGTTCGCGCTCACGTTGGTGGGCGTCAGCCTCGCCTCCGCGCTGGCGATGAGCGCCTACCCCTTCCTCGCCCGGGCGATCGGCCTCGACGATACGCAGGCAGGGTTCCTGATCGGGGCGAGCGTGCATGACGTCGCGCAGGCGATCGGCGGCGGCTTTGCCTATTCCGACGCGGCCGGGGCGCGCGCGACGATCGTCAAGCTCGCCCGCGTCGCCAGCCTCGCGCCGCTGGTGGCGATGCTCGGCGTCATCCTCGCGCGGCGCGGCGGCGGGGCGGAGGGGGCGCCGCACGGTTGGCGCGCGCTGCTGCCGCCCTGGTTCATCACCGGCTTCGTCGTGCTGCTGATCCTCGGCAGCATCCTCCCGCTACCCGCCGAGACGCGCGATGCGGGGCTGTGGCTCGCCAAGGCGCTGCTGCTGGTGGCGGTGACCGCGACCGCGCTCAACACGCAGTTGACCGACCTGTTCGCGGGCGGGTGGCGGGCGCTGCTGCCGGTCGCACTGGCGAGCGTCGCCAGCTTTGCTATGGCTCTGGGCGTCGTGCTGCTCCTTCCCATGCCGTAAAGGAAACTCCGGTGAACGCCCCCGCCCGCTCGATCGCCCCCGCCTCCGCCGCCAGCCCGTCGCGCGACGCCATCCGCGCGCTGGCGAGGGCGGACGAGGCGACGGTGGTGACGTCGCTCCGCGCGCGGCTGGCCGATGCCGATCCGCACCCGATCGCGGTCACCGACCTCGGCAAGCGCATCATCGCGCGGGCCAAGCAGGCGGCGAGCCGCGACAGCCTCGTCGGTTCGCTGATGAATCGCTACCGCCTGTCGACCGAGGAAGGCGTGGTGCTGATGTGCCTCGCCGAAGCGCTGCTACGCGTGCCCGACAGCGACACCGCCAACGCGCTGATCCGCGACAAGATCGCGGGGCGCCACTGGACGGGGGAGGGCGCGTCGGGGTCGTGGCTGGTCGACCTTTCCGCCTATGGCCTCAGCCTCGGGTCGGCGACGCTGCTGCTGGACGCGATCGGCAGCACGTCGTCGCCCACCTCGATCCTCAAGCGCATGATCCGCCGCTCGGGCGAGCCGGTCATCCGCCAGGCGGCCTATGCGGCGATGAAGCTGCTCGGCCAGCAGTTCGTCATGGGGGAGACGATCGAGGCAGCCATCCGTCGCGCCAATCGCGAACCCAATGAACTCGCCAGCTTCGACATGCTGGGGGAGGCGGCGCGGACCGCGGAGGACGCCGCGCGCTACGCCCGCAGCTATGCCGACGCCATCGCCGCTTTGGGTCGTGAAGCAAAGCCCGGCGACCCGCACGCCAATCACGGCATTTCGATCAAGCTCTCCGCGCTCCACCCGCGCTACGAATATCTCCAGCCCGACCGCCGCCGCGACGAACTGACGCCGGTGGTGCTGGAGCTCGCACAGGCGGCGCGCGCGGCGAACGTCCCGCTGATGATCGACGCGGAGGAAAGCGACCGGCTCGAACCGCATCTCGACATCATCGAAGCGCTGGTCGACGCCGGGGTCGCTGACGGCTGGCCGGGGCTCGGCATTGTCGTCCAGGCCTATCAAAAGCGCGGGGCGGCGGTGGTCGAATGGGTCGGCGCGCTTGCCCGTGCGCGCGGGGTCAAGCTCGCACTGCGGCTGGTCAAGGGCGCCTATTGGGACAGCGAGATCAAGCGCGCGCAGGTCATGGGGCTGGCGGGCTTTCCGGTGTTCACCGAAAAGCTCCACACCGACCTCAGCTACATGGCGTGCGCGCAGGCGCTGCGGGGGATGAACGACGTCATCTACCCCGCCTTCGCGACGCACAACGCGATGACCGTCGCCTATATCGCCGAGCTGTTCGACGGCGCGGATTATGAGCTGCAACGCCTGCACGGCATGGGCGAAGGCGCGCACGATGCGCTGGCCGAGATCGCGCCGCCCAAGCGCCCGGTGCGCGTTTACGCGCCCGTCGGCACGCACCGCGACCTCCTCGCCTATCTCGTGCGGCGGCTGCTCGAGAACGGCGCGAACTCGAGCTTCGTGCACCAGTTTTCCGATCCTGACGTGACGGTGGAGATGCTGGCGATCGACCCGCGTCAGGCGCCTTCGCCCGCGAGCCAGCCGATTGCCACCGGGCTCACCCTCTATGCCGACCGTCGCAACAGTCGCGGGCACGACCTTGGTGAGCCTTGTGTGCCCGAAGCGCTGGCGGCGGCAATGGCGCAAGCGCGCACCAAACCTCGCATCGCGCAGCCCATCGTCGCCGGCGAGCGGCGCGACGGCGTGCGCGAGGTGGTGCGCAACCCCGCCACGGGGGAGCGTGTCGGCGACGTCATCTCCGCCGACGCCGCGGCAATCGACGCCGCGGTGCGCGCGAGCCTTGCCGCGCAGCCCGACTGGAGCCTCGCCGGGGGCGACTTCCGCGCCGAACGGCTCGAACGCGCCGCCGACATGCTCGAAGCGGAGGAGGCGACCTTCCTCGCGCTGTGCACCGACGAGGCGGGCAAGACGCTCGCCGACGCCATCGCCGAGGTGCGTGAGGCGGTCGATTTCCTGCGCTATTACGCGCGAGAAGCGCGCCGCCACTTCGCGCGGCCCGACCTCCTTCCCGGACCAACCGGCGAGCGCAACACGCTGCTGCTCGAGGGGAAGGGGCTGTTCGTCTGTATCTCGCCCTGGAACTTCCCGCTGGCGATCTTCCTCGGGCAGGTGTCGGCGGCGCTGGCGGCGGGCAATGCCGTGCTCGCCAAGCCTGCCGAGCAGACTCCGCTGATCGCCGCCGCAGCGGTCGAGCTGCTGCATCGCGCGGGCGTGCCGGTGGAGCTGCTCCACCTCCTCCCCGGCGACGGCGAGCAGGTCGGCGCGCCGCTGGTCGCGCGGGAGGAGATTGCCGGCGTCGCCTTCACCGGCTCGACCGCGGTGGCGCAGGCGATCAACCGCACGCTTGCATCGCGCAACGGCCCGATCGCCACGCTGATCGCCGAAACCGGCGGCATCAACGCGATGATCGTCGATTCGACCGCGCTTCCCGAGCAGGTGGCGCGCGATGCGGTCGCCTCCGCCTTTCAGAGCGCGGGTCAGCGCTGTTCGGCGCTGCGCCTGCTGCTGGTGCAGGAGGACGTCGCCGACGGCATGATCGAGATGATCGCCGGCGCGATGGCCGAGCTCACCCTCGGCGATCCCGCGAACCTCGCCACCGACGTCGGTCCGATCATCGACGATGAGGCGCGCGACGCCATCGCTGCCTATGTCGAGGAGGCGCGGGGCGAGGGCCGTGTGCTGACCCAGGCGGCGCGCAGGGGCGCGGTCGAGGGCGGTTATTTCGTGCCGCCGACGCTCATCCGCCTCAAAGACATCGCCGACCTCAAGCGCGAGATTTTCGGCCCGGTGCTGCACGTTGCGACGTGGAAGGCGGAAGAGATCGACGCGGTGATCGACGGGCTCAATAGCAGCGGATACGGGCTGACGCTCGGCGTCCACAGCCGCATCGACGCGGTCGCAGCGCACATCGCCGCGCGGGTGCGGGTGGGCAACGTCTACGTCAACCGCAACCAGATCGGCGCGGTAGTCGGGGTGCAACCCTTCGGCGGGCGTGGCCTCTCCGGCACCGGGCCGAAGGCGGGCGGGCCACACTACCTCCCAAGGTTCGCGGACGAAAAGACCGTATCGGTCGACATCACCGCCGCCGGAGGAAACGCCGCCCTGATGACGCGCTGACGAAGGCAGATAGCGAAGCTATCTGCCGGTCGGCAGCGATCGTCAGCGCCGGCCGGCGGGTCGCGCAGCGAACCCGTCCGACGTCATGGGATTTACTCCCATGACGGCCCTCCGTCGCTTGGAAGTTCACACTAAGTTCACACCAAAAACGCGGGAAATGCGTCGGTTTTGGCCGGGTGGGTCGCGACTGTTTCGGAGACCGAATCTCTTCCGCTCGCAGAGGCGAGCGGGCCCCCACCCCTACCCCTCCCCACAGGGGGAGGGGAGGTTGCTGAAGCTCGACCGTCAAAAGCGTCGGGAATTTTTACAGCTCTTCTTACGTGAGGCCGCTGCCTTCGCCCAGGAATGGCGGTTTACGGCGATCCCTGAAACTTGGCACGTTCCGTGCAAAGTAGGAAACGAACCCCTGGGGAGCTCACCCCGATCCGAAGCGGGCTGGCATTGGCTGGTCCCTGTCGCCAGCCCGCTTCACCCGGTTCTCCATCACAGCACAGAGCTCGCGCCGGACCGCAGGCGCAATAGCGTTATGCGGCGGCGGGGCGCAGCAGTGGGCCGAGTTCGCCCGCCTGCTCCATCTCCATCATGATGTCGGAGCCGCCGACGAATTCGCCATCGACGTAGAGCTGCGGGATCGTCGGCCAGTCGCTGAAGCTTTTGATGCCTTGGCGGATTTCGGCGTCCTGCAACACGTCGACGCTGCCATATTCCACGCCATGCCGCTCGAGGATCGCGACCGCGCGGCTCGAGAAGCCGCACTGCGGGAACAGCGGTGTGCCCTTCATGAACAGCAGCACGCGATTGTCGCGGACGAGGTCGCCGATGCGGGTCTGAACGTCGGTGGTGGGGTCGGTCATGGCGATGGCTCCGAGGGGGGGAGGGGAAACTAAGCGGCTGGTACCGCGGTGGTCAGCTGGAGCGCGTGGAGTTCGCCGCCCATGCGCCCACCGAGCGCGGCGTAGACCGCGCGCTGCTGCGCGACGCGGCTCATTCCGCGGAACTGTTCGGCCACGACGTGCGCGGCATAATGGTCGCCGTCGCCAGCGAGGTCGGTGATGGTCACCACCGCGCCGGGCAAAGCGCCCTCGATCAGCGCGGCGATGTCATCGGCGTGCATCGGCATGACGCTGGCGCCCGCTCAGCCTTCGCTCATCAGCTGGCGGCGCGCATCGACCGAGCAGCGATCGAGCGCCTCGCGCACCTCCGCCTCGCCGGTCTCACAGCCTGCTGCGGTGAGATCGCCGACGAGCTTGCGGATCACGTCTTCGTCCCCGGCTTCCTCGAAATCGGCGCGGATGACGGACTTGGCGTAGGCGTCGGCCTCTTCCGGGGTGAGCTTCATCCGCTCCGCCGCCCATGCACCGAGCAGCTTGTTGCGACGGGCGACGACGCGGAACTGCATTTCCTCGTCGCGGGCGAACTTGGTTTCGAACGCGCGTTCGCGATCGGCGAAATCGGTCATCGGTGAACTCGCTCCCCTGGGCTTCGTCGCCGATGTAGGCGCGCGGGGTCAGCGCTGCAACGGCGTTGACGCTGCTTTCGCGGGGGTTAGGGCAGGGCCGCACCATGACCAGCGACCTCAACCTCTACGACAGCCTGACCCGCTCGCTGCGCCGCTTCGAGCCGCTGCGGGAGGGGGAGGCGCGCGTCTACAGTTGCGGGCCGACGGTCTATGCGCAGCAGCATGTCGGCAACATGCGCGCGTATCTGTTCGCCGACACGCTGGGGCGCGCGCTGACGCACTTTGGCTACCGGCTGCGGCATGTGGTCAACATCACCGACGTCGGCCACCTTACCAGCGATGCCGACGCGGGCGACGACAAGATGGAGCGCGCGGCGAACGCATCGGGCCGCTCCGCCTGGGACATCGCCGCGCACTATACACAGCTGTTCGAGGCGGACCTCGCCCGGCTGAACATCCGCCCGCTCGAACATCCGCGCGCGACCGATCATGTCGCGGGGATGATCGACTGGGCGGCGGCGATGGAGCAGGCCGGCCACGCCTACCGCCTGCCGCAGGGACTCTATTTCGATACGGCGAGCGTCCCCGACTATGGCCGCCTCGCCCGCGCGGGCACCGACGAACTCGACGGAGAGGGTCGTATCGAGGAGGTAGCGGGCAAGCGGCACGCCGCCGACTTCGCGCTGTGGCGGACGACTCCGGCGGGCGAAACGCGGCAGATGGAGTGGGACTCACCCTGGGGCCGCGGGGCGCCGGGCTGGCATATCGAATGCAGCGTGATGAGCGCGGCGCTGCTCGGCCACCCGTTCGACATCCACACCGGCGGCATCGACCATCGGGAGATTCACCACCCCAACGAAATCGCCCAAAATCAAGCGCATGGCGACTGCGCGGAGAGCGGCGCGTCGATCTGGATGCACAATAATTTCCTGATCGACCGGCGCGGCAAGATGTCGAAGTCGAGCGGCGATTTCCTGACGCTGCAGACGCTGGTCGACCGCGGCTACCACCCCCTCGCCTACCGCATGCTGTGCCTCCAGGCGCACTACCGCAGCGAGCTGGAGTTCAGCTGGGAGGGGCTGGGCGCGGCGCTGACGCGGCTGAAGCGGCTGGTGATGGCGGTCGAGAAGCTGCGCGATGCGGAGGCCAAGGGCGCCAACGAGCATCCTCGGCTCGAGCAACTCGCGGCGGAGTTCGATGCCGCCATCGCCGACGACCTCAACACCGCGGTGGCGCTGACCTCGCTCGAGGCGGCGCTGACCGTGAAGGGCGTCGCGCCTGCCGCGAAGCTGGCGCTGCTCGACCGGTTCGATGAGGTGCTGGGGCTGGGGCTGGCGACGCTCAGCCGCGCCGAACTGCGCGTGGCGCCTGCGAATGCGCGCATCATCGAGGCGGAGATCGACGCGCAGCTTGCCCGGCGCCGCGAAGCCCGCGCCGCCAAGGACTTCGCCACCTCCGACCGCATCCGCGACGAACTCGCGGCGGCGGGGGTGGAGGCGATGGACGGCGACCCGCTCGGCTGGGAGTGGCGGCTCGACTGAGTTTCGCCGCCCGCCGCGCCCGCTCCGTCATTGCGAGCGCTGCGCAGCCATCCGTCTCCGAACGGCGCGGGTGCCGCTCGCAATGGCGGGGGAGCGTGCTATGCCGCCGCGATGACCATCGCCGTGCTCTCCGCGCTGATCCGTCCGCTCCTCGAAGGGCGACTGCCCGACGGCATCGACGCGCGCTGGTTCGCGTCGAAGGAGGAGGCGATCGCGCTCGCGCCGGAGGCGCAGATTGGCTGGTTCGACATGTACGACAAGGCCGACATGGCGGAGGTGATCGCGCGCGCCACGCGGCTCCGCTGGCTCAACAGCATCTACGCCGGGGTCGACGGGATGCCGCTCGATCTGCTGCGCGAGCGGGGGACGGTCGTCACCAACGGCGCGGGCATCAACGCGCTGACCATCGCCGAATATGTCGTCATGGCGATGCTGGTGATGGCCAAGGGCTATCGCGACGTCGCGCGGGCGCAGGACGCGCGCCAATGGCTGCTCGACGCGCCTGGCAAGATCGAGCTCGCGGGCAGCCGCGCGCTGATCCTCGGCGCGGGCGCGATCGGGTCGCTGGTGCGCGACCGCCTCGCCGCATTCGAGGTGGAGGTCACCAGCGTGCGCCGCTCCCCCGCCGCGCCGGGGGAGATCGGCCCCGATGACTGGCGCGCGCGGCTTGCGCACACCGACTGGCTGATCCTCGCGGTCCCCGCCACCGCGGACACCGAGCGCATGGTCGGCGCGGAGGAACTCGCCGCGCTGCCGCCGAGCGCGCACCTCATCAACATCGCGCGGGGGAGCGTCGTCGACCAGACCGCGCTGAGCCAGGCGCTGGCGGAAAAGCGGCTCGCGGGGGCGTGGCTCGACGTCACCGACCCCGAACCGCTCCCCGCGGACGATCCGCTGTGGGCGATGCCGGGCGTCCACCTGTCGATGCACCTTTCGGGCCGATCGCAGACCCGCATGTTCGAGCGGTCGGCGGCGCGCTTCCTCGACAATCTCGCGCGTTGGCAGCGGGGCGAGCCGGTCGCGCCGCGGGTCGACCTGACGCTCGGCTACTGATGGGCGCGCTCGATCCCTGGCCCGACAGCATCGTCGCGGGAGAGGTGGAGCAGCTGTCGCCCCGCGTGCGCCGCGTGCTCGCGCCCAATCCGTCGCCCTACACCTATACCGGCACGCAGAGCTTCATCGTTGGTGCCGGGGGCGACGTCGCGGTGATCGACCCCGGCCCCGCAGGCGGCGGCGCGGCGGGGCACGCAGACACCAACGGCGCCGGCCATGTCGAGGCGCTGTTGCGCGCGATCGGCGGGGCGAGGCTCTCCACGATCCTCGTCACGCATACCCATCGCGACCACAGCCCTGCCTCTCGCGCACTCAAGGCTGCGACGGGGGCGCCGATCATCGGCTGCGTAGCCCTCACGCCGCGCGATGGGGGCGAGCATGGCGACGCCGCGTTCGACCCCGACTACGCCCCCGACCGCGTCCTCGGCGAAGGCGAGCGGGTGGCGGGGGAGGGCTGGACGCTCGAAGCGCTCGCCACCCCGGGGCACACCAGCAACCACCTCTGTTTCGCGCTGCTCGAGGAGCGCGCGCTGTTCACCGGCGACCATGTGATGAAATGGTCGACCAGCGTGGTGAGCCCGCCCGACGGCGACATGGGCGCCTATATGGCGAGCCTCGACAAGCTCTACGCGCGCGACGACGTCGTCTACTATCCAGCGCATGGCCCTGCGGTCGACAAGCCGCGCCAGCTGGTGCGCGGCATGATCGGCCATCGCCGCAGCCGGGAGGCGCAGATCCTGCGCCGGCTGGCGGAGGGTGCAGCGGACATTCCGATGCTGGTCGCGACGATGTACAAGGGGCTCGACCCGCGCCTCACCGGCGCGGCGGGGCGATCGGTGCTGGCCCACCTCATCGACCTCGAACGTCGGGCTTTGGTGCGCGCGGACGGGGAGGTGTGGCGGCTGGCGTGATAGCCCCACCGAGCGCGGGCGCTCCAGCAAGGCTCCCCTCATGCTGAACTTGTTTCAGCATCCACCGCCGGCGCTGCGGCATGGACCCTGAAACTAGTTCAGGATGACGAGGCCAATGAGGTGAACTCATTCGCCTGCGGCGTCGCCCTCTCGACCCGGCCGTTCGCGCGCTCCATATAGCGGGTGATGCGCCACCTCGACCGATCCCGATCCCGCACACCGGCCCCGTCGCGCAGCCGCGGCGGCGTGCTGCTCTTCCTGATCGCGATCGGGATGCTGGCGGCGCTGCTGCTGTTCGGCTCGACGCTGCTGGAGCGGCTGCACCGCGGCCCGCGACCGGAAACGGTGGTGACGACGTCGCTGATGGCTGTGCGCCAGCAGGCGGTGATCACTCCCTTCACCGCGACCTTCATCACCGCGCCGACCTCCACCACCACCCGGCTCCTGGGCATGGCGGAAACCAAGCGTACCACCATCATGCCCGCGACGGTCAACTATGAGGTCGACCTCTCGTCGCTTCGCCGGGAGGATGTCCGCTGGGATGCAGCGACCGCGACATTGCTGGTGACGCTGCCGCCGCTGAGGATCTCCCGCCCGGCCTTCGACCTGTCGCGGCGCCAGATTTACGAAGATGGTCAGCTGCTCGGCGTGCTCACCGGCGACAACAACCGGCTCGACGCTGCCAATAATGCCCAAGCGGAACGCGATGTCCTGGCGCAGGCGCGCTCGGGGGTGCCGATGCGGCTCGCGCGCGATGCCGCCACGCGCGTCGTCGGGCAGATGTTCGAAGTGCCGCTAAAGGCTGCCGGCCTCGATGCGCGCGTCGAGGTGCGCTTCGCCGATGCGACGCTGCCGGCGCGATGAAGCGCGAGAAGCTGATCGTCATCGCCATCGTCGCGATCGGGCTGCTCTACGGCATCGGCCTTGCCGTGAAGCCCAAACCGCTCGAACGCGAGGAAATGCGCGCGCGGGAAGCGGCGCGCGCGACCCACGCCGCCCCCGCGCGTTAGGGCCGCAAAGGAGAGCCTAAGCCGATGAACATGATGCCCCGCGAAAGCCTCGTCGGCGTCGATCTGCGTGCCGAAATCGACCGGCTGCGCAAGGAACGCAACGCGGTCATCCTCGGCCACTATTACCAGAAGCCGGAGATCCAGGACCTCTCCGATTTCGTCGGCGACAGCCTCGAGCTCAGCCGCAAGGCGGCGGAGACCGACGCGGAGGTGATCGCCTTTTGCGGGGTCAAATTCATGGCGGAGACGGCGAAGATCCTCTCCCCTGACAAGATCGTGGTGCTGCCCGATCTGGAAGCCGGGTGCAGCCTGGAAGACAGCTGCCCGCCCGAACAGTTTGCGCGCTTTCGGGAGGCGCACCCCGACCATATCGCGCTCACCTACATCAACTGTTCGGCGGAGGTGAAGGCGCTCAGCGACGTCATCGTCACCAGTTCGAGCGCGGAGACGATCCTCAGCCAGATTCCTCCGAAGCAGAAGATCATCTTCGGCCCCGACCGGCATCTCGGCGGCTATCTCAACCGCAAGTTTGGGCGCGACATGCTGCTGTGGCCCGGCGTGTGCATCGTCCACGAGGCGTTCAGCGAGAGCGAGCTCATGAAGCTCAAGGCGCAGCATCCGGGCGCCCCCGTCGCCGCGCACCCCGAATGCCCGCCGCACATCATCGACCATGCCGATTACGTTGGCTCGACCAGCGGCATCCTGCAGTTCGCCAAGACGATGGGCGGCGACACGCTGATCGTCGCCACCGAACCGCACATCATCCACCAAATGGAAAAGGCGGTGCCGGAAAAGCGCTTCATCGGCGCGCCGGGGGCGGACGGCAACTGCAACTGCAACATCTGCCCGTACATGGCGCTGAACACGCTCGAGAAACTCTACTTCGCGCTGCGCGACCTATCGCCGCGGATCGAGCTGGACGAGCGGGTCGCTGCGGGCGCGCGCCGCAGCCTCGAACGCATGCTCAGCATGGCGTCGGGCACCGTGGGCATGGGCGACCTCGGCGCGGTGCCGTTCCGGCGGTAACGCCAACCGTTACGCGAGTTGTGCCCCTGCGCAGGCAGGGGCCCAGCTCCTAAGCTCGCGGATTACGAGGCGGGGACGCGGCACAAGACCACGCGCTGACCGCAACATTTCGTGATGGGCCCCTGCCTGCGCAGGGTCACTATCTTGCTTGCGGTCGCTCAGTGCCCCGCGACGGCGTTGCGGGACACGCCGCTCGCTTCGAGCTGTGCGTCGATCGCCGCCACCAGCCGGTCGAGCCCCGCCTGATCCTTGGCCTCGGCCCGCGCCACGAGCACGTCCTGGGTGTTCGACGCGCGCAACAGCCACCAGCCGTCGTCGGTCAGCACCCGCGCGCCGTCGGTGCGGTCGACCTTGGCGCCCGATTGCGCGAGCCGGTCGAGCACTTCGTCGACCACCGCGAACTTGCGGCTTTCATCGACCTGAAAGCGCAGTTCGGGGGTGTTGACCATCGGCGCCATGGCCGACTTCATGTCGGTCACCGACCGGCCGAGCACGCTCACCGCCTCGACCAGCTTCACCGCGGCGTAGAGCGCGTCGTCGAAGCCGTAATAGTTGTGCGCGAAGAAGATGTGGCCCGACATCTCCCCCGCCAGCGGGGCGCCGGTTTCCTTCATCTTCGATTTGATCAGGCTGTGGCCGGTCTTCCACATCAGCGGCTTGCCGCCCAGCGCCTCGACCCGGTCGAACAGCGACTGCGAAGCCTTCACATCGGCGATGATGGTCGCGCCGGGGACGTCCTTCAGCACCATTTCGGCAAAGATCTGCAGCAACTGGTCGCCCCAGATGATGCGCCCTTGACTGTCGATCGCGCCGATGCGGTCACCGTCGCCGTCGAACGCCACCCCGAAGTCGAGCCCGTGCTGCTCCACCAGCTCGCGCAGGTCGACGAGGTTCTTCTCCTCGGTCGGGTCGGGGTGATGGTTGGGGAAATTGCCGTCGACCTGGGTGTAGATGGCGTGATGTTCGCCCGGCAGCCGCTCCACCAGCCGGTCGACGACAGGACCGGCGGCGCCGTTGCCCGCGTCCCAGCCGACCTTCACCGCAGCGCCGCGAAACCCCTCGATCAGGCGGCCGACATAGGCGTCCATCACGTCGGTTTCGCTGAACGCGCCCTCGCCCGACTCCCAGTCGCCCGCGGCGCCCATCGTGCCGATCGCTTGAATGTCGGCGCCGAAGAAGGGTTTGCCGAAGGCGACGAACTTGAAGCCGTTATAGTCGGGCGGGTTGTGGCTGCCGGTGATCTGGATGCCGCCGTCGGTGTCCAGATAATGCGTCGCGAAATAAAGCATCGGCGTCGCCGACTGGCCGATCGAGACGACGTCCACCCCGCCGCTGCGCAGCCCCGCGATCAGCGCCTGCGCCAGGCTGGGCGACGACAGGCGCCCGTCGTAACCGACGGCCACCCGGCTGCCCCCGCCACGGCGGATGTGCGTCGCGAAACCGCGCCCGATCGCGGTCGCATCGGCCTCCGTAAGGCTCGCGCCGACGATCCCGCGAATGTCGTATTCGCGCAGCAGGGTGGGGTCGAAACGATGCACAAAAGCTCCTTTGGATCAGGCCGCCGCCGGCTCGGCGAGGGGTGCGCGCAGCGGATTGTGGGGCAAGGGTAACGCGAGGCCGGAAAGCATCTCGCGAAGCTCCTGCCGCGCGGCGATGTGGCTGGTTCCAAGCTCGCCCAGCTGGCCGCGGTCGAGCAGGGTGAGGCCCGCCGGAAACAGCTCGCGATAGACGACACGTTCGGAGAGGCCGGGGACGACGCGAAAACCGACGCGGCGCGACAGTTCGCCCATCGCGTCGCCGACCCGGCGCATGTTCCTCGCTTCGAGGTGCTGGAGGCGATTGCGGAGCACCACCCAGTCGATCGTCCCGCCGTCCATCGACGCGCGGGTCTTGCGCGCGTTCCAGATGAGCTCGGCGTAGAAGCTGGGGCGCGAGACCTTGTAGGTTTCCGCATCGACCTGCCCGATCAGGTCGAAATCGACGAAGCTGTCGTTCATCGGCGTCACCAGCGTGTGCGCCAGCGTCGCCATGTGCCGCGCCAGCATGTCGTCGCGGCCGGGGGTGTCGACGATCAGAAAGTCCGCATCCTCCATCAACCCGCTGAGAATGTCGTCGAGTTCGTCGACCGGCTTGCCGCCAAAGGTCGCGAAACGCGGGGTGGGGAGGTCGATGCCGCGACGCTCTGCCGTCTTCGCGCGGTTTTCGAGGTAGCGGTGAAAGGTGCGCTGGCGATGGTCGAGGTCGAGCCCCGACACCCGCGCCCCCAGGCTCGCCAGCGCGACCGCGACATGCACCGCGCAGGTCGATTTGCCGGTGCCGCCCTTTTCATTGGCGAACACCACGATGTGCGGGCGGGCGGGCGGGGCGGCGGGAGCGGCGGCGGTGGACATGGGTTCTCGGCTGAAACGAACGGGCTTGGCGTCCTGCGCAGGTCGTCGCATGGCGCACGCATCTGTTAGTCGGGGACCCCATCCCATGCAAACCGTCCGTCACCTTCCCGAACTGCGCGCGCAACTTGCCCAGCTCCGCCGCGCAGGCGCGCGCATCGCGTTCGTGCCGACGATGGGTGCTCTCCATATGGGGCATGTGTCGCTGGTCGAGGCGGCAAAGGCACGGGCGGACCACGTCGTCGTGTCGATCTTCGTCAACCCGCTGCAATTCGGCGCCAACGAGGATCTCGACGCCTATCCCCGGCAGGAGGCGGCGGACGCGGCGAAGCTCACGCAGGCGGGGGTGGCGCTGCTGTGGCTGCCGACCGTGCAGACGATGTATCCCGACGGCTTTGCGACCAGGGTTCGGGTCGAGGGCTATGACGCGATGCTATGCGGTGCGGCGCGGCCGGGCCATTTCGACGGCGTCGCCACGGTGGTCGCCAAGCTCTTCAACGCAGTGCAGCCCGACGTCGCGCTGTTCGGGGAAAAGGACTGGCAGCAGCTGGCGATCATCCGTCGTATGGTCCGCGACCTCGACATGCCGCTGGCGGTGGAGGGGGTGGCGACGGTGCGCGATGCGGGCGACGGGCTCGCACTCTCCTCGCGCAATGCGTACCTTTCGCCTGAACAGCGCACGGCGGCCGGGGCGATCCCCGCGACGCTCGACGCGGTGGCGGACGCGATCAGCGGCGGCGCGGAGCCGCTGGCGGCGTGTGCCGACGGGTGCGAGCGACTGCTGGCGGCGGGCTTCAGCTCGATCGACTATCTCGAGCTGCGGTCGGGCGACACGCTCCAGCCGTGCAGCGCCGACGATCCCGCCGCCCGCCTGTTCGTCGCCGCGCGTATCGGCTCCACCCGCCTGATCGACAACCGCGCGCTGCGGGGTGAACGATTGAGTCGAAGCTCGTAAGTCTCCCCTCTCACCTGCGGGAGGGGTTGGGGGTGGGCGCGGAGCCGCCAACGTCGGTGCGGAACCCCGCCCACCCCCGGCCCCTCCCGCGAGCGACAGGGGAGAGGAGCGCTTATATCGCTCCGAAATGAAAAGATTTTTTGCCTTTACCCTTTGGTAACCACGTCCTGCGCAACCTCGCTTCGTCGGGTGGATCAGGGGGTCCGCCCTAGGGGACGGGGGCAAGCAACATGGCGTTGCATCTGGCACAGGCACAAAGGTTCATCGACGCGCAGCTGAATGCGGCGACATGCGGCGATGGGGACGCCTGTTTCGACCTGGGCATGGCCTATTCGACGGGAAGCGAGGGTTGCTCGGTCGACCTCATCGAGGCGCATAAATGGTTCAACCTCGCCGCGCTCGCCGGCGTGCGGGAGGGCGCGCTGCTGCGCACCGAAGTGGCGCAGGACATGAGCGCTGCCGACGTTGCCGCCGCGCAGCGCGCCGCGCGCGACTTCCTGCGCGGTCCGGGCACCGCCGGACCGCAGATGCGCGCCGCCTAATCCACCTCGCGGAACGGCGATTCGGCGGCGTGGTACGCCAGCGCTTCCGCCTCGGCGGCGCGCTCATGCTCGAGAAAATCGGCGACCGCCCGGCGAAACCCCGCGTGTGGGATGTAATGCGCCGACCAGGTCGGCCCCGCGCGATAACCTCGGGCGAGCTTGTGCTCCCCCTGCGCGCCGGCCTCGACCCGCGTCAGCCCGTGCGCCAGCGCCCAGTCGATCGCCTGATAATAGCATAGCTCGAAATGAAGCGCGGGCACCTCTCGCAGCGCACCCCAATAGCGACCGTAGAGCGCATCGGCGCCGACGAAATTGAGCGCGGCGGCGACGCCTTCCCCCGTTTCGCGATCGTGCGCGGTCATCAGCAACACCTGCTCCGCCATGCGTTCGCCGATCAGATCGAACGCCGCGCGGCTGAGGTAGGGCCTGCCCCATTTGCGCGCGCCGGTGTCCTGATAGCAGGCCCACATCAGCTCCCAGTCCTGCGCGGTGATCTCCGCCCCGGTTTTCGTCGCAATGCGGACCGCAGCTTGCGCGGTTGCACGCTCCTTGCGGATCGCCTTGCGCCGACGAGAAGTCAGCGCCCCCAGAAATCCGTCGAAATCGCCATAGGCTTCGTCGTGCCAGTGGAACTGGTGCCCCTGCCGGATAAGCCAGCCCGCCGCGGTGAACGCGCTGAGGTCGGCGTCGGTCAGAAAGGTGGCGTGGGCAGAGGAGAGCCCGTTCTGCCGCACCAGCGCCTCGATGCCCGCGATCAGGCCACGCCTCGCCCCATCGTCCCCGGCGAGCAGGCGGGGCCCGGGAACGGGCGTGAAGGGCGCAGCGATCTGGAGCTTTGGGTAATAGTCGCCGCCGGCGCGCTCCCAGGCGTCCGCCCAAGCGTGGTCGAAGACATATTCGCCCTGGCTGTGCGCCTTGGCATAGGCGGGGACAAAGCCCTGCGCAGCGCCATCTGCGTCCTCCAGCGCCAGCGGCAGCGGTTGCCAGCCCGTGCCACGCCCGACGCTACCCGATTCCTCGAGCAGCGAGAGAAAGGCGTGACCGACGAAGGGGTGCCCGCCCGCCAACGCGTCCCACGCGCTCGCCTCGATCGACCCGACCGAATCGCGCACGCTGAGGCGAAGGGAAGGATCGGCGTCGGCCATGCCTCAGGAGATAGGCGCGCCGCCGCCGGGCGCTAGCTTGGCAGCACTTCGCGGCGGCGAAGCTCACCCAGCAGCGGCAGCAGCGGCATGCCGAGGATGGTGAAATGATCGCCGCGCACCGTATCGAACAGCGTCACCCCGCGCCCCTCGATGCGGAAGGCGCCGACGCAGCCCGCGATCGCCGGCCATTCGGCGTCGAGATATGCGGCGATGAAATCCCTCGACAGCGGCCGCACGCTTAGCTCCGCCGCTTCGACATGACGCCATACCACCGCACCCGCCTTCGCCAGCACCACCGCGCTGGTGAGGGTCATCGTCGCGGCGGACATGATGCGCAGCTGGTCGGCGGCCTGCTCTCGGCTCTCGGGCTTGTCGAAGGCGCGATGGCCGACCGTGCATAGGCTGTCGCTGCCGATCACCAGTGCGTCCGGGGCCCCCGCCGACACCGCCTCCGCCTTGAGCGCGCCGAGCGCAAGCGCGATGTCCGGGGTCGCCGCGCCCTCGCCGCGCAGGCGGTCGCGCAGCGGTGCTTCGTCGACGGCTGCGGGCGCGATGTCGAACGGGACCGCCGCCGCCTCCAGCATGGCGCGGCGGGCGGCGCTGCCGCTGGCGAGCACCAGCCTCACGCGTCGCTCTCCTCGGCGGGCGTGGGGAGTTCGGGGGTCAGGCGCGCTTTGCGTCGGTCGTCGTAGAGGCGGATCACCGCCGCCGCGGTCTCCTCGATCGAGCGGCGGCTGACGTCGATCACCGGCCAGTCGTTGTCCGCAAACATACGCCGCGCAAAGTTCAATTCGTCGCGGATCCGGCGCTCGTCGACATAGGGGTCGCTCGCGTCGACACCCGCCACGCCCATCGTCGCGAGCCGGTTTCGGCGCACCGCGGACAGCCGCTCGCTGCTGACGGTGAGCCCGACCACCAGCGGCGTATCGAGCGCGAACAGCTGCGGCGGGGGCGGGCTTTCGGGGACGATCGGGACGTTGGCGACGCGATAGCCGCGGTTGGCGAGGTAGATCGACGTCGGCGTCTTGGACGAACGCGACACGCCCGCGAGCACGATGTCCGCGCCGTTCCAGCCTTCAGGTTGCAGCCCGTCGTCATGCGCCATGGTGAAGTGGATCGCCTCCACCCGAGCGTAATAAGCGGCGTCGAGCAGGTGCTGACGCCCCGGTCGCCCCTTGGGCTGCTGGCCGAGCATCGCGGCAAAGGCATCGCTCACCGCGTCGAGCGCGGCGACATGCGGCAGCCCCAGCCGCTCGCAATGCGCCTCCAGCTCGGCGCGCAGCTCGCGGTTGACGAGCGTGAACAGCACCAGTCCCGGATGCTGCGCGACCTCCGCCAGAATGCGCTCGAGGTGCGCGTGGCTGCGCACCATCGGCCAGAAATGCCGCGTCACCGCCACATCGTCGAATTGCGCCACCGCCGCCTTGGCGATCATCTCGAGGGTCTCGCCGGTGGAGTCGGACAGGAGGTGAAGGTGAATGCGCATCGACGCGCTTTGGCGGGGGGCGGCGGCGTTGTCCAACCGCCCTCACTTGGCTGGGAGGGGCGCAGCACCCTCTTTCGGCGGCTACAGGCGGCCGATATCCAATCCTGTGCAAAGCCTGTGGATAAGTGCCGGGACAGCAGCGGGCATCGAACCATCCCCGCGGCCCCTCACCACTTATCCACAGCGCCATCCCCGCCGCGCAAAACGATCCACAGCCTGTGGATAGCGGGGAGTATCGACGGCGACTCGCGCCCGGGCCATGGGCGGGCTAGGAAGCCGGCTGTGGAGCGATCGGGCGAAACGGGTTATCCCCGCTCTCCCGGCCACCAACATCAGTTACAATAAAGAAAAGAGAGTCTTTGTTTATGGGTCTCCCCGGATTGGGCGGTGCGCTGGAATCGGCGGTCGGCGATGCGCTGGCGCAGGGCGCGCTCGGCGTGATTCCGACCGTCGAGCCCGATCCGGCGCGCGACGGCGCGTTCATGGCGGTGATGCGCGGCGAACGACGCGACCCGCCGCCGCTGTGGATGATGCGCCAGGCGGGGCGCTACCTTCCCGAATATCGCGCGCTCAGGGCCGACAAGGGCGGATTCCTCGACCTTTGCTACGATCCTGCGAGCGCGGCGGAGGTGACCCTCCAGCCGCTGCGCCGCTTCGACATGGACGCGGCGATCCTCTTTTCGGACATTCTCGTGGTGCCGCACGCGCTGGGGATGGAGCTGTGGTTCGAGACGGGGGAGGGCCCGCGGCTCGCCCCGCCGCTCGCCGGAGCGGACCTCGGCGAACTCACCCCACAGACGCAGCGGCTCGACCCGATCTACGACACCGTGCGCCGTGTACGCGCGGAGCTGCACCCCGGTCGCGCGCTGATCGGCTTTGCCGGGAGCCCGTGGACGGTCGCCACCTACATGGTCGCGGGTCGCGGCACCAAGGATCAGAGCCCGGCGCGCCGCCTCGCCTACACCGATCCGCGCCGCTTTGCCGGGATCATCGACGCGGTGGTGGCGCAGACCATCACCTACCTGATCGGGCAGGTGCGCGCCGGGGCCGACGTGCTGCAGATTTTCGACAGCTGGGCGGGCAGCCTTGCCCCCGATGAATTCGACCGCTGGGTGATCGCGCCCAACGCCGCGATCGTGGCGGGCGTGCGCGCGGCCTGCCCCGGGGTTCCGATCATCGGCTTTCCCAAGGGCGCGGCGGAGAAACTCCCGCGCTACGTCGCCGGGGTGCAGCCCGACGCGGTCGGCATCGACGAGACGATGGACCCCGACTTCGCGCATGCCGCGCTCCCGCCCGGCCTCCCGGTGCAGGGTAACCTCGATCCGCTACGGCTGGTCGCGGGTGGCCCGGCGCTGGTGGAGCGGGTGCACACCATCCGCCGCGCGTTTGCGAACCGCCCGCATATCTTCAACCTCGGCCACGGGATCGTCCCCGACACGCCCATCGCGCACGTCCAGTCGATGGTCGCCGCGGTCCGCTCCCCGCTCGCATGACCGAGCTGATGGCGCCCTGGTATGCGACCCTCAAGGCGGCGCACATCATCTTCGTGGTGTTCTGGATGGCGGGGTTGTTCGCGCTGCCGCGCTTCCTCGTCTACCATCAGGAGGAGCTTGCCGATCCGCAGCAGGCGGCGCGCTGGGTGGAGCGTGAGGGGAAGTTGCGGCACATCATCCTCACCCCCTCCTCGATCCTCGTCTGGCTGCTGGGAATCGCGCTCGCCTTTGCGCTCGACGCGTGGAGTGCGCCCTGGCTGCATGCCAAGTTGATGCTGGTGGCAGTGCTCACCGCCTATCATCACGTCATCGTCCGTTACGCCAAGCGGCTCGCACGAGGGGAGGCGCGCTGGACGGGTCGCACGCTGCGCTTCGTCAACGAGGTCCCTGGACTCACGCTCATCGCCATCGTCATTCTGGTGGTCGCAAAGCCGTGGGGTTGATCCTGGTCAACCAGCCGAGACTCGCGTTCAGGGGAATATGATTATAGTCGCGTAGCGTTCGCATCCGCGGGCACGGGGGATCGCAGACATCTCGGACGCGGCCACACTTGATGCGTTAGATGATCGTGCGCTCGACGCGCTGCCCTTTGGCGCGATTCAGCTCGATGCCGACGGCGTCGTGTGCCGCTACAATACCCTCGGAAATCAGCTGTCGGGGCGCGGCGCGGCGCAGGTGATCGGGCGCGATTTCTTTCGCGACATCGCGCCTTGCACCAACTTTCCCGGCTTTCGGGGTCGCTTCGCCGAAGGGGTACGGCGCGGCAAGCTGTCGGACGAGTTCCGCTTCGTGTTCGGCTTTTCCTCACCGCGACAGGTGCGGGTGGAAATGGCCGATGCCGCCACTCCCGGGCGCTACTGGCTAAAGATGTTCGAGGAGCCTCTGCCCGCCGTCCCCCCGGCGGTCGATCGGCCCGATCCAGAGGCGACCGTCGCTCAACGGCTGCGGGCCGAAGCGGTGGATACCGACCTCTGTGAACGTGAGCCGATCCATATTCCAGGCGCGGTGCAGCCGCATGTGGTGCTGCTCTGCATCGAAGCTTCGACGCAGCGGGTGCGTGCCTGCAGCGCCAATTGGCGCGACCTGCTGGTGCTGGAAGAGGCGCCGATCGGTCGACGCTGGGACGAGTTTCTGCCCGCGGAGATCCTCGATGCGGTGTGCGAAGCCGATGGGTTTCGCACCGAAATTCCGCTCGGCCCACATGCCACGCGCTTTGCGCTCACCTGCCACGACCATGACGACCGCCGCCTGCTCGAAATCGAGCGGCTGTTCGCCGACGCATGCGACTTTGAAGAAGCGACGACCGCGCAGGCGCACGATGCGCTGCGTCGCATCCGGCGCAGCGATACGGTCGAAGCGGGGGCGCAGCTGTGTGCCGACGCCATTCGCGAAATGACGCGCTTCGACCGCGTGCTTGTCTATCGCTTCGACCCCGACTGGAACGGGGAAGCGATCGCCGAGAGCATGGCGGAGGGCGCCTATGCCCCGCTGTTGGGGATGCGTTTTCCGGCGTCCGACATCCCGGCGCAGGCACGCGAGCTTTACCGCAGCGCCCCGCCGCGTTTCGTGGTCGATCGCGATGCGGTGCCCGCCGCGCTGATCGCTCACCCGTCGGCCAACGCGCGCCCGGTCGACCTCAGCTGCGCCTATTCGAGGGCGCTGTCGCCGGTGCATCTCGAATATCAGCGCAATCTTGGCGTCAACGGGTCGATGTCGGTGTCGATCATGGTCGATGGCAAGCTGTGGGGGCTGGTGATCGGCCACCACCGCGCGCCGCATTATGTCGATCCCGACACGCGCGCGCTCGTGAGCGTGGTCACCGATGGCTTCTCGCTGCGCGCGGACAAGCTTACCACCGACGCTGCCTGGCGCGAACAGCAGCTCGCGCTCGAGCATCAGAACGCGCTGCTGCATCAGCTCGCAGGTGCGGAGGAGGTGGAAAGCGCGCTCACCTCGCCGCGCGAAGGCGGGCACAGCATGGCCGACATGTTCGACGCAGGCGGGGCGGCGCTGGTGCGCGGTGAGGAGGTGTCGGCGGATGGCGAAGTGCCGTCCGACACGCAGATCGTCGCGCTCGCGCGCTGGCTGCGCGGCACACTCGAACCCGGGCGGAGGCTGTGGTCGTCGCATCGGCTGGCCGTCGATTGGCCCGACGGCGGCGCCACCGATCCCCACGCGGCGGGCGTGCTGGCCGCCTTCACCAACGACGATCGCGACCATCTGCTGCTATGGTTCCGGCCAGAGGTCGCGCATCGCGTCAGTTGGGGTGGCGACCCGAACAAGGCGGTGCAGCCCGACCGCGACCGCCACGTCATCCTGCCGCGCCGCTCGTTCGAACGCTGGGTGGAGGAACGCCACGGCGAATCGGTCGCATGGCAGGAATGGCAGTGCCACTTCGCCGGCAACTTCGCGGAGGCCGTCGAAGGCGTGGTGCTCCGCCAGGGGCGCAAGATCGACGAACTGTCGCGCAAGGAGGCGGAGCTTGTCCGCGCGCTGGAGCTGCAGCGGCTGATGGGACGCGAAATCGACCATCGCGTGCGCAATTCGCTGCAGATCGTTGGCGGCATGATCCAGATGCAGGCACGCAGCGCGCTCGACGACGTCACACGCCTCGCGCTCAACGACACCTATTCGCGCGTGATGAGCGTAGCGCGGGTGCACAACAGCCTCGAACATGTCACCGACGATGCCATGGTCGACCTCGGCGAAACGCTGCGCCAGCTATGTTCCGACATGGAGGGCGTGTTCGGCTCGAAGCTGGGTCCGATCCACGCGACCTGTTCGGGCGACCTGTCGATGAACAGCAAGCGCGCGGTGGCATTCGCGCTGATCGCCTCCGAACTGGTCACCAACGCTCGCAAATACGCCTACCCGGGGCAGGAAGGCCCGATCGACGTCTGCGTGCGCGAGGAGGGCGGCGTCGTGACGCTTGAGGTGTGCGATCAGGGGGTCGGACTGAGCGACGACTGGCAAGCGCGGCCGCGCACCAGCGGCGGCCTCGGCATGCGCGTCGTGCACGGCATGCTGCGCCAGATCGGCGGCACCTTGTCGAGCGGTGTCGGTCGCAACGGCCGGGGCACCTGTTTCCGGGTCAGCGGGTGAGCCTTGCCGCCCGGCTGCGCGCCGAAACCGATGCAGAGCACCATGCGATCGAAGCGGCGCTCGACTGGCAGGCGCGCTGCGCCACCCCCGCCGCCTACACCCGCTGGCTGCTACAACTGCACGGCTGGCACCGTATGTGGGAGCCCCTGGTGGAGGGCGCGCTCGCCGAACCGGCGCTCACCACACCGCGCCGCCGTCTGGCGCTGCTGGTCGATGACCTGCGCGCGCTTGGCGTGTGCGGTACGCGGATCGAGGCCAACCGTGTGGCGCCTCGGCTGCGTCTCGCCAGCGCGAACGCGGCGATGGGGTCGCTCTATGTGATCGAGGGGTCGTCGCTCGGCGGGCGAGTGATCGGGGCGGAAGTAAAGCGTCGCCTAGGCTTCGCACCCCGCTACCACGGCGTCGGGAGCGCCGCGCGCTGGCGCGAATTCACCGCGCGGCTCGATCGGATCGACACGGCAGACGCCATTCCCGTCATCGCGAGCGCGCGATGGACGTTCGCAGCGATGCAGGCCTGGCTGACCGACGAGGGCGAGATCGGCGGACCTGAACGACACGTGCCAGCCCCCTGAACTAGCTGCGCTCGTAAGTCCCGGTGAGGACCGTCGAGGCGAGGATGCGACCGTCCATCGCCGCCAGCAACGCGGTGCGACCGGGCGACTTGTCGAAGGTCACCGGCGCGCCAAGCGCGTAGAGCTGAAACACATAATGGTGGAGCCCGTGGCCCGTCGGCGGGTCGGGCGGCAACCAGCCGCTGCGCATGAAGCTGTTGCGCCCGGTCTTGCCCGACGCCGCCCCGCTCCCCGCACCGTCGAGCGCGCCGGCGGGGAGCTCGGTCAGATCGGCAGGGAGGCCCCAGGCGATGGCGTGGACGATCGGCTTCGCGCTCGGCGCATCCGCGTCCTCGACAAGCAGGACAAGGCTTTGCGTCCCCTGCGGAACGCCGCTGATGCGCAACGCGGGCGAGCGACCGGCGCCGTCGGCGGAGCAGCTCACCGGGAGCGCGGCGCGGTCGGCGAAGTCCGGGCTGGTCAACTGCATCCCGCCATCGCCGCGCTGGCGCGCAAGATCGGCGATGGCGAGCGCATCAACGCCCGCGCGCCGCTTCGCCAGCACCTGTCCAACCAGCTTCGGTAATTTCTCGAGCATCCTGCGCGCCTCCGTCCGTCGCGACGTCAACTCGCGTGTGGCGGAAGCGTTCAGGGCGAGACTGAAAGTGCGGCGTTCCTAAACCCCCCTTCCCCCTTGTGGGGAGGGGTTGGGGGTGGGGCGGAGCCGCGTCTGCGGCTCGCGAAGAATCGTGGCGAAACGCCGCGGCGAGT
>ERZ501047.156-NODE-156-length-24485-cov-8.194433_pt1 | contig 24485 bp, 20 predicted proteins | sample MGYA00510868_ERZ501047 | MGnify/ENA primary metagenome ERZ501047 (study PRJEB25958, sample SAMN03398593) | human skin metagenome | study: EMG produced TPA metagenomics assembly of the Human Skin Microbiome Metagenome (human skin metagenome) data set. | reverse complement strand
GCGGGGAGGTTCGGAACCGTGCGATTGTCATCCAGCAAAAGACCAATCGCCCCGTGCAGTTTGAGCTCACAGCGGACGTTCGTGCGTCCTTGGTCGCATGGCTGGAGCGCCGAGGAGGCTCGACGCATGAATATCTGTTTCCGAGCCGCATTGATCATCATGGCCACATGAGCACGCGCCAATATGCCCGCCTGGTTGATGAATGGGTGACGGCCATCGGCTTGCGCAAGTCTGAGTATGGCACGCATTCGCTGCGGCGGACCAAAGCTGCGATGATATACCGGGCCACAGGCAATATCAGGGCAATTCAGATCCTGCTCGGCCACACCAAGATCGAGAACACGGTCCGATATCTTGGGGTCGACGTGGAGGATGCCTTATTGCTGGCAGAGCGGACGGAGATCTGACGAACGGCGGTCGTCCGGCTAACCCGGTCGACCGCTTTCAGGAGAGCGCCCGGGTGATCCGTTCGGCCGCATTTGGGGTGGAAAGCGGACGGAAAGAACTATGGCGTGTTGATAGCTCTTGAGGCATTAGCGCCGCCATGAAGCATGACAATAAGATCGCTCCCGTCGCCGCTGTAACGAGCTTCGGCGGGCTGTTTGCAGCAGCCGCGTGCTGCGTCCTACCGCTTGCACTTGCCAGCGTCGGCGTCGGGGCTGGCGCGCTGGCTTCGCTTAGCCCGCTCCATGTTCCTCTTAGTGCCATCGCGCTGGCTGCCGTTTTGGCTGGCTGGTATTTCTACGTCAAGAAGTCTCGGGCGTGTGCCACCGATACCAGCTGCGAGCGGCCCTCGCGGGCGACAGCGCCACTCCTCGCTGTCGCCACGGTGCTAGTTGGTCTGTCCGGTATTTGGCCTTTCATTGAAGCTCCGTTGATGAGAGTATTCGCGCAGTGATCGAACTGAAATCCACGCTCACTTGCCCAAATTGCGGTGGGACGACTTCCGAGGAAATGCCGACGAACGCGTGCTGGTTTTTCTACGACTGCGTGCATTGCGCCGCAAAACTGCGCCCCTTGGCTGGCGACTGCTGCGTCTTCTGTTCCTATGGGGACGTTCCATGCCCACCGATCCAAGAGGCGCGCGCTAACGGCACTTCTGCACGTTGCTGCTGAAGAACTTGGTCGTCTAGTTCTGGATGAGACGCACAAGCGAACCGTCAAGATCGACCATATACGCAATGGTCTTTCCACTGGCTTCCTCGCTTGCCGGATGAAGTCGAGGCCAACCCCAGCACTGCTCCGGCAAGCCCGCGCTCTTACATAGGTCGTAAAAGGCAGGCATGTCGTCCAAGCGAAGGCAGCAACTAAAATTGCCTGTGGCAGGGTCCAGCTCAGCGTGAGGAAAAAATTCCACGGTAAGATCGCCGCGCTTTAGAATCATCCACCCTTGGTCGCGCCAGCCTTCTTCAAAGCCTAATCGCTCATAAAACTGGGCGGTTGCCTCGAAGTCACGACTTGGCAAATTTGGGGTGGCATGGTCCAAAAGGCATTCCTTCACGCCAAAGTTGTCACTGGCGGGTTGATGTCCGCAATGGGGTCGGTTTGCGAATTTCCGCTTCTGGCGAGAAATCCGTCGAAGCGGCCCGGCAGGTGTCAGGATCGCGGTGCGTTCCCGCTTATGACCGCAGATGGGGTGGTTTGCTGAATGGCGGCTTTCTCAATCAAGAGATAAGAAGGTTAGCCGGGATGCCTTGTCAACGTGGAAGCGGGCGGCGAGGCGGCGAGGCGGCGATCAACGTGGTCAAGAAAATGAAGATGACGCAACAACCAATCCTCGCGACATGGTCCTTCATCGCTCAAGCATCGCAAGCGGCCGCAATCGTGCCCGATGGCTGCCGCGACATAATTATTCGGATGCGCAATCATGAGCCGGTCATCATGTTTGCTACTGAGCTGGATGATACCACGCGAACGGTGCATGTTCAGACCGGAGACTCATTTTTTGGCTTTCGTCTGCAGCCAGGCGTTGGAATAAGGCCGGAGTTGTCTTGCGCAATGTCCAGTCTTGCAACATGCCCTGCAGATGCGGAGACAATTCGCGAATTTCTGATTCAGCCTCGGGATTTGGCGGAGCTTCTGGCCGCAGTGCAAAATGCACGAGGAACCTTGGAGGCCGCCAAATCCCTGGGTGTCTCCTCTCGCACGCTTCAGCGCAAACTATTCGATGCTACCGGTCGTAGTCCATCGTGGTGGCGGCGCCTTGCCCGCTTGCGCAAGAGTGCAAAACTCATAGCATCAGCTGAAATTGATCAAATCGAGTTGGCCGACCTCGCGTTCCAGCACGGCTACTGCGACCAGCCTCATATGACACGCGAGTTTCAACATTGGCTGGGCGTTAGCCCGCACAACCTGCGCAAAAACGGAGCAGTAGCTGACGCTCTGGCATCCACAGGCTATGGCGATGGATAAAGCCCTGCGTTGTTTCAAAGCTAGCTATCAGGCCCTCTGACTGGCGAGCACAATTCAACCAGATATCCATTCGGGTCGGCAACATAAGCTGTCGTCTGCCCCCAAGGCTCTTCCCGGACCTCCTGCCGGAGCAAACCGCCAGCATCGATGGCTCTTCTCAAGGCAGCGGGAACATCGTCAGTCTCAAATGCAATCTCAAAGACGGGTGCATCGGGATTGGCTGCGGAAGGGGCTTTGCCGAGTTGACGCATCAATCCGACCGATGAAAAAGCAAGCTTCGTATCACCTGTTAGAAGCTCTCCGTAATCTCCCGTCTCGTGAAGCATTCCGCGAGTTAATCCAAAAGCTTGCTCGTAAAAGGCTAGCGTCGTCTCGACATTCGCAACATACATAATCGTGTATCGAAAGATCATTGCATTCTCCGTTGCTGGGCCAGCATTGATCTCACGCAACCGTTGGCGTGTCTTGAACCAACGCGCCAAACTAACGCGGTTGGCGCCGATGGAACGTCCGGAACGGGGTCGTTAGTCGATTGACAGCTTTTCGCGTCGTGGTTCGGATAGCGGACCGTTCGTTACCGGCCCAAAGCCAGCCGTCATCATGCGACAAAATCTCCTCGCTGCTTACGTGAAATAAATGGTGTCGCGTCTAACGCGGACCGATGAACGCGATTTCTTCGATCGAGACAGCCCTGCCGCGAATCGCATTCGAGGCGGCTCAAGACGCTGCCGCGGCGTGGCGGGGCCGGTGCCTCGACGTGTTCGCTCGAAGTGAGGCGGCGGTCACAGAGACCCTGCTTGTCTTGGCGGCGGTCAAGGGGCGCGGCACTTCGCTCAAATTGCCTCACCTGGTCGGCCAGCGCTACGATGCCCTTTCGCACGCGATAGATGCCGGCGGCGCGTTTGCGGACGAGGGCACGGCCGCTGCTCAGGCTGTGGCCGAGTTCCGGAAACACGACGGGTTCCGGACCCAGATCTCGCATGGCGTGTTCACCGTGACGCTCGATCATCGAGGCCAGTGGCACCTCATCTCTCGCGTCCTCGCGCTTCGGACAGGCCGGGCGTCTCGGGACTTGTTCGTGACGGAGCAGACCGAGGCCGCCGCGATTTTGGCATTGTTAGAGAAGGACGGCAGTCGCCTGCGATCGGTTCTTGGCCAGCTTCGGCACAGCGTTCGCGAAACCTGAAGAACCGCGTAGCGGTGAGGGTTGGCTTGTGCTCGATTAACGCAGAAAGCGGACGATCCGCATTCGGCCAACTGCCGACGTTGAGGCGGGCTTACGCCTTCAGTCTGCCGACGGTAAGCAACGATGGCTTAGTCGTTTCCGTATTCCGGCTCGTATTCCATCTCCCGCTCCTGCTCGTCGGTGTGGATGTAATTGAGGCCAGCAGAGTCCAACTCGTCGCTTCCCAGCAGGCCGAGCTGACATGTCGGACACCGGAACTCGTCCGCGACGAACTCACGTTCGACGATCTCCCACATCTCGTATTCGCCGGTCTCCTGCTTGATCTCCTCACTGGTCTGGTCGCCCGCCATGAAGGCCTGACAGCCACATCCGGGACAGACCTCGCTCCAAATCTCGTCATATGCCGCATTGAACACGGCGATCTGATCGAAGGGCGTCAGTGCCGCGGCCTTCTGCGCCAGCTCCTCTCGCTCCGCCTTCTTCAATCCGGCAAACCACTCCTTGGCGGCCTCGACACGCAGCTTCACTGCCGCATCGCTGGCCGCTGCAGCCTGCGCCACGATCTGCCGCGGAGCCTCAGCATCCGCTCCCAGCCAGTCCTCCAGAGAGGATCCCATGTGACGCAGAATTGCATCGCACGCATGCCAGTATCGCGCTTCCCAAGCCTCCAGTCGCATTCCTCGGAACGGTAGGTCCGCCGAGTGCAGCTCGGCGTTCCTGCGCTCCGCAATGTCTGTGCAGAACTTGTGCATGACCGGGTCGAACCTCGGAACGAGGTGTGCCAGCCGCTCGAAGAGCGTCTTAGCCGTGATGGTCTTCACGTCGGTCGTGACGTTGATGCCGGCCGCTACGAATAAGGACCTCCAGTTGGTAGGGTCGACGACGAGGCTCGGATGGCGATAGGCCAGCGCCGCCTTTCCGAGCAGCTCAAGGGCTAGGGAAGCCCACAGCTGATACTCGTCAAGCTCCTTCGCGGCCTTCCGCGCTATGGCGCGTCCGATATAGACCTTTGACTTGGCGTGGAGCGCGTCACCGCTGATCGCGATGAAGACTTCATCAGGCATGCACCAATCTCCTCAACAGGCGTCTCCCGCCGTCTACCGGGGCAGCCTCACGCCCGTGCAGCAGCCGCCAGTTGTCGATCACGAGAACCTCACCTGCCTCCAGAAGGTGCTTTTCGACCGTGAGCGACGACAGCCGGCGCGTTAGAACTTCGAGCGCCTCATAACCGCGTGCGTCCACTGGCTCGATACATTCCGCGTCCCATCGCAGGAATCGGGCGTCAGCGGGAAGCGCCGTTGAATAGAAGGAGGCACGACCATTCCGGACCAGTAGAGGAGCTGTCTTCAGCAGCTTCGTCTCCTCGGGCGTAAAGCCGGCCGAATTCCATTCGATGGTCGTCGTCGCGCAGGTCGGCCGGCCAGGATCCATACAGCCGAGAATGACGTATCTACAGGGAACCAGCCGGTGACTTAGTTCGACGTGCACCGGCAACGCGCCGAGCCCGTGGGTCTTGCTCTGCGACCTCGCGTGCGATTGCGCACGGGTTCGAGGAATCAGGGTCTCGCGGTCGGCTCCCGCGCGCCCGCCAGCCGGTCGCCCCAAGCCCTCAGCGATTAGATCGACAGCGGCCGAGACATCGGCCTCGCCGATCCATTCAACTGCCGCCACGCGACACCATCCCTGACTTTGGAGGTCATCGCCCAGCTTGAACCAACCGACCCCCTTCCTGCGGCCGATAGCCGGCACGTCGCACTCGGCAATTGAATGATCAGCCGGATGCACGTCTTTTCTCTACCGGCTTAGAATGGCTTGAAGAAAGCGGCCGAGTCTCGCCCAATACGTCCTGAGCTCGTTCTCTATCGGCGCGAAATCGGGCGAGTGGATGTATCGCTGCATGCTGGCCACAGAGATGAGCTGGTCGGCCATCCTGATCCGCTCAAGCTCGTCAAAGTAGGCGCGGTCGATGATCTGGCGCTGCAGTAGGTGGTTCGCGACGGCACCGACCTTGCGGGAGAGGTTGTCAGCGACAACCAAGCCGTGCTCGGCAACGTAGCTTTCCACCGACAGCTCGACGAGTATGCGCATCAGCGCCGATACTGCGTTCGGATGCTCACGCAATGTCAGCGACTGAAGCTCCTCCCAAACAGCACGCACCCGGTGCTGGGCGGCCGTCCATTGTATCCTCGGCGCTTCCGCAGGAATGAAGGTCGTCTGGGTCGGCCGCGGCGGCGGCTGGTTGCGGCGCGGCCTGCGGACAGCCCCGGAGCTCTCCACGGGCTGCGGAAGCAACTCGTTCTCTGCAGGAAGGATACCCTCTTCCTGCAGACGGTTCAGGTAGGCGCGCTTCCCCTCGTTGTTCCACAGGTCCCCGAGGGTCACGACCTGCACGGCGAGGTCGCCCGCGATCCTGTGGAGCGCGTCTGTCACCGCGGCGTGATCATGGGTGAGGCGAAACCTGCGGCCGGACGTGCTGATGCCTGCGCGATTCCTGAACTCTTCCGACGAGAGCAGCCGCGTGAGCGTCGACCACGGGATGTTGCCCGCGGGTAGACGTCCGGCCTCCGTCAGAAGTCGTTCAATCTCGGCGGCAACGTTGATGCCACTCCCCTGGCCGGTCCGCTCGACGAAGTTCAGCTTGGCTCGGTCGTTCCAATCGAGCCGCCCGACGCCGCGTTGCGAACCCGTGTGACGGCGGAATAGGATACTGTCGATGAGGTTACGGTCCGTCTCCACTTGGCAGACCAGACGGTCTGCAACGCCGGCTGCTCCCTCGCGCAAACCTTCAAAGTGCTCCCGCAGTTCAGCCGTCGGAGCCCGCGATGGGTCTCGGAGCAGCTTAAGGCAGGTGACTCTACGATTGCCGTCGAAGACGACGAAGAAGCCCTCGTCTTGCATCACGAGCGGAGGATCATACACCGCTGAGACGGTAGCGATGTCAGCAGCGAGATTTCGCATTTGGACATTGTGAAGGCGAAACAGTTCCGCGATCGCTAGATCCTCGCTGCCGATCTCGCCGTGGCGGTCGTTGGCTTGGTTCACCCGCAGGTCGCCCACCCTCAGCTCTTCGAATGACAAGCTAACCCCTCCCTGCCGAGACTATGCCTGCACAATGCTATCTTGGGTGTCTGTGTCTAGGGTCCGGACTCATTAGAGCCACCATGTGACGAATGCTGCGATGGCGATGGTGGCCATGAAGGTTTTGATGTTGCGGTCGAAGCGAGTGGCGACGCGGCGCCAGTCCTTGTGAGCTGCCCCCTTCTGAGTGGTCCATCGACTATTACAGTCTGGACCAAGGAAGGGACGACGAATGCCTGCGAAGAAGCACAAGCCCGAGGAGATTATCGGGAAGCTACGTGAGGTTGAGATCATGCTGGGTCAGGGCGGCACGACCGCCGAGGCCTGTCGGCGCATCGCGGTCAGCGAGCAGACCTACTACCGCTGGCGCAAGGAATATGGTGGCCTGAAGACCGATCAGGCTCGGCGGATGAAGGATCTGGAAAAGGAGAACCTGCGGCTGCGCCGGGCGATCTCGGATCTGACGCTGGACAAGCTCATCCTGCAGGAGGCAGCCAAGGGAAACTTCTGAGCCCCGCACGGCGTCGGCGCTGCATCGACCAGGTCCGGGAGGTGCTGGATGTATCCGAGCGGCGGGTGTGCCGCGTGCTCGGCCAGCACCGGTCGACGCAGCGCAAGGTGCCGTTCGGGGCAGATGACGAGTTGGCGCTCACCGAGGATATCATCGCCCTTGCCAGGCAGTACGGGCGCTACGGCTATCGCCGGGTGACGGCGCTGCTGCATGCGGCGGGTTGGTCGGTGAACCATAAACGGGTGGAACGGATCTGGCGACGCGAGGGGCTGAAGGTGCCGCAGCGCCAGCCGAAACGCGGCCGGTTATGGCTGAACGATGGCTCGTGCATCCGGTTGCGGCCGGAGTATCCGGGGCATGTCTGGGCTTACGACTTCGTCGAGGAACGCATCCATGACGGACGCAAGTTCCGCATCCTTACCATTATCGACGAGGCGAGCAGGGAGTGCCTGGCACTCGTCGTCGCGCGCCAGCTCAAACACGAAGACGTACTGGCAGCGCTGGCCGAGTTGTTCATCGAGCGTGGTCCGCCCGCGCATATCAGGTCGGACAATGGCAGCGAGTTCATCGCCGCCGCCGTCCAGACCTGGCTCAGGCAGATCGGCGTGAAGACGCTCTACATCGCCCCGGGCTCGCCATGGGAGAACGGCTACAACGAGAGCTTCAACGGCTCGCTGCGGGATGAGCTGCTGAACGGCGAGATCTTCTACACCCTCGCTGAAGCCAGGGTGCTGATCGAGGCGTGGCGGCGTCACTACAACACTGTCCGACCGCACAGCAGCCTCGGCTATCGACCACCCGCCCCGGAAGCGGCGACACCGCCATTGCCGGCCTCCGGTTCCGCTTCGCTCCACCTCCGACCGGCAATGGCGGCGGAGACGACAATGCACTAACTATCAACCCGGACCACCCGGTGGGGGCTGCTCACCTACCTACCTAATTTACTAGAATCTCTCCGAGAAATCAAAAGACAGCGCATAGCGCGCTTTGATGAATCCAAGGAAACGCCGCAGCGCGGGATTGCGGTTGTCATCGCGCCAACAGCCCGAATAACCCGTCAGCGCTGGTCCCTGTTCGCCGTGGATCGGCCGATAGACGACATCGGGATAAAGCGTGCCGGTCGAGCCCTCGCAGACGATGCTCACACCGGCACCGCCACCGAGGATGCTCAGGATTGTTTCGCGGCTCGACTGGTGCATTCTGATATCCGGTTTGGTGCCGAACATTGAGAGCCGCCCGAGCAGCATGTCCCGGATTTCGGGGCCGGGATCGGCAATTGGCAGCAGGAAGCGCTCGCCTCGAAGATCAGTCCAATGAACGATGTCGCGCTCCGCCAACGGATGCGATGCGGGCAGCGCTACGAGCATCCGTTCGCTCCATAGCGGCTCACAGCGAAATCCGTCATGGCTGACCGAGCCCATGAGAATCGCGATGTCGATCTCGCCAGTATCGAGTCCTGCGAGTAGGACACTTCGGTCGGCCTCCACGCCTTCGACTTCGACGTCAGGATGTGCCTCACGCCAGTTCATCATCGTTGCTCTTAGATTGCCGGCGGAAACGGAGCTGTTGTGGCCTAGCCGCAGGCCGCCCGCCCGTCCTTGGCCGGCAGCCCGCATCATCGCAACAAGTTTGTCAGCGCTGGCAACCATCGGCTTTGCCCCGCGGATAAAAGCACAGCCGGCAAGTGTCATGGTAACGCCGGAACGAGAGCGCTCGAAGATCGGCATACCGATGGAGCCCTCCAATTTGAGGATGCTCCGACTAAGCGTCGATTGCTCAATGTCGAGCGCTCGGGCAGCTCGATAAAAGCTCCCGTGATCGGCGGCCGCGATCGCATAGCGCAGTTGGCGGATGCTAAAAGGCATCGCTGCGGCGGGCTGTAGGATCGCGATAGGCCAGCAGCCGGAGCGCGTTGAACACGACGAGCAGCGTCGATCCTTCGTGCATCGCTACCGCTGGACCAATACCGAGCCCGAGGATGGTGGCGGGCACGAGGAAGGCAACTACGCCCAGGCTCACGAAGACATTCTGGCGGATCACCCATCGCGTGCTGCGGCTGAGTCCAACCGCAAATGGCAGGTGCGCCAGATCATCCGCCATCAGGGCGACGTCTGCGGTTTCCAGCGCGACGTCGGAACCAGCGGCACCCATCGCAATGCCGACCGTCGCTGTCGCCATGGCGGGAGCGTCGTTGACGCCATCACCCACCATCGCGACTTTGGCTTCGGCGCGGAGCTTCTTGATCGCCTCGACCTTATCCTCCGGCATGAGATCGCCCCACGCTTCGTCGATGCCAACGTCCCTGGCGATGGCTTGGGCGGCGCGCTGATGATCCCCCGAGATCATAATCATTCGCTTGATACCGATCGCGCGCAGCTTTTCGAGCGCATCGCGCGCCGCTTCGCGCGGAGTGTCGAGCAGCCCGATCGCGCCAAGGTCTTTGCCGGCCCGGCGAACGACCATGCTCGTTTGGCCCCCCTCCCGCAGCTTCTCGATCGCGGCCGTCATCTCGGGGGACAGCGGCGCGATGCCGTCAGCACCGAACATTTCAGCCTTTCCGATCAGCACCTCATCGGCTCCGACGACGGCCGACACGCCGCGCCCAGTGAGGCTCTTGAGGTTGTCGGCCTTCGGCACCGACTGATCGCCGATATGGTCCCGTCCGTCGCGGGCAATGGCTTGGGCGAGCGGATGATCGCTCAGGGCCTCGACGGCGACGGCCACCGTCATGAGGTCTTCCTTACTCACATCCGCGACAGGGATGATTTCCTGTATGCGGGGCTCGCCCTTGGTGAGCGTGCCCGTCTTGTCGAACGCGATGGCATCGAGAGAGCCGAGCAGTTCGAGCGGAGCGCCGCCCTTAACGAGGACGCCCCCGCGCGCGGCACGGGCTACGCCCGAGAGGACCGCGCTGGGGGTGGCGATGGCGAGTGCGCAGGGGCTGGCGGCGACCAGCACCGCCATCGCCCGGTAGAAGCTGTCGCGGAACGGCTCATCAACAACCACCCAGGCAAACAGGAGCAGGAAGGACAGCGCGAGCACCGCCGGCACAAAGAACCGCTCAAATCGGTCCGTGAAGCGTTGCGTCGGCGACTTCTGTGTTTCCGCTTCACTGACCAGCTTAACCACCTTGGCGAGAGTGCTTTCGGTGGACAGTCGGGTCACTTCGATTTCGATGAGACCACTGCCGTTGATCGTGCCGGCGAACACCCGGCTGGCCGCATCGAGCCGATCGGGATTGGCGCGGGCCGCCGCGTCGTCCTGCACAGGCCGCTTATCGACGGGCATACTCTCACCCGTGACCGGGGCCTGATTGATCGCGGTGATCCCCTTCACGATGAAACCATCAGCCGCAACGCGCTCATCGGGCTTCACGATGACGACATCACCGAGCTTGAGATCCTCAACCGGAACCTCGCTCGTGCCGCCATCGGAGCGGCGCACCATTGCGGTGCGCGGCGCCAGTTCGGCCAGTGCCTCGATCGCGCGCTTAGCGCGGCCCATTGCGTAGTGTTCGAGCGCATGGCCGAGGCTGAACAGGAATAGCAGCAGCGCGCCTTCCGCCCAGGCTCCCAGCGCAGCCGCGCCAGCGGCGGCCACCAACATCAGCGTGTCGATTTCAAACCGCTTGAGGCGTAGATTTTCGATCGCTTCGCGAAGTGTGTAGAAGCCGCCGAAGCCATAGGCAGCGATGTAGAGCGCGAGCGGTAACCAATCCGGCGCGCCGGCCACCAGCTTCTCGATGGCGAAGCCGATCGCCAGCGCCGCGCCGCAGGCCAGCGCGAAAATCAGCTCCGTATTCGGCCCGAGCAGGCCGCCATGGGCGTGATCGTGGTCATGCTTCTCGCCGGCAGGATGGTCATGATCCTTGGCGTGGTCATGCGTCGGCGTGGCCGGGGCCGGCGTCAGCGCCTTGTCGCCGATCGGTCGCGCGCCGGCCTCGCGCAGCGCGCCCAGGATCGCCTCTTCCGACGTCGCCGACTTATCGAACTCAACCCGCACCAGGCCGGAGACATTCGCCTCAGCTTCCAGCACGCCGGGAAGGGCGCGAAGCCGGTCGCCCAGGGTGCGGGCGCGACGCTGATGGGTGAGCCCCTCAACTCGCCAGATCGCATGTCCGAAGCGATCGGCGATGTTCGCGCCAGCAGCGCGGGCCAGCTCGCGGATGCGCGATAGCGTCACCACTTGCGGGTCAAAATGGACGCACAAAGTTGCCGGCGCGTCGGCGCTGGCCGCGACGACATGGGCCTGCTCGACGCCGGGGCGGCCTTCAAGCGAGCCGATCAGCCTTGCGACACAGGCATCAGCCGCGTCGGTGACGTCGGGCAACAGGACGGGAATATCGAGACGGAGCTTTTCAATCATGGCGTTGGTCCTTTGCGGATCGCGTTTCGGGTAAGCGGTGCGGTCCGCCCGACGGGGGGCGCTGTCGCGAGTCTTCGCCCCGCGCGCCCGCCTCTGTCCGTTCGCCATGGCTGTTTGGGGGAAACGGCCATGGCGCGGGCCGTTCTCGCACATGCACCCGAAGGACTCAGCGTGCGGCGGCCGATAGCTTTGGCAATCATCGGCTGACTTCCTTGGCTTGGCGCGCTTCCTTGCGTGCATCGCGTAAGATTTCGACGCCGCCCTTGATGGCGATGATCGCAGTGAGGAAGCCAACCAGCAGATCGGGCCAGTTTGAGCCCAGCCACCAGACCAGCAGGCCGGCGACAAGAATCCCGCCGTTCGAGATGAAGTCGTTGAAACTGAACGTGGTCGCGGCGCGCAGATTGACGTCGGGCTCTCGCAGCCGTTGCAGCAGTTTGAGGCAGACGAAATTGACGACGGCGGCAACCGCAGACATCGCCATCATGGTAACGCCGATAGGCTCGCTGCCTTGGAGGTATCGCCGCCCGACATCGAGAAGGATGCCGCCGGCAAAGATCAGGAGCATGACCCCCGACACGGCGGCTGCACGGGTCTTCCACTTTGCGCCCCGACTGAGGGCGATGAGGCTCAGCGCATAGACCGCAGCGTCCGAGAGGTTGTCGAGACCATTGGCGAGCAGCGCGCTGGAATCGCCTGTGACTCCCGCGATCAGGAAAGCTACGGCGATCCCCGCATTGAGGATCAACACGATCCAGAGGGTGCGGCGCTCCGCATCCGGGCCCGAAGATGCCGGGCCGGTCATGAGCGGCCTTTCGCGGAAAGTTGCGCCTTGCGGACTCGGCGACGACGACGATTTACTGTGAAGCCGCTCCCGCGCGCTTCCTTGGTGAGATAGCGGACGACCGCCGCATCCTGTGCCCGCATTGCGGAGCGCAACCCGCGCCGGACCGTATAGCCAAGCGGGCTCAGCATCCCTCTCATCGTGATTGTGTGGCGAACCCGTGTCTGTTCGCCGAGCCCGTCGAGAGCATATTCTTCGTGCAGAGTGAGCACCCCGCCGAGGCCGGTGCGCCACGCAAGGCAGTGCGCCCGCTCATAGGCTATGATCTTAGCTCCGGCCTTTAGCGGGAGTTCTCCTCTGAGCAGGCTAAAGGTGAGGCCGACTCTCGCACCTGGCGCGGCGTTTCCCCGGAAGCGATAGCTGGGGTGCCATAACGCGAACGCCGCCAGATCGGCGATATGAGTCCACGCCCTGATGGGCGTAATGCTCAGGGCGAAGGAGGTGATTTCCTTCACGGCCTGATCGCCCGTTCCTTGGTCTCCGATGCGGCGGACGGCAAAGCCGCCCACCGCTCGACAAGACGCATCCCCGGTGCTCGGATACGGCCGACGCGGAGGCTCACAGTGGAGCCTCCGCCAGATCGACCGTCGTCTCTTCGGGCCGCGTGGCAGGCGCGGGAATATCCGTCTCCCGGCGGCCATAGCGGGCGTAGAGTGTCGGCAGCACGAACAGCGTCAGTAGCGTTGCTGAGATCAGGCCGCCGATGACGACGGTCGCCAGCGGCTTTTGCACTTCCGCGCCGGCTCCGCTTGCAATCGCCATCGGCACGAAGCCGAGGCTGGCGACTAGCGCCGTCATGACGACGGGCCGCAGCCGCATCATCGCCCCTTCACGGGCCGCTTTTGCGCGCTCCATCCCTCGCGCCATCAGCCCTTGGATCGACGTCACCATGACGAGGCCATTGAGGACCGCGATGCCGGACAGGGCGATGAACCCTACCGCCGCCGAGATCGAGAAGGGCATACCCCGCAGGAACAACGCGAGGACGCCGCCGACCAGCGCGAGCGGGACGCCGGTAAACACGATCGCCGCATCGCGCACGCTTCCCAAGGCTCCGTAGAGCAACAGGATGATGAGCGCGAAGCAGGCCGGAACTACGAGCATCAGCCGCTCGGACGCCGATTGCAGATTCTCGAACTGGCCGCCCCAATCGAGATACTGGCCGGCAGGCAGACGCACTTCTGCCGCTATCGCCGCCTGTGCGTCCGCCACCACGCCTGCGACGTCACGGCCGCGCACATTCGCCTGCACGACGACGCGCCGTTTGCCGTTCTCGCGGCTGATTTGATTAGGGCCATCGGTGACGCCGATGTCGGCGACACTTTGCAGGGGCACGAACCCGCCGCCCGGTAGCGGCACCGGCACCTGGCCGAGCGTTTGCAGATTGGCGCGCGCCACGTCCGACAGACGGATGGTGACAGCAAAGCGCCGATCGCCCTCGAAGATCATACCGGCATCGCGACCGCCGATCGCGGCCGAGATAGTATCCTGCACGGTCTGCGCGGTGATCCCAAGCCTCGACATGATGTCCCGGCGCGGCCGTATGTCGAGCATCGGCAGGCCCTCGGTCTGTTCCACCCGAACGTCGGCTGCGCCCTGCGTCTTGCGAAGGACCGCCGCAACGGCATTGGCCGTCGTGTTCATTGCATCGGTGTCGTCGCCGAATATCTTGACCGCGACGTCGCCGCGCACGCCTGCGATCAGCTCGTTGAAGCGCATCTGGATGGGCTGGCTGATTTCGAAGGCGTTGCCGGGCAGGCCCTCAAGCGTCCTCTCGACCTTCGCCACCAGATCGGCCTTGCTCAGCCCGGCATCGGGCCATTCGTCGCGCGGCTTCATAATGATGAAGGTGTCTGAGATGTTCGGAGGCATCGGGTCCGACGCCAACTCGGCCGTGCCCGTCTTGGAGAACACGAACCGGACTTCGGGCAGCTTGCCGATCTCCCGCTCGATGCGCGATTGCATCGCCTGGCTTTGATCGACCGACGTTCCCGGCACGCGCAGCACTTGCGCGGTCAGGTCGCCTTCATCGAGCTGGGGAAGGAACTCCTGCCCCAAGAACGAGAAGGTCAGGATGGCGGCGAGGAACGCGCCGACCCCGACGCCCATGGTCAGCGTCGGCCGCTTCATCGCCTTATCGAGCCCCGGCTCATACTTGCGCTTGAGCCAGGACATGATCCGGCCCTCCTTTTCCTCGACCGGCTTGGAGAGCCAGATCGCGAGCATGGCGGGCACGAAGGTCAGCGAAAGCACGAAGGCGCTGACGAGCGCGATGATGACGGTCAGCGCCATCGGCGTGAACGTCTTGCCCTCGACGCCCGTGAGGGTCAGCAGCGGCACATAGACGAGGATGATGATCGCCTGCCCAAAGACGGAAGGCCGGATCATCTCGCGCGCGGCCTGCGTCACCACAGACAGGCGCTCTTCCAGCGCCAGCGTTCGGCCGTAGTGATGTTGCCGTTCGGCGATGCGCCTCAGCGCGTTTTCAACGATAATCACCGCGCCGTCCACGATCAGGCCGAAGTCGAGCGCGCCGAGACTCATTAGATTGGCCGAGACACCGCCTCGCAGCATCCCGAAGCTGGTCATCGCCATGGTGATCGGGATCACCAGCGCCGCGATCAGAGCGGCCCGGAAATTGCCGAGCAGCACGAACAGCACGACGATGACGAGAAGCGCCCCTTCGGTCAGGTTTTTCGCCACCGTCTTGATTGTGGAGTTGACCAGCGCGGTGCGGTCCAGCACCGGCTGAATCACGACATCGGTTGGCAATGAGGCGTTGATTGCCTCGATCCGTTCCGCGACGGCCGATGCGACAGTGCGGCTGTTCTCGCCGATCCGCATGATGGCGGTTCCGACCACGACCTCCTTGCCGTTCTCGGACGCGGAGCCGTAGCGGATGGCTTGACCGAGGCGGACTTGCGCCACCTGATCGAGCCGGATCGGGGTGCCTTCGCGGGTGGCGATGACCGTGCCGGCCAACTCGCCCACGTTGCGGATACGGGCATCGGAACGGACAGCCAGGCCCTCACCGCCGCGATCGACAACACCGGCGCCGACGCCGACGTTGTTCTCTTGGAGCGCCCGCGCCAGATCGCTCAGGTTCAGCCCAAGGGCGGCGAGCCGCTGCACGTCGGGGATCACCTGAAACTGCTTCACATAGCCGCCGATCGAGTCGACGCCGGCAAGGCCCGGCGTGTTCTTCAGCAGCGGCGCGACGATCCAATCCTGAGCGGTGCGAAGATAGGTCGCCTGATCGGCTTCACTGACAAGCCGGTCGCCCTCTGGCGTGATGTAGCTGCCGTCAGGCTGCATTCCGGGCTCGCCCGGCCTATGGGTATCTTCCTTGCGATGCTGGAAATGGACGGTCCACATATAGACTTCGCCGAGGCCCGTCGCGATCGGCCCCATTGTCGGGACCGCACCGTCGGGCAGGCTTTCTTCGGCGACGCGCAGCCGCTCCGCGACTTGCTGACGTGCAAAATATATGTCGGTCGAATCGGTGAAAACCGCCGTGACCTGGGCGAACCCGTTGCGGCTCAGTGAGCGGGTATATTCAAGGCCAGGAACGCCCGCGAGGGCGGTTTCGATCGGGAAGGCGATTTGCTTCTCGACCAACTCGGGGGAGAGCGCCGGTGCGGTGATGTTTACCTGCACCTGGTTGTTGGTGATGTCGGGAACGGCGTCGATCGGCAGGCGCGAGATCGCCCAGCCTCCGATGACCGCGGCGATGAGCGTCATGAGCAGGATGAACCAGCGACGCTCGACGGAAAATGTGACGATGCGGTCGATCATATCAGTGCCCGTGCTCCGCTTCGCCTTTTCCAAGCTCAGCCTTGAGGGTGAAGCTGTTCGGCCCGGCGAGCTGTTCGTCGCCAGTGAGGCCGGAGGTCACGACCACGTTGTCGCCGCTCGGGCTTCCGAGCGTGACAGGCGTGGCCTTGAAGCCGTGTTCGGTGCGGACGAAGACGGTGGGCCGGCCTTCGACCGTCTGCACCGCGCTTTGCGGCACGAGCAGCGCGGAGGCACCGCCACCGGCGAGCTGGATCGAGGTCGTAACCGGCTCACCGACGCGCCATTGACCGGCGCGGTTGTCGATGACCGCGATCACCGTGGCGAGGCGCGTGTTTTCATCGAGAATGGGCGACACGAAATCGACGCGCGCAACCGATCGCCGATCGCCCGCGACAACTTCGATTTGAGAGCCGGGGCGCACCTTGCCGGCGTCAGCCGGCGAGAGCGCAAGCGTTACCGCGACGCGGCCTAGATCGGCCACACGAAATAGCTCGGCATCGGCCGCAACCGTCTGGCCTAGCGTCACGCTACGCACGACGACCTGGCCCGAGAGCGGCGCGCGGATCGCAATACGATTGAGCGCACCGCCGCCTCCACCAGCGGCCGATACCTGTTGCTGTGCGAGCCGCAGCGCGATTCGGGCCTCTGTCGCTGCCGTGCGCGCCGCTATCAAATCCTGTTCCGGCGAGACGCGCTCGTTGAACAGCCGTTGTTCGCGGCGCAGAGTGCTTTCGGCCAGTGCGAGCCTCGCCCGCGCCGCCTCGATTTCGGCGTTCAGCGAGGCCGCTTCGCGGCTTTCGATGATCGCGAGTGTCTGCCCGCGCCCGACCGACTGGCCGAGGTTGCGGGTCAGAGAGACGACCCGGCCCCCGATCGCGGCGGACACAACCTGCATCCCTTGCGGGTCGCCTTCGATCGTCGCCGGGAGCGTCAGCGCGCCGCCTCCGCTACGGATCACGCGCACTAGCTCGATGCCGGCTTTGCGAATCTGATCGGCGCTGAGGTCGATTTCGCCCTCTTCGTCGGCGTGACCGCCGGCCTCGGGGCTTGCGGCGTTTTCCGCCGTCGCCGTGTTCTGCGCTTCGTCGCCGGCCTTCTCGCCGCCGGAACATCCGGCCATCAACAATGCGGCCAGCGTGAGCGGCAGGGCCGCTAGGTATCGGGTGTTCATTCTCATTCCCCCTGTCTGATCGGCGCGCGGGCGGTAAGCCGCTCAAGCTGCGCCTGGGCGATGTGGTAGGAGAGCAGCGCGTCGATTGCCGCCTCGCGCGTCTGAGCGAGCGTGCGTTCGGCATCGAGCAAATCGAGTTGGCCGAACTTGCCCTCCCGATAGCCGATGCGCGCAATGCGGGCGGCTTCTTCGGCCGCCGATAGCGCCGGGCCAGTGGCCGCTGCCGCATTTGTCGCGGCATTGGCGGCATCGGCTTGCGCGCGTGCGATGGCCTGATCCACGTCGAGCGCCGTCACGCGCCGCCGCGCATCCGCGCTCTGCCGTTCGGCGGTAGCCTGACTGAGCGCCGCACCGCCGCTGTTGAACAACGGGAGCGGGATCGAGAGACTGAAAATGGCCGCCGTGTCGCCCGTCTGTTCGAGGCGGCGTGCGCCGGCCCCGAGTGTCAGATCGGGCACCCGCTGCGAGCGCGCGAGCCGCACGCCAGCGTTGGCGACGGCAAGGTCCGCATCGGCCGCCGCCATCATGAGCGTGCCGGCGCTGTCGATCGGCCGAAGGGGTCCATAGGTCGTCGGCACACGGGCGAACCAGTCTGTATCGAGCGGCCCCGCGATCGGTTGGCCGATGATGCGCGACAAGGTGAAGCGTGCGACTTCGACGGCACGTTCCTCCCGTGTCAGCGCCGCGTCGGCGTTCACCCGCGCGACGTTCGCGCGCTCCGCTTCGATCGGCGATGCGCGGCCCGCCTGCACGCGAACCTGCGCGGCGCGCAGGGCTTCGCCCGCGATGCGTGCCTGATCGCGCGCCGTCATGAGACGACGTTCCGCCGATGCGGCCTCCGCATAGGCGCGGATGACGTTCAATCGTAGATCGGCTTGCGCGATGGCGGCTTGTATCGTGGCGCGGTCGGTCCGAGCGTCCGCGACGGCGATGCGGGCCGACCGCTTGCCGCCGAGTTCGAGCGGCAGCGTAAGGGAGGTGGTCGCTTCAAGGCTTTGTGTGCCGCGATACTGGCCCGAGCCAGCAACATTTTCAGCCTCGACGGTGACGGTCGGGTTGGGACGGAGCCCCGCGACACGCCGCCCCGCTTCGGCCGCCCTAACGTCGGCCGACGCCGCCTCCAACGCGGGCGAGACGACGCCCGCCAGCTCAAGCGCGCGATCGACGCTGAAAACCGGCCCCGAGATTGGTATGCCTTGCGGCTGCGCCTGACCGGCATCAGCCGGCGGCGCGGTTTGGGCCTGCGCGATGCTCGCGCAAGCCGTCGCGGCCAATAGGGCCGCGAGCAATCGTTGCATGATGAAAAGACTCCTGACGATTTCCGAGAAAGCCCGAGGAAGGGGCTAGGCTGGAATCGTCAGGCGCGTGGAGGGCGGTAGGCCGGGTCTGTTGGAGCGGAGACGCGACCGTTCGCGTGAAGGATCAGCGGAAGCGTAGTGCGCAGACGCAATTGCGGGCTAAAGCCCTCTTTCACGGGCTCGCCAATCTGATGGCCCTGACAGCCGCCGTGATGGTGTGGCGTGGCTTTCCCATCGTCTGATGGCACTTGGTCGCGATCCCCAGCGGCATGGCCAAGATCGACCGCGACCTCAGTGTCCAAGCAGCCGATCGGCTCGGCCGCATGGGCGACGTTGCCCGCCACCAGAGACAGCGAGACAAAGCACATCAGAACTAGGGCAATGAAACGTGCCATCCGGTGCTATATAGCACGATGACGCTTCTAAGGAAGGATTCCTTTCGACGTCTCCGATTGAGAGGTTATAACGTCCGGCGCGGGCAGACATGGACAGGCTATCTCGAAGATGAATCCTGCGAGATCGGGAATATGAGCTGCCCCCTTCTGAGTGGTCCATCGACTATTACAGTCTGGACCAAGGAAGGGACGACGAATGCCTGCGAAGAAGCACAAGCCCGAGGAGATTATCGGGAAGCTACGTGAGGTTGAGATCATGCTGGGTCAGGGCGGCACGACCGCCGAGGCCTGTCGGCGCATCGCGGTCAGCGAGCAGACCTACTACCGCTGGCGCAAGGAATATGGTGGCCTGAAGACCGATCAGGCTCGGCGGATGAAGGATCTGGAAAAGGAGAACCTGCGGCTGCGCCGGGCGATCTCGGATCTGACGCTGGACAAGCTCATCCTGCAGGAGGCAGCCAAGGGAAACTTCTGAGCCCCGCACGGCGTCGGCGCTGCATCGACCAGGTCCGGGAGGTGCTGGATGTATCCGAGCGGCGGGTGTGCCGCGTGCTCGGCCAGCACCGGTCGACGCAGCGCAAGGTGCCGTTCGGGGCAGATGACGAGTTGGCGCTCACCGAGGATATCATCGCCCTTGCCAGGCAGTACGGGCGCTACGGCTATCGCCGGGTGACGGCGCTGCTGCATGCGGCGGGTTGGTCGGTGAACCATAAACGGGTGGAACGGATCTGGCGACGCGAGGGGCTGAAGGTGCCGCAGCGCCAGCCGAAACGCGGCCGGTTATGGCTGAACGATGGCTCGTGCATCCGGTTGCGGCCGGAGTATCCGGGGCATGTCTGGGCTTACGACTTCGTCGAGGAACGCATCCATGACGGACGCAAGTTCCGCATCCTTACCATTATCGACGAGGCGAGCAGGGAGTGCCTGGCACTCGTCGTCGCGCGCCAGCTCAAACACGAAGACGTACTGGCAGCGCTGGCCGAGTTGTTCATCGAGCGTGGTCCGCCCGCGCATATCAGGTCGGACAATGGCAGCGAGTTCATCGCCGCCGCCGTCCAGACCTGGCTCAGGCAGATCGGCGTGAAGACGCTCTACATCGCCCCGGGCTCGCCATGGGAGAACGGCTACAACGAGAGCTTCAACGGCTCGCTGCGGGATGAGCTGCTGAACGGCGAGATCTTCTACACCCTCGCTGAAGCCAGGGTGCTGATCGAGGCGTGGCGGCGTCACTACAACACTGTCCGACCGCACAGCAGCCTCGGCTATCGACCACCCGCCCCGGAAGCGGCGACACCGCCATTGCCGGCCTCCGGTTCCGCTTCGCTCCACCTCCGACCGGCAATGGCGGCGGAGACGACAATGCACTAACTATCAACCCGGACCACCCGGTGGGGGCTGCTCACTTGAAGCGGCAGAACATGCGCTCGACGACATTGCGCTGACGGTAGATTTGCCGATCGTGCTCGATGTGCACTTTGCGGTTGGACCTGGCGGGGATGACCGGAGTGGTTCCGCGCTCGATAAGCCAGGAGCGCAAGGCGTTGCTGTCATAGCCCTTGTCGGCGACCAGATAGCGGGATGGCGGTACGGCATTGATCGTCTGGATAGCGACCTTGGCATCGTGTGTGTTGCCCGGCGTCAGCAGGAGGACGTGCGGGCGGGCCCTTCTCGTCGCAGACGGCATGGAGCTTGGTGTTGCGTCCGCCTTTGGTGATGCCGATACCATGAGCCAAGGCCCCCCTTTGCGCCGCCGGCGGTGCGGTGGACCTTGATGCAGCCTGCTGTCGATGAAGATCCTTTCAGGGACGCCATCGACCCCGGCGAGCCGGGCGAAGATCCGTTCCCACACGCCGCGTTCGGCCCAGCGCCGGAACCGGTTGTAAAGCGTCTTCTTCGGACCGTAGACATGTTCCGGGCAATCGCTCCAGCGACCACCGCTCTTCAGAGCCTAGACAATCTCGGAAAGCACGCGCCGGTCATCGACCCTTGGCATCCCGCGCGTATCGTTCGGCAAGAGCGGCTCGATCCGCGCCCACTGATCATCCGAAAACCAAAAGAAATCCGCCATCCTGGATCAGCATGTTCGCCGGATCGCCGTCGCCGCCGTCCAGCCCCGGCACCGCCTCCAGCATCCGATACGGCACCCGCGCCGCCGCCAGCACGTCGTCTCCGCGGGTCATCCAGTCGAGTATCGGCACGCTTCCCCCAAAGTTATCTTCGCCCTCGCTACATGGCTGAAATGTCGATGCCAATGCACTCGCCGCGTGCGCTTCCCTCGGTACGGGGTAACCGCGCATAGGAAGTGCCACGGGCTGAACGCGAGTGTCAGATGTGGGGCTAAATGAAGCCTCGCATCTCGCATCCCGCCCGCCGCTTCAACCGGCGGCGGACGGTCGCGAGGGCCGGGGTGTCGATACCAAGACGTTCTTCGATCGCGCTCCCCCGGAGGTCTTCGAGCATCGCGTCGATCAGCCGGATCAAGGCGACGTCACCCTTGACTACACGGCGGAGACGAGCGCGAAGGCTCACCGTCCGCTGCTTCGCTTCCAGAGCGTGATCGGGCCGGGGAAACGGCGAGACAGCGTATCCCGGATTGTCGGCAGGCATGGTGGCGGCGCTGGCGCGGTGAGCCGACCGCGCGTGTGTGGATGCGATGCTGCGGGCGCACATGATGAGGCGCTTGTCCGCCGCCTGACCACCGCAGCCATGATCGAGCGCCCGCACGACGGCGTCATGGAGCAGGTCGCGATGATCCATCCCACACATGGCAGCGAGCCGGCGTACCGCCCCGACGACATGCGTCCTGCCGTAACTCTCCGCCACTTCTGTCTTCCAAGCGGAAGTCAGCAACGACCGAGACGAGGTTGTCGAAAGTCTATGCGCCGACGGTGACGAATTCAGACATGCACCGCACATATGCGTGGCCTCCCGAGCGAACGGGGCCACGATGCGTGGTCTGTACAGGGTTCAGCAGCATGCTGCAGTGACCTCGAACGCCATGAGGACCTGTCAGCCGACAGGCCCGAGGGTTGAGGCGTTCACTAACAAGGTCACCGACTCGGGATGCTATCCCGGCACGCAGAACAACGCCGATTACGCGGCGTTAGACGGTAAGGGTTAAGGCTTTCTTACCGATGCCGAAAAACTGTTGTCCGAAATCCAGCTGAGCGGCGCATTCAACTTTGGATGGTGGCAGTTTGACCTCGGTGGCGCCGTAAGCAAGCAAGCGTTTCATCGTCGCGTTGGAAAATCTGGCCCGCGCACGGTCATCCGCGCGGCGTCGTAGGGTCGCTGGAGAGAGACGACGTCGCCCAAGCTGCCGCTGAGCCACCGCTCGTGATCGTCACGCTCGAGCACGGTGATCATCGCCTTGGGGTGGATAGGCGCGACGAGCTCGTTGGGGTCGCAGGTGACCATGGCAAAGCCGCGTTTGCCGTCGGCGAGCGGCTGCCACAGGCCGGCGACCGCGAACAGCGGCTGGTCGGTGACCTGAAACCACATCTCGCCCTTGATCGGCTTCCCGCCGCCGACGTCATGGGTGTCGGGGGTCCATTCGCAAAACTCGCTGAGCGGGATGAGGCAGCGGTTGCGGGGGTGTTCGGCCAGGCGACGCCACTGCGGCAGCGCTAGGTTGCGGACGTTGGTCATCGGCCACTTGGCCTGCCCGCCGAGCACGTCCCACGCCATAATGTCGATGCCCAGCCCGCGGTCATCGCGCCGCACGACGTACGCTCGCCCGCGCGGCACCAGCTCCTGCGGGTTGAAGCGGTTGTCCATCGGCCGCTCGGCGAGCCAGTCCGCACCGAAGTGCGTGCGCAGCGTCTCGGGCTCGTAGGAAAGGCGCGCTCGATTGCACATGGGGGATTGCCGTTTAACGGAGGATGCGACGGTCTTGAAGGCCCCGGTGGGGGATCGTTCGCCGACCGGCCGTCTTCGCGATCTCGTCGAGCACGATGGGCGGGTTAGCCCCACGGCTTCGCCGCGTCGAGGTCGGCGGCCAGCCGAGGGGCGCCGGGCGGACCGGTCAGACCCTCGGCGCCCAGCAGCGGCAGCGGCTGCAGCAGCCGTTCGTAGCTCTGGGCGATGGTCGACAGCCCCTCGATCTCCACGAGCTGCGGGGCGATTGAGCGGCAGACGATGACGCGGGCGCGTCCATCGACGATGTCGACACCCTCGATCAGCTGTGGGCGGGGTCGTGACTTCATCACGCCGCCTCCCGCCGCAAGCCCTGTGTCGCCTCACCACCGCTTGAGAGTCGGCGGCTGGCGGCCCACGGGTGGAAGGTACCCGCGACGAAGCGGCTATGCGGGAGTGCCGCCGCCGTAACCTCCGCAACCGCGGCAGTCGCGGCTGTTGGTTGCCACGAGACCTCGCCCGTCATGGACAGGGTTTCCAGCGCGACGACGGTGGTGGTGAGCACATCCGCCAGCACCTGCTCGCGCACCCGGCCCCACTCGCCGTTCTCGACCAGGCGCCCGATGCTGGTCGAAGGACTCGGCTTGCACGGGATCGAGAGAGCTGCGGCTAGTTCGGGCAGATGCACGTAAGTCGCTTGGACACACAAAGCGCGGCACAGGTCGAGCTTGCGGGGAGCGAAGGGCACCAGGTTTCGCAGCTGCGGCGGCAGCAGCAGCCCGTGGCGCATTGCTGCCCTGCGCAGCACGGCATGGTCGCGCGCTTCACCGCCCCAGCTTGTGACGATGGAGCGGTGTTCGACAAGCGCATTGAACAGCGCTGAGACCATCGCCTGCTCGTCATGCTGCTCGGCCGTCATGACCACCGGCGGCGTGACGATCGGCAGCGCACTTCCTGGTTGCTCGGTCAGGGTGAGCCAGGCGACCGCGGCGACCCGGTCGAAGGGCCAGCGCGGATTGCCGGGTTGAGCCGAGGCGCCCTCGGCGATCGTGTAGGCCTCGTGCGCCGCTCGATCCCAGGCGAACTCGAGATCGAAGATGGTCCACGAGCGCAGCCCGTCGCTTGGCGCACGGCCTGGTTCACGGAAAAACTCGGCGGCGTCGCGCTCAAGCTGCTGGTAGACGTCGTCGAAGAGGTTGTTGTCGTTCATATCACTGCTCCTGAAACGAAGCAGCCCGCCGGTAAGGGCGGGCCGCTTCGAGGTTGGTTGTGTTGATGTGGTGGGGTTCGATTAGTCGAACCGGGGTGCGGGGACGCGCAGGCTGTCGAACTCGTCGACGCGCAGCTCGCGGTAGCGGTGGCAGGCGGTGAGCTCGAACACCGCCGGGTCGCGCGATCCGGCGTTGATCGCGCGGGCCACGAAAGGTTCGAGCCCGTGCTCCTCGCACAGCGCGAACCACACGCGGCGATGGGCGTCCCAGCGGTAGCCGCCGAGGCGCAGCGCGTCCTTCTTTGCGTACGGCGCCCCGACCGCCTCGACGCGGTAGCTGGGCTTCTCGGCTCGGGCGAGCAGTT
>ERZ501047.155-NODE-155-length-25127-cov-14.815731_pt1 | contig 25127 bp, 20 predicted proteins | sample MGYA00510868_ERZ501047 | MGnify/ENA primary metagenome ERZ501047 (study PRJEB25958, sample SAMN03398593) | human skin metagenome | study: EMG produced TPA metagenomics assembly of the Human Skin Microbiome Metagenome (human skin metagenome) data set. | reverse complement strand
CGGCTGGCCCTGCTGCTGCACGGGCTGAGGCTGACCCTCCCCCTGGGCCGGCTGCGGCGGCCGGCCCTGCTGGGGCTGCTGCTGGGGCTGCTGCTGCTGGGGCTGCTGCGGTGCCGGACTCTGCTGCACCGGCTGCTGCACCGGTCGCTGGGGCTGCTGCTGGGCGGGACGCTGCGGCTGGGACTGAGGGAGCGGGCGCTGCGGCTGGGACTGAGGGAGCGGCTCCTCGCGGCGGGGCTGCGGGTCCCCGCCGTCGAAGCCGGCGGCGATGACGGTCACGCGGACCTCGTCGCCCAGGGCGTCGTCGATGACCGAGCCGAAGATGATGTTGGCCTCGGGGTGCGCGGCCTCCTGCACCAGGCGGGCCGCCTCGTTGATCTCGAAGAGCCCGAGGTCCGAGCCACCCTGGATGGACAGCAGGACGCCGTAGGCGCCGTCGATGCTGGCCTCCAGCAGCGGGGAGGAGATGGCGAGCTCGGCGGCCTGCACCGCCCGGTCCTCGCCGCGGGCCGAGCCGATACCCATGAGCGCCGACCCGGCGCCCTGCATGACGGACTTGACGTCGGCGAAGTCGAGGTTGATCAGGCCCGGCGTCGTGATGAGGTCGGTGATGCCTTGCACACCCGACAGCAGCACCTGGTCGGCGCTGCGGAAGGCGTCGAGCATCGAGACGTTGCGGTCACTGATCGACAGCAGGCGGTCGTTGGGGATGACGATCAGGGTGTCGACCTCCTCGCGGAGGTTGCCGATGCCGGACTCGGCCTGGTTGGCGCGACGGCGGCCCTCGAAGGTGAACGGGCGGGTCACGACGCCGATGGTCAGGGCGCCGAGACCGCGGGCGATCTTGGCGACGACGGGGGCGCCGCCGGTGCCGGTGCCGCCGCCCTCACCGGCGGTGACGAAGACCATGTCGGCCCCCTGCAGGACCTCCTCGATCTCCTGCGCGTGGTCCTCGGCGGCCTTCTTGCCGACCTCGGGGTCGGCGCCGGCCCCCAGCCCGCGGGTCAGCTCGCGCCCCACGTCGAGCTTGACGTCCGCGTCGCTCATCAGGAGGGCCTGGGCGTCGGTGTTGATCGCGATGAACTCGACCCCCTTGAGGCCGACCTCGATCATGCGGTTGATCGCGTTGACACCGCCGCCGCCGATACCGACGACCTTGATGACGGCCAGGTAGTTCTGTGGTGCTGCCACGGTGGGGCCTCTCCTGCTGGGGGCAACCAACCCTTAACCCTAAAGGTTGAGTGCAAGGTTATGGTTCTGTTATGGAACGTCGAGAGAAAGGTACGTCCTGCTCGAGGCGCGGGGCAACCTCCGACCAGGCGTGTTGCTACCCGCATGGACCAGCCGACGAGCGCTCCTGCCGGCGTCCCGCGCGTCAGGTGGTCGCCGGTGCGTGCGGCGCGCTCACGTTGACCGTGGCGGGACCCGACTTCAGCAGCGCGGTCAGGACCTTGACCTTCAGCTGAGGTTCAGTGCTGTCCCCCCAGAGGACCTTGGTCCTGCCCGCCTGGAAGGTCACCATGCTCGGCCCCTCGAGCCGCACGGCGGACACGGTGGAGCGCAGCTCCGGCGGGAGCGCGGACAGCACGGAGATGGCGGTCGTCAGCCCATCCGGGGTCGCCGCGCCCTGACTGGTCACGACGGGCACCCCCTTGGGCGCCTCGGGCGCGGTGAGGTAGGCGACGCCCGACGCGTCGACCAGCTGCACGTCGCCGCCGCGGTCGAGCGCGAGGACCGGTCGGCGCGGCTCGACGCGCACGAGCACGGTGCTCGGCCACTTGCGCGCCACGTCGACCGAGGCGTAGAGCGGGGATCGCGTCACGCGCTGCCCCGGCCCCGCCAGGTCGACCCGGGCGAGCGGCACCCCGAGGGGGATGTCGGCGGCCCGCCGGACCGCCTCGGCCTGCGACCCCTGCACGCCCTCGACGACGACGGAGCGAACGGCCAGCACCGGGCTGAACCACACGAGGTAGACGAGGCCGCCCACGAGGGCCGCCGCCAGGACGGCGAGCAGGATCGGGCGCCAGCGCAGCCGCCGGGCGGTGCGTGCCCGGTCCTCGAACCGCGCCCGGGTCGACCCGCCCTCGCCGCGGCCGGGACGTCGGGACCTCACGACCGGACGCCCTCCCCCAGCGCCGCGAGGATCCGCGGGCCCAGCTGGGTCACGTCGCCGGCGCCGACCGTCAGGACCAGGTCGCCGGGCCGTGCGAGTTCCGCCACGAGCGGGGCGGCGTCGGACCAGCCCGGCACGTAGTGCACCTCGCACGCGGGGCCGCCGTCGGTCGCCGCCAGCGCGCGCACCGCATCGGCCACGAGCGCGCCCGACACCCCGACCACCGGGTCCTCCCGCGCGGCGTACACGTCCATCACGATGACGACGTCGGCCGCCCGCAGGCCCGCAGCCAGCTCGGCCGCGAAGTCCCGCGTGCGCGAGTAGAGGTGGGGCTGGAAGATCACGACGAGCCGCGAGGGCCGGTGCACGAGGGACGCGGCGGTGCCCACGACGGCCGCGACCTTGCCCGGGTTGTGGGCGTAGTCGTCCACCACGGTGACCCCGCCTGCCTCCCCCTTGAGCTCGAACCGCCGGCGGGTGCCGGTGTAGGCGCCCAGCCCCCGGGCGGCCAGGTCGGGGTCGAGACCGAGACCGTGGTGGGCCGCGGCATACGCGGCGGTGGCGTTGAGGATGTTGTGCGAGCCCGGTATGGCGATCCCCAGACGCACCTCGTGGTCCCCGTCCAGGACACGGGCCACGGTGCGGAAGCCGTCCACCTCGTGACCGAGCACCCGCACGTCGGCGGCGGAGCCCGTGCCGTAGGTGACCACGCGCACCCCGCTCGCGCAGGCGCGGCGGGCGAGCGCGGCGGACCCCGCGTCGTCCGCGCAGGCCACCAGCAGGCCACCGGGACGGATGCTGCCGGCGAAGGCGAGGTAGGCGTCCTGCACGGCCTCGAAGGTGCCGTAGTGGTCGAGGTGGTCGGGCTGCACGTTGGTCACGATCGCGACCTCGGGGTGGTAGACGAGGAAGGAACCGTCCGACTCGTCGGCCTCGATCACGAAGGCCTCTCCCCGGCCGGCGTGCGCGTTGGTGCCCAGCCGGGCCAGCTCGCCCCCGATGGCGAACGACGGGTCGGCGCCCGCGTCGAGCAGCAGGGCGGTGAGCATGGACGTCGTCGTGGTCTTGCCGTTGGCGCCGGCGACGGCCAGCACCCGACGGGCGTCGGCGGCGCTCGCCAGCGCCTGGGACCGGTGCAGCACCCGCTTGCCCAGCGCGCGCGCCCGGGCCAGCTCGGGATCGGTCTCGCGGGTGGCCGAGGAGACCACGACGGTGTCGACCTGATCCACCGACTCCGGACGGGCGCCGACGTGCACGTCCGCACCGGCCTCGCGCAGGGCATCCAGGACGGGCAGGTCCTTGGGATCGGAACCGCTGACGACGACGTCCCGGCCGAGCAGCACCCGGGCCACGGCCGACATGCCCGCGCCGCCCACGTTGGTGACGTGGACCCGCCCCAGCTCGGAGAGCGGGACGACGGGGGCCCTGAAGTCGAACCGGTCCTGGTGGACGCTCATCGACTCACCAGCCCCTCTCTCGACGTGGCGGCGAGGGCCTCCTCGACCAGGTCCGCGAGCCGGCGGTCGCCGTCGCGGGTCCCGACGTGGGAGGCGGCGGCCGCCATACGGTCCAGTCGCTCGCGGTCCCGGACCAGGGGCACCAGGACGCTGTCGACCCAGCCGGGGAGCAGCTCGGCGTCGTCCACGACCAGGCCGCCGCCGGCGGCCACGACCTCGGCTACGTTGAACCGCTGCTCGCCGTTGCCGATGGGCAGGGGGACGTAGACCGCGGGCAGGCCCACGGCCGTCAGCTCGCAGACCATCCCCGCCCCGGCCCGGGAGACGACCAGGTCGGCGGCGGCGAAGGCCAGGTCCATGCGGTCGGAGTACTCGCGGACGACGTACGGCGCACCGTGGCCGACGGGCACGGGCTCGAAGGCCTTGCCGGCGCCGGTGACGTGCAGGACCTGGATCCCCGCGTCGGACAGCTCGCGCACCCGCGCGGCGAAGGTGTCGTTGAGGCGCTTGGCCCCGCTCGAGCCGCCCGTCACGAGCAGGACTGGGCCGCCGCCGACGTCCAGCCCGAAGTGCTCGAGGGCCTCGGCGCGCCGGGCGCCGCGGTCGAGGCCGGAGATCTCGGTGCGCAGCGGCATCCCGAGGTGGCGGGCACCCGCGAGCCTCGTGGCGGCGAAGGTCGTCGCGACGAAGCGGGTGAGGCGGGCGCCGAGGCGGTTGGCCAGGCCGGGGCGGACGTTCTGCTCGTGGACGACGATGGGCAGACCCCGGCGGCGGGCCGCGAGGTAGGCGGGGGTGGACACGTAGCCCCCGAACCCGACGACCACGTCCGCGTCGACCTCGTCGAGGATCGACCCGGCGGCGTCGACCGCCCCCTTGAGGGACTGCGGCAGCCGCAGGAGCGCTGCCGATGGCCTGCGGGGGAAGGCGACCTTGGGAATGGTGCGCAGCGGGTAGCCGCGCTGGGGGACGAGTCGCGTCTCGAGCCCGGTCGCCGTCCCGAGGACCGTGATGCGGACGTCGGGGTCGCGTCTCCGGAGCTCGTCGGCGAGAGCGAGCAGCGGCGAGACGTGCCCTGCCGTGCCCCCGCCGGCAAGGACGACGGACGTCGCGCGGTGACGGGGCGAGGGGGTCGAGGTCATCGGTCGATCCTAGGTCGTGCGTCGCGGGCGGGCCGGGACCGGCGCAGGCTGCGGGCCTCGCGGGCGCCGGGCTCCTCGCGCGCGAAGGCCATGAGCATGCCCAGCGCCGTGAGGGTGGAGATCAGGGCGGTGCCGCCGCCGGAGATGAGCGGCAGGGGGACGCCGATGACGGGCAGGAGCCCGGTGACGGCGCCGATGTTGATGCTGGCCTGCACCACCAACCAGGCCAGGACGCCGGCCGAGGCGATCCGGACGAAGAAGTCCGACGACCGGAAGACCAGGCGGTAGCAGGCGTAGGCCAGCAGGGCGAGCAGCAGCAGGACCGTGAGGGTGCCGGGCAGCCCGAGCTCCTCGCCGATGATGGCGAAGATGAAGTCGTTGCGGGACTCTGACAGCCACCCCCACTTCTCGGCGCTCTCCCCCAGCCCCTTGCCCCACCAGCCCCCCTCGGCGAGGGCATACTTGCCGTTGACGACCTGGCGGCACAGGTCGAAGTTGGTGGCGCACCCGTCGCCGATCCAGGCGTCGATGCGGCCGAGCCGGTTGCGGCTGGTGAACGTCATGACGGCGACGGCGGCCACCCCCAGCAGCCCCGCGATGCCGAAGAACCGGGCCGACACGCCCGCGGCGAAGAGCATGCCCGCCACGATGGCGAGCAGCACCAGGCCGGTGCCCAGGTCGTTGCCGGCGAGCTGCAGGCCGAGGAGCAGGACGGCGACCGGGCCGAGCGGGATGACCGCGTGCCAGAAGTCCGCGAGGCGTTCCTTCTTGCGGTCGAGGATCGCGGCGCCGAAGACGACGATGGCGATCTTGGCGAACTCCGAGGGCTGCAGCTGCACGCCGGCCACCTGGATCCAGTTGCGGTTGCCCTGGAACTCCTGGCCCAGACCGGGGACGAAGATCAGCGCCTGCAGGGTGACGGACAGCAGGATCCCCGGCCAGGCCAGCCGCTTCCACAGCCGGACCGGCAGGCGCGAGGCGATGACGCACAGGACCAGGCCGATGCCCGCGAAGAGGAGCTGGCGCAGGAACAGGTCGTAGCTGCGGATGCTCGAGGCCGAGAGGTACATGACCAGACCGACGATGGTCAGCGCCGCGGTCACCGACGCCAGCAGGTAGTAGGTCGTCAGCGGGGTGTCGATGCTGTCGAGGAAGTCCACCACCCGGTCGGGCAGCGTCTCGCGCCCCGTGCGTCGCGCGCGGGACGCACCCGTCGGCGAGGCTCCGGGGCGGGTCGTCATACGGTGCTCCCTCCGAGCCGGCGCACCGCCTCGGCGAAGGCGTCGCCGCGGGCTCCGTAGTTGGTGAACATGTCCATCGAGGCCGCTGCCGGAGCGAGGAGCACCACGTCCCCAGGCTGGGCGAGGGTGGTGGCCTCGCGGACGACGCGCGCCATGGCACCAGTGTCGGTGCTGTCCACGTCGACCACGGGCACATCGGGTGCGTGTCGAGCCAGGGCCTGCGCGATGCGGGCGCGGTCGCGGCCCATGAGCACGACGCCCACCAGCCGGTCCGCGCGCGACCGGACCAGCTCCTCGACGTCGGCCCCCTTGAGCAGCCCGCCCGCGATCCACACGACGCGTCCGAAGGCGGCCAGCGAGGCCGACGCGGCGTGCGGGTTGGTGGCCTTGGAGTCGTCGACGTAGCGGACCCCGTCGACCGTGGCGACCTCGGCGATGCGGTGCGCCTCGGGACGGTAGGCCCGCAGCCCGTCGCGCACGGCCATCGGGCCGACGCCGAAGGCCCGTGCGAGGGCCGCGGCGGCCAGCGCGTTGGCGACGTAGTGCGGCGCCACGTCCGGGGCGTCCCCCTGCAGGTCGGCGAGGGTGCCCAGCTCGGCGGCGCTGGAGTGGCGCTGCTCCACGAAGGCACGGTCCGCGAGGACGTCGTCCACCAGGCCGACCATGCCGGGGGCGGGGACCCCGATGGTGAAGCCGACGGCCCAGCACCCCTCGACGACGTCCGCCTCCATGACCAGCAGCTCGGTCTGCGGGTCCTGCACGTTGTAGACGCACGCCACCTGAGTGTTGTCGTAGACGCTGCCCTTGGCGCGAAGGTAGTCGTCGTAGGAGCCGTGCCAGTCGAGGTGGTCCGGGGCGACGTTGAGGCACGCGGACGCGAGCGGCGACAGTGACCTCTGCCAGTGCAGCTGGAAGGAGCTGAGCTCGACCGCGATCACGTCGTACGGCGTCGGGTCGAGCATCACCTCCATGATGGGCGTCCCGACGTTGCCGGCGGCGACCGCCCGGGCCCCCGAGTGCCGCAGGATCGACTCGAGCATCGTGACCGTCGTGGTCTTGCCGTTGGTGCCGGTGACCACGAGCCAGGGCGCCGCGCCCTCGCGGGGGCGCATGCGCCAGGCCAGCTCGACCTCGCCCCACACGGGGATGCCGGCCTCCGCAGCGCGTGCGAGCAGGGGGTTGTGGGGCGGCACGCCCGGCGAGGTCACGACCAGCTCGGTTCCCTCGGGGATCTCGTCGGTCGCCTGGTCCCCCAGTCGGATGTCGACCCCGAGGATGTCGAGGATGCGGGCGTGCTCCTCGATCTGCGGGGTCACGTCCGGGCTGTCTGCCGTCACCACCGCGAGGCGCTCGCGCAGCGCGTCGGCCGCGGCGAAGCCGGAGCGCCCGAGGCCGACGACCAGGACGCGCAGCCCTGCCCAGTCGGCGTCCTTGTGGGTGAGGCCCGGCCGCGGCTCGTAGCTCGCGTCGGCGATGCCCTCGTGCCCCTCGTCGTTACCCTGCACGTCCGTCACGCTCCCACGACCCACTCTGCATAGAACAACCCGATGCCGAGCGCGACGAAGAGCCCGGCGATGATCCAGAACCTGATGACGACGGTGATCTCGGCCCAGCCGAGCAGCTCGAAGTGGTGGTGCAGCGGCGCCATGCGGAACACGCGCTTGCGGGTGGTCTTGAACGAGCCGACCTGGATGATGACCGACAGCGCCTCGAGGACGAACAGTCCTCCGAGGACCACCACGAGCAGCTCGGTGCGGGTGCAGATGGCCAGGCCCGCCAGGGCGCCGCCGAGGGCGAGGGACCCGGTGTCGCCCATGAAGATCTTGGCGGGCGAGCCGTTCCACCACAAGAACCCGAAGCACGCGCCCATCAGGCAGGCCGCGACCACCGCGAGGTCCCGGGGATCACGCACCTCGTAGCAGCCGGCGCTGGGGGTGATGGCGCAGCTCTGGTTGGTCTGCCAGGTGCCGATGATCACGTAGGCCGCGAAGACCATCGTGCTGGCCCCGGTCGCCAGCCCGTCGAGGCCGTCGGTGAGGTTCACCCCGTTGCTGGTGCCCGCGATCATGAGGTTGGCCCACAGGACGAACAGCAGGACGCCCACCCAGGGCAGGGTCGAGCTCACGTCGAGGTCGAGGCTCGTGTCCCGCACCGACGAGATGACCGTCGAGGCGGGGGTGAGACCTCGGGAGTTCGGGAACTGCAGCACGAGCCAGGAGAAGACCAGCCCGACGATGCCCTGCCCGGCGAGCTTCTGCCAGGATCGCAGGCCGAGGCTGCGCTGCTTGGAGATCTTGATGTAGTCGTCGAGGAAGCCGACCAGGCCCAGGCCCGCCATGAGGAACATCACGAGCAGGCCCGACGCCGACGGAGGCCACCAGGTGAGCAGGTGAGCGAGGGCGTAGGCACCGAGGGACGCGAGGATGATGACGGCACCGCCCATGGTCGGGGTGCCGCGCTTGGTGTGGTGGCTCGTCGGTCCGTCGTCCCGGACGAACTGGCCGTAGTGCTTGCGCACCAAGAAGTTGATGTAGGCGGGCGTGCCCAGCAGGGCGATCAGCAGCGAGACACCGGCGGCGATCAGGACGGCCTTCACGAGCTGGTCTCCTCGGTGGTCGACATCTCATCCTGCACGTGAGGTGCACGCTCCTTCAGGTCGGTGCCGGCTCGGTGCTCCCGGAGCGCCGCGGCCAGCTCCTCCCGGTCGTCGAAGGGGTGGGTCTGGCCGGCGATCTCCTGGCCCTGCTCGTGGCCCTTGCCGAGCACCACCACGGTGTCCCCGGCGCCGGGAGCGGCCGCCGCCGCAGCACGGATGGCCGCGGCGCGACCCGGCACGACCTGCACCCGGACCTGCAGGTCCTCGGGGACCCCGCCGGCGACCGCCGCGCGGATATCCGCCGGGTCCTCCGAGCGGGGGTTGTCGTCCGTCACCACCACGAGGTCGGCGGTCGCGGCAGCGGCGGCGCCCATGTGGGGTCGCTTGCCCGGGTCGCGGTCACCGCCCGCCCCGAGCACGACGACGAGCCGTCCTCGGGTCTGGGGACGCAACGCACGCAGCGCCGCCCCCACGGCCTCGGGGGTGTGGGCGAAGTCGACCACGGCGAGGGGCTGGTCGGGCAGCCCGGTCTCGACCCGCTCCATCCGGCCGGGCACGTGGGGGTCCTCGCAGACCGCGCGCGCGGCCCGGGCGAGCTCCTCGCCACCGAGGTGCAGCAGGAGGGCGGCCACGGCGGTGTTGACCTGGTTGAAGTCGCCGGGCAGGGGGCAGACGAGCTCCAGGCTGGTCTCGTCCCCGTCGGTGAGCACGAACGCCCGGCCACCGAGGTCGCGCACCTGCCAGTCGGCCTCCGCGCCGGTCGCCGACACCGTGACGACCGGGATCGTCGCCTGCTCGGCCAGCCTCCTGCCCCACGGGTCGTCCACGACCACGACGCCACGTCGCGCGCGCTGCGGGGTGAACAGCGAGGCCTTGGCGGCGAAGTAGTCCTCCATCGTCCCGTGGAAGTCCAGGTGGTCCTGGGACAGGTTGGTGAAGGCCGCGACGTCGTAGACGACGCCGTCGACCCGATGCATCACGAGGGCGTGGCTGGAGACCTCCATCGTGCAGCGCTGCACACCCCGCTCGGCCATAACGGCGAGCAGCGCCTGCAGGTCGCTGGCCTCGGGCGTCGTGCGGGTGCTGCGCAGCCGCTCGTCGCCGACGCGGGTCTCGACCGTGCCGACCAGACCGGTGCGCAGGCCGAGGGAGCGCAGCCCGCCGTCCACCAGGTAGGCCGTGGTGGTCTTGCCGTTGGTGCCCGTGATGCCGTAGACCGCGATCTGCGTCCCGTCCGGCCGGGCGTAGACCTCGGCGGCGGCACGGCCCAGAGCCGCCCGGGCATCTGCTGCGACCAGCAGCGGCAGGTCGGCGGCGGCGGGTCCCAGGTCCTCTCCCACGACGGCCGCGCCGGCCTCATCCGTGAGCACCGCCACCGCCCCGGAGTCCAGGGCCTGCGCCAGGAACCTGGCGCCGTGCACGTTGGCTCCCGGCAGGGCGGCATACAGGTCACCGGCGCGGACCGACCGCGAGTCGAGGGTGACGCCGAGGATCGCCGGGTCGGCGCAGGGTCCGCCGGAGACGGTGCGCAGGACGACGCCGTCGAGCCGGCGCGCGAGATCGGTCGCGGCGAGGGCTCGCACGTGCGCGGGGCGGGGGAAGGGGGTTGCCACGAGCACCGAACCTATCGCGTCCCAGTGCTGGAGCGGGCCCGCGAGGGGTTCGCGGTGGTCGACGACGAGGTCTTGTCCTCGTGCAGCCGGAAGCCGCCCCAGGTCGCGGGCAGGTGCGGCGCGGGGCTGCCGCTCGGCGGGACCTGGTACTTCTCCAGCGCGGACTTCATCACCTCGGTGAAGACCGGCCCACAGGTCTGGCCGCCGTAGTGGCCCCTGATGGGACGTTGGAGGGTGCAGGCCACCACGAACCTCGGCTCGTCCGCCGGCGCGAACCCGATGAACGAGGCCGTGTGACCGACGTAGCCGCCCGCCTGCTCGTCGTAGCGGTCGGCGGTCCCTGTCTTGCCGGCGACCCGGTAGCCCGGGATGGAGGCATAGGCGCCGGCGGTGCCCTCGTCGGAGACGACCGACTCCATCATCTCCCCGAGCGTCTTGGCGACGGGCCCCGAGATGACCTGCTGCCGCTCCGGGGCCTTGGCCGGCGTGAAGGTGCCGTCCGGCTCGGTCTGGCCGTTGATCAGGGTCGGCGGGATGCGCACGCCGCCGTTGGCGATCGTCTGGAAGACGCTGGCCGACTGGACCGCGTTGAGACTCATGCCCTGACCGAACATCACGGTGTAGCGCTGCGACCCCGTGGGGTTCTTGGGGACGATGCCCGCCTGCTCGCCGGGATAGCCGATCCCGGTGAGGTGGCCGAGCCCGAACCTGCCGAAGTAGTCCATCACCTTGGCCACCGGGAGCTTCTCGCCGGCGAGGATGGTGCCCATGTTGGACGAGGTCGCGAGGACGCCGCTGAGGGTGAGCTGCTGCACGCCGTGCTCAGAAGAGTCCTCGAAGACCTTGTCGGAGCGGGGGAGCTTGGACGGCACCGTGACGGGGGTGTCCGCCGTGGCGACGCCCTCCTGCAGCACGGCCGCCATGGTCATGACCTTGGCGGTCGACCCCGGCTCGAAGTTCTCCTGGAAGGCCTTGTTGGAGACGGTGCCCCCACGGTTGAGGCTGCTGAGGTCGGCCGGGTCGAAGGTCGGGTAGCTGGCGACGGCCAGCAGCTTGCCGGTGCGGACGTCCTGCACCACGACGTAGCCGTTGAGCGCCTCGCGCTGCGTCACGGCGCGCGCGAGGGCGTTCTGCGCCACGAACTGCAGGTCGGCGTCGATGGTGGTCTGCACATTGCGGCCCGGGACGGCCGGCGTGTGGGACTCGGTGCCGGTCGGGATCTTGAGCCCGCTCGGGGTGGTCTCGTAGCGCTGCTCGCCCGGCTTGCCGGCGAGCACGGAGTTCATGAGCTGCTCGACGCCGCCGACGGGCGCCCCGGCGTTGGTCATGGCGCCGACCAGCGAGGCGGCCCCTGTGCCGGCGGGATAGACGCGCTTGGTCGTCAGCTCGGCGGTGAGGCCGCCGATGCCGAGCTTCTTGATCTGCCGCCAGGCCACCGGCGTCATGTCGGTGGCCACGGGGTACCACCGACGCTCGCCGGTCAGCCGCGCCTGCACGTCGGCGACGGGCAGTCCGAGCAGCGGGGCGATGTCGGCGGCCGCGCCCTGCGCGCCCACCTTGGTGCGTGGCCCCTTGGGGGTGAGGCGCTTCTGGTACTCCTTGACGGCCTGCTGGTCGACGATCAGGGTGTAGCGCTCGATCGACTCGGCGAGGACGGTGCCGTTGCTGTCGGTGATCTGCCCTCGCGCGGCGGGGAGGGTGCGCTTGGCGCTGCGCTGCTCGAGCGCCTTGGCGGACATCGCCGCCGCGTCGAACCCCTGGAGTCGCACGAGCTGGGCGGCGAAGACCGTCAGCACGAGCAGGGAGACGATGAACATCGAGCGGACCCGACGCCGGGGGTGCATCCGCGCCCGGGACCCCGTGACCGGCTGTCCCTGACGGGTGGGTCGCGTCGCGGTCACGCGCTCACCTCGATCCTTCGTGCGCCCGGGGCGCGTCGGTTGTCCGTGGGTCTGGTCGTGCTTCTTGCGGTGCCCACCGCCTCCATCATCGACCGTGAGGCGCCGATCGGGCGGTTGCGACGCGGCTCAGCGGGTCGCGGCCGGGGCGGCGAGAGCGGCGAGCCCGCCCACCAGGCCGTTGCCGAGCCCGAGGCCGGAGACGGCGGACGCGGCGGCCAGGGTGGAGTCGTCGGGGCGGGCCTGAGGGGCGACCGCCTGGCTGCCGGTCATCACCGTGAAGTCGCCCGTCCGGGTCGCGGGCCTCGCCAGGCCGGAGACCTTGCCGGTGGCCGGGTCGAGGAAGGCCGGGGAGTCTGCCGGGCCCATGCCCAGCTCCTGGGCCTTGGTCGCGAGGTGGTTGGGCGACGACACCGCGTTGATGTCCTGGCGCAGCGCCGCCGACTGGTCCCGCAGCGTCGCGGACCGGTCCTGCAGGTCGTTGAGGGCGTAGGAGCCCTGCGACAGCGTGATGTTGAGCAGCAGCGCGGCGAGCAGGCCCAGCGTCAGGAGCACGGCACCGAGGACCACGAAGGGGACCTGGGAGGCTCTGCGGCCAGCCATGCGCACGACCTCCAGGTGGGGACGCTGCCCGACGGCACGATCGTAGGTGCGGGTCGGCCCTGGGCGCGGGCTGACGGTCTGCAGCAGGCTCATGAACGGTGTCCCTTCCGGTGGGCTGGCCGGGTGGTGCGGTGCGGGCGGGTGGTCGGCGTGGTGGGCGGGGACGTGCGGACGCGCTCGGCGGCCCGGAGCCGGGCCGAGGCGGCGCGGGGGTTGGCAGCCGTCTCCTCCGCGTCGGGCTCCTCACCACCGCGGGTGAGCAGTCGCAGGTAGGGCGCATGCTCGGGCAGCTCGACCGGCAGGTCGGGTGGCGAGGTGCTGCGCGCACCCGCGGCGAGGACCTGCTTGGTGAGCCGGTCCTCGAGGGAGTGGTAGGACAGGACGGCCAGGCGACCCCCCACGGCGAGCGCGTCGACGGCTGCGGGCAGGGCCGCCTCCAGCGAGGCGAGCTCGCCGTTGACCTCGATGCGCAGGGCCTGGAAGGTGCGCTTGCCCGGGTGGCCGCTCTGCCGCTGGGAGGCGGCCGGGATGGTGCGGCGCAGCAGCTCGACCAGGCGTCCCGACGTGCTGAACGGCTCGATCTCGCGCTCACGGACCACGGCCGAGGCGATCTGCTTGGCGAACCGCTCCTCGCCGTAGGTCCGCAGGACGCGAGCGAGGTCGCCGTGGGCGTAGGTGTTGAGGACGTCGGCGGCTGTGCGGCCGGTCGACTGGTCCATGCGCATGTCGAGGGGTGCGTCGACGCGGTAGGCGAAGCCGCGGTCCTCCTCGTCGAGCTGCAGGGAGGACACCCCGAGGTCGAGCAGGACGCCCTGGACGCCGTCGACGCCGAGGTCGGCCAGCACCTCGCCGATCTCGTCGTAGCGGGCGTGCACCAGGTCGACCCGGTCCCCGAAGGCGGCGAGCCGCTCCCCCGCCAGCCGCAGGGCCTCGGTGTCCCGGTCGATGCCGACCAGACGAGCGCGGGGGCAGCCTGTGAGCACCGCCTCGGCGTGCCCGCCCATGCCGAGCGTCCCGTCGACGTACACCGGCCGGGCGCCGTCGACGTCCTCGGCGAGGGCCGGGGAGAGCAGGCCCACGATGCGGTCGCGCAGGACCGGGACGTGACGGCCCGCGGCACCTGTGCGCGCGTCGTCCTGCTGCACGTCGGCCCCTCTCTGTGCGTGACTGCGTCGTGGTGGTGGGTGGGTAGTGGTGGCGGGTGGGTCGTGGTGGCGGGTGCTGAGTGGTAATGGGCCCTCGGACGAGGGGCCCTGGCGTCCGGTCCCCAACCGCTCCGCTCGATGTGTCCCGAGACCGGGGAAGGTGCCGCGGGGCACGAGGAGCGGGTGGAGGCCGGGCGCCAGGGATCACAGCAGTCCGGGGACCACCTCCTCGGCCTGGTCGGAGAAGGCCTGCTCGGTGGAGGACAGGTAGCGCTCCCACGCCTCGGTGTCCCAGACCTCGACGCGCTCGCCCGCACCGATGACGGTGCAGTCGCGGCTCAGCCCGGCGTACTGCCGCAGGGCCGCCGGGATCGTGATGCGGCCCTGCTTGTCGGGCACCTCGTCCGAGGCCCCCGACAAGAAGACGCGCAGGTAGTCCCGCACGGCCTTGCTGGTCATCGGCGCGGCGCGCAGCTGCTGGGACACGCGGACGAACTCGTCCATGGGGAACACGTAGAGGCATCGCTCCTGGCCGCGGGTCACGACCAACCCCTCGGCCATGCGCTCGCGGAACCTGGCGGGGAGGAAGAGCCGGCCCTTGTCGTCCAGGCGCGGGTTGTGGGTGCCGAGAAACATCGTGGCCCCTCCCCGTCGGCTCGCCGCGTGCTCTGACATCCCCCACTTTACTCCACCACTCACCACGGTCAATCGTAGATCGCGCGGTTTGCCGTTATTTTTTCGTCATACCTGCTGGTCAGAGGTGGTGGTAGGAAGTGGAGGGCGGCGGGAGCCCCGGGGCCGCCACAGGCGGACCAAGCGGCACAAAGCGCTCCACTCCCGTCCCCTCACCCCCCGCGGCACCCGTCGGTGGACGGGGGGTGGTGGGAAGTGGGGAACGAGCGGTCCGCCTTGGCAGCGGGCCCGATATCCATAGAGTTGCCCTGACGTCCCGGTGGACCCGGCACCGGACCGCACAGACGGGGGCACCGTGATCCATCGCACCGAGACGCACCGCGCGAGCACGGCGACGGAGGTCGCCGAGACCGCCGAGGCCGTATGCCGCGCCGTCTCCACCGTCATCGCAGGCAAGGACGAGCAGGTCCGCACCGCCGTCACCGTCCTGCTGGCCGGGGGCCACCTCCTGCTCGAGGACGTGCCGGGCGTGGGCAAGACGATGCTCGCCAAGGCGCTGGCGGGCGCCATCGATGCCACGGTACGTCGCGTGCAGTTCACCCCCGACCTGCTGCCGAGCGACATCACCGGCATCTCGGTCTTCAACCAGGAGAACCGCAGCTTCGAGTTCCGGCCGGGGGCCGTGTTCACCAACCTCGTCATCGGCGACGAGATCAACCGCGCGTCCCCCAAGACGCAGTCCGCCCTGCTGGAGGCCATGGAGGAGGGGCAGGTCACGACGGACGGGGTGAGCCGCCCCCTCCCGCGGCCGTTCATGGTGCTGGCGACCCAGAACCCGCTCGAGATGGAGGGCACCTACCCCCTGCCCGAGGCCCAGCGCGACCGCTTCATGGCCCGGCTGTCCATGGGCTACCCCACGGCCGACGCCGAGACCGCCATGCTGGCCGCGCACGGTGAGCACCGTCCGCTGCGGGACCTGTCCCCCGTGACCGACGCCACCACGGTCGAGCAGCTCGTGGAGTCCGTGCGGCACCTGCACGCGGGCGAGGCGGTCCAGCGCTACGTCGTCGAGCTCGTCCGCGCCACCCGCACCTCCTCGGGCCTGCGTCTCGGCGCCAGCCCGCGGGCCGGGCTCCACCTGCTGCGCGCGGCCCGGGCCCGCGCCGCGATGTCCGGGCGCGACCACGTGCTGCCCGACGACGTGCAGCAGCTGGCCGTCCCCGTCCTGGCCCACCGCGTCCTGCCCGCCGGGGGCGCGGGCGGCCTGGGCGGCGCCCACGGTGCTGCGGTGGACGTCATCGAGACCCTGCTCGCGCAGGTGCCCGTGGTCGGCGTCACCGGTCGCCGACCCGGCTCGCGCTGAGCCCACCGCCGGCTCATGCCCCGACACGATGCCGCCCTCACGACCCGAGGCCAGTCCTTCCTGGCCTCGGGGGTGGTGCTGCTCGGCGCCGGTGCCGCCCTCGGGCTGGGCGACCTGCTGCGCATCGGGACGGTCCTGGTCATCCTCGCCGTCGGTGCCTGGGCGCTGTCGCGCCGTCCTGCGAGCTGGCTGCACGTCGAGCGCGAGGTCGAGCCCGGCCGGCTCGCCGTCGACGAGCTCGGCACCGTCACCCTGACCCTGCGCAACGCGGGACGCCGACGCTCCCCTCTCGTCCTCGCGCAGGAGCACGTCTCCTACCCGCTGGGTGACCGGCCACGGTTCGTCGTGCCCTCCCTGCGACCTGGTGCGCACCAGGTCGTGCACTACCCGATCGGCTCGGTCGTGCGGGGTGAGCACGTGCTCGGCCCCCTCTCGGTCCGGGTGCGCGACGGGTTCGGGCTGACCAGCCGGCTGACCCGGCTGACCGGGTCCCGCACCGTGCTGGTGGTCCCCCAGGTGCTCCCCCTGGACGCGTCGGCGCTCCCGGGGTCGGGACCCGGCCAGGACGACGACGTCGCCGACAGCGTCGCCCTGCACGGGGAGGACGACGTCACGATCCGCCAGTACCGCCAGGGCGACGAGCTGCGCCGCATCCACTGGCCCGCCAGCGCCCACACCGGGTCGCTCATGGTGCGCCAGGAGGAGCAACCGTCCCGGCGCCGGGCCGCCGTGCTCCTCGACCGCCGGGTCACGGCGCACGCGGGCGACGGGCCGCACAGCTCCTTCGAGTGGGCCGTCACGACGGCCGCCTCCGTCGTGGGCCACCTGCAGGACCACGGCTACGACGTCGACCTGGTGACCGACCCGGTCAGCGGGCACGAGCGCCCCGCGACCCTCGACGAGGCGCTGACCACCCTCGCCCGCGTCGTCCCGGTCGAGCAGGACGGGCTCGCCGGTGCGGCCGACGTCCTGGCCCGCGGCACGGCGGGCCTCGTGGTGGCCGTCGTCGGGCCCGGCAGCCGGGCCGACCTCGAGGCCCTCGCGACGAGCCACCGCACCGGCACGACCTCGCTGGCCGTCGTGGTGGACAGCCCGACCTTCGGTCGAGCTGCGGACGGTCGATCTGCCGAGGCCCCACCGGAGGGCCTGCCCCCCGCCTCCCGTCCGGACGACGCCACGCACGCCGGGCCGCGCCCCGGGCGTCTGTCGGCAGCCGCGAGCGTCGAGCTGCTGCGGCGCTACGGCTGGCGCGCCGTGGTCGCCGGCCACGGCACCACCCCCGCCCAGGCCTGGCGAGAGATCGCGTCCACCCGCAGGAGCGTCCGATGACGCGGGCCCACCTGCGCGAGACCGCACTGTCCTCCCTGGCCGTGGTGGTCGCAGCCTGGCCCATCGGCACGCTCCTGCGTGACTCCAGCTGGACCGGCCCCATGCTGCTCGTCGTGGGCCTGGTCGCGCTCGTCGGCGCCGGCCTGCGCTCGGTGCGCGCGCCGGCGTGGGGCGTGGTCCTGACACAGTTGCTCGCCGTGAGCATCGCCGTGTGCCTGCTCCACGACCTCGGCAGCGGCCCTGGCGGACTGCCGTGGACGGACGTCGGGTCCCGGCTCGTCGACCGCCTCGAGGAGGCGGGACGCACCATCCGCTCCTACGCCGCCCCGGCCCCGGCGACCCGGGGCCTGGTCACGCTGATCTCGCTGCTGACGGGACTGGTCGCCATCCTCGTGGACCACCTCGTCGTCGCGCGGCGCGCCGCGACCGTGGCGGGGTTCCCGCTCCTGGTCGTCTACCTCGTCTCCGTCGTCAACACCCCCGTGGCCCTGCCGGCGGTGTACTTCCTCCCCCTGGCGCTCCTGTGGCTGCTCCTGCTCGTCGAGCAGCACGGCTCGCAGCTGCGCCGGTGGGCCACGCTCGCCGCAGCCCCGTCGCGCAGCTCCGACGTGGACGACGCCGCCACCGTCGTCAGCAGGTTCTCCGGGCGGTCCCGGGCCGTGGCGGTGGCCGTCGTCCTCGCGGCCGTCGGCATACAGGCCCTGCTGCCCGACCTCCCGACCCGGTTCCTCAGCGAGGGGCTCGGTCGTCAGGAGCAGGCGGGTCGAGGCACCCTCAGCTTCACCTCGGACGTGGACATCACGCGCAGCCTGGGCTCCCGCGACCCTCGCCCGGTGCTCACCCTCCGCACCAGCGACGGGAGCGAGCCGCCGCCGCTCGCGGTCACGATGGCCAAGCAGTATGTCGACGGCCACTGGCGCATGATCCCCACACCGCCCCCCGCGGACCAGGCCCAGCCTGCTCCCGGCCGCACCCTGGGCCTGCCGGACGGCATCGCGCCCGATCTGCCGCATCGCTCGGTCACGGCGCGCGTCAGCGACAACACCGTGATGCGGCCACCACAGCTGGCGGCACCCGTCCCGGCGCTGTCCGTGGGAGCGGACGTGCCGTGGCGCCGGGATGCGACGACCGGCCTCGTCTCCGTCGGCCGCGCGGCCGAGGACTACTCCGTGTCCTATGCCGTGCCCACGCTCACCCCCGCGCAGCTGGGCGGCGGGACCAGGGGGTCTGCCTCGCAGCAGCCGTACGCCACCTCGGCCTACGACGACACCGACTACCTCGACGTCGACCCCGCCTCCCGCGAGCTCGTCGACCGCACGGCGCAGGAGGTCCTGTCGTTGGCCGAGGTCGAGCGCTACGGCACGCCGGACGGCGCCTACGCCAAGGCCATGGCCATCCAGCAGTACCTCCGATCCCCGTCCTTCGTCTACAGCCTCACCCTCGCCCCCCTCACCGAGGACGAGCGTCGCCGCGGCGTCGAGCCCGACGCGGTGAGCCACTTCCTCCGGACGCGCCGGGGATACTGCACCCAGTTCTCGACGGCCATGGTCATGATGGCGCGCTCGCAGGGGATCCCCGCACGTGTCGTGTTCGGCTTCCTGCCGGGCTCTCTGCAGCCTGACGGGACCCGCGTTGTGCGGGCCGCCGACGCTCACGCCTGGCCCGAGCTGTTCATCGACGGGGTGGGGTGGACCCGCTTCGAGCCCACGCCGGGCGGCCGGGCGGGTCTGCCCCCGGCCTGGGCGACCCCTCCGACCGCTCCCACCGCGTCGACGTCCACCGCCGCCCCGACGACCACCTCCACCGCCCGGCCGCGACCCATCGAGACGGATACCACCCCCGCCGCGGAGGCCGAGCCCGGTGCGCTGGACCGGCTGCGGGGCTGGTTCACCCCCGCCCGCACCCTCACGCTCGGGCTGCTGCTGGTCGCGGCCATCGCCCTGGCGGTCGCTCCGCTGCGCGCCGCCCGGGCGCGACGGCGGAGGCTGGCGCGGGCGGGCACCCCCGCAGCAGCCGTGGAGGCGCACTGGACGAGCCTGGCGGAGCAGCTGCACGACCTCGGGCTGGGCCCGCCCACCGGGCTCACACCCCGGGCGCTCGCCGGCCACTACGACCGCTACGCGCTGCTGCCGGACGACGGGAAGCGCGCCCTCACCCGCGTGCTGTCTGCGGTCGAGCGCGCCCGCTATGCCCTGCCCGGGGCGTCGGCGTCACCTCGCCAGGTGGCGGCGGACGTCCAGGTGGTGCGGCGCACCTTTGCCCGCACGCGGTCCTGGCCACAACGGCTGCGGGCGGTCCTGCTGCCCACCGCGGGTCGGGGTCGAGCAGACTGACGACGCGGGGATGACGAGGCAGCCAGGACTCAGCGAGGCCGGCACCCGACGGGGTGCCGGCCTCGGCCGTCTGGTCGCGGGAGCCGTCAGTCGAGGTAGTCCCGCAGCACCTGGCTGCGGCTGGGGTGCCGCAGCTTGGACATGGTCTTGGACTCGATCTGCCGGATCCGCTCTCGCGTGACGCCGTAGACCTTGCCGATCTCGTCCAGGGTCTTGGGCTGGCCATCGGTGAGGCCGAACCGCATCGACACCACGCCCGCCTCGCGCTCGGACAGGGTGTCGAGCACCGAGTGGAGCTGCTCCTGCAGCAGGGTGAAGCTCACGGCGTCGGCCGGCACCACGGCCTCGGAGTCCTCGATGAGGTCGCCGAACTCGCTGTCGCCGTCCTCACCGAGGGGGGTGTGCAGCGAGATGGGCTCGCGTCCGTACTTCTGGACCTCGACGACCTTCTCGGGGGTCATGTCGAGCTCCTTGGCGAGCTCCTCCGGGGTGGGCTCGCGCCCGAGGTCCTGCAGCATCTGCCGCTGCACGCGAGCCAGCTTGTTGATGACCTCGACCATGTGCACGGGGATGCGGATGGTGCGCGCCTGGTCGGCCATGGCCCGCGTGATGGCCTGACGGATCCACCACGTCGCGTAGGTCGAGAACTTGTAGCCCTTGGTGTAGTCGAACTTCTCGACCGCGCGGATCAGACCGAGGTTGCCCTCCTGGATCAGGTCCAGGAACAGCATGCCGCGGCCGGTGTAGCGCTTGGCGAGCGAGACCACGAGGCGCAGGTTGGCCTCGAGCAGGTGGTTCTTGGCCCGCTTGCCGTCCTGCGCGACCCACCACAGCTCGCGCTTGAGCTTCATGTCGATCTTGTCGCCGGAGTTGAGCCGCTCCTCGGCGAACAGGCCGGCCTCGATGCGCTTGGCGAGCTCGACCTCCTGCTCGGCGTTGAGGAGCGCGACCTTGCCGATCTGCTTGAGGTAGTCCTTGACCGGGTCGGCGGTGGCCCCCGCCGTCACGACCTGCTGCGGCGGAGCGTCGTCCTCGTCGTCCTCGCGGTAGACGAAGCCGCCGTCGGTCTCCTCCTCGTCGTCCTTCTTGACCCCCTTGGACCGGGCCGCGCCCGCGTCGCCCTGGGGCGCCTTGGGGTCGACGACGCTCTCGTCGTCGTCCGCGTCCTCGGTGCTCGCGGCGTCGTCCTCAACCACGACGTCCTCGACGTCGTCCAACGTGGCCGGGCCGTCGTCCGACACGTCCACGTCACCGGTGGGCTCCTCGGGCTCCGTCGCCTCGGGATCCGTGCCCGCGGCGACCTTGCCCGCCGCCTTGGCGGCCGCGCCCTTGGCGGCCGCAGCGGTCTTGGCGGTGGACTTCTTGGCCGGCGCGGCGGCGTCAGCGGCGGCACGCGTCGTGGCGGCCTTCTTGGCGGGGGCCTTCTTGGCAGGAGCCTTCTTGGCGGTGGCCTTGCGCGTGGAGCTCGAGCGACCACCGGCGGAGGCTGCGACGGCCCGCGCGTGGTCGGGGTCCAGGGTGACCGTGATGCCCGCAGCATCGATGGCCCGCAGGACGGCCTTCATCCGACGGGGCTCCAGGGCGACCTCGCTGAGGGCGGCCCCCAGCTGCTGGGAGTCGATCGAGCCGTGGGTGGCGCCGAGCTGGAGCAGCGCCTGCAGGGAGGGGTGCGCGAACTCCGGAGGAAGGGAGGCGGCATTGGGTACAGTGGTCACAACAACCTTTCGTCGCATGACGTGGGCGCGTGGAACCATCGATCGTCGCAGGACGAGACGCAGGAGCCACGGGACGGCGGGTGCGCTGTGGGCTGGTGCAGCCTGTCGTGGCAGGGTCTGCGGGGGGCTGACCATGGCCTCCGGTGCGCTTCCCCACCATTATAAGTCGACCGGAGTAGTCGGGGCGACGAAAGCACGGGGAAGGCGCACCCAGCCTGCCCCCCGGCGACACGGCCCGAGCAGTCGACCAGCGCGGCGAATTGGCGGCGCAGAGACTCAGCGACTGCGACTCAGCGACTCAGAGACTCAGCGACTCGGTGGCTTGACGGTCAGCACCGGGCAGGTGGCGTCGAGCAGGATCCGCTGCGCGCTCGACCCGAGGATGAGCTTGCCGACCGGCGAACGCCGCCGCAGTCCGATGACCAGGCAGCTGGCGTCGACCTCCTCGGCCACCCCGACCAGCTGCTCGGCGAGGTCCTTGCCGCCGGGGGCCCGGCGCTCCAGGCCCAGGCCCGCCGCGGACACCTCCGCCGTGACCTCCGCCACCACCGCCTCCATCGCCGCGCTGCTCTCGGCGTCCGGTGCGGCGCGACCCGTCTCGACGAGGACCAGGGGCACGGAACGGATGACGGCCTCCTGCGCGGCACGGGCCAGAGCGGCGCGACCCTCGGGCGTGGCGACCAGGCCGACGACGATGGTCATGACAGTCCTCCGAGCAGGTGGGGGCGAACGACGATCGCCCCGAACCTATCCCATCGGCTCGACGGCGCGGGCACCCCGCCCCTGACCGTCGTGGTCGTCCCGGCCGCGACCGACCACCTCGGAGTACACCGCGAGGGACTCGACGGCGGGCAGGACGAGTTGCGCCATCGTCTGCCCGGGGTCCACGGCGAGTGCCCGTCGCAGCGCCGCGACGGCGATCATGTGGTCGCCCAGGGACCACGCGACGACCCCCGCGACGGTCAACGACCCCCCGGCGTGCTCCGGCGGGACGACGCGGCCGACCAGCAGCAGACGCTCGAGCAGCGCCTCACGCCGCCCACGGTCGGCCGACCCCCACCGCACGGGGCGGCCGAGGTGGCGTCGGCAGAGGTCCAGCAGCTCCTGAGGCAGCAGGGCCCCCGGGGCCAGGCCGGGCGAGCACCAGGCGAGGAGCGCGTCGCGGACCACCTTGTCCCGGGCCACCGCGACGGCGGAGACCAGGTCGCGGGCTGTCCAGTCGTCGCGCGTCGGCACCGACGGCAGGCCGCCGTCCACGCAGTGCTCCTCCCCCACTCCCAGCAGGCGGGCCCATGCCCGCAGCCCCTCCTCCACGTCCCCCGGGGCCGGCACCGTCCGGGCGGTCAGGGCGGTCAGGGCGGACCGGACGTCGCGACAACGGTCGTCCTCCGGTGCGGCCCGCACCCGGGCCAGCGCGGCCTCCCGGTCGGCGAAGGGCGCGGAGCCAGCGAGGACCAGGTCGGTGACGGCCTCGACCTGGCTCGGGTCGGGCAGCGGCTGCAGGCGGGTGGGCCGGCACCCGGCCTCGGGAGACAGCATCGACCACCAGCCCCCCGCGCCGATCACGACGGCGTCGACGACCTCCATCTGGGCACGCCTCGCCAGCTGCAGGACCTCGTCCATCAGGGCGCAGCCCCAGGCCGAGGCAGCGTCGTCGCGACCTCCGCTGCCGGGCAGGTACCCGGCGACCACGAGGTGGCGGCTGTGCCGCGCCATCCGGCCGTGGACGGCGTCCCAGAGGACGGCGGCGGGGGTGCCGACCGGCGGCAGGTCGATCCGCGCGCACGGGCCCACGCGCAGGCTCCCGGTCGAGGAGGGGACGAGGCCGAGGACCACGAGGCTCTCGGTCGGGTGGAAGCCGAGCAGGTAGGGCAGGGTCGCCACCAGCTGGCTGCTGTCACGCACGGACGCGACGGGGGTGTCGGCGGGGGCGCTCGGGGACGGGACGGAGGTCTGGGGGAAGGACGTCATGCCCCGACCATGGACGCCACAAGGCGCGCCGACCAGGGGCGGTCGGCGCGCCTGTGGACAGGGACGCGGATTGACTCGTCGCGGACGGCGGCCTGTGGACGGAGGACCGTCAGCGCACGACGCGCCCGTCGACGGTGACCGTGGCGGGATCGCCCTGCCGAGACCCGCGGGGGCTGCCAGCCTGCTCCCAGCGCAGGAAGTCCTCGGTGGTGCTGATCAGCTGGGCCGCGGCCCAGGCCAGGACGAACGCGTCGTCCCCGACGCCGAGCAGGGCGAACAGTCCCTCGGGCACGAGGTCGACCGGGCTGATGACGTAGGCCACCGCCGCGGCCAGCGCCAGCAGCTGGGCACGCGTCGCGCCGGAGTACTCCCCCGACCTGACGGCGCCGACCAGCCGGGGAAGCGCCTGGAGCCGGGTCGAGAGGCTCGGGGAGCCGGGGCGCGCGGCCGTGCGCACGGCGCGGCCGAACGACCAGACGGACGCCCAGCGCGCGGTGGGGCGGGATGCTCGGGGGCTCACGGGACCTCCAGGTGCTTCGACGGCTCGAGCGTTTCGACAGCTCGAGTGCTGCGACTGCGTGGGCTGTGCGGACTGGACGGGGGTGGAGCACCACGTGGCGCTCCACCCCTCTCAACGAACCACCCGCGAGGGGGATTCCCCCGCGGTCAGGCCGCGGTGGCCGGGAACTGCTGCTGGGCGTCGGAGGCGATCTTGGCGAGGAGGTAGTAGTCCATGCCACCGCCCACGACGCCGCCCACGAGCGCCAGGCCCTTGCCGACGACCTTGGCGAAGCCCTTCTGCCCCAGGGTGGAGATGAGCCGGAAGCCCACGCCCTTGTTGATCATCATCACGGCGGAGGCCGGCAGGTGCTGGCTGGCGAGGCTGGATAGGCGCCCCGACGTGAGCACGCCCGCGCGGCGCAGCAGGTCGTCGTCGGCATCCGCACCCACGAGCGTCAGCAGGATCGCCGAGCGGACCTCGGGCCGGGTGATGTCATAGCCGCGCACCCGCGCGATCGAGGCGACCATGCGCGTGGCGGTGAGGTAGAACTCCACGACGTTGGCCGGGAGGGCCACCGGCATGGTGATGAAGCCGCCGAGCCCGGTGACGAAGCCACCGGTGGCGGCGACCCGCTTGTGGTCCTTGATGATCTCCGCCACGGCCTGCTCCGGGGTGCGGCCACGCAGCGCCTTGTCCGCGACCTTGGCCGCGCCGTCGAGCGGGCCGGCGCCGTCCACGCCCACGTCGAGGAGCTTCTGCACGAGGTCCTCGACCGGGCCGTTGAGCCGGGACTCGCCGGTCCTGGGGTCGGTCGCGTGCTGGCCGACGGCCTTGTTGATGAGGGAGCCGGTGATCCTGTCGAAGATGCCCACGGGCAGTCCTTCCTGTCTGTGGCGGTGCTGGTGCGCTGGCGGGCCGCGCTCGCGGAAGGAGCGTGGTGGCGCACACTGGGTCGGTGAGCGACATACCCGGCACCTCCCCGTCCGACACCTCCGGGCTGCCCGAGACCGTCAGCGAGCTCGTCGAGGACCTTGCCGGGCTGACGCCGAGCGAGCGCCTGGACCTGCTCCAGGAGCTCGCCGACGACCTGCCCTCCCCGCCCGAGCGGGTCCAGGGCGACCCTGGGTTCGAGCGGGTCGAGGAGTGCCAGTCTCCCGTCCACGTCCTGGCCCGGGTCGAGGAGGGGGTGGTCCGGCTGTATGTCGATGCGCCGCCCTCCGCCGCGGCCACCCGGGCCCTCGCGGCGATCCTGCACGAGGCCGTGGACGGTGCCCCGCCGGCGCAGGTGCTGCGGCTGCCGGCCGACCTGCCCCTGCGTCTCGGCCTGGACGGCACCGTCTCCCCGCTGCGGCTGGGCGGCATGGCCGGCATGCTGGCGCGCGTGCAGCGCCAGCTCGCCGCGGCCTGACCGTGCCTGGCGGGCTACCGGGGGCCCTGGGCCTCGCCGTCGCCGAGGGGCGAGATCGGAAGAGCGTC
>ERZ501047.148-NODE-148-length-25883-cov-22.259292_pt1 | contig 25883 bp, 18 predicted proteins | sample MGYA00510868_ERZ501047 | MGnify/ENA primary metagenome ERZ501047 (study PRJEB25958, sample SAMN03398593) | human skin metagenome | study: EMG produced TPA metagenomics assembly of the Human Skin Microbiome Metagenome (human skin metagenome) data set. | reverse complement strand
GCCGTCCGTCGGCGCGCCGCCGGCGCGTCCGGCAGCCGCACCCGCGTGCGGGGGCCCGCCGGCATGAGCCAGGAGCCGCTGCAGCCGGGTCGGGGGGTGGCGAACCCCGTGTACCTCCCGCGACCGACCCTCGGGCAGCGGCTGGCCTCGCTCTTCTCCGTCGCGGTCGTCGGCGCGGTCGGGTTCACCCTCGTCCTGGGGTACACGCTGTGGCGTGGCAGCCCGGACCGGAAGGGCGAGCTCGGGTGCGATGCGGCCGCCGGGACGTGCACCGGCTGGGTCGGTGTGGACGCCGGGCGACAGCTCGAGCTCGGCGGTCAGACCCTCACCCCGCTGTCCTACGAGCGGGCGTACGGCAGGGACTTCGCCCAGGTCTTCGTCGACTACCGGTCCGTCCGGTGCCAGAAGGGCCAGCCGATGCGCGTGCGCACCGTCGAGCTGACCTGCACGACGATCGAGCCCGAGCGGCTCGAGGTCTCGATCCGCCGCGTCGCCTGACCCGGGCGTCGGTCAGCCCGTCCGCACGCCGACGGGCTCGGGTGGGAGACTTCCCCCCATGACCGTCCGACCGATCGTCATCTCCGGCGACCCCGTCCTCCACCGCCGCGCCGAGCCCGTGAGCGAGGTCGACGACGGGATCCGCAGCCTCGTCGAGGACATGTACGAGACCCAGACCGCCGCCCGCGGCGTGGGCCTGGCCGCCCCCCAGATCGGCGTCGGCCTGCGGATCTTCACGTGGGACATGCGCAACTCGGACGGCGTCCCCACCGTCGGCCACGTCATCAACCCCTTCGTCCGCTCCTCGAAGCCGCCCGCCGGTGCCCCCGACCGGCACGAGGAGTCAGAGGGCTGCCTGTCCGTCCCCGGCTACTCCTTCCCGCTCCGCCGGGGAGAGCGCGCGGAGGTCACCGGGACGGACGTCGACGGCAACGAGGTCTCCTTCACCGCCACCGGCTGGTTCGCGCGGTGCATGCAGCACGAGTACGACCACCTCAACGGCTTCCTCTACGTCGACCGTCTCGACGAGCGGTGGGGTCGCAAGGCCCGCAAGGCCGTCAAGGCCGAGGGCTGGGGCGTCCCCGGGCACTCGTGGATGCCCGGCGTCGACCGCGACCCCTTCGGGCACGACGACGTCGACCCGGACGAGGTCGACCCCGACGACGTGGACCCCGACGACGTGGCCGCCGCCGACGAGCGCCCGGACGAGACGCCGTCCGCCCGGGGGTGAGCCCCGCGCCGCTCCTCGTCGTCCTCGGCCCGACGGCGACGGGCAAGAGCGACCTCGGGATCGCCGTGGCCGAGCGGCTCGGGGGAGAGGTCGTCAACGCCGACGCGATGCAGCTCTACCGGGGCATGGACGTCGGCACGGCGAAGGTCCCCGCGGATCGGCGCCGGGTGCCCCACCACCAGCTCGACGTCCTCGACGTCACGCAGGAGGCGACGCTCGCGGGCTACCAGGCCGCCGCACGGGCCGATGTCGATGCGATCCGTGCCCGGGGCGGTGTCCCCGTCCTCGTGGGCGGCTCGGGCCTGTACCTGCGCGCGGTGACCGACGACCTCGTCATCCCGCCGACCGACGCCGACGTGCGTGCGCGGCTGGAGGCGGAGGCGGCTCGCGTCGGCACCGCAGCCCTCCACGCGCGGCTCGCCCGGCTCGACCCGGCCGCGGCGACCGCGATCCTGCCGACCAACACCCGTCGGGTGGTGCGGGCGCTCGAGGTCGTCGAGCTCACCGGTCGCCCGTACTCGGCGACGATGCCCGACCGCACCTTCCGCGGACCGACGCTCCAGCTCGGGCTCCGCCTGCCCCGCGAGGACCTCGACGCCCGCGTCGACGCGCGGGTCGAACGGATGTGGGCGACCGGCATCCTCGACGAGACCGCCCGGCTCCTCGCGGCCGGCCTGCGGGAGGGACGTACCGCGCCGCGGGCCATCGGGTACGCCCAGGCGGTGGCGCAGCTCGACGGGTCGCTCGAGCAGCGGGAGGCGATCGAGGACACCCAGCGGGCGACCCGTCGTCTCGTCCGCCGGCAGGAGTCGTGGTTCCGGCCGGACCCGCGCACGCGGTGGCTGCCCGCCGACGCCCCCGACCTCCTCGACCGAGCGCTCGCCGTGATCGACGAGTCCGGGATGATGGGGGCATGAGCGACGGCATCCGGTTCACCAAGGGCCACGGCACCGAGAACGACTTCGTCCTGATCCTCGACCGGGACGGGACCCGGGACCTCAGCCCCAGCCAGGTCGTCGCCCTCGCCGCCCGCCGGGCGGGGATCGGCGGCGACGGGGTCATCCGGGTCGTCCCCACCCGGTTCGCCACCGACGAGCACGTGCGCGCGCTCGCCGCGCGGGCGCCGTGGTTCATGGACTATCGCAACGCCGACGGCTCGCCCGCTCAGATGTGCGGGAACGGCACCCGGGTCACCGCCGAGCTCCTCGCCCGCGAGGGCCTCGTCGACGACGAGGTCGTGCTCGCCACCCGCGCCGGTGCCCGGACCGTCGTGCGCGACCCCCGCGGCTGGCGCACGAGCATGGGCCGGTGGTCCTTCGGTGACGAGGCTACCGCCCGCGCCGACGGCTTCGACGCGCTCGTCCACCTCGACCCGGGTCAGCCGTACTCGGCGCTCTCCCTCGATCTGAGCAACCCGCACACCGTCGTCGCCCTGCCCGAGACCGTCGACCTCGACTCGGTCGACCTCACGGTGGCCCCCGAGGTGCGCCCGACTCCCCTGGAGGGCGTCAACGTCGAGATCGTCCGGCCCCTCGGGCCCGGGCACCTGTCGATGCGCGTCCATGAGCGCGGTGTCGGTGAGACGCGGTCGTGCGGGACGGGTGCCTGCGCCGCGGCCCTGGCCATGCGCTTCTGGGCGGGCGAGCCGGACGGCGCCGACCGGTGGACCGTCGACGTGCCCGGCGGCCGCCTCGAGGTCACCGTCCGCGGGGACGAGGTCGAGCTCGCCGGCCCGGCCGTCCTCGTCGCCGACGGCACCAGCCCGCTCGTCACGGGCTGACCGTCCGCGTCACCGAGTCACGCGCAGGACGCGGAACCCCTTCGAGGAGGCGACCCGCTCCGTCGGCAGCGCCAGCTCCTCGGTGATCCACCGCTGGAGGGAGTCGGCCCCGAGGTTCTTGCCGACGACGAGCCATGCCTGCCCCATCGGCGTCAGTCGGGGCAGCCAGCTGAGGAGCAGCTCGTGCAGCGCCGCCTTGCCGATGCGGATCGGCGGGTTCGACCAGATCTCCTCGAAGCGCAGCTCCGGGTCGACGTCACCGGGAGCGCACGCGACCACCGAGTCGAGGCCGAGCCGGGCGGCGTTGCGGTGCGTCAGGTCGACCGACCGCGCGTTGACGTCGACGGCGACGACGTGGGCGTCGGGGGAGCGAAGGGCGAGGGAGAGGGCGATCGGTCCCCAGCCGCAGCCGAGGTCGAGGATCGCGCCGGTCGGCACCGGGTCGGGTGCCTCCTCGAGGAGGATCGCCGTCGCCTTGTCCAGGCCTCCGGGCGAGAAGATCCCCGGCGCGGTCTCGACGACGACCTCGCGCCCGGCCAGCCGCACGGTGCGCTCGACGCGCTCGTCCGGCGACGCGGGGTCGGCGGTGAAGTAGTGGTCCGGCACGCCGCTCACCCTAGGGCCGGGCGACGGCCCGTCAGAGCACGTCGTCGTCGACCCAGTCGAGGGTCCGGGCCACGGCCTTGCGCCAGTTGCGGAACAGCCGGTCGCGCTCCGACGTCGGCATCTGCGGGGTCCACCGCCGGTCCTCGGCCCAGTTCGCCGTGATCTGGTCGGTGCTCTCCCAGTAGCCGACCGCGAGCCCCGCGGCGTAGGCCGCCCCCAGCGCGGTCGTCTCGGCCACCTCGGGGCGGACGACGTCGACGCCGAGCATGTCGGCCTGGAACTGCATGAGCAGGTCGTTGACGACCATCCCGCCGTCGACCTTCAGCTCGGTGAGCTCCACCCCGGAGTCGGCCCGCATCGCCTCGATCACCTCGGCGGTCTGGAACGCCGTCGCCTCGAGGACGGCGCGGGCCAGGTGCCCCTTCGTCACGTATCGGGTGAGCCCCACGAGCGCACCCCGGGCGTCCGGGCGCCAGTGGGGCGCGAACAGTCCCGAGAACGCGGGCACGAAGTACGCGCCGCCGTTGTCCTCCACGGACAGCGCGTGCTCCTCGATCTCGGCCGCGGTCGAGATGAGGCCGAGGTTGTCGCGGACCCACTGCACGAGGGAGCCGGTGACCGCGATCGAGCCCTCGAGCGCGTAGACCGCCGGGGCGTCGCCGAGCTGGTAGCACACCGTCGTCAGCAGCCCGTTCGCGCTCGGCACCGGCTCGGTGCCGGTGTTGAGGAGCATGAAGTTGCCCGTGCCGTAGGTGTTCTTCGCCTGGCCCGGCTCGAGGCAGGCCTGGCCGAACGTCGCGGCGTGCTGGTCCCCCAGGATTCCCGCGACGGGGACACCGTCGAGGATGCCCGGGCGGCACGTGCCGTACTCCTGCGAGCTCGAGGCGATCGTCGGCAGCATCGACCGGGGGATCCCGAGCTCGGCGACGATGTCCTCGTCCCACGCGAGCGTCCGCAGGTCCATCATCAGCGTCCGCGAGGCGTTGGTGACGTCCGTGACGTGGACCCCGCCGTCCGGCCCGCCCGTGAGGTTCCACACGAGCCACGAGTCGATCGTCCCCATGAGCAGGTCGCCGGCCTCGGCCCGCTCGCGGGCACCCTCGACGTTCTCGAGGATCCACGCCACCTTCGGGCCGGCGAAGTACGTCGCCAGGGGCAGCCCGGTCGTCGCGGCCCAGCGCTGCTCGCCGCCGTTGCGGGCGAGCCGGTCGACGATGCCCTGGGTGCGGGTGTCCTGCCAGACGATGGCGTGGTGGACCGGCTCTCCCGTCCGGCGGTCCCAGACGACGACCGTCTCGCGCTGGTTGGTGAGGCCGACGGCCGCGACGGCGCTGCTCGGCAGGTTGGCCCGGGCCAGAGCGCCACCGACGACGGTCCGGGTGGTGCGCCAGATCTCCGTCGCGTCGTGCTCGACCCATCCGGCGCGGGGAAGGATCTGCGCATGCTCGAGCTGTGCACTGGCGACCGGCTTCCCTGTGGGGTCGAAGACGATCGCCCGGGTGCTCGTCGTCCCCTGGTCGATCGCGAGGACGTGCTTGGCCGGCGTCATCGGCGGGCTCCTCTCTGCAGGCGGCCGAGGGTGGTCTCCCACGGCGCGGCGAACACCCCGAACGCCGGGGGGCAGACGGGTTGGTGGTCATGGGGCACCCCGTGCCCGGCGATGATCCGGCGGTAGGCCTCGACCCCGTCGGTCGGCACGCGGGTCAGGTCGCCGTCGCGGACCTCGACCCGCCACAGCCCGAACCGCGGGCGGTACGAGCCCCACTCGTAGTTGTCGGTGAGCGACCAGTGGTTGTACCCGATGACCGGGATCCCCTCGGCGATCGCCAGCTGAATCTGACGGACGTGATCCGCCAGGTGCTGCCCGCGGGTGATGCCGTCCGCGCGCGGACGCCCGTCGTCGGTCGGCATCCCGTGCTCGACGATCCAGATGGGCAGACCGGGGAACTTCTTGGCGTAGATGCGCAGCATGTAGCGCAGGGACTCCGGCTGCGGCGTGATCGACCGGTAGTGCCCGATCGTGTCGCGCCAGACGGTGAGGTTGTCCAGGCTCAAGCCGTAGTAGTAGTCGATGCCGACGAAGTCCAGGGTGTCCCGGCACCGGTCGACGAACCACGAGTCGGTCAGGTGGTGCAGCGGTGCGGGCACGCAGGCGAGGTTGCTCGACACCATGCACCCGGGATCGACCTCGTGGGCGATCGCGTACGCGCGCTGGTGGCACTCGAGCAGACGGGCCTTCATCGTCCGGCGCTGCGCGCGGCCCAGCCGCCGGTCGCGTCGCTCCCCGTCGAGGTAGAAGGAGGGTTCGTTGACCGTGATCCACGTGACCCCGCGCCCGGCGTACCGGCGCAGCACCCGCTCGGCGTGCATCAGCCAGGCATCGACGATCCCGTTCCAGTCCCAGCCCCCGCGCCCCAGCACCCACCCCGGGTAGACCCGGTGGTCGATCGTGATCATCGCCCGCAGCCCGTGGCGGTCGAGCTCGTCCATGACCGCGTCGTAGAACGCCCAGCCCTCCTCGGAGGGGACACCGGGCGCGGGCTCGGTGCGGGCCCACTCGAGCGAGAACCGAAAGGTGTCGACGCCCAGGGAGGCGGCGAGCGCGATGTCCTGCGCGTACCGTCCCGCGAAGTCCGGCCCCGTCCCGAACGGCTCCCGGATCATCGGCGCGCGGCTGCCCTCGTAGCGGGTCCAGTTGCTGTCGGGGGAGCGTCCCTCCGCCTGGTACCCCGACAGCGCCACGCCCCAGCGGAAGTCCTCGGGCAGGGGAGGGGCCGGAGCGGCCGGCGGCACCCGCCGCCGGGCCGCCTCCGTCACCCCGGCGGCGCCGAGCAGACCTGCGGCGACCGCGACGAGGGGCAGGGCGTCCTTGACCATGCGGGGCATCCTCGCAGCCCCGGCACCCCCATGGGTGGGTGGACCACCTACCGTTGGCACGTCCGCCTCCCGCGACGCCCCGGACCGACCCGGCGGCTGCTCCGGGACCGACCCCCTGGGAGCCGATCGTGCCGCGCGCCACCGCCCTCGACCCCACCTACCGTGCTGCTGCGTGGCGGGAGCTGACCACGGCCGACCCGCTCGACGTCCTCGTCGTCGGCGGCGGCGTCACGGGCGCCGGCGTCGCGCTCGACGCCGTGACGCGCGGCCTGCGGGTCGGGCTCGTCGAGCAGCGCGACCTGGCCTCGGGCACCTCGTCCCGGTCGAGCAAGCTCTTCCACGGCGGGGTCCGCTACCTCGAGCAGATGAACTTCGGGCTCGTCCGCGAGGCGCTGCGCGAGCGGGAGCTCATGCTCACCCGGCTGGCGCCGCACCTCGTCCGCGCAGTGTCCTTCCTGTACCCGCTCGAGCGCGGGTGGGAGCGGCCGTACGTCACAGCGGGGCTCACGCTCTACGACCAGATGGGCGGGGAGCGGTCCGTCCCCGGCCACCGACAGCTGAGCCGCGCGCGCGTCAAGCAGGTCGCGCCGGGGCTGCGTGACGGCGCGCACCAAGGCGGCCTGCTGTACCACGACGCGCAGGCCGACGACGCCCGGCACACCCTGACCGTGGCCCGGACTGCCGCGACCTACGGCGCATCGATCCTCACCTCCGCCCAGGTCGTCGGCCTGCTCGAGGACGGCGAGCGGGTCGTCGGCGCCACGGTGCTCGACGTCGAGACGGGGGAGGAGCACCAGGTCCGGGCCTGCTGCGTCATCGTCTGCGCCGGGGTGTGGACGGACGCGGTGCAGTCCCTCGTCGGCGGTGACCTCCCGTTCCGGGTGCGGGCCTCGAAGGGGGTCCACGTCGTCGTGCCGCGCGACCGCATCGACTCCTCGACCGGCCTCATCCTGCGCACCGAGTCCTCGGTCCTCTTCTGCATCCCGTGGGGCTCCCACTGGCTCATCGGGACGACGGACACCGACTGGTCGCACGACCTCGCGCACCCCTCGGCGACGCGCGCCGACGTCGACTACCTGCTCGCCGAGATCAACGAGGTGCTCGCCCGCCCGCTCGTGCCGGAGGACGTCGAGGGGGTCTTCGCCGGTCTCCGACCGTTGCTCGCCGAGGGCGACGACGAGGGCAGCACGGCGTCGTTGAGCCGCGAGCACGCCGTGGCCCGGACCCGACCCGGGCTCGTCTGCGTCGCCGGCGGGAAGTACACGACCTACCGGGTCATGGCCAAGGACGCGGTCGAGGCGGCGTCGGAGGACCTCGACGACACCCTCCGGGAGTGCATCACCGACGAGGTGCCCCTCATCGGTGCCGATGGCTACCGCGTCCTGGTCAACCAGGCCGAGCGGATCGCGCGCGACCACGGGTTCCCCGTGTGGCGCGTCCAGCACCTTCTCGATCGGTTCGGGGGGCTGGTCGACACCCTCCTCGACCTGGGCGCGGCCGACCCGACGCTCCTGGCGCCCGTGCCCGGCGCCCAGGAGTACCTGCAGGTCGAGATCGTCCACGCCGTGACCCACGAGGGTGCCCTGCACCTGGAGGACGTCCTGTGCCGTCGGACCCGGATCTCCATCGAGGAGCGCGACCGCGGGGTCGCCGCGGCCCCGGCCGTCGCCGACCTCATGGCGCCCCACCTCGGGTGGGACGAGGAGGCGCGTGACCGGGAGGTCGCCGCCTACCTCGCCCGGGTGGAGGCCGAGCGGCTCAGCCAGGTGATGCCGGACGACGCCTCGTCGGACGCCGCCCGGCTCGCCGCGCCGGAGGTGCGGGAGGTGCGCCCCCTCAGCCGGTGATCTTCCGCGACACCGCGCGGCCGGCGATCCGCAGCTTGTCGCGGGTCGGGAAGCGCTTGAAGTTCGTCTTGATGATTCCTTGGGTGAACGTCGAGCTGCGCGAGTAGTCGATGTGCACGTCGACGACGACGGGGCGGCCGTCGGCAGCGAGCGTGTGCGCCCGGTCGACCGAGGCGGCCAGGTCGTCGGCCCCGGTGATCCGGATGAGCTCCGAACCCGTCGCGGCGGCCAGGTGCTCGATCGCCATGGCCGGCATGACCGTGCACGTCTTGCGGTTGTAGGGCAGTGCCTGGGCCTGGGCGATCTGCGCGAGCTCGCCGTCGTCGAAGACGTAGACGACGAGGCCCAGGCCGAGGGCGCTCGCCGTCACCAGCTCGGACCCGGTCATCCGGAAGCAGCCGTCGCCGACGAAGGTGACGACCTCTCGGCCGGGGTGGGCGAGCGCGGCGGCGATGCCCGCCGGGACGGCGTACCCCATGGCGTTGAAGTCCGTCGGGGAGATGAAGTCGCGGGTCCCGCGCAGCGGCCACAGCTCGGCGGCCAGGAAGGTGTGGTTGCCGTCGTCCACGGTGGTGAGGCAGTCGTCGCCCACCCGGGCGTCGACGGCGTCGAACAGGGCTGCGGGGTTGACGCGATCCCCGCTGTCGTGGGCGAGGAAGTCGGCGCGGTACGACGACTTCCGCTTCGCGATCTCCGCCGCCAGCGTCTGGGCCCGCTCGCCCGCGCGTCCGGCGCGGCCGGACACCCGCTCCAGCAGCGCCGGCACGATCGCCGCCGCGTCGCCGACGAGGCCGATGCGGGCGGGGTAGTTCCGGTCGATGACGGCCGGGTCGATGTCGACGTGGACGAGGTTCCTCGGCGGGTCGATGCCGAACGAGCCCGTGGCGATCTCGCCGAACCGGGCACCCACGGCGAGCATGGCGTCGTGCCCCTCGGCGGCCTCGCGCGCCGACGGCACCGCGGCGGGTCCGAAGCAGAACCCGGCGTGCAGCGGGTGGTCGTGGGGGAACGTGGCAACACCCTGGAGGGTCGTGACGACCGGCGCGCCGAGCGCCTCGGCGAGCCGCACGAGGTCCTCGCGGGCCCGGCGGGCGCCCCACCCGACGTAGAGGACCGGCTTCTCCGCGGACAGGAGGATCTCGGCGGCCTTGTCGAGCTGGACCGCGGGGGGCAGCGGCGCGGCCGGGGCGGGGACGAAGGGCTCGGGGTCCGGGGCGTCCTCGGCCTGCATCTGGAGGTTGACCGGCAGCTCGACGAGCACGGGGCCGGGGGTGCCCGTGGTGGCGATCCGGTAGGCCTCGTGGATCATCCCGGGAACGTCGGCGACCCGCTCGGCGCGGAACGCGGCCTTCGTCAGGCCCTTGGCGAGCTCGAGCTGGTCCATCTGGTGCAGCTGGTAGCCGAACTCCCCGTCCGAGCGGACCCCGCCGGTGATGACGAGCATCGGGATCCCGTCGAGCATGGCCTCGCCGATGCCGCTCGCAGCGTGGGTGAACCCGGCCGCGGGGACGAGCGCGAGACAGCCGACACCCGACCCGACACGGCTCATCGCGTCGGCCATGAAGCCGCCGTTGAACTCGCTCGTCACGAGGACCGGGGTGATCTTCTCGCTGCGGTCGAGCTCGTCGTAGAGCTCCGTGTTGTGCACCCCGGGGATGCCGAAGGTGTGGGTGACACCGACCTCCTCGAGGGCGCGGACGGCGAGGCTGGCTGCGGTCGTGCGGGGCATGGCGATCCTGTCCTGGGACGGTGGTCGGTCGAGGGTCAGTGGGCGAGGTGGGCGGCGAGGGTCCGCGCGGTGAGGATGCAGCCGCCCAGGAGGGTTCCCTCGAGCGTGCGCTTGCCGTGCATCCCGCCGCCGCCGAAGCCGGTCGACTCCCCGACGGCGTGCAGGCCCTCGATCGGCCGTCCGGCGGTGTCGAGGGCCGCGCAGCTCTCGTCGGTGTGGATGCCGCCGAGACTCTTGCGGACGTTCGGGCGCATCCGGATGGCGACCAGCTCGCCCTTCCCGTCCTCGATCGGGTGGAACGCCTTCGTGCGCATCTTGTCGGCCGGGAAGGCGCGGACGGCCCGCAGGGAGACCAGCTGGTCGTCGGTGTAGAGGGACGAGCTCGCCTTGATCTCCGCGTCGTACGAGCGGACGTCCTGGGCCATGCCCGCAGTGTCGATCCGGACGCCCGGGGTGACGCTCTCCATCCGGCGGGCGAGCTCCTCGAGCGAGGACGCGGTGACGACGTCCGGGCAGCGGTCGACGAGCGACTGCGGGATCTTCGTCTGGCCCAGGAGGATGTCCTTGGCGATGCCGGGGAGGTTCCTGGTGCGGAAGTTCGGGTTGTAGGTCGCGCCCTGGATGGCGAGCTCCTTGGCGAGGATCGCGCGGTTGAGGACCGCCCAGGAGTGGGTGTAGCCGGACTGCATGACGCGGGAGACGGCGTCACGGGTGTCGTACCCGGCCAGCAGCGGCGGGTCGAAGCGTCGCCCGTCGCCGCGCATCCACAGCGCGCTCTTCATCGGGATGAGCGACAGTCCGTGGCGGTCGTGGTCGCCCGCCCAGTTCGTCACGCCCGCGACGTAGACCCACATGTTCTCCATGTTCGTCAGGGCGGCCCCGAGCTCGACGGCGCGGTCGTGCATGGCGCCGTCGCTCGTCTCCCACACGCCGATGAGGAGGTCCTCGGGCACCTGGTGCCACACGTCCGTGGGCCAGTGCTCGCGGATCTTGTCGATGTTGCCGGTGAACCCGCCGGAGGCGATGACGGTCGCGTCGGCCCGCACCTCGAAGTCGTTGCCCGTGTCGTCGGTGCCCCGAACCCCGACGACACGGCCGCCCTCGGAGAGGATCTCCTCGACGCGGTGCTCGAACCGCAGGTCGAGCCGACCGCCCTCGAACGGCTCGATCGCCTGGCGCACGCCCGACACGACGGCCGGCCCGCAGCCCCACATGATGTGGAACCGCGGGACCCGGTTGCCCTTGCCCGCGTGGGCCCGCTCCGCCCAGTTGGCGGTCGGGAAGAACGAGAGGCCCAGGTTCTCGAGGAACTCACGAACGTCGGGCACGCACCGCTCGACGTACTTCTTCCCCCAGTGCTGCTGCGTCTCGCTGCCGGGGCCGTACTCGGCGTACGACCGCCAGTCCTCCCACGCCATCTCGGGGGAGTCCTTGACGCGCGCGCGGCGCTGCTCGGGAGAGTCCACGAAGAACCAGCCGCCGAAGGCGTCGCGGGCCTGCCCGCCGAAGCGGTCCCGGCCGTCACCCTCGAGGACGGTGACCCGGCGCCCGGCCCGGACGAGCTCGAGCGCGGTGACCAGACCGCTGATCCCTCCGCCGATGATGACGACGTCGGTGCCTTCCGCTGCGGCCATGCCCGCCTCCGTCCGTTACTGCTCGGTAACCTCGTCCTCAACCTACCCCTTCGGGAACGAGGGCGGTCGAGGCGGTGCCGGGGAGGAACCAGGTCGACCCGCATGCCGTCCGGGTGCGACCATGGGCCGACGATGACGGAACCCGACGAGACCACCCAGGTCCACGAGACCGATGACCACCGGCCCGGCGGAGCGGCACGGCACGGCGGCGAGCCTGCACTGCCACGAGGGGTGCTCGCGCGACGGGCGGCCGCACTCGCCGACCCGCCGACCGACGACAGTTTCCTCGACGACGCGGCGCTCGGCTTCGACGGCGAGCAGCTCGACCGCGAGGACCGCGCGGCGCTCCGGCGCGTCGGTGGGCTGTCGACCGAGCTCGAGGACGTCACCGAGGTCGAGTACCGCGCCCTGCGACTCGAGCGGGTCGTGCTTGCGGGCGTGTGGTGCGACGGCACCGCCGAGGAGGCCGAGAACTCCCTGCGCGAGCTCGCGGCCCTCGCCGAGACGGCGGGGTCGGAGGTTCTGGCCGGCGTCCTCCAGCGGCGCCAGCGTCCCGACCCCGGGACCTACCTCGGGAAGGGTAAGGCCGCCGAGCTGCGCGACATCGTCGTCGCCGAGGGCGCGGACACGGTCGTGTGCGACTCCGAGCTCGCTCCGAGCCAGCGGCGGGCGCTCGAGGACGTCGTCAAGGTGAAGGTCATCGACCGGACCGCGCTCATCCTCGACATCTTCGCGCAGCACGCGAAGAGCAAGGAGGGCAAGGCCCAGGTCGAGCTCGCCCAGCTGCAGTACCTCCTGCCGCGCCTCCGCGGGTGGGGTGAGTCGATGTCCCGGCAGGCCGGTGGCCAGGCTGCCGGTGGTCAGGGCATGGGGTCGCGCGGCCCCGGTGAGACGAAGATCGAGCTCGACCGGCGCCGGATCAACAGCCGGATCGCCAAGCTGCGACGCGAGCTGACCGGGATGAAGACCCACCGGGACACCCGTCGTTCCGCGCGGCGCGCGGGCTCCGTGCCCGCGGTCGTCATCGCCGGGTACACCAACGCGGGGAAGTCGACCCTCCTCAACCGCCTGACCCGGGCCGGGGTTCTCGTCGACAACCAGCTCTTCGCGACGCTCGACACGACCGTCCGCCGGACCGAGACCGAGGACGGTCGGGAGTACACGCTCACGGACACCGTCGGCTTCGTCCGTCAGCTCCCGCACGAGCTCGTCGAGGCCTTCCGCAGCACCCTCGAGGAGTGCGCGGACGCCGACCTGCTCCTGCACGTCGTCGACGGCAGCCACCCGGACCCGGAGGGGCAGATCAGCGCCGTGCGCGCCGTGCTCGCCGACGTCGACGCCGCGGACGTCAAGGAGATCGTCGTCGTCAACAAGGCCGACGTGGCCGCCCCGGACGTCGTCGACCGGATCCTGCGGAACGAGAAGCACTCGATCGCCGTGTCCGCGCGCTCCGGCCGGGGCGTCGACGCGCTGCGGGACCTCGTCGCGCGCGAGCTGCCCCGACCAGAGGTGGAGGTCGACGTCGTCGTCCCGTACGAGCGGGGCGACCTCGTCTCCCGGATCCACGCCGAGGGCGAGGTCCTCACGACCGAGCACGGCGAGGCGGGGACCCGGGTCCGGGCTCGGGTCAACGGAGACCTCGCCGGGGAGCTGGCCGAGCTCGGGTGAGGCGGGCGGGGTTCACCGGTCGGCGAGGACGTCGGCGGTGGGCCTGACACGGATCTGCGGCTCGTAGAGACCCATGACCTGCAGCGCCGCGGCGTGATTGTCGTCGGTGGAACCGGCGCACGCGTCCGGCACGACGGTGACGAAGCACCCGGCGTCGGCCCCGAGGTCGGCGCGCAGCGGTCTCAGAGACGGCGCAGCGCGGTGACGACGAGGACGGGTTCGCCCGCGGCGTCCGAGGCGTTGACGTCGAGCGCGGCCTCGAGCACCCAGTCGTGGTCGTCGGCCGGGTCCGAGAGCGTCTGGACGAGGAGCCACCAGCGGCCCTCCTCCGACGGTGGGTCGGGGTGCTCGCGCTCGATCCGCACCCAGCGGGCGCTTCGGGCGTCGGCATCGAGGCGGATCTCGTCGTGCTCGTCCCAGTAGGCGCCCAGGGCCTCGTGCCAGGCATCGCGGTCGAGGACCCCGTCGAGCTCGCGCAGGCGGTCCGCGTCAAGGGCGGCGAGGCCGTCGACGTCGTCCCGGGCGGCGAGGCCGACCCGCCGCCACAGGGCGTTGCGCACCATGGTCTCGAACACCGCGCCACGCTCGGTGACCGGCCGGGGCGGCCGGGGCGCCTCGTGGTGCGAGACCGCCGCGGCGACGGCCGAGGGGTCCGCGCCCGAGGCGAGCGCCTCCCACTCATCCAGCAGCGAGGAGTCGACCTGGCGGACGGTCTCCCCGAGCCACTCGATGAGCTGCTCGAGCGCCTCGTCCCGGTGGGCAGCCGGAACGGTCCGCGACAGCGTCCGGTACGCATCAGTGAGGTAGCGCAGGACGAGCCCCTCGGACCGCTGCAGGTCGTAGCGGCTGACGAGCTCGGTGAATGTCGAACCGGTCTCCCACATCTCGCGGACGACCGACTTCGGACCGAGCCCGTCGACCGGCAACCACGGGTGCGTCTCGCGGTAGGTCTCGTACAACGCCTCGAGGAGCTCACGCAGCGGCTGGGGGTGGGTGACCTCCTCGAGGAGGACCATCCGCTCCTCGTACTCGATCCCGTCCGCCTTCATGCGGGCGACGGCTTCGCCCCGGGCAGCCCGCTGCTGGGCCCACAGCACCTGGCGGGGCGCCTCGAGGATCGCCTCGACGACGGAGACGACGTCGAGGGCGTGGTCGGGGGAGTCGGGGTCGAGCGCGTCGAGGGCCGCGACGGCGAAGCTCGCGAGCGGCTGGTTGAGTGCGAAGTCGCGGGGCAGGTCCACGGTCGTCGTGATCGTCCGGCCGCGGGCATCGGGCTCGTCCAGCCGGCGCAGGACGCCGGAGTCGAGCAGCGAGCGACCCAGCCGCAGCGCCCGCAGGGCGAGCCGGCTTCGTCCGCGGCGGTCCTCGTGGTTGTCCCGGGTGAGCCGGGCCAGCCGCGCGACCGCGTCGCCCGGCCCGGAGACGACGTCGAGGATCATCGCGTCGGTGATCCGCATCCGGCTCGTCAGCGGTTCGGGCGTGCCGGCGACGAGCTTGTCGAAGGTGTCCTCGGTCCAGACGACGAAGCCGTCGGGGGCCTTCTTGCGCTTGTACCCCTTCCGACGCCTCGGGTCGTCCCCGATCTTCGCCAGCGCGCGCTCGTTCTCGATGACGTGCTCGGGTGCCTGGACGACGACGTGACCGCGGGTGTCGAAGCCCGCGCGGCCCGCGCGGCCGGCGATCTGCATGAACTCCCGCACCCGCAGCACGCGGTGGCGTGAACCGTCGAACTTCGTCAGGCCGACGAGCAGGACGGTGCGGATCGGCACGTTGATCCCGACCCCGAGCGTGTCGGTGCCGCAGACGACCTTGAGCAGCCCGGCCTGCGCGAGCTGCTCGACCAGGCGCCGGTAGCGCGGCAGCATCCCCGCGTGGTGGACCCCGATCCCGCGCCGCAGGAGGGCCGAGAGGGCCTTGCCGAACCCGGTGGCGAACCGGTGCCCCGCGATGCGCTGGGCGATCGCGTCCTTCTCCTCCCGGGTGAGGAAGGAGTGCTGCTGGAGGCTCGCGGCGTGCTCGGCCGCGGCGGCCTGCGTCGCGTGGACGACGTAGACCGGCGCCTCCTTCTCCTCGACGAGCCGGGCCAGGCGCTCGTCGAGCGGCTCGAGGGACCACTCGAAGGTCAAAGGCACGGGCCGGGGCGCGTCGTCGACGACAGCCACCCCCCGACCGGTCCGGCGCTCCAGGTCGGTGACGAACCGGTCGACCGGCCCGAGCGTGGCGGACATCAGCAGGAACTGGGCCCTGGTCAGCTCCAGGAGGGGCACCTGCCAGGCCCACCCGCGGTCGGGGTCGGCGTAGTAGTGGAACTCGTCCATGACGACGAGGCCGACGTCGGCGTCGCGGCCCTCGCGCAGGGCGAGGTTGGCCAGCACCTCGGCGGTGCACACGATGATGGGCGCGTCGGGGTTGACCGACGCGTCGCCCGTGAGCATGCCGACGTCGTCGGCGCCGAAGATCGCGCACAGGTCGAAGAACTTCTCCGAGACGAGCGCCTTGATCGGGGCGGTGTAGAAGGAGACCTCGTCCCTGGCGAGCGCGGCGTGGATCGCGGCGACGGCGACGAGCGACTTGCCCGATCCGGTCGGCGTGGCCAGGACGACGTGCGCGCCGCCGGCGAGCTCGACCGCCGCCTCCTCCTGGTGGGGGTAGAGGGGCGTGCCGCGGGCCTCGGCCCAGGTGACGACGTCCTCGAGGGCCTGCTCGGGACTCGTGCCGCCGCTCCTCCGGGGGAGGCTCGGGGCAGGGGTCGCGGACATCGTGCCCATGCTGTCACGTGCCGCGGCCCGGTCGCCCGAGGGCGCAACCTTTGACAGGGTGGGTCCGTGGCCACGGACAACACCGACGCGACCCGCCCCCCGTCCCCGGACACCGCCGAGCACCGGCGGCTCGCCGAGGCACCCGGACCCGACGCGGACTGGCGCGTGTGGGGGCCCTACGTCTCCGGCCGGCAGTGGGGGACGGTCCGGGAGGACTACTCCGCGCACGGCGACGCCTGGGAGTTCTTCCCCTTCGAGCACGCCCACACCCGGGCCTACCGCTGGGGCGAGGACGGCATCGCCGGGCTGTCCGACCGCTACGGCTTCCTCAACGTCGCCACCGCGCTGTGGAACGGCAGGGACGACCGGCTCAAGGAGCGTTACTTCGGCCTCACGGGACCGCAGGGCAACCACGGCGAGGACGTCAAGGAGTACTGGTGGCATCTCGACGCCACCCCCACCCACAGCTTCGCCGAGCACCTGTACCGCTACCCCCAGGCGGCCTACCCCTACGAGGAGTTCGTCCGCCGGTCCGCTGAGCGGGGCTACGGCGACCCGGAGCTCGAGCTGAGCGAGCTCGGCCTGCTCGAGGAGAACCGCTTCTTCGACGTCGTCACCCGGCACGTCAAGGCGAGCCCGTTCGACGTCCTCGTCGAGATCGAGGTGACGAACCACGGGCCGGACCCCGCGCCGCTCGTCGTCGCCCCGCAGGTGTGGTTCCGCAACACGTGGGCCTGGGGTCGGGACACCCGGCAGCCGGAGATCCGCAAGACCGTCGTCGGACCGGGCGTCAGCGGCGCGGTCCTGCACCACGAGTGGCTCGGGGGCCACCACGTCGTGGCGGAGGGCGACTGCGAGCTCATGCTGACCGACAACGAGACGAACCAGCTCGCGACCTTCGGCACCGCGCAACGGCAGCCGCAGCACCCGAAGAACGCCATCGACGCCGCGATCGTCCACGGCGACCGTTCGATGCTCGCCGATCGGCGCGGCACGAAGGCGGCCTTCGTCTGGCGGTTCGACGCCATCGCCCCCGGGGCGACCGAGCGCGTCCGGCTCCGGCTCTTCCGCGACGACCAGGGGATCGACCCGGCGCGGGCGTTCGAGGGTCTCGACGGCGCCGCCGGCCTTGTCGCGACCCGCCGTGCCGAGGCGGACGCCTTCTACGCCGCCGTCATCCCCGCGGCGACGAGCGCCGAGGACGCCCACATCGCCCGGCGCGCCTTCGCGGGACTGATGTGGTGCAAGCAGGTCTACCGCTACGACGTGCGGGAGTGGCTCGAGGGCGACCCGGGGCAGGTCCCCCCGCCGGGCGAAAGACGCGCGCCGCAGCCGGCCGGGCGGAACACGTCGTGGGAGACGCTCTCGCTCGCGGACGTCATCTCCATGCCCGACGAGTGGGAGTACCCGTGGTTCGCCACGTGGGACCTCGCGTTCCACTGCGTGGCCCTGGCCCACGTCGACCCCGCTTTCGCCAAGGAGCAGCTCCTGCTGCTGTGCCGCGAGTGGGCGATGCACCCCAGCGGCCAGATGCCCGCTTACGAGTGGAACTTCTCCGACGTGAACCCACCGGTCCACGCATGGGCCGCGTGGCAGGTGTTCTCTATCGACGGGGGCTCGGACCACGACTTCCTCGTCAAGGTCTTCACCAAGCTGCTGCTCAACTTCGGCTGGTGGGTCAACCGCAAGGACGTGGACGGGTCGAACCTGTTCGAAGGCGGCTTCCTGGGGATGGACAACATCGGTCCGTTCGACCGGTCGGCCCCGATGCCCGACGGTCGACGGCTCGAGCAGGCGGACGCGACGAGCTGGATGGCGTTCTTCTGTCTCAACATGCTGCGGATGGCCTGGGAGCTGGCCCGCACGCAGAAGGCGTGGGACGAGACGGCGACGAAGTTCCTCGAGCACTTCCTCCTCATCGCCGAGGCGATGGACAAGATCGGATCGGCGAACATCGCGCTGTGGGACCCCGAGGACGGGTTCTTCTACGACACGGTCATCGACGACTCGGCGGGCCGGACCACGCCGGTCCGGGTGCGCTCGATGGTCGGGCTCCTGCCGCTCATGGCAGTCGCCTGCGAACCGGACTGGGTCGAGACGGACCTGCCCGACTTCACCGCCCGTCGGTCCTGGCTGCTCGAGCGCCGTCCCGACCTCACCGACTCCGTCGTCCACTCCGAGTTCCACGGCATCCCGGACATCACCCTCTCGCTCGTCGACGCCGACCAGTTCCGGCGGGTGCTCGCGACGCTGCTCGACGAGGGGGAGTTCCTCTCACCGTTCGGCATCCGGTCCCTCTCGGCCGCCTACCGCGACGGGCTCACCCTCGACCTCGGCGACACGATGCTCGACATGCGCTACGCCCCCGGCGAGTCCGAGAACGGGATGTTCGGCGGCAACAGCAACTGGCGCGGACCGGTGTGGTTCCCCGTCAACGTGCTCCTCACCGACGCGCTGCGCACGTACGCCGTCGACATGAACCGCGAGCTCGCCGTCGAGTTCCCCACAGGCTCGGGCGCCCACGTGCCCCTCCACGAGGTCGCCCTCGGGCTGGAGCAGCGGCTGATCGACCTCTTCCGGCTCGCGCCGGACGGCCGACGGCCCTCCGACCCGGTCCACGTCCCGTCGGGACCGCTGTGGGGCCAGGCCCACCCGACGTTCAGCGAGTACTTCCACGGGGACACCGGCGCCGGGCTCGGCGCCTCCCACCAGACCGGGTGGACCGCGATGGTCGCCCACCTCGTCTGCACCACCAGCCGCGACATCCACGCCGAGAGGGAGCACGACCGATGAGCCAGAGCACCACCCCGACCCGCCCGCTCGAGGGCAAGGTCGTCGTCGTCACCGGGGGGAACTCCGGGATCGGTGAGGGCATCGTCCGCGAGGCCGCCGCGCAGGGCGCGAAAGTCGTCATCGACTGGGTCGGCAACGAGGAGGCCACCGACCGCATCGTCGCCGACGTCACGGCCGCCGGTGGACAGGCGATCGGGTTCCGGGCCGACGTGAGCAAGGTCGCCGAGCTTCAGGCGCTCGCCGACGCAGCCGTCGAGGCCTACGGCCGGATCGACGTGTGGGTGTCCAACGCGGGCGTCGAGTTCCACCAGACCCTCGAGACGCTCACCGAGGACCGGTACGACCTGCTCATGGACATCAACCTCAAGGGTGCCGTGTTCGGTGCGAAGGTCGCCGCGGCCCAGATGGAGAAGCAGGGCGACGGCGGGGTCATCGTCAACATCACCTCCACCCACGAGGACTGGCCCATGCCCTCGGACCTCGCGTACTGCATCTCCAAGGGCGGGATGCGGATGCTCACCCGGACCGCCGGCGTGGAGCTCGGTGCGAAGGGGATCCGGGTCGTCGGCGTGGGGCCCGGCGCGATCGACACCCCCATCAACGCCGACGACGACGAGAGCGCCAAGGACGCGCTGCGGCAGGCCATCCCGCTGGGGTACATCGGGTCGCCGCTCGACATGGGCAAGCTCGTGTGCTTCGTGGCCTCCGACGCCGCCGGCTACGTCACCGCGACGACGATCATGGCCGACGGCGGTCTCATGCAGAAGCCCGGCGCGGTCTGACCGCACATGAGGGAGTCCTCATCAGCGACTCATCGGGCCTTCACGGGCCGCACCTAGCGTCATCCGTGCCGCCAGACGGGCGGCCGCGGATGACGACAGGAGATGTGACATGGGTGGTTCCGGACGTACGAAGGGCATCGCGATCCTGCTGGCTCTGCTCCTCGTGCCCACCGTGGGAATCGGCGCCTGGGCCGCGGCGCGGGGCGGTGACGGTCCGCGCGTCGAGGACTCGGCCGTGCAGCTGCAGGAGCCGCGGACCGCGGACGACGTGGACGAGCGGGACGACGACCAGGCCGACGCTGAGGACCGGGACGACGCTGAGGACCGGGACGACGCCGATGCCGGGGACGACGCTGAGGACCGGGACGACGCTGATGACGGGGACGACGTCGATGACGGGGACGACGACCGACGGAACCGATGGCGAGGCTTGAGGGCGCGGGCGGCCCGGCGCTCACCCGGCGCCCGCGCCTGGCCCGCGGGACGATCGTGGGCGAGCCCCACCCGCGTGCCCAGCAGGCCGGAGGCCAGCACCGCGAGCACGACCGCTCCTGCGGCGAGCACCGCGCCGGGACGCCGGACGACGCCGGCGGCGATGCGGCCCCACACCCCGTCGGGGCGCTCGTCCCCGGCGCGGGGGACGAACGGCCAGAACGCGCGCCGCCCGGCCATCGCGAGGACCGCGGGGAGGACGAGCAGCACGGCGGCGAGGGCGACGAGCAGCCCGACCGCACCGGCCAGACCCAGCCCGCGGGTGCCGGGGACGGTCGCGAGGAGGAGGGTGACGAGCGCGAGGACGACCGTGAGGTTGCTGGCGACGATCGCGGGAGCCGTCCGGCGCCACGCCACCGCGAGCGCGGCGCGGTGATCGGTGTGCGTGCGCAGCTCGTCGCGGTAGCGGGAGATGAGCAGGAGGGCGTAGTTCGTCCCCGCGCCGAACACGAGGACGCTGACGATGCCCGCGTCGAACGACAGCCCGCTCGCCTGACCGACGGCCGCGGTGACCCGGCCGGCCACCTGGTCGGCGACCGCCACGACCGTGAGCGGGAGGATCCACAGGATCGGGGAGCGGTAGGTGAGCAGGAGCAGGAGGGCGACAACCCCGACCGTCACGAGGAGGAGTGTGACGTTCGCCCCGTCGAAGGACGACGCGAGATCGGCGCCGAAGGCCGGCCCGCCCGTGACCTGCACCGTCAGCCCGTCCGGCGCCGCCGCGGCGACGTCGGCGCGGATCGCCCTCACCGTCTCGGCGGTCTCGGAGCCGTCCCGGCCGAGCGTCACGTCCCGGGTGACGACGACCGCCCTGCCGTCCTCCGACCGCTGCGGCCGGTCACCGAGCGCGGTCATCGCAGCGACGTCGTCCGCCGTGAGCCGGCCCCCGTCGTCCCGCGTCCCGACGAGAAGGACCGGTGCACGCCCGGCGTCGGGGAAGTGCGTGAGCCGCTCGGCGACGACGGCGGACTCCGCGGAGCCGGGGAAGGCGTCACCGCGCGGCGGCACCTCGGCCGAGCGCATCGCGCCCGAGACGAGGATGGTCGCGAGGACGATGAGGAGGACCGCGACCCGCGCCCCCCACCGGGAGGTGAGACGCGCCGCCAGGCCGGTGGACGCGGTCTCGGGGGGCGGTGCGACGGACGACGCGGTGGTCGGGGCAGGGGTGCGGGTCATGCCCCCGAGTCCATCCGGAGCGACCCCCGGCGCACATCACGCGACGGATGGGACCGGGAATCAACCGAACGATGGACCCCGTCCTCCGCCGCGGGGCCACGCCGCGCGAGCGCGGTGCCACCGACGAACGCCCTAGGCTTGGCCGGTGCCCTCCCTCGACGACCTGCTCGCCGCCGCCGTCGGCGGGGTCGGGGGGACGACCCGCGCCGGGCAGGTCGAGATGGCCCACGCCGTGGAGCGCGCGATCGGCACGCAGACCCACCTGCTCGTCCAGGCCGGCACGGGCACGGGCAAGTCCCTCGCCTACCTCGTCCCGTCGATCGCCCACGCGGTCGCGACGAGCCGGCCGGTCGTCGTCGCCACCGCGACGATCGCCCTCCAGGCCCAGATCGTCGACCGGGACCTGCCGCGGATCGCCGACGCGCTCGCGGGCCTGCTCGGTCGGCGCCCGACCTTCGCGATCGTCAAGGGACGGCGCAACTACGTCTGCGTCAACAAGCTCGCCGGGGGCTTCCCCGACGACGAGGACGGTCTCTTCGCCGTCGGCGACGCGGACGAGCGCGCCGGCCGGATCGGCCAGGAGGTGGTCCGCCTGCGGGAGTGGGCGGAGGAGACGGAGTCGGGCGACCGGGACGAGCTCGTCCCCGGCGTGTCCGAGCGCGCCTGGCGGCAGGTGTCCGTCAGCGCCGCCGAGTGCCTCGGGCAGCGCTGCCCGATGGTCGCCGAGTGCTTCGTCGAGCGGTCCCGCGAGGCCGCCCGGGACGTCGACGTCATCGTCACCAACCACTCCTTCATGGCGATCGACGCCTTCGAGGGGCGCCACCTCCTGCCCGAGCACGACGTCCTCGTCGTCGACGAGGCGCACGAGCTCGTCGACCGCGTGACGTCGACGGTGACCGACGAGCTCACCGGTGCGGCCGTGCGGACGGCGACGAAGAAGGTGCGGCGCCTCGTCGACTCCGTCGAGGGCCTCGAGGACGCGGGGGAGCGGCTCGAGGCCGCGCTCGACGACCTGCCCGAGGGACGGCTCGCCCGCGGGATCCCCGATGCGCTCGGGCTGGCCCTCTCCGGTGTCCTCGAGGCGAGCCGGGCGCTGCTCACCGAGCTCAAGGGCGAGAAGGACACCGACGGTGCCCGGCAGGCCGCACGGGCGGCGCTGTCGGACCTGCACGACATCACCGACCGCCTCCTGGGCGGCCGGGAGCTCGACGTCGCGTGGATCACCCGGGACCAGTACCGCGGGTCCGTCTTGCGGGTCGCGCCGATGAGCGTGGCGATGGCCGTGCGGGACCACGTGTTCGGCGACCGGACGGTCGTCCTCACCTCGGCGACGATCGAGCTCGGCGGCACCTTCGACGCGGTCGCCGGGACGATCGGGCTGCGTGGCGAGGGTGCCCCGGAGTGGACGGGCCTCGACGTCGGCAGCCCGTTCGACTACCCCACCCAGGGGATCGCCTACGTCGCGCGGCACCTGCCGCCGCCGGGGCGGGACGGCACGCCGCCGGAGGTGCTCGACGAGATCGAGGCCCTCGTGCGCGCAGCGGGCGGGCGCACCCTCGGGCTGTTCTCGTCGATGCGGGCGGCCCGCGCGGCGGCGGAGGCGATGCGCGAGCGGTTCGGCGACGACATCCCGGTGCTCCTCCAGGGCGAGGACCAGGTGACGACGCTCGTGCGGCAGTTCGCCCGCGAGCCGCGCACGGTCCTGTTCGGGACGATGACCCTGTGGCAGGGCGTCGACGTGCCCGGCAGCGCCTGCCAGCTCGTCCTCATCGACCGGATCCCCTTCCCGCGGCCGGACGACCCGCTCGCCTCGGCCCGCACGGAGGCGATCGGACGGATGGGCGGCAACGGGTTCATGGCCGTCTCGGCGACCCATGCCGCACTCCGTCTCGCGCAGGGTGCCGGCCGGCTCGTCCGCCGCTCGAGCGATCGCGGCGTCGTCGCCTTCCTCGACCCGCGGATGATCACCGCCCGCTACGCCGGGTTCCTCCAGAGGTCGGTCCCGCCGTTCTGGCCCACGACCGACCGGGCGCTCGTCCTCAGCGCCCTGGAACGGCTCGACGCGGGCGCCGACGAGGTCGTCGCGGTGGTGGAGCCGGGACGCCGGGGGATCGGCGGGGCGCCGGACCTGGAGCGCGAGCACCCCGCCCCGGCCGCCCCGGAGATGCCGCCGGACGGCCACACGTGGACGGACGACGCCGACGAGGAGCTGCGGGACGGGGTCGACCTCGGGCTCGACCTCGACGAGCTGAGCGAGAGCCTCGAGCTGCCCGCGGCGGTCATCGAGGCCCGGCTGGTCGAGCTCGGCCTCACCCTCGCCACCTCCTGAGTCGGGCCCGGCGCCGTCGGTGGCCCGTGGCAGGGTGGCCCCCGTGGACGACGTCGTGGAGGTGCGCAGCGGAGTGCCGCCGCTCGTGCTCGTGTCCGGGCCCGAGCCGGTGCTCGCCGACCGCGCGCTCGAGCAGGTGACGCAGGACGTCCGCCTCGCAGACCCGCAGGTGGAGGTCGTCCACCTCCACGCCGCCGGGTACGAGGAGGGTGCGCTCACCCTCGAGGCGAGCCCCTCCCTCTTCGGCGAGGCGAAGCTCGTCATCGTCCACGACCTCGACGAGGCGCCCGACGCCCTCCAGACCGATCTCCTCGCGTACCTCGCGGACCCGCCCTCGGAGGTGACGCTCGTCGTCACCCACAAGTCCGGCAACCGGGGCAAGAAGGTCCTCGACGGGCTGAAGAAGGCTCGAGCCAGGGTCATCGAGGCGCCGGCGATGAAGTCCGACCGGGACAAGTCGGAGTTCGTCGCGAACGAGTTCCGCCGCGGCCGCCGGCGGATCACCCCGGACGCGGTCGCCGCGCTCGTCCAGGCGGTCGGCTCGGACACGCGCGAGCTCGCCTCCGCCTGCCAACAGCTCCTCGACGACACGACGGGGACCGTCGACGAGGACGTCATCCTGCGCTACCACGGCGGCAAGGTCGAGGCCACGGGCTTCCAGGTCGCCGACGCCGCCGTCACGGGCGACGCCCCCGAGGCGTTGCGGCTCCTGCGGCACGCGCTCGCCGTCGGGGTCGACCCGGTGCCGATCGTGGCCGTGCTCGCCCTCAAGCTCCGCCAGCTGGCCAAGGTGGGAGCGGCGGGCAGCGGCCGCTCGGCCGATCTCGCCCGTGACCTCGGCATGGCGCCGTGGCAGGTGGACCGGGCCCGACGGGACCTGCGCGGCTGGACCGGGGACGCGCTCGGCCGCTCGATCCAGGCCGTCGCCCAGGCCGACCACGACGTCAAGGGCAACGGCCGCGACCCCGTCTACGCCCTCGAGCGGGCCGTCCTGACGCTCGCCAAGGAGCACGCCGGCACAGCGCCTGGCCGTTGACTTTGGCCCAAGGCCGCCGCCCGGGTAGTCTGGTGCGTCGCGTGCGCGCCAGGTCGTGCGCGCACGAGAGCACGACCCGGGCCGCCTCGCCCAACGGCATCCCCACGCCGGTCCCGAGGTGGTCTGCCGCCCTCTAACGGCACCGATCGACCGACAGAAAGCAACCCAGTGGCGAACATCAAGTCCCAGATCAAGCGGATCAAGACGAACGCGGCCCGCACCGAGCGCAACCGCGCCACCAAGTCCGAGCTCCGCACGTGGATCCGCAAGGTCCGCACCGCCGTGGAGGCGGGCGACGCCGCCGCGGCGAAGGACGCGCTGAAGACCGCGTCCACCAAGCTCGACAAGGCCGTGAGCAAGGGCGTCATCCACGCCAACCAGGCCGCGAACAAGAAGTCCGCGCTCGCGAAGAAGGTCGCCTCGCTCTGACGCGACCCGCAGCGTGACGAAGGCCCCCACCGCACGCGGTGGGGGCCTTCGTCGTCCGCGGACCATCCGTCGGTGACGGCGGGCCGGCGGCGGCGAGGAGCGGTGGTCAGCCGTGGCGGGCGCGCAGGGCCGCCGCGACCTCGTCGAAGCGCGCGCGGTCGAGGACGGCGCCCTCGCGGCGGATGGCCTCGGGGTCGACCCGGACGACCCGGTGGATCGCCGCCTCGCTCGGCCGTCGGCGGGCGTCCCACGCCCCGGGCCCGACGTCCACCCACTCCCGACCCGCGCGCCGCTCCTGCTCCGCGTCCCGGTCGTGGTCCTTGCTCGTCAGCGGGACGCCGAGCAGCCACGGTCCGTCCCTGCCCACGAGGAGGACCGGACGGTCCTTCCCGCGGGAGTGGTCCTCCTCGTAGGGCACCCACGTCCACACGACCTCGCCCGGGTCCGGCCGTCCGTCGGGTGTCGGCGCCCAGTGCGCGTCGACGGGGCCGTCGTGGTCCCCGGGGTACGACGAACCGGGTGGTGGGCCGGCGACACGGCCTGCGCGCCGCGGCCGCGGCGCGGGAGCCTGCACGGGGCCTGCGACCCCCGGCGGCACGAGGCTGCGGCGTGCTCCGACGAGGAGCGCCCTGGCGAGACGGGTGAGCACGGCCCGAGGCTAGCTGTACCCGGCCATGAGGTTGGTGGCAGCGGCGCGTCACCGTTGACGTAGGGAGAG
>ERZ501047.145-NODE-145-length-26084-cov-6.873526_pt1 | contig 26084 bp, 22 predicted proteins | sample MGYA00510868_ERZ501047 | MGnify/ENA primary metagenome ERZ501047 (study PRJEB25958, sample SAMN03398593) | human skin metagenome | study: EMG produced TPA metagenomics assembly of the Human Skin Microbiome Metagenome (human skin metagenome) data set. | reverse complement strand
GGCGGCGGGGGGCGGCGAGGGCGGCGTCCTCGTTGTCCGCCTCCGCTTCGGCCACCTCCGGCGCATCCTCGCTCGCGGCGTTGCGCGAGACGCCGCGCGCGCGCAGCCAGCCGAGCGCGGAGCTCACGAATGCGAGCGACGGCGCGCCGATGCCGAGGCTGCGCCACCATAGCGCAAGGCCCGCCGCGCCGAGGCCGAGCAGGAGCACGCCGCGGAGTGCCAAAGCGCCGCCCTCGTTGAGCATCGCCGCGAGCGGGTCGACCGCGGCGTCGGCGGCATAGCCCAGCACGCCGCCGTTGCCTGCCGTGAGCGCTTCGGGGCTGTTCTCCCAGATGGCGAGCGCGGCGGCGCAGAGGGCGACGCCGAGCAACGCGCGGAACCAGCGCCGCGTGCGCGGGCGCCCCATCGCCAGCCGCCACCCGCCAAGCCCAACATTGGCACTGAGCAGCAGCATCGGCCAGCCCGCCAGCAGCAGCAGCAGGCTCGCGATATAGGCGCCGCTCGCGCCGAGCCAGTTGCGCACCGGGCCCGACGCCGCAGTGGTGTAGCTGGGGTCGGCGGGCGAGAAGCTCAGCAGCATCGCCGCGGTGGCGAGCGCGACCAGGATCGCCGCGCCGCCCGCCAGCATCTCACCAAAGCGGGTGAACACGCCGCGAAAGAGCCCGTCCCACTCACCGCGCATGTCCGCGCGGGGGAGGTTGGTCGCACTCGGGTCGAGCGCGGAACGCGGCGCGGGGGATCGGCTGGCCATGCGCGGAATCGTGCCCGACCGCGCGACTCGCCGTCAAGGGCGGGGTGTTTCCGGGACGGGCCTTGCTCGCTCTTGAGCTTGCCCGCGCGACCGCGCACAACGCGCGCCATGGATACTGCGATCGCCGACCGCCCCGTCCCCGCCGCTAATGGGGCCACCGCCACCGCCGACGTCATCATCTCCGGTGGCGGGCTGATCGGGCAGACGCTGGCGCTGGCGCTGGCGGCGCATGATCTGACGAGCATCGTCATCGACCCCGCGCCTCCAGCTTCGCAGCAGGGGATTGCGTTCGACGGTCGCGCCTCCGCCATCGCTTCGGCGAGCTGGCGGATGCTGGAAGCGATCGGGCTTGCCGAGGAGCTGCGCCCCCACGCCTGCGCCATCGACCGCATCTGGGTCAGCGACCAGCTCGAACCCGGCGAGTTGAGCTTCGAGCCCAAGGCGGATGACGGCGCGCTCGGCTACATGCTCGAAAACTTTCGCCTGCGCGCGAAGCTGGCGGATGCGGTTGCGGCGGAGCCACGCATCGACCTGCGCGCACCCAATCGCCGCACCGCGATGGAGCGCGACGCGCATGGCGTGACCCTGACGCTCACCGACGGAGCGCGAGTGCGCGCGCCGCTGATGATCGTCGCAGAGGGACGCAAATCGCCGACGCGCGAGGAGCTCGGGATCGGCGCCGCGCGCTGGGGCTACCGCCACGAGGCGATCGTCGGCGCGATCGCGCACGAGCTGCCGCACGAAGGCACTGCGTACGAGATTTTCTACCCCGCGGGCCCCTTTGCGCTGCTGCCGCTCAACGATCTCGACGAAGGCGCCGCCCTCTACCGCCACCGTTGCGCGTTCGTCTGGTCGATGCGCGAAGGAGACGCGGCGGCCTATCTCAAGCTCGGCCAACGTGGCTTTGCGCACGAATTGCAGCAGCGCATGGGCGGTATTTTCGGAGAGATCGCGGAGATCGCGCCGCGCTCCATGTATCCGCTCAGCTTCCACCACGCCGGGCGGATGATCGACGATCGCGTGGTGCTGGTGGGCGACGCGGCGCATGGCATCCACCCGATCGCAGGGCAGGGCTTCAACCTCGGGCTTCGCGACGTGGCGACGCTGGTGGAGGTGCTGGTGGAGGGCGACCGGCTGGGGCTCGACCTCGGTGATGCGCAGATCCTGAAGCGCTACGATCGCTGGCGTGGAATCGACGCGCTATCGGTGTCGGCGGCGACGGACACGCTGACGCGGCTGTTCGGCGTGCCCGGGCGAGCGGCGAGCGCGGCGCGGCGCTTTGGGCTCGGCATGGTCCAGCGCAGCGACATGGCGCGCCGCTTCTTCATGCAGGAAGCGCGCGGCGAACTTGGCGATCTACCCAAGCTGCTCCAGGGCGCGCTGGTCTGACGCGGCGGCGGCTCAGGCCGTGCCGGGTTCGCCCTCATATTGCGCGATGACCCACTCCTCTTCCTGAGCAGACGCGATCCAGTCCTGCATGTGGGGGTGCGCCACGACCGCGCGGCCATAGGCGAGTGCGAACGGCGGCACCGGCACTTGATAGCTGACGAAGCGCGTGACGACGGGCGCGAACATCATGTCCGCCGCGCTCCATTCGCCGAACAGGAACTCGCCCTCTCCGCCGAAGCGGGCGCGTGCTTCCGCCCAGATCTGGAGGATACGACCGATGTCGGCTGCGACGTCGTCGGGGACCGGCACCGCGTCGAAGATGCGCCGGATATTCATCGGGCATTGGCGACGCAGCGCGGCAAAGCCCGAGTGCATCTCCGCCGCCATCGAGCGCGCCATCGCCCTCGCGGCGCGGCCCTCCGGCCAGAAGCCGCGCTCGCCATCGGTGCAGTCGTCGAGATAGTCGATGATGGCGAGGCTGTCCCAGACGACGATATCGTCGCCCGCAGCATCGTCGTGGTCCCACAGCAGCGGCACCTTGCCGCCCGAGGGTGCGAACTCGTCGCCGTCGCGGCGCTTGTCCCACTGCGCGTCGTAGAGGGGGACGACCACCTCCTCAAACGGCAACCCGCTGTGCTTGGCGGCGAGCCAGGCGCGCAGCGACCAGCTCGAATAAGCCTTGTTGCCGATGACGAGTTTCATGTGGGCAGACTACTCCTCGGTGGCTTCGAGCACTGCAGCGCGCAGTTCGGCGATGCCCATGCCGGTTTCGGCGGCGGTGGCGATGACCTCCGGGTGCGCCGCGGGCCGCTTGCGCGCGGCGGCGCTGGTGGCGGCGGTAACCTCCGCCAGCGCGCTCGCCTTCACCTTGTCGGCCTTGGTGAGGACGAGGTGATAGGAGACCGCCGCGGTGTCGAGCATGTCGAGGATCTCCCCATCGACCGGCTTCAACCCGTGCCGCGCATCGACCAACACCAGCGCACGCTTGAGCACCGCGCGCCCGCGCAAATAGTCGTTGACGAGGAAGCGCCACTTTTTGACGACATCCTTGGGCGCCTCGGCAAAGCCATAGCCGGGCATGTCGACCAGTCGAAACGCCAGCGGATCGCCCACCTCGAAGAAGTTGAGCTCCTGCGTACGTCCGGGCGTGTTGGAGGCGCGCGCGAGCGCCTTTCGCCCCGTCAGCGCATTGATCAGCGTCGATTTGCCGACGTTGGAGCGCCCCGCGAAGGCGATTTCCGGCACGATCGGGTCGGGCAGATGCTCGAGCTTCGGCGCGGACTTGAGAAAGCTGATCGGCCCGGAAAACAGCCGCCGCGCGCGCTCCTGCAGCGCGGCGCGGTCGGCTTGGTCGGTCCCCGCTTCGCTCACGTCGTTGCGGGGGTCAGCGGGGTGTTGGCACCGGGGTGCCGCGCGTAGAGGAATTTCATCTGCGCGATCGTCAGCAGGTTGTTGGTGATCCAGTAGAGCAGCAGCCCCGCCGCGAACGGCGCCATCACGAACATCAGCACCCACGGCATGATGCTGAACATCTGCTGCTGGATGGGATCGGCGGCGGGCGGGTTGAGCCGGAACTGCCACCACATGGTCAGACCCAGCAGGATCGCCAGCACCCCAATGCCGAGCATGGGCGGCACGGTGAACGGCAGCAACCCGAACAGGTTGAGGATATGCGCAGGATCGGGCGCGGAGAGGTCGCGGATCCAGCCGACGAACGGCTGATGCCGCATCTCCACCGTCAGCATCAGGCACTTATACAGTGCGTAAAAGATCGGCATCTGGATGAAGATCGGCAGGCACCCGCCCAGCGGATTTATCTTTTCGTCCTTATAGAGCTTCATCATCTCCTGCTGCTGGCGCGGCTTGTCGTCCTTGTAGCGTTCCTGCAGCGCTTTGATCTTGGGCTGCGCCGCGCGCATCTGCGCCATCGAGCGGAACTGCTTTTGCGCGATCGGGAACATGATCGCCTTGATGATCACGGTCAGTCCGATGATCGCGACGCCGAAGTTGCCGAACAGTCGGAACAGGAAGTCGAGGAGGTAGAAGATCGGCTTGGCGAACCAGATGAACCAGCCCCAGTCGGTCGCGCGGTCGAGCCGCGGCACTGTGGTCGAATAGAGGTCGAGCAGCTGGGTTTCCTTGGCGCCCGCGAACAGCTGGCTCGACACCGACCGCGTCGCACCGGCGGGCAGCACCTTTTCCGCGCCGGAAAAATCCGCCTGATAGATGCCACCGTCTCCGCGGCGGAAGGCGGTGTCGACGACATTGCCCTGACCCGGAATGATCGCGCCCAGCCAGAAATGGTCGGTGAAGCCCAGCCAGCCGCCGGTGCTGCGCCGCGCGAGCGTGGAACTTGGCGCCTCGTCGATCTCGTCGCGGTTGATGTAGCCCATCTCGCCGCCGGTGAAGCCCACCGCGCCCGAATGGATTGTCCAGGTGTCCGCGTCGGGGGAGGTGCCACGGCGGGTGACGAAAGCGAACGGCCGCATCGCGACCGGCGCTCCACCCGCGTTGGTGACGCTCTGCCGCAGGGTGAACATGTAATTCGCATCGACCGAGACGGTCAGGGCGAAACGCTGGCCGGTCGTGTTGTTCCAGGTCAGCGTGACCGGAGTTGCCGGGGTCAGCCGAGCGCCTGCAGGCGCGGTCCAGCGCGTGCTCGCGTCGGGCACCTGCACGCCGCTCGCGTTCCAGCCGGTGCCGGCGAAGAAGCTGCGCTGCGTACCGGCGGGCGCGAACAGCCGCACCGGCGCGGCGTCGCGCTCGACACTCCGGCGATGGTCGACGAGCACGAGGTCGTCAATCCGCGCCCCGTCGAGGTTGATTGACCCGCGCAGGCGCGGCGTGTCGATCGGCACGCGCGGCGCCGCAGCAATCGCCTGCGCTTCATTGATCGGCCGCGCGGGAACCTGCGCAGCGGCGGTAACACCGGGGACGGACGAGGCCTGCGCGTTCGCCGCCTGCGTGCCGGGCCGTGGAGCGGTGGGCGTTGCAGGGGCGCTCTTCGCAGCGGGCTGCTGGACCAGATTGGGGAACAGCGCCTTCATCATGAACGGCCAGCCGATCGCGAGCAGCAGTGCGATCACGACCGCGGTGATCAGGTTCTTTTGGTCATCCACCGGCGAAACAGGCCTTCATCTTGCGGGAGTGCTGCGCGGCGAGCTGTTCGCTCACGGCACCGGGTCATAGCCATGCCCGCCCCAGGGTTGGCAGCGCATTATACGCTTGAAGCTGAGCCATCCACCCCGAACTGCACCGTGGCGCTGCAACGCCTCGATCGCATAGGCGGAGCAGCTAGGGGTAAAGCGGCACGTCGGCGGCAGGATGCGCGAGGGGCCGAGCTGCCAGCCGCGCGCGACCAGAATGAGCAGCCGCGCGATCATCGCCGCTTCGCTCGACGGGGAGGTCGGGGCGCCTGCACGTAATCGGGATCGGCCGCGCGGCGCCTAGCCTTGGCGAGCGCGCTGGTGAGGTCGGCGTTGAGCCGATCCCACGCCAGCGTCAGCGCGTCGTCGCGCGCGATGAGGACATAGTCGCAGCCCACCTCCGCACGCCCCGGAAAGGACTGCGCTATAGCATGGCGCAGCCGTCGCTTGGCGCGATTACGGACCACCGCGCCGCCGAGCTTGCGGGTCGCGGTGATGCCGTAGCCGACCGCCGCTTCGGCATCCCCGCGCGCATGGCGGAGCAGGACGAAGGCGGGCATGGGAACGCGGGTTCCGGCGTTCGCGGCGAGGAACTGCGCGCGCTTCACCAACCCCCGCAGCGGCGGGGAGAGGGGATTCGCTGGCTCGGTCAGGCGAACATCGCTCGCCATTGCAGCGTCATCAGGGGAGGGCGACGCGAGGCGCGCCGCGCCCTCCCGAGCGAATGTCAGGCCGACAGCTTCTTGCGGCCCTGCGCACGGCGCAGGCGGATGATCGTGCGGCCAGCCGCAGTCGCCATGCGCGAACGAAAGCCGTGGCGGCGGGCGCGGACGAGGTTGCTCGGCTGAAAGGTGCGCTTCATCGGTCGGGGTCGCTTCGTAAAAGGATTTGCTGGTGTATCCGTCCGCCGCGCCCCCACGAATCCGCTAGGGCCAGGCCGTCCGGCAAGCCCGCGCGACTAGGCGCGGCGGCGGCGAAAGTCAATCGGTGGCGCTTGCGCCGCCTCGTCACGGTGAGCGAATGGGAGGGAGCAGCGCGCGCACCTTGACGGGCGTGCATTCGAACTCACAGGTAGGGCCCGTCAGCCGATCACCCGCGCCAACCCGAGCGCGGCCATATCGCGCGCGGTGAGGTAGCGGACGTCGTCGAAACCGACGCTATTGGTCAGCGCGTAGAACCGCCGCGCGGCGTCGTCGGTCATCCCCATCTCGCGGTAATAGGCGATGTAGCCTGCGTGCACCGGGTCGTCGCTAGCGACGCGGTTGGCTTCGCGGCCGTCCTCGTCGCGCCAGCTGTGAACGCCGAATTCCGCATCGCGCGCGGCTTCGCGCACGCGTCCGGCAAGGAATAGGTCGACCGCGCCCGAGCGCACCGACCCTCCGCTCGGCACCGTGGTGACGAGCCCCGCGCTGCGCACCGCCCGGGCGAGGCGGCGGTTGGCGTCCTCGTCTACCGATCCGGGGCAGTCGACCATGAGGAGGCGCGTGACGCCGGGATAACGCGCCATCATCGCCGCAAATTGCGCAGGTCCGCGCGAATCGATCGTTCCGACGAGCGCGAGCGTGTCGCGCGCGACCAGCCGGAACGGCCCGGCCACCGCGATCGCGGCGGGTGCCTCACGGAGCGCTCCGCCGCCCGCCCAGCGCGCGATCACCGCCTCGGCGTCGTCGGAATCGCTGACGTCGAGCGGCTCGTCCGCGTCCTCGATGACGGTTTCGCTGTAGGTCAGCACGACCTCGCGCTCCGTCGACACCGACGCCAGCGCGATCGTCTCCTCCGCCAAGGCGGGCGAGGCGAGGGTCAGGGCGAGGAGTGCGAGCAGCCGCATGACGCCCTTCTCGCGCGCGGAGACTAACCTCGATCCCAACGAGCGCGGTTGGCGCTTCGTTTACCCTGTGGCAGGAGCGCGCGGCGCACGGGGGTCGGCGCGGCAAAGGGGACGCGGCGGGCATGGTGGCGATTGCGACGACGGTCGCCTTTCTCGGGCTCGAGGCGCGCAGCGTGGAGGTGCAGTGCCACATCGCGCCGGGGTTGCCCGCGTTCGTCGTCGTCGGCCTTCCCGACAAGGCGGTGGCGGAGAGCCGCGAGCGCGTGCGCGCGGCGCTCTCCGCAATCGGACTCGCGCTCCCGCCCAAGCGCATCACCGTCAACCTGTCGCCGGCGGACCTGCCCAAGGAGGGATCGCACTATGACCTCCCCGTCGCGCTGGCGCTGCTCGGCGCGATGGGGGCGATCGATGTGAGCGCGCTCGACCGCTACGTTGCGGTGGGGGAGTTGGGGCTCGATGGTCGGCTGGCATCCTCGCCAGGGGTGCTGTTGGCGGCGCTGCATGCCTCGGAGCGCGGCAGGGGGCTGATCTGCCCGGCGGGGCAGGGGCCAGAGGCGGCGTGGGCGGGCGATGTCGAGGTGCTCGCCGCGCCCGATCTGCTGGCGCTGCTCGCCCATCTGCGCGGCGACGCGCGGCTTCCCGCGCCGCGCCCGGCGGAGGCGCCGCCGCGCGGGATCGGTCCGGATCTCGCGCAGGTGAAGGGGCAGGAGGTCGCGCGTCGCGCGCTCGAGATTGCGGCGGCGGGCGGGCATAACTTGCTGCTCGTCGGGCCACCGGGCGCGGGCAAGTCGCTGCTCGCGTCCTGCCTGCCGGGCATCCTCCCCGAACTGACCCCCGCCGAAGCGCTGGAGGTGTCGATGGTCGCCTCGGTCGCAGGGGCGTTGGAGGGCGGGCGGATGATGCGCGACCGGCCTTACCGCGCGCCGCACCACAGCGCGTCGATGGCGGCGTTGGTCGGCGGCGGCCTGCGCGTGCGCCCGGGGGAGGTGAGCCTCGCGCACCTCGGCGTGTTGTTCCTCGACGAGCTGCCGGAGTTTCAGCGCGGCGTGCTCGATTCGCTGCGCCAGCCGCTCGAGGCCGGGGTGGTGAGCGTCGCGCGCGCCAATGCGCACGTCACCTTTCCGGCGCGAGTGCAGCTGGTCGCGGCGATGAACCCGTGCCGCTGCGGATGGCTGGGGGATGCGTCGCGCGCCTGCAGTCGCGCGCCGCGTTGCGCCGCCGACTATCAGGCCAAGGTGTCGGGTCCGCTGCTCGACCGCATCGACCTCGCGGTGGACGTAGAGGCGGTGAGCGCTGCCGACCTCGTCGCGCCGAGCATGTCGGAGGACAGTGCCACCGTCGGTGCGCGCGTTGCTGCCGCGCGCGCGGTGCAGACGGAGCGCTATGCCGGGGAAGCCGCGCGCACCAATGCGGAGGCCGACGGCGCCATTCTCGGAGCGACCGCGACCCCCGATGAGGCCGGGCAGGCGCTGCTCGCCCAGGCAGCGGCGACGCTGCGTCTTACCGCGCGAGGCTACACCCGCACGCTCCGCGTCGCCCGCACCATCGCCGACCTCGCCGGAGCCGACCGCATCGGTCGTATCCATGTGGCGGAGGCGTTGAGCTATCGGCGCACGGGTCCGGTGGGGTAGGGTGCCAGCGATGCTCCTCGACCTGCTCACCGCCGCGCCGACGCTCGCGCCGGAGCCCGGGACCGCGACCGAGCGGGTAGCGGCAGCGACGCTCGACGTGCTGCCGCTGCTCGACGTGGTCGGCATCGCGCTGTTTGCGCTGTCGGGCGCGCTGGCTGCAGCGCGGGAGCGGCAGACCTTGGTGACGTTCGCCTTCTTCGCGCTGGTCGCCGGGGTCGGCGGCGGCACCGTGCGCGACCTGCTGATCGACGCGCCGGTGTTCTGGGTGGCCTCGCCGTGGGTCAGCCTCACCTGTTTTGCCATGGCGCTGGCGGTGTGGGTGACCCCCGAGCGCTGGTGGGTGGATGCGGAGGGGCGGTCGAGCGCGCTCGATTGGTTCGACGCCGCCGGGCTCGCCGCCTACGCGGTGTTCGGCAGCTTCAAGGCGCTGAGCTTTGGGGTGCACCCGCTCGTCGCGGCGCTGATGGGGGTCATCACCGCATGCGTCGGCGGCATCCTGCGCGACGTGCTCGCCGGGCGACCGTCGATCATCCTGCGGCCCGAACTCTACGTCACCGCCGCCGCCCTGAGCGCAGGGCTGTTTGTGGCGCTTCACACCGGGCTCGGCGTCTGGTGGCCGTCGGCGGCGCTGGTCGCGGCGTTGAGCGGGTTCGCGTTGCGCGCCGCGGCGATCACTCGCGGCGTCGCGCTCCCCAGCTACCGCGGACGTTAGCGCAGGAAGGCGAACAGCCGCGCCAGCCAGCCGCTCTCCGCCACGCCGATTGGAGCGGCGGGCGCGGAGAGCGCGACACATTCGAGGCACTCTGCCTGCACCCCTGCCGTCGTCACCAGCCGCCGTGCCTGTGCCACCGCAGCGGCGACCATGCCTTGCTGCTCGGCACCCACCCGCGCGAGCATGTCGACACCGCCGCGTGCCTGCTGGCTGTCGCTCTTGCCGAAGCTGGAGAGGAGCTCAGCAAGCGGGGAGGGCGTTTCCTCGAAATATTTCGGATAGACCGCCTTGGGATCGAGCCGCGCAAGCCGCGCCGCCTCCTCGATGGCGACGTCCAGCCCGCCGAAGCGGTCGACTAGGCCGAGCTGGCGCGCATCGCCCCCCGCCCACACGCGCCCTTCGGCGATCTCCCGCACGCGCTCGACCGGCATGCGGCGGTTTTGCGCGACCAGCGTGGTGAAGCGCGCATAGATTTGCTCGACCGCCGCCTGACTCGTCGCCGCGGACGCTTCGTTGGGGCCGTTGAAAAGGTCGGGCTGTCCGGACAAGGGCGTGGTGGTCACCCCGTCCGCGCCAATCCCCAGCTTCGCGAGCGAACCTTCAAAGCTTGGCAGCAGGCCGAACACGCCGATCGAGCCGGTGATAGTATCGGGTTCGGCGACGATCCGGTCGGAAGCGGTGGTCACCCAATAGCCGCCCGAGGCCGCGACGTTGCCCATTGACACCACGACCGGGATCTTGCGCCCCTCCCGCGCGAGGCGGAGGGCGTTGCGTATCTGTTCGGAGGCAAGCGCGGAGCCGCCGCCCGAATCCACCCGCAGCACCAGCGCCTTCACGCTCGGGTCGGCCACCGCATCGAGGATGTGCTGCGACACCGTGTCGCCACCGGCAGTCCCGGCCGGCGCCTCACCATCGACGATGTTGCCGACGAGGGGCACCACGGCGATGGGGTCCCCCATCTCCTCGATCGGATTGGCGGCGACCCAGTCGTCGAGTTCGGTACGGCGGAAATTCCACGGCTCGGCCTGGTTCAGGCGCCCGACCTTCTTGGCGACTTCGGTTTCGAAGGCGAGCCGGCTGCCGACATGGTCGACCAGCCCGTTGGCCTTGGCCGCGAGTGCGAAGCTGTTGCCGTTGGCCGCCGCGGCTCCCGTGAGGTCGTTGACGATCGGCGCGAAGTTGGCGCGCGGACGCAGCGCGCGCACCCGCTCCTGCCAGCGCCCCCACAGTGCGTTGGTGTAGGCCTGCGCCGCCGCCTCTGCCTCCGGGCTCTGGTCGCTGCGAGTGAAGGGTTCGACCGCGCTCTTGAAGGTCCCGACGCGATAGACGTTGGGAGTGATCCCCAGCCGGTCGAGCAGCCCGCGGAAGTAGAGCTGATTGCCCCCAGGACCGGCGATCATCGCGCCACCCTCCGGGCTGGTCCACACCTCGCTCGCGGCGGAGGCGAGCAGGTAGGAGGGGCGGGTGTAGGCGGTGGCGTAGGCGTAGACCGGCTTACCCGCGCGACGCACGCGCGCGATCGCATCCGCGACATCGCCCAGCGCCACCTGCCCGCCGCCGGTGAAGCGGTCGAGGTCGAGCACCACCGCGGGCACCCGGTCGTCGCTCGCGGCCGCGTTCAGCGCACGCACCAGGTCGGAACGGCGATATTCCGCGGTCGGTGCGGAGCCCGACAGCGCGGCAAAGGGCGACACGTCGGTTTTTTGCTCGACGATCGAACCGTCGAGCTTCAGCAGCAATGCCGCCCCCGGTACCACCGCCGGATTGGGCCGCGCGGTGAGCGCGCCGGCGAGCATGACGAAGAACAGCAGCAGCAGGAGCAGCGCCAGCATATCCTTGATGCCGACCAGCAGTTTCCACACCCCGCGCAACACCTCCCGCGTCGTGTAACGGCGGCGGGGCGGGCGGGGCGATGCCTCCGCGCGGGTGAGGGAAAGGGCGGACGGAGCGGCGGGAACGGCGTCGGTCATGCGGTGTCATATAGAGGTAAAGCAGCAGCATGAACAGGGCGCTTGCGAGACCTTGACGCCCTCTAGCCATGACAACATATGCGCGGCGCACTGGCACTCACCCGAGGGGAGTGCCAACAGTCATTCACCACTCGAAAGGGTAGAGCCCATGAACTTCCGTCCGCTGCACGACCGCGTGCTGGTGCGCCGCGTCGAAGCCGATGAAAAGACCGCCGGCGGGATCATCATCCCCGACACCGCCAAGGAAAAGCCGCAGGAAGGCGAAGTCGTCGCCGCCGGTACCGGCGCGCGCGCCGACAACGGCCAGGTCCATCCGCTCGAAGTCAAGGCCGGCGACCGCATCCTGTTCGGCAAGTGGTCGGGCACCGAGGTGAAGGTGAACGGCGAAGATCTGATCATCATGAAGGAATCGGACATCCTCGGCATCATGGCCTGAGGACCGGTTCCAACTCCCCCAATTCAGATTGAAGGACACAGCACATGGCTGCCAAGGACGTACGCTTTTCGCGCGATGCGCGTGAACGCATTCTCAAGGGCGTCGACATCCTCGCCGATGCGGTGAAGGTGACGCTCGGGCCCAAGGGTCGCAACGTCGTCATCGACAAGAGCTTCGGCGCGCCGCGCATCACCAAGGATGGTGTGACGGTCGCCAAGGAAATCGAACTCAAGGACAAGTTCGAGAACATGGGCGCGCAGATGCTGCGCGAAGTGGCGTCGAAGACCAACGACGTTGCCGGTGACGGCACCACCACCGCGACCGTGCTCGCCCAGGCGATCGTGCGCGAGGGCATGAAGTCGGTCGCTGCCGGCATGAACCCGATGGACCTCAAGCGCGGCATCGACCTCGCCGTCGGCAAGGTGGTCGAGGACATCAAGGGCCGTTCGAAGCCGGTTTCGGGTTCGAGCGAGATCGCCCAGGTTGGCATCATCTCCGCCAACGGCGACCGCGAAGTCGGTGAGAAGATCGCCGAAGCGATGGAAAAGGTCGGCAAGGAAGGCGTCATCACCGTCGAAGAGGCGAAGGGTCTCGATTTCGAGCTCGACGTCGTCGAAGGGATGCAGTTCGACCGCGGCTACCTGTCGCCCTACTTCATCACCAACGCGGAAAAGATGACGGTCGAGCTCGCCGATCCGTACATCCTGATCCACGAAAAGAAGCTGTCAAACCTCCAGTCGATGCTGCCGATCCTCGAAGCGGTGGTGCAGTCGGGTCGTCCGCTGCTGATCATCGCCGAGGACATCGAAGGCGAAGCGCTGGCGACGCTGGTGGTCAACCGCCTGCGCGGCGGCCTCAAGGTCGCGGCGGTCAAGGCGCCGGGCTTCGGCGATCGTCGCAAGGCGATGCTGCAGGACATCGCGATCCTCACCAATGGTGAAATGATCAGCGAAGATCTGGGCATCAAGCTCGAGAGCGTCACGCTCGACATGCTCGGTCAGGCCAAGCGCGTCACCATCGACAAGGACAACACCACCATCGTCGACGGTGCGGGCGAGGGCGATGCGATCAAGGGCCGGGTCGAACAGATCCGCGCGCAGATCGAAACCACCACCAGCGATTACGACCGCGAAAAGCTGCAGGAGCGACTGGCGAAGCTCGCCGGTGGCGTCGCGGTGATCAAGGTCGGCGGCGCCTCGGAGGTCGAGGTGAAGGAGCGCAAGGACCGCGTCGACGATGCGCTTCACGCGACCCGCGCCGCGGTTGAAGAAGGCATCGTCCCCGGCGGCGGCACCGCGCTCCTCTACGCGTCGAAGGCGCTCGAGGGCGTGACCGGCGCCAACGAGGACCAGACCCGCGGCGTCGACATCGTGCGTCGCTCGCTGACCGCGCTGGTGCGTCAGATCGCGTCTAACGCGGGCCATGACGGCGCCGTCGTGTCGGGCAAGCTGCTCGACCAGAACGACAGCTCGTTCGGCTTCAACGCGTCGACCGACACGTACGAGAACCTGGTCAGCGCCGGTGTGATCGACCCGACCAAGGTCGTCCGCACCGCGCTCCAGAACGCGGCGTCGGTGGCGGGTCTGCTGATCACCACCGAAGCGACCATCGCCGAGCTGCCGGAAGACAAGCCCGCGATGCCGGCGATGCCGGGCGGCGGCATGGGCGGCATGGACTTCTAAGTCTGACGCCTGACGTCTGTGTGAAAACGGGGCCGGGGGAGCGATCCTCCGGCCCCTTTTCTTTGCAGCCCCCCTTTCGCAATGACGATGGGGGGGGCGGTGGCCGCGCCCACACCTTGACCTCTCCCACCGCATCCGCAACGAGCATCCTTTCGCGCAGGGGGCGCGGGGGAGGATCAAGGGCGTTGCAGCGGCTGGCGGGCTTTGAGGTCGGTACAGGTAAGGCGCCGCCGGAGCGTTTTGCCTTGCGGGCCTTGCTCGGCGTTCTTGCCGCCGGGCTGGTCGTCATCTTGCGCATGGGCGTCGACCACGTCGCGCCCGGTGCCGGACCTTATGCGCTGATCTACCCGGCGGTGATGCTGGCGACGCTCTACGGCCGTCGCACCGCGGGCATCATCGCCTTCGTCCTCTCGTTTGCATTTGCCTGGTTTGTGGTCGTACCGATGGCTGGCCCCGCGGGTGTTGGCCCCTCCGACTCCGCGCGGCTGCTCGTGAACGCGCTGAGCTGCCTCATCGTCATGATCTTTGCAGAGGCGTTCCGCAGGGCGGTCAACAGTGCCGCTCGCTGGCGCGATCAGGAGATCGAGCGGCGCGGCATGCTGATGGACGAGCTGATTCATCGCACGAAAAACAACTTCGCCGTCGTCGCCAGCCTCCTGTCGATGCAGAAGCGGGAGGAGGAGCATCCGGACGTCCGCCGCGTGCTAGATCAGGCCATCGGGCGCGTGCAGAGCTTTGCCTCCGCCTACCAGCAGCTGATGGAGACCGAACGCGACGACGCGACGCTCGACATGGCGAGCTATCTCGGGCGGCTGGTCGACACGGTGTCGCCGTCGCTGTTCCCCTCGAACGTGCGCGTGTCGCATCGTCTGGCGCCGCTGGTTCTGCCCAATGAACGGGGGGTGGCGATGGGGCTGATCGTCAACGAATCGCTCACCAACGCCGCGAAATACGCCTTCGCCGACGGCCGCCAGGGGGCGGTGGCGGTGGAGCTGACGGGCGGCGACAGCGACTGGACGCTCTCCATCAGCGACGACGGGCAGGGCGCCGACGCCCCCGCCCGGCCCCAGCCGACGACCACGGCGGAGCGCCGCGGCAGCGGATCGCGGCTGATGCAGGGGCTCGCGCGTCAGGCAAAGGGCAAGCTCGACATCGACGACCGTTCGCCCGGCTATCGGGTCACGCTGCGCGCCGCCTGAGCCACTGCTGCAGCGCAGCACGGGAGGTTGACAAAGCGCCCCGCGCCGCGCTCAAGGCCGCGCCATGAACAGCCCCGCATCGCCGCTCCACGCCTATCGTTCGCACAACTGCGCCCAGCTCACCGCCGCCGATGTGGGGAGCAGCGTGCGCCTGTCGGGCTGGGTGCACAGGAAGCGCGACCATGGCGGCGTGCTGTTCGTCGACCTGCGCGACCATTATGGCATCACCCAGATCGTCGCCGACAGCGACAGCCCCGCGCTGCCGGTGCTCGAGGCCGCCCGCGTGGAGAGCGTCGTCACCATCGACGGCGAGGTGAAGGCGCGCTCCGCCGGCACGGTCAACGCCAACCTCCCCACCGGTGAGATCGAGGTGTTCGCGCGCGGCGTCACGGTGCAGTCGGCCGCCGCCGAACTGCCGCTGCCGGTGGCAGGCGAGCAAGAATATCCGGAGGACATCCGCCTCAAGTACCGCTTCCTCGACCTGCGGCGCGATCGGCTGCATCGCAACATTCTGCTGCGCTCGAACGTGATCGCCTCGCTGCGGCGGCGGATGATCGCGCAGGGCTTCACCGAATTTCAGACGCCGATCCTCACTGCGTCGAGCCCCGAAGGCGCGCGCGATTTCCTCGTGCCCAGCCGCCTCCACCCGGGCAAATTCTATGCCCTTCCGCAGGCACCGCAGATGTTCAAGCAGCTGCTGATGGTCGCGGGGTTCGACCGCTATTTCCAGATCGCGCCTTGCTTCCGTGACGAGGACGCGCGCGCCGACCGTTCGCCGGGCGAATTCTACCAGCTCGATTTCGAGATGAGCTTCGTCACCCAGGACGACGTCTTCAACGCGATCGAGCCGGTGCTCGCGGGCGTGTTCGAGGAGTTCGCCGACGGGCGCCAGGTGACCCCGGCGGGAAGCTTCCCGCGCATCCCCTATCGCGAGGCGATGCTCCGCTACGGCAGCGACAAGCCCGACCTTCGCAACCCGATCGAGATCAGCGACGTTTCCGACCATTTCCGCGGCTCCGGCTTCGGCCTGTTCGACAAGATCGTCGGCGACGGCGGCGTGGTGCGCGCGATCCCCGCGCCGGGCACTGCGGACAAGAGCCGCAAATTCTTCGACGACATGAACGAATGGGCGCGCGGCGAAGGCCATGCGGGGCTCGGCTACATCACGCAGAAGGGCGGCGAGCTCGGCGGGCCGATCGCCAAGAACCACGGCGACGAAGCGACGCGCAAGCTGATCGCAGAGCTCGGCCTTGGCCCGGACGACGGCATCTTCTTTGCGGCCGGAGCGGAGGCAAAGGCGGTGAAGCTCGCCGGAGCGGCGCGCACGCGGGTCGCGGAGCAGCTGGGCCTCATCGAACCGGGCGAGTTCCGCTTCTGCTGGATCGTCGACTTCCCGATGTTCGAGCGCGACGAGGACACGGGCAAGATCGACTTCAGCCACAACCCCTTCTCGATGCCGCAAGGCGAGCTGGAGGCGCTGGAAACCCAAGATCCGCTCGACATCCTCGCGTGGCAATATGACATCGTCTGCAACGGGGTGGAACTGTCCTCGGGCGCGATCCGCAACCATCGCCCGGACATCATGTACAAGGCGTTCGAGATCGCGGGCTACACGCGCGAGGACGTCGACCGCGACTTCGCTGGCATGATCAACGCGTTCAAATATGGCGCGCCGCCGCACGGGGGTTCGGCGCCGGGGGTGGACCGCATCGTCATGCTGCTCGCGGACGAGCCGAACATTCGCGAGGTCGTGCTGTTCCCGATGAACCAAAAGGCCGAGGACCTGATGATGAACGCGCCGGGCACGGTCGCGGACAAGCAGCTGAAGGAACTGCACATCCGCCTCGACGGCGCCGCGCTCGACGGGCCGAAGTAGCGGCGCTTACAACGCGCCGCCTCGGCCTGCGGGGAAGCACCGCGCTTGCGATCAGCCCTCGGGCGCGCCATCCCTCATCGGATGACCCCGACCGAGCACCCCGCCACCCCCGCCACCGGCGACATCGCCTGGGCGAGCTGGCGGGAGGATGCGGCGGGGCGGCCGCTCGTGCTGCTGCACGCCACGGGGTTTCATCGCCATCTGTGGGACGCGGTGGTGGAGCGGCTCGACCATGACGGGCCTGTGTTTGCAGCGGATACGCCGGGGCACGGCGCTTCGCCGGGGAGCGATAATCGCGACTGGATCGGCACCGCGCGAGCGATGCTCCCCTGGTTCGATCACGTCACCGCCGATCGCGAGCCTGCGCTGGTTGCGGGGCACAGCTTCGGCGGTTTCGTCGCGATGCTGTTCGCGGCGGAGCGGCCCGAACGCGTCGAGCGGCTGGTGATGATCGACCCGGTCATCCCGCCGCGTTTTACCGCGGAGCAGCTCGCCGCGATCGAACTTAGCGGCTTCTTCACCGCGCGGCGCCGCAACGCGTTCGACAGCGCGGAGGGCTTCGTCGAGACATACGCCAGCCGCGATCCCTACGCCGGGTGGGAGCCGCGCGTGCTGCGCGACTATGCGGCGCACGGCCTCGTGCCAGCCGACGGCGGCTTCAAGCTCGCATGCGATCCGCTGACCGAGACCAGCGCTTACCTGGGCGGCGTGACCGAGGAGCTTGCGCCTTACGTGGCCGCGGTTCGCGCGCCGGTGACGGTGGTGCGTGGAAGGAGCGGGGATCGCGGGCAGGCGCTCGACTTTTCGGTCAGCCCGACCCCGCCCGACCTCGCCAGCCGGTTCGGGCGCGGACGCGACATGCAGTGGAGCGACCACACCCATTTCATTCCGATGGAGGCGCCGGAGCGGATCGCGGCGCTGCTCGACGAGGAACTTGGCGCATGAAGGTCGACCTCACCGACTATGAACGCGGGCTCGACAGCGACGATTATGCCGAGCGGCTGGAGGCGCTGCAGGACCGGCTCGAGCGGTTGCAAGCGGCGCACATCGGCACGCGCGCACGCACGATGATCGTCTTCGAAGGCTGGGACGCCGCGGGAAAGGGCGGGATCATCCGCGCGCTGTGCGGCCGCTGGGACCCGCGCTGGTTCGAGGTCCACCCGATCGGCGCACCCACGCCGCCCGAAAAGGAGCGCCACTTCCTCTACCGCTTCTGGACCAGGCTCCCCGGCGCGGGGGAGATCGCGGTGTTCGACCGCAGCTGGTACGGCCGCGTCGCGGTGGAGCGGGTGGAGAGCTTCGCCAGCGAGCCGCAGTGGCGCGCCGCCTATGACGAGATCAACGCATTCGAGGCGCAGCAGCACGCCGACGGGGTGCGCATCATCAAGCTTTTCGCGCACGTCACGCAGGAGGAGCAGGACCGTCGGCTCGCGGCGCGGCTCGACGACCCGTGGAAGCGTTGGAAAACCGGCGCCGATGACTATCGCAACCGCGCGCGGCGGGCCGACTACCTCAAGGCTTATGCGGAGATGTTCGAGCGCACCGACACCCGCTCGGGGCGGTGGAAGATCATCGACGCCAACCGCAAGAAGGGCGCAAGGCTGGCCGCGTTGGCGTATATCGCGGACCAGATGGAAAGCTGGCTCGACCTGACCCCGCCCGATCTCGATCCCGCCGTAGTGGCGCTGGCGGAGGCGGCGTTCGGCTACAAGCCGGGCGAGGGCGGGGAGGATTGATGCCGCGCGCAGCCGTCGGCATCGCCGCAGCGCTCGCCCTGCTGACGAGCGGCTGCACGGTCAGCGAAACGGCTTCGCCAACGTCCCCTCGCGACGCGCCCGGCGCGACAGCTGATTCATCCCCGGGCGTGAGAGCGCTGCCGACGCGCGCGGTGACCGAAGCACTGTGGGGCGCCTGGACGGTCGTCGGAGCCCGCGACGCTTCGGGTCGCGCGCTCTACGTTCCGGCTCAGCAAGACAAGGCTGCGCGAGACGATGATGGCAGCCCGCCGATGCGCGTTCTCTTCGGCAACGGCGAAGTTTCGGTGATGTCGCAGTGCGTAACGATGGGGCCGTTCGGCTACCGCCAGACAGCGACCGGCACCGAGCCCGCCCCACCCCCCGAGCGGCCGCCGAGCTATGTTGGCGAGCCGATCCCCATGTGCGCGCGCGGGCTGAGCGATACCGAACGGCTGGTGCCTTCGCTCCTGCAAAGCGCAATGGTGTTGCGCGCGGCGACGGGGGGCGTCGAAGTCTCCTCCGACAAGGGCGCGCTGGTGCTTCGACGGCAGGGCGTCGTCGCCAACCCAGGCGGTTGGGCGCCCCCACCGCGCGTGCCGCCGCCGTGGGGGGCGTGGCGAATTATGCGCATCGACGGCCGCGTCGTCCCGGCCGACCGTCCGATCCACCTGGCGATTGGAGGGATCGGGATCCACTACACCTCCGGCTGCGTCGCTGGTGCGGCCTGGCTCAAAAGGGACCAGCCGCTCGACGCGATCGTGCCGGATGGAGTCAAGTCGATCGCGGTCTGCGATCGCGGTCGCTACGCCGAGGAGGAGCGCATGGATCGGCTGCTCACCCAGCGGAGCCGTGCACGCATGGACGCGCGCGGCGCGATCACGCTCGAGCTGGCGCGCGGCGGGCGCATCGAGGGGGAACCGCTCGACTAGGCGCAAACGCCGCCGCGCTCACGGATAGCGGATCGCCATCACCTCATATTCGCGTTCGCCAGCCGGGAGCTGGACGCGGCGGAGGTCGCCGATGCGGGCGCCGCGCAGCGCCCTCGCGATGGGTGAGTCCCAGCCGACGCGGCCAGCTCCGGCGTCGGCTTCGTCGTTGCCGACGATGGTGAGCGTGCGGCGCGCGTCGTCCTCGTCGGCGATTTCGACCTCCGCGCCAAAGAACACGCGGGTTGGGTCAGGTTGCGCGCTGGGGTCGACCACCTTGGCCGCCTTCATCCGCCGCGCGAGCCAGCCGAGGCGCCGGTCGATCTCCCGCATACGCTTGCGACCGTAGAGATAGTCGCCGTTTTCGCTGCGGTCGCCATTGCCGGCAGCCCAGCTCACCACCTCGACGATCGCCGGGCGTTCGGTGCCGAGCAGCCGCTCATACTCCTCGCGCAGCGCCGCGTAGCCCGCGGGCGTGATGTAGTTCGCGCGCGGCGGCGCGACGCTGTCCGCCACGCCTCAGCCGGGGCGCTGTTTGCCGAGCAGCGTCGACAGGCGGTTGCGCACCTCACCCGTCTGGCCGGGGCGCAGCGTTTCATAAACCACCGCATTTTCGAGCACGCGCTGGACGTAGCCGCGCGTCTCCGACAGCGGGATCGCCTCGATCCAGTCGAGGATGTCGATCTGCCCGGTGCGCGGGTCGCCGATCGAGTTAAGCCAGCGGTTCACATTGCCCGGCCCCGCGTTGTAGGCCGCCACCGCAAGCGGATAACTGCCGCCGTAATAGTCGACCATCCGCCGGAAATAGCTCGACCCGAGCATGATATTATACTGCGGATCGGTGGTCAGCGCGTCGAGATTGTAGCCCAGCCCGAGCTTGCCCGACTGCTCGCGCGCAGTGCCGGGCATCAGCTGCATCAGCCCGCGAGCGCCCACCCGGGACATCGCCGCCCGGTCGAACTGGCTCTCCTGGCGCGAGATGGCGTGGATGAAGGTCCAGTCGCCCTCATACCCCGCAGGCACCCGCGTCGTCGGGAAGGCGACGGGGACATAATCATCAAGGCCGTTGGTCCGCGCGCTGCGCCCGACCATCACGGCAAGGTCGGGGCGCCCGATCTGCCGCGCGAGCTCGCCCGCGAAATAATGGTCCGCGTCGGTCGTCGCGTTGTTGGCGATCGCGCGGAGGAACAGGCTCTGGTCGCGCCACTGCCCGGTTTCGCCGAGCGATCGTGCCGCGCGGACGAGGCTGTTACCGAAGAACGCGTCGCGCTCTGCCTGCGAAAAGCTCTGCGTGCCGGTGACTGGACGCGGCTGCGCCTGTCCCAGCCGTTCGAGCGCGAGCTGGCCGTGGAACTGGTCGAAGTGACGTCCGGCGCGCGTGAAATAGCCGTTGGCGCTCGCCGCGTCGCCAGCCTCCAGTGCCGCGCGTCCGGCCCAGTAGAGCCCCTTGGCCTGCACCTGTGGCGAACGTCCGCCGCCTGAGTAGAGCTCGTAGAGTGCCGCCGCCTCGCGCGGACGGCGCAGCTGGCGATGCGCGGTCGTCGCCGCGAGCCACACCGCGTCGGTGTAGGCATCGCGCACGCCTAGCGGCTGCTGGAGGATCGCCGCGCCAGGGGGCAGCGCATCATCGACCCGCCGCGCCACCTGATAGGCCTGCTCCGCGCGGCCCGAAGCGAGCGCGGCGCGGGCGACATCGACATGCAGCGAAATCCACGCATCGGCATCGAGCGGCGCCGCGCGCAGCTGTCCGCGTCCAGCGAGCAGCGCGGCGGCCTCCACCCCGCGCCCCATGCCGGAGAGCCACAGCGCCTTGTCCGCGATGTAGCCTGCGTCGTTGCGCAGCAGGCTGGGGTCGGCGGCCTCCGCTTCCGCGGCTCGCAGCGCTGCGGCGGTGGCGCGCTGACGCATGGCGAGCCGCGCGGTGTAGACCGTGCGCTTAGCGGGGCTCGTCATCCACAGCACGCGTTCGGCACCGGTGGTCGAGCCGCTCCACAGCAGTCGCTCCATCCGCGCGTCATGTTCGGCGACGGACAACGCGCCAGGGAAGCTTGCCTGCAGCCGCGCTTCCTCGGTGTCGGAGAGCGCGCCGGTGGTCCAGGCACGCCGCGCCGCGGTCATCGCATCGGCCTGCCGCCCCGCCGACTGGAGCGCCAGCGCGTAACGCAGCCATCCGCCCGCGTTCGACGGCTGGAACCGGTCGTAATAGGGCGCGGCGCTGGCGGGGATGAAGCCGTTGGGGTCGAGCGCAGCATCGGCGTTGCGGCGCAGCTCCGTCTCCTGCGGCCAGCCAGGGTTGGCGATGAGGAAGCGCGCGACCCGATCGAACGACGGGCGGGGGTCGCGGGTGAGCGATTGCCACTCCGCCACCGCCGCCGCCGCGCTCGGCGAATATGTGACGCCCGGCGCGACCGAGCCCATACCCATGCGCGGCGCGAGCGGCGGCTGCTGCTGCTGGGCAGCGCCCGCGTTCATATCCTGCGCTGCAAGAGCGCTCGGCAGCGCGAGCAAAGGCAGCGTTGCGAGGAGGCGAGGGGGGAGGGGAAACCGAACCATGCTTGCCAATATCTCCGCGCGATCCTTATGGAGCGCTGAACGTTGCCGGCCGACGAAGGCTGCCGACTCCGTGATTTTCCCCCGCCTTCCGTTTTAGGGATCGGCGCAAGCGGCTGTAAAGGAGCCAAGCATGTTCGCGGGCAGCATTCCCGCCCTGGTGACGCCGTTTCGCGACGGATTGGTGGACTTTGCCGCGCTCGAACGGCTGGTCGACTGGCAGATCGCGCAAGGGAGCGCGGCGCTGGTTCCGTGCGGCACCACCGGCGAAAGCGCGACACTGAGCTTTGACGAGCATTATGCGGTGATCGCCCGCGTGGTCCACGTCGCGGCCAAGCGGGTGCCGATCATCGCGGGTGCGGGCTCCAACGACACCGCCACCGCGATGCGCCACCTCGATCAATGCGCGAAGCTGGGCGCGGACGCCGCGCTGGTCGTCGCGCCCTATTACAACAAGCCCAGCCAGCGCGGGCTGGTGCGCCACTTCACCGCGCTGGCGGAGGCGTCCACGCTGCCGATCGTCGCCTACAACGTCCCCGGTCGCACCGTCGCCGACCTCCTTCCCGAAACGCTGGCGGAGATTGCTGCGCACCCGCGCATCGTCGCGATCAAGGACGCGAGCGGCGACCTCGCCCGCGTCACGCGCCATCGCGCGCTGCTGGGGGAGGGGTTCTGCCAGCTTTCGGGCAACGACGATCTGTGGCTGGCGCATGCGGTGATGGGCGGAATGGGCTGCATCTCGGTCACCGCCAATGTCGCGCCGCGGCTGTGCGCCGATTTCGCGCGCGCCTGTGCGGAGGGGCGGTGGGCCGATGCGCGCACGCTCCACGACCGACTGTTTCCGCTCCACTGCGCGATGTTCGCCGATGCGAGTCCCGGCCCCGCCAAATATGCGCTCGCCCGCGCGCATGACTGGATGGGCGCGGAGGTCCGTCTGCCGATCCTCGAGCCGAGCGACGCGGCGCGCGGCGTGATCGACGCGGCGCTTACCCACGCGGGGCTCGGCTGATGGCGCGCCCGCACCCCACGGCGTTCGACAAGGTGAAGGTCGTCGCCGACAACCGCCGCGCGCGCTTTGACTATGCCGTCGATGAAGTGTTCGAGGCGGGCATCGCGCTCAAGGGCACCGAGGTCAAATCGCTGCGCTTCGGCGACGGTTCGATCGGCGACAGCTATGCCGAGGTCAAGGACGGGGAGGTGTGGCTGATCAACAGCCACGTGCCCGAATTCAGCCACGGCAACCGCCACAATCACGAACCGCGGCGACCGCGCAAGCTGCTCCTCTCCGCGCGCGAGATCCGCAAGCTGCATGGCGCGGTGGCACGGGACGGGATGACGCTGGTCCCGCTCACCGTCTACTTCAACTCGCGCGGGCGGGCGAAGGTGGAACTCGCGCTCGCCAAGGGGCGCAAGGCGCACGACAAACGCGAGCATATCAAGGAACGCGACTGGAAACGCGACGCCCAACGCATCCTGCGCGAACGGGGGTAGCGCGCGACAGTGGCGGTGAGGCTGCTGTAAGTGGATTGCTTCGCTTTGCTCGCAATGACGATGGGGTCTGTGGGGGCTGGGGCGCGACAACTCCCCCGTCGGCCTGGACTTGATCCGGGCCTGGGCTTTTCTTGCGATGCTCACAGCTAGCCCGGCCCCGGATCAAGTCCGGGGCGACGGCGGTGGATGGGACGACGGCGGCGAGTTGATGCACCCCAGTCCCTCCCCTGCAAGGGGAGGTGGCCCGCGTAGCGGGTCGGAGGGGTGTCAGCCTGGACGGCACACGCCTGCGCCTGGGGGGGGGCGACACCCCTCCGTCGCCCGGCGGGCGCCACCTCCCCTTGCAGGGGAGGGACTGGTTGGCAGCGCAACGTCCACCAAAGCCGTTGCGGCGCCCCTTGTGCCGCGTTACGCGGCTGGGTGATGGCGTCCCCCTTTCCCCGGGCCGCCCGTGGGAGAGAGCGCGATGCGCCTGGTCAAATTGATTGCCCTCAGCGCCCTTTCCGGCGCCGCGCTGACCGCGTGCGCCTACAACGCCGCACCGATGGCGACGACGACCGCCGCCTCGGCCCCGGTCACGGCCGCCCCGGAAGCTGCGCCGACGGCCGCCCCGGCGCCGCGCGCAACGCTCGGCAGCTTTGGCTTCGACAGCGCGGGAATGGACCGCAACGTCGTTCCGGGCGACGATTTCTACGGCTTCGCCAACGGCACCTGGGCGCGGACGACCGCGATTCCGGCCGACAAGTCCAACTATGGCATGTTCACCCTGCTGGGCGACCTTAGCCTGACGCGCACGCGCGGCATTCTCGATGAAGCGCGCGGCAATGCCTCGAGCCAGATCGGGCGCGCCTACGCGAGCTACCTCGACACCGCCGGTATCGAGGCGCGCGGCATGGCGCCGATCGAGCCCTGGCTCAACCGCGTGCGCGGCATCCGCACCAAGGCCGACTATCTCGCGCTCAGCCCCGATGCGCGACGGCACGGGATCGCCTCGTTGGTCGGCGCGGGCGTCGGGCAGGACGATCGCAACCCCGAAAACTACATCACCTCGATGGGTCAGGGCGGCATCGGCATGCCCGACCGCGACTATTATCTCGGCAGCGAACCGCGCTTCGCGTCGGCGCGCGCGGCGTATCTGCGCTACCTCGAAGCGATGCTCGGCTTTGCGGGGGAGGCGAACGCCCCGGCCCGCGCCCGCGCGATCCTCGATTTCGAAACCGGCATCGCCCGCGCGCACTGGACGCGGGTCGACAGCCGCGACGCGACCAAGACCTACAACAAGCTGACGCTCGCGCAGCTGTCGGCGCTCGCCCCTAACCTCAAGCTGGGCGATACCATCGCCGCGCTGGGCATGCGCGGCGATGCTGTGCTCGTCGCGCAGCCAAGCGCGGTGCGCGGGATCGACGCCGCCTTCGCGCGCGCGCCGCTTGGCGTGCTCAAGGATCAGATGCTGGTCCGCAGCCTCGGCGCCTACGCCGACTATCTGCCGGAGCGGGTCGGGCAGGCGCAGTTCGACTTTTACGAAAAGACGCTGTCCGGCACCCCCGAGCGCGAGGAGCGCTGGAAGCGCGCGGTGCGCTTCACCGAAGGCGTGCTGCCCGACGCCCTGAGCCAGGAATATGTGGCGCGCTTCTACCCGCCCGAAACCAAGGCGGCGATGGATCAGCTGGTCGGCAACGTCCTCTCCGCGATGGGGCGGCGGATCGACGGGCTCTCCTGGATGCAGCCGCGGACCAAGGCGCGCGCCCGGGCGAAGCTCGCCAATTTCACCGTCAAGATCGGCTACCCCGACCGGTGGCGCGATTATTCGGGGCTGGAGATCAAGGCCGACGATGCGTTCGGCAATGCCTGGCGATCGAACGCGTTCGATTTCGCGGACAACGCCTCCAAGCTCGGCCAGCCGCTGCGGCGCTGGGAATGGTTCATGACCCCGATGACGATCAACGCCTATGCCAATTTCGGCATGAACGAGATCGTCTTCCCGGCCGCGATCCTTCAGCCGCCCTTCTTCGATCCGCATGCGGACCCGGCGGTCAACTACGGCGGCATCGGCGCGGTGATCGGGCACGAAATCAGCCACCATTTCGACGACCAGGGCTCGAAATATGACGAGCGCGGACGGCTCGCCGACTGGTGGACGCCGCAGGACGTCGCCGCCTTCACCGCGGCGGGGCGCAAGCTCGTCGAGCAGTACAATGCCTACGACGTGCTGGGTGAGCATGTGAACGGCCAGTTCACGCTGGGCGAGAATATCGGCGACCTCGCCGGGCTCGCCATCGCCTATGACGCGTACAAGGCGTCGCTTGGCGGGCGTGAGGCGCCGGTGATCGACGGCATGACCGGCGACCAGCGCTTCTACCTCGGCTGGGCGCAGGTGTGGCGGCGCAACTACCGCGATGCGAACCTGTTGCAGCGGCTCACCACCGATCCGCATTCGCCGTCGATCCAGCGCGTTTACGTCGTGCGCAACCAGGACCCCTGGTATGCGGCATATAATGTGCAGCCCGGCCAGCGCCTCTATCTGCCGCCGGCCGAGCGCGTGCGCGTCTGGTAAGGGAGCCAGTGGCGGCGCGCCTCACGGGATGATGTCGTGCTGAAACGCGCCGCCACCGCCAGCCCCTTTGCGGGGCTCGACGCTTCGTCCGAGCGATTGGCGTGGGCGCTGATTGCGCTCGCCGCGCTGGCGAGCTGCGCGCTGGTCGGCTGGGTCAGCGGGTCGTGGCTGCTCGGCGCGGGCGCGGCGGCGGCGTACGGGCTGGCG
>ERZ501047.141-NODE-141-length-26186-cov-4.875703_pt1 | contig 26186 bp, 16 predicted proteins | sample MGYA00510868_ERZ501047 | MGnify/ENA primary metagenome ERZ501047 (study PRJEB25958, sample SAMN03398593) | human skin metagenome | study: EMG produced TPA metagenomics assembly of the Human Skin Microbiome Metagenome (human skin metagenome) data set. | reverse complement strand
TGCTGGCGGCCGTTCCGCCGGGGCAAATCGCCCCGCCCAGCCCGCGCGCCCGCGGCCCCCGGCGGGGCAAGGGGGCGACGCCATACCGGACCCGCCGCAGGCGGAGCCGTGACCGGGCTCGACCTGGCCTTCCTCGGCGCCGGCGCGATCACCATCGCGGCGGCGCTGCTCGCGGTGACCACCCGCCACCTCGTGCACTCCGCGCTCTGGTTGGTGCTCACCCTCGGCGGCCTGGCCGGCTGTTATCTCGTCCTCGGCGCCGAACTCGTCGCCCTGGTCCACGTCCTCGTCTATGTCGGCGCGGTGGTCGTCCTGGTGATCTTCGCGCTGATGCTCACCCGCGCACCCATCGGACCCAGCCCGGACCACTCCGCTTCCCGGATGCACCGGGCGCTCGCCGGGCTGTTGGCCGCCGGGGTGACCGCGCTGCTGCTCGCGGTGCTCGTCCCGCTCGCCGGCGAAGACGCCATCCGCCGCTCGGCCACCGACTCCGGCGCGCTCGCGGCCGACCTCTTCGCGGTTTGGGCGTGGCCGTTCGAGGCGCTTTCGGTGCTGCTGCTCGCCGCGCTGGTCGCCGCCTTCGCGGTTGCCCGCGTCACCCCGGGCGCACGGGTCGCGCAAGGCGCACGGAGCCCCCGATGATCCACCTCGCCTTCCCGTATGCCGTCGCCGCCGCCCTGGTCGGCATCGGCACCTATGGCGTGCTCGCCCGCCGCAATGCCGTCCTCGTGCTCGTCGGGATCGAACTCATCCTCGGTGGCGCCGGCCTGCTGCTGGTCACCGCGGGCGCGGTCGGGGGCGACCAGTGGTCGGCGGGCAATGTGCTGACGCTCTTCGTGATCACCATCGCCGCCGCGGAGGTCGTGCTCGCCCTGGCGGTGATCGTTGCGGTCTTCCGCCGCCGCGGCCGGATCGACCTGACCGATCCCGTACCCACACGCACTGACCCCCTCCCCACCAGCACGAGCTCGCTCGCCGCTGCGCCCGCCACCGAGGCCCAGGTATGACGTCCGCCCACCTCCTCGGTCTCACCCTCATGGGGCTCGCCGCCGCGGCGCCATTGCTGCTGGCGACCGGATTGCGCAGCCACGCCCTGACCCGCGGGCTGGCGATCCTGGTCTCCCTCGCCGCCGTCGCGACTGGGATCGCCGCGCTGCCCGGCCCGGACTCCACCTGGCGGCTGCCGATCCTGCGCTCCCAGGTCGTCCTCGACCTGCCGGTGACGGTGAGCGGTGGGGGTCTGACCGCGGTGATCGCGCTGACCGTGCTGGTGGTGACTTGCGCGGTGCAGATCTTCGCCGCCTGGTACCTCGCCGACGACGAGCGCTATCCGGCCTTCGCCGCCACGGTGAGCCTCTTTGCCGCCGCCATGGTCTTGCTGGTCACCGCCCGCGATCTGGTCCTGATCCTCGTCGGCTGGGAAGTCATGGGCTGGTGCTCCTATCTGCTCATCGGCCACTGGAGCCAGCGCGCGAGCGCGCGGCGGGCGGCATACAAGGCGTTCTTGGTGACCCGGCTCGCCGATGCGGCATTCATCCTCGGCGTGGTGGGGTTGATCGCCCTGGCCCGCACCAGCGATCTGACCACTGTGGTCCAGGCCGCCGCGGGTCAGCAGCTCTGCTCCGACACCGGCGCCTGCGTGGCGGCGAACCCGGCATACGTCGACCTGGCGCTGACGCTGCTGGTCATCGGGGTGCTCGGCAAGTCCGCCCAACTGCCCTTTTCCGACTGGCTCACCGACGCCATGGAGGGCCCCACCCCGGCCTCGGCGCTCATCCACGCCGCCACCATGGTCGCCGCCGGCACCTGGGTGCTCAGCCGCCTCGCACCGGCGCTGCTCACCGCCCCCGTCGCCCGCTGGGTGCTGGCGATCTCGGTCGCGCTGACCATGACGCTGGCCGCATTCACCGCCTTCCTGCAGACCGACCTCAAACGCTTGCTGGCGTGGAGCACGATCAGCCAGATCGGCATCATGCTGGCGCCGCTCGCCGTAGCACAGACCCCCCAGGCCGCGGCCAACGCCGCCGGCGGGCACCTTTTCGCCCACGCGATCTTCAAGGCCCTGCTCTTCCTCACCGTGGGCTGGCTGGCCGTGGCCGCCGGGTCCACCGCCGCCCGCGATCTGACTGGCAGCGCGATCGGACGCGGTTTCGCCCGCGTGGTCTGGGGTGCCGGCCTGCTCGCGCTCGCCGGGGTACCCCTGACCGTGGGCGGCCTGTCCAAGGAAGAGGTCATCGCGGCCACCGCGCATGCCGGCACCGCGGGTGGCAGCGAGCTGCGGGCCGGGGTGGTCATGGTCGCGTTGCTGGTCACCGTGGCGCTGACCGCGGCCTATGCCACCCGCGCCTACGAGATCGTCGCGAGCGACCGCGGACCGCGCACCCCGCCGGGACATGAGCCCCGGCCCCTGTCGCCCCTGGCCGCGATCGCATTGGCCGTGCTGGCCGCCGGCAGCATCGCCGGTGGCCTGGTCTTCGTCCTCGGCCCCTTCCCCGCCTTGGAGTTCCACGCCCCGCTGCTTGGCTTGACCCTGGTCCTCATTCTCGTGGGCATGCTCGTCGGCTGGTACCTGCGTCCCGACGACCGCCGCGAAGCGCCGCGCCTGATGCGCGCGGCCAGCTGCGGGTATGGCGTGGACACGGCATACGTGCGCGGCGTCGGTATGCCGGTGCTCGTCCTGGCCCGTCTGGTCGCCTTCCTCGATCGCGAGGTCATCGACACCTATGTCAAGGGTGCCGGCTGGGTGCCCGCGCTGGCTGGCCGGGTCGGTGAGCTGGTGCACCGGCGCGAGCGCATCGCCACCGATCTGCTCTGGGTGATCGCCGGCCTGCTTGTCCTCGCCGCTCTGGTGTTCGTCGGATGAGCGGGGGGACGCGATGACGACGACGGGGTCCGCCGAGGCGTTGATCCTGCTCGCCCTGCTCGCCCCGGCCGTGGTGGGGATGTGGCTCATCTTTGCCGGCCGGGAGTTGCGCGCCCGCTCCGCCGGCGCCCTGGCCCTCGCGGCGGCCGGGATCGCCTTCGTCGCCACCGCCGCGGCGATCGCTGGGCACAGCGTGGTCGACCGGTCGTGGATCGGCGCGCTGGGCGTGCACTGGGCCTTCGGTTCGGATGGCATAAGCGCGCCGCTGTTGCTGCTCACCGCCGCGATCGCAGTGCTGGTCGTGGTCCACGGGCTGCGTCACCTGCCCGAGGGCGGCCCGCCGGGTCTCTATTTCGGCCTGCTGCTGATCGTGGAGACCGGGGCGCTGGCGACCTTCTGGGCGCGCGACCTGATCCTCTTTTTCATCGCCTTCGAGCTGGTCCTCATCCCGATGTGGCTGCTGATCGCGCGTTTCGGTGACCCGCACGACTCGGCGGCGCGCACCGCGGCCGCCGGGCGCTTCGTGCTCTACACGGCGCTCGGCTCGACGCTGATGCTCGCCGGGATCCTGGTGCTCGCCGGCGCCGCGGGCACCACCGGGATGGCTGCCCTGGCCATGGCGTCGCTGCCGGCCGGCGTCCAGTTCACCGCCGCGCTACTGCTGGTGCTCGGACTCGCGGTCAAGGTGCCGATCTTCCCGCTGCATTCCTGGTTGCCGCCCGCGCACACCATCGCGCCGACCGGTGGCTCGGTGCTGCTCGCCGCGGTACTGCTCAAGATGGGCACTTATGGCCTGATCCGGCTGCCCGTCGGCCTGACCCCCGACGGCTTCGCCCGACTGGCGCCGGTGCTGGCCGTGCTCGGCGTGGTCGGCATCATCTGGGGCGGGCTGATCTGCGTGGTGGAGCGCGATCTGAAGCGCCTGATCGCCTATTCCTCGGTGGCGCACATGGGTTTCGTCGCGCTCGCGCTGGCCTCGCAGACCGCGCTCGGGGTGCAGGCCGCCCAACTGACGAATGTCGCGCACGGCGTGGTCTCCGCGCTGCTCTTCGTCGTGGTCGGCGGGCTCAAGGAGCGCTGGGGCAGCGTCGATCTCGCCGTCCTGCGCCCCGCGCTGCGCGAACGCTGGCCAGGTCTCGGGTTCGCCCTGATCACGGGCCTGGCCGGTGGGGTAGCCGTGCCGGGGTTGGCGACCTTCTGGGGTGAGTTCTTCGCCATCTCGGCGGCCTGGGATCCGCGGGGCACCCCGGCATACATCCTGGCCCGAGGTGACCTGGGCGGCGGCTGGTTCGACACCGGCAGCCCGGCCGCGGGCTCTGCGGTGCTGCGCGGCTGTGCGGTCGTCGCCGCCGTCGGGGCCGTCCTCGCCGCCGCCTACGCGCTGCGAGTGGCGAGCCTGGTCTGGGCCGGCGACGCCCATCCGCGCGAGCCGCAGGGTGACCTCACCCGCACCGAGCTGCTCGTCTGCGGGGTCCTCATCCTCGCCATCATCGCGCTCGGCCTGTTCCCGTATGTCGTGATCCCCGTCCTGCACCCGGCCTTCGGAGCGCTGCCATGAGCGCCGCGCTGCTGGGCATCGACTGGTTGACCCTGGCGCCGGTGCTGGCGCCCGCGCTCGGGGTGCTCCTGGTGCTCGTCGCCGACGCGATCGCGCCGCGGGCGCGCGGCCTGCACCTGCCGCTGGGGATGCTCGCCGTCGGTGCCGGCCTCGGCGCGCTGCCCTTCGCCGCTACTGGTGCCGCCCCGGCCCGCACCCTGTGCCCCCAGGCCGCCGCCAGCGCCCGGTGCTTCTATGAGGTCGGCTCCTGGGGGCTGATCCTGCAGGCCTCGGCGCTCGCCTCGGCGCTGCTGGTGTTGCTGCTCCTTGGCCCCGGGACCGCGCACGTCGACCGGGCCCAGCGCGGTGGCCCCGCGGTCACCGTCGCCCTGGTGCTGGCCACCACCACCGGCGCGGTGGCGCTGGCCGCCGCCCGGGACCTGCCTACCTGGCTGGTCGCCGTGGAACTGGCCACCCTGCCCGCGGTGGCGCTGGTCGCGCTCTCCCGCGCCCCCGGTGCCGAATCCGGCGGCCTGTCCCTGCTCATGGTCGCCCTGACCTCCTTCGGTCTGCTCACCGTCGGCGTCGCCCTGTGGGTGCTGCCCACCGGGTCCGCGACCTTCTCCAGCACCGCGCTGCGGGCCGTATGGGGTGACCCCGCCCACCACCGCGCCGCCCTGCTCGCGTTGCTGCTGATGATCGCGGGGCTCGGCTTCAAGCTGTCCGCGGTGCCCTTCCATACCTGGACGCCGCAGGCGTTCGTCAGCGCCGACGAGGCGGTCGCGGCCTTCTTGGCCACCACCTCCAAGGTCGCCGCGCTTGCCGGCCTGCTGGTCCTGCTCGCGCCCGTGGTCGAGTTGCGTCGCAGCGGCGAATCCGGCCTCTCCTCACTCACGCTGGCACTCGGCGCGCTCGCCATCGCCTCGATGACCCTGGGCAATCTGCTCGCCCTGCGGGTGGCCGACCCGGTCCGGCTGCTGGCCTGGTCGACCGTCGCCCAGGGCGGCTGGCTGCTGCTCGCGCTCGCCCCGCTGACCGTGGCCGGTGCGGGGGCCTCGGCCGGCTACCTGGTCGCCTATGTGGTGGCGACGCTGGCGGTTTTCGCGGTGGTGGCCGCGGTGCATAGCGGCACCGAAGGGCCGGGGGAGCGCACGCTGACCGCATACGCGGGCCTGGCGCGCAGCCAACCCCTGCTCGCGGGGGCCCTCGGCCTGGGGTTGCTTACCCTGGCCGGCCTGCCGCCCGGCATCGTCGGGCTGGTCGCCAAGGTCGTCGCCCTCCGGCCGGCGGTCGAGGCCGGGCAGTGGTGGCTGGTGGTCGCCGCGATCGTCAATGTGGTCCTCGGCATCGCGGTGTATCTGCGCTGGTTGCTGGTCCTGCTGCGCCCCGCGGCGGACGCCCCCGCGCGACCCCGCACCCGGCTCGATCCCGGCCTGCTCGTCGCCCTGATCCTGGCCAGCGCGCTCCTGCTGATCCTCAGCGTGGTGCCCGGCCTGGTCTTCGGCACGGCCCTGCGCTGATCGCCCCCCGTCAGACGGCCGGATCGGGCCCTAAGGTGACCTGGAACGAAAATCCGGAACAGGAGCGTTGAACCTGCCATGCACAACCACTTCAACGGGCTGAAGACCGCTGGGCTCTTCGGTCTGATCTGGGCGCTGTTGCTCGGCCTCGGCGCCGTGATCGGCAACGGCCGGTACATCTGGCTGTTCGCGCTCATCGGCGTGGCCACGACCTTCTACTCGTACTGGAATAGCGACAAGCTGGCGATCCGCGCGATGCGCGCCTATCCGGTGAGCGAAGCCCAGATGCCGGGCTATTACCGGATCGTCCGGGAGCTGTCGACCGCCGCCGGCAAGCCCATGCCCGCGCTCTATGTCAGCCCCACCCAGGCGCCGAATGCCTTTGCCACGGGCCGCAATCCGAACCACGCTGCGGTCTGCGTGACCGAGGGCATCCTCGGCCTGTTGGACGAGCGCGAGCTGCGCGGCGTCCTCGGCCATGAGCTCATGCACGTCTACAACCGCGACATCCTCACCGGCTCGGTGGCCGCCGCGATCGCCGGGGTCATCACCTCGGTCGCCCAGATGGCGATGTTCTTCGGCGGCGGCAGCGACGAGGACCGCCCGAATCCCCTTGCCCTGCTTGGTATGTCGTTGCTCGCCCCGTTCGCGGCGATGTTCGTGCAGATGGCGATCAGCCGCACCCGGGAGTTCGATGCCGACGAGGACGGCGCCAAGCTGACCGGTGACCCGCTCGCCCTGGCATCCGCGCTGCACAAACTCGAGTTGGGCACCCGGCGGGCGCCGCTGGCCCCGACGCCGCAGGTGGTCAACGCCTCGCACATGATGATCGCCAACCCCTTCCGCGCCCAGGACGTCTCCCGGTTCTTAGCCACCCACCCGCCGATGGCGGAGCGCATCGGTCGCCTGGAGGCCATGGCCTCCGGTATGCACGGTCGCTGACCGGCGCTCGGCTCGCATGGTCGCGCATTCGCTGACCCAGGACGAGGCACGCGAGCGGGCCGCGGGCATCCGGGTCTCCCGGATGGTGGTCGCTCTCGACCTGGACCGTGGCCCGGAAAACTTCCTCTCTCGCACCGAGATCCACTTCAGCGCCACGTGGGAGTCGACCTTCGTCGAACTTCAACCAGTGGCGGTGCACCGGGTGACTCTCAACGGCACCGAACTGGATCCGGCCGGCGTGCGTGACGGGCGGCTGCCGTTGTCCGGGTTGGCGGCCGACAACATCCTCGTCGTCGAGGCGGAGATGGCCTACCGCCGGGACGGCTCCGGCCTGCACCGCAGCGTGGACCCCGCCGACGGTGAGGCCTATGTCTACGGCCACCTCTTCCTCGACGCGGCGCCCTCGGTCTTTGCCTGCTTCGATCAGCCCGACCTCAAGGCCCCGTATGCGGTGAGCGTTACCGCCCCCGCACACTGGCGGGTGCTCGGCAATGGCGTCGCCACACAGCCGGCATCCGGACGCTGGGAACTGGCGCCGACGCCCCCGCTGGCCACCTATTTCGTCACCATCTGTGCCGGGCCATGGGTGAGCGTGGAGCGGGAGCATGACGGCATACCGCTGGGGGTGCACGCCCGCCAGGCCCTGGGCGAACCCCTTGCCCAACAAGCAGATGCGCTGCTAGACCTGACCGCCGGCTTCCTCGACTACTACCACGAGCTCTTTGGGATCCGCTGTCCCTTCGGCGCCTACCACCAGGTCTTCTGCCCGGAGTTCAATGCCGGTGCGATGGAGAACGCCGGCTGCGTGACCATCCGGGACACCAGCCTCTTCCGCGGCGCGGCGGCGCACGATGAGCAACTCACCCGGGCCAACACCATCGCCCACGAACTGGCGCACATGTGGTTCGGCGACTTGGTCACCCTGCGCTGGTGGGATGACTTGTGGCTCAACGAATCCTTCGCCGAATATCTCGCCCACCGGGCCAGCGTCGCCGCCAGCCCCTATGACAATGCCTGGGTCGACTCGACCATGGCGCGCCGCCTGTGGGGGCACACCGCCGATCGCTCGCCGTCGACCCATCCGGTTGCCGGCGCGCCGGCTCCCGATGCGCGCAGCGCGCTGACCAACCTGGACGGCATTTCCTATGCCAAGGGCAGCGCCGTGCTGCGCCAGTTGATCGCCCGCGTGGGTGACGACGCTTTCTTGCGCGGCCTGCGGGATCATTTGCAGCGCAACGCCTTCGGCAATGCCGAACTGCAGGATTTCCTCGACGCGATCGGCGCCGCCGCGGGGGAGTCGCTGGCCGATTGGAGCCGGGTATGGCTGCAGGAGGCCGGCATCGACACCCTCACCGTGCACCAGGACACCGGCCGGGTCACCCGCTCGGCGCCGCCGGGGGCGACGCGGGCGGGGCGGCCGCATACCGTGGACGTGGCGGGCTACATCGGGGGCCGAGAGGTGTTCCGGGTGAGCGGCCGCGTCGAGCGGGCTACCCAGAAGTGGCCAGAACTGGCGCAGGCCGAGCGCGCGGAAGTGGTGCTGCCCAATGCGGGCGACCTGACCTGGGCGATCAGCGGACTGGAGCCGGAGACCCTGGCGAATCTGCCCGCCGGGCTCGGCGCCATCCCCGACCCGCAGGCGCGCGCCGTGGCCTGGTTGGCGCTCATCGATGGGGTACACGAGGCGCGGGTGGACCCGACGCTGCTCCTGGACGCGGTCGAGCAATCCTGGCCGCGGGAGAACAATGAGTCGATTCTCAGCCGGGTGGCCGCGCATACATTGACCCGAATCATCCCGGGATTCCTTGCGCCGCAACGGCAATCGGTCGCGCACGAGCGCGTGGCGCAGGCGGCCCGCTGGTTGGGGGAGGCCGCCATGAACCCCGGTATGGCGTTGATCGCCGCCCGCACCCTCGCCCGGACCAGTCACGACGAGGCGCAACTGCGGGGCTGGCTGGCGGGCACCGACCTGCCCACCCAACTGGCCGAGGACTCGGACTTCCGCTGGCTGGTGGTACGGGCGCTGGCGCGCCTGGGGTTCATGGACGCCGACGAGATCGAGTTCTACCGGCGCCGGGATGACTCGCTGCCCGGTCAGCAGGCTGCGCTGTCCGCGCTCGCCCTACGCCCCACGCCGGAGGCCAAGGCCTGGGCCTGGACGGAGCTCACCGCCAACCCGGACCGGTCCAACTACGAACTCAATGCGCTCGCCGACTCCTTCTGGACCCCGATGCGGCCCGAGCTCACCCGGGCGTATGTCGCGCGCTACTTCACCGACATACCGCCCCTGGCTCGGCGCCTGGGTGAGGACGCCCTCGGGCATGTCGCCACCCTCGCCTATCCCGTGGACATCGTGGAACCGGCCACCCTGGCGGCCAGCCAGGCCGCACTCGATGCTGCGGGAGTCGCCGATGTCGCGCTGACTCCGGCCGTGCGCCGGGCGATCGTCGATGCCCAGGCCAAACTGACCGAGGGCCTGCGCTCCCGCGAGTGCTACGAGGACAAAGTCTCCGGGTAGCGGTATGGGCGTGGCCCAGCAGAACGGGTAGCGAAATCGGCGCCCTGGCGCCGGTTTCGCTACCCGTCATTCATCCCAGCCCCCGTTTCGCTGCCCAATGGCATCTGGGAGGGCGGCGGCCTACCGGTAGTTGGTGAACTGGAGCGCGACGTCGAGGTCCTTGCCCTTGAGCAGCGCGATCACGGCCTGCAGGTCGTCGCGGGACTTCCCGCTCACCCGCAACTCGTCGCCCTGGATCTGCGCCTTGATGCCCTTGGGACCCTCGTCGCGGATGATCTTCGCGATCTTCTTGGCGTTCTCCTGGTCGATGCCGTCCTTGAGCGGCCCCTGCAGGCGGTACTCCTTGCCGCTAGGCTGCGCCTCCTTGTCGCCGAAGTCGATTGACTTGAGGCTCACCCCACGGCGCACCAGCTTGGTCTCGAAGACATCGAGGACCGCGCGCACCCGCTCGGGGGAGTTGGCCTTGACCAGGACCTGCTCGCCGCTCCACTCGATGCTCGCGCCGACCCCCTTGAAGTCGTAGCGCTGCGCGACCTCCTTGGCGGCCTGGTTGAGCGCATTGTCGACCTCCTGCTTGTCGACCTTGCTGACGATGTCGAAGCTTGCGTCGGCCATCGTGGATCACCTCGTTTTCCGGCTGGGGACTTGGCTTGCTATCCTTCCATGCGCACCCAGGCAGGTTGTCCGAGCGGCCAATGGAAGCGGACTGTAAATCCGTCGCGAAAGCTACGAAGGTTCGAATCCTTCACCTGCCACGCCGTGCCGGAAGGCCCCCGAGATCACTCTCGGGGGCCTTCTGCTGTGCCTGCCTCCGCCCCGCCATCCTCGGTGCCGCCGGCGAACTGCGCGGCATACAGGCGGGCGAAGGCACCATGCGCGGCAAGCAGATCGGCGTGCGTGCCCTGCTCCACGATGCGCCCGCTCTCCATCACCAGGATCAGATCGGCGTCTCGAATGGTGGACAGGCGGTGGGCGATCACGAAGCTCGTCCGATCCGAGCGCAGCGCGGCCATCGCCCGCTGCACCAGCACCTCGGTACGGGTATCCACCGAACTGGTCGCCTCGTCCAAGATGAGCAGCGAGGGGTCGGAGATGAAAGCCCGGGCGATAGTCAGGAGCTGCTTCTCGCCGGCGCTGATATTGCCCGCCTCGGAGTCCAGCTTGGTGTCATAGCCGTCGGGCAGTGAGTGTACGAAGCGATCGACATAGGTGGCCGCGGCCGCGGCCCGCACCTGCTCGTCCGTCGCACCGGGCTTGCCGTAGGCGATGTTGTCGCGGATGGTGCCCTCGAAGAGCCAGGTGTCCTGCAGCACCATGCCGATCTCCTCGCGCAGATCCTGCCGGCTCAGCGCGGTGATATCGGTGCCGTCCAAGGTGATTCGGCCACCATCGAGTTCATAGAAGCGCATGATCAGGTTGACCAGGGTGGTCTTGCCCGCCCCGGTCGGCCCGACGATCGCTACGGTCTGCCCCGGCTCCACGACGAGGTTGAGGTGCTCGATCAGCGGGGTCTGCGGCGAGTAGGAAAACGAAACATCCTCGAAGGCCACCCGGCCATGCGCATCGTCCACGGTGGCCTCGGCGCGATCGGGCACCTGCTCGGTGGCATCGAGCACCTCGAACACCCGCTCCGCCGACGCCACGCCGCTCTGCAGCAGGTTGGCCATGGAGGCCACCTGGGTCAGCGGCTGGGTGAACTGGCGCGAGTACTGAATGAATGCCTGGACGTCACCGATGCTCATCGACCCGTTCGCCACGCGTAGCCCGCCCACCACGGCGACCAGCACATAGTTGAGGTTCCCGACGAAGGTCATCAGCGGCATGATCAGCCCGGAGATGAACTGGGCCTTGAAGGTCGCGGTGCGCAACTCCTCATTCGTGCCGGCGAACTGCCCGGCGACCTCCTTGCGGCGGCCGAAGACCTTGACCAGACCATGCCCGGTGAAGGTCTCCTCGACGATCGCGTTGACCTGCCCGGTGCTCTGCCACTGCTGAACGAACTGCTGCTGCGAGCGCTTGCCCACCACCGCGGTGGTCACCAGGGAGACCGGGATCGTCGCCAGCGCGATCAGCGCGAGCAGGGGAGAAACCCAAAACATCATCGCCAGCATCGCGATCACGGTCAGCGCGCTGGTCACCAGTTGGCTCAGCGTCTGCTGCAGGCTCTGGCCGATGTTGTCCACGTCATTGGTCACCCGGGAGAGCAGTTCTCCGCGGGGCTGGCCGTCGAAATAGGACAGCGGCAGCCGGGAGAGCTTGGCCTCCACCTCACGGCGCAGCCGGTAGACCGCGGAGTTGACGACCCCGACGATGATTCGCGCTTGCGCCCAGGAGAGCAGGGAGGACGCCGCATACAGGCCCAAGGCGAGCATCAGAATGCGCCCGACGGCATCGAAATCGATGCCCTGCCCGGGGATGAGGTGCGGGGTGCCGGCCACGAGATCGGCGAGCTGATCCTTGCCGGCCGCGCGCAACCCGGCGACGACCTCCGCCACGCTCTGCCCGGCCGGCAGGCCCCGCCCGATCACCCCGGCGAAGACATAGTCCGTGGCCCAACCCAGCACCCGCGGGCCGATCGCGCTGAGCACCACGGAGACAACCGCGAACGCCAGCGCCGCCACCAGGGCGATCTGGTCTTTGCCCAGCAATCCGACTAGGCGGCGGGCCGACGGGCCGAAGTTGCGCGATTTGTCGGCCGGGGCACCCATGCCCATATGCGGCGGACCGCCCCGCGGCGCGGACCCCGCCGCCCCGCGACGTTGCTGGGCGGCCTTCTCTTCTGCGGTCAGGATGCGATCGCTCATGCCGCCGCCTCCTGCGCACTCGCCTGAGAGGCGACGATCTCGGCATACGTCGGGCAGCTCGCCACCAATTCGGTATGCCGTCCGGTCCCCACCACCCGACCGTCGTCGAGCACCACGATGAGGTCGGCGTCCACGATGGTGGACACCCGCTGGGCCACCACGATCACCGCTGCGTCCGTGGTGGCCGGCCGCAGCGCGGCGCGCAGGCGGGCATCGGTGGCGACGTCGAGAGCCGAGAAGGAGTCGTCGAAGAGATAGATCTCCGGGCGGCGCACCAACGCCCGGGCGATCGCGAGCCGTTGTCGTTGTCCGCCACTGACATTCGTGCCACCCTGGCTGATCGGCGCCGCCAGCCCGGCGGGCATCGCGGAGACGAAGTCCTCGGCCTGGGCGATTCTTAGCGCCTCCCACAACTGCTCGTCGGTGGCATTCGGGTCGCCATAACGCAAATTGCTCGCCACGGTGCCGCTGAAGAGGAAGGGCTTCTGCGGGATCAGCCCGATCCGGCTCCACAACTCCTCCAGCGCGACCTCCCGCACATCGACCCCGCCCACCAGCACGGCGCCGCCGGTCACGTCATACAGGCGCGGGACAAGGTTGAGTAGGGTGGTCTTGCCCGAGCCCGTGGACCCGATGACTGCGGTCGTGCGGCCCGGCTCGGCGACGAAGGAGATCCCCTCCAGGACCGGCTGTTCCGCACCCGGGTAGGCGAAGTCCACCGCGCGGAATTCCACAGCGACCCGGCCTTGCGGCAGCGGCGTGGGCTGGGCCGCGTCGGCGACGCTTGCGGGTGTCTGCAGCACCTCGGTGATCCGGCCGGCCGAGACCGAGGCGCGGGGGATCATCATCGACATCATCGTCCCGAACATCACCGACATGAGGATCTGCATCAGGTACTGCATGAATGCGGTCAACGCCCCGATCTGCATCTGACCCGCATCCACCCGGTGGGCGCCGAACCACCAGACCGCGACCGTGGCGGCGTTGAAGACGAACATCACCAGCGGGAAGATCAGCGAGAACAGCTTGCCGACCGCGACTGCGGTCTGGGTGTAGGTCGTATTCGCCTCATCGAAGCGGCGCTCCTCCAGGTCCTCACGGACGAAGGCGCGGACCACCCGGATGCCCGAGATCTGTTCGCGCAGAATGCGGTTCACCGTGTCGACGGAGTCCTGCATCCGCCGGAACCAGGGCAGCATGCGGACCACCAGCGACCCAACGATGATCCCCAGCAGCGGCACCGCTACGGCCACCAGCCAGGACAGTCCGACGTCCTCGCGCAACGCCATGAAGATCCCGCCGATCATCATGATCGGAATCGCCATCATGAACATCAGGCCCATATTCACCAATTGCTGGACCTGCTGAACGTCGTTGGTGTTGCGGGAGATCAGCGTCGGTGCCCCAAAACGCGAGACCTCTTGGGCGGAGAAGCCGGTGACCCGGTCGAAGACCTCCGCGCGCAGGTCCCGCGCCATCCCCGCAGACGTAGCCGCGGCATTCCGGGCGACGGCGATGGTGGCCAGGATGTTGACCACCGAGATCGCCAGCATGATCCCGCCAAGGCGCCAGATCGCGTCGGTGTCGCCGACGGCCACCCCCTCGTCGATGATCCGCCCGTTGAGCGAGGGCAGATAGAGCGTGGTGATGGTGGAGATCACCTGCAGCACCGCGATGGCGGCGACCACACCGCCATATGGGCGCAGGTGGGAGCGGATCAGTCGCCAGAGCATGCGGCGAGACTCCTTAGGTATGCCGTGAGCTCACCCGGTCGTCTCCGGCTAGGCGCCACGGTGGGGGATCAGTCGCCCATCAGCGATCGAACCACAACTACCGCGCCGGCGAGCACGGCGACACTGAGTATGACGATGCCCAGCACGGTCAGCGCCCAGCGCCAGGCGTTCTGCCGCGGCGTCAACGCCCGGGCGTCCTGAATCTCCCGAGCCCGCGCCGGGTCCCCGCCGAGATACCCGCTCGAGCCGCCTTCGCCCTGTTGCGAGCGCAGCAGCAGGGCGGCCACCGCGCCGACGATCATCAGCAGCGGCAGGAGGGCAACCAGCCGTCCCATCAGGGAGTGCTGGGGCTCGGCGCCACCACCGAACCGCCATAGGTCGGCTGATAGGGGTTGAGGCCGCGCTCGATCGCCAGGTTGTTGTTGTACTCCTTGGCCCCGCCGAAGGGCTTCATCTCGGTGGCCTTGATCTCGGCGTCCAGCTTGGCGATCCGGGCCTGCGCCTCCTTCACCGCGGTCTGCGCCTCGGCGGCTGCCTTGGCGGCTTCCGCCTCGGCGATCGCCTTGGCCTGCTGGGTCTCCGCATCCGCGACGGCCTTGGCCTTGGCCGCGGCCGCCTGGGCGCGCGCGGCCTCCTCATCCGAGAGCGCCTGGACGAGGGTGTCGGCGGGTTGCGGCTGCTGGATCAGCGCCGAGAAGCCCTGGAAGAATTCATCCTCGCCGGGCATCTTCTGCTGGATCAGCGCGGCGAGTTGCTCGTTGACGGCACGGTTCATCTCGTCCTTGATCGTGGGATCGGCATAGAGCTCCTTCCACGTGTACTTCTTGGCTACCCGGTCCAGGGTCGCATCCAGCGCCGGGCCGAAATAGAGGTCGAGCATCCGCTGCCAGCCGGTCGGGGTGTCATCCCACAGGTCGGAGCTGGTGTAGTAACCGGCGTAGCGGTTGCCGATGGCGTCGTGGAAGCGGGTGAGCACCTCGCAGTCCACGTTGAGCGTGAACTCCACCGAGCCCGGCACATGCAGCGGCTGGTAGTCCTTGGACACCACGCTGAACGGATCGTGGTCGGAGTCCGATCCGCCGGTGAAGTTGTAGGTGCGCTGAGAGGCGGGATACCAGAAGTATTTGTCCCCCGGACGGCGCAACTCCCGGCTATTGGCCCGCACGCAGCCCTTGGACTTGGGCGACTCGATGAGGCCGCCACCCTTGTGCACGGCGACCTCGTCGGCCGGCGAGGAAACGGTGCTGAACAGGCGGGCGGCGGTGAAGATGAGTGCGGCGATCACGCCGAGCAGGACCAGCCCCTTGAGTGCCCCGGTGACCCGCCCGCCGCTGCGGCCGGCACCCGCGGCGGTCGCGCTGCTCCTGGTCGCCGCGCCGTCCTTGGCCTTCTGGACCATCGGCTTGATATTGGGCTTGTCCATCGGGCAGCTCTTTTCCTCGTCGCGGTATGCGGTTTGTCGCGGCTTCCGTATGCGGTCGCCCGGCGGGTCGTCGATCCGACGCAGTCTGCCACCAGGGAGTTCCCACTGCGGTATGCCCAGTTCACCGCGCCCGTGGCGGGCCGCGGTGGTGGAGTGTTCCGGTGGCTCTGACGTCAGGGGGTGGGGGTCTCGCGCAGCTCCGGGAACATCTCCTCGCGCCACTCCGCGCCGCTACCGGGGTCATTGGCCTGCTGGTCGCTTGTCTGCTCCGCCAGGGCCTGCTCGCGCGCTCGCAGTTCCACTCGCCGGATCTTGCCCGAGATCGTCTTGGGCAACTCGGCGAACTCCACCCGGCGCACCCGCTGGAAGGGCGCCAGGTGTTCGCGGGCATGGCGCAGGATCGACAGCGCGGTCTCCCGGGTGGGCTCATGGCCGTCGACGAGAACGACATACGCCTTGGGCACGGCGAGGCGCACGGCATCGGGCGCCGGCACCACGGCAGCCTCGGCCACCGCGGGATGTTCGATCAGCACCGATTCCAGCTCGAAGGGGCTGATCTTGTAGTCGCTGGCCTTGAAGACATCGTCGGTGCGCCCCACATAGGTGATGTACCCCTCGGCGTCCCGGGTGGCGATATCGCCGGTGTGGTAATACCCGCCGGCCATCGCCAGGTCGTTGCGCGCGCTGTCGCCCTGGTAGCCGGTCATCAGACACATCGGGTGGGCTTCCAGATCGAGGCAGATCTCGCCTTCCTCGGCGGCGAGTTGACCGGTGACCGGGTCCACCAGCACCACCGGGACGCCCGGTAGCGGGCGGCCCATGGATCCCGGTTTTACTACGGCCCCAGGGGTATTGCCGATCTGCGCGCTGGTCTCGGTCTGTCCGTAGCCATCGCGCACGGTCAGGCCCCACGCCTGCTGGACCTGCGCGATGACCTCGGGATTGAGCGGCTCACCGGCGCCGATCACCTCGCGCAGCGACCCCGGTCCGTCGCTCAGGTCGGCGTTGATGAGCATGCGCCATACCGTCGGCGGGGCGCAGAAGGAGGTGACCTCTTCCGCGCGCAGCACCCGCAGCATCGCGGCCGCATCGAAGCGCGCGTAGTTGTAGACAAAGACCGTGGCCTCGGCGATCCACGGCGCGAAGAAGCAGGACCAGGCGTGTTTGGCCCAACCGGGGCTGGAGACATTGAGGTGGACATCGCCCGGCCGCAGGCCGAGCCAGTACATCGTCGACAGATGCCCCATCGGATAGGACTGCTGGGTGTGCTCGACAAGCTTGGGCCGGCTGGTGGTGCCACTGGTGAAATAGAGCAGCAGCGGATCATTCGGCGCGGTGCCCGGGTGCGCCGCCGGCGCGACCTGGTGCGCGTATCCCGTATGCAGGTCCGCCCACCCCGCGACCGGTCCGACGCTCACCTTGAGGTAATCGCCGTCGAGATCGGCGAACTTGTCAGTATCCGCGGGATTGCAGATCACCGCCTTGGCGGCGCCGCGATCCAGCCGGTCGCGCAGATCGGTGGGGCCGAGGGCGGTGGTGGTCGGCATGATCACCGCCCCGAGCTTCATCACCCCGAGCATTACCGACCACAACTCGACCTGATTGCCCAGCATCACCAGCACCGCATCCCCACGCCCGATGCCGCGCTCGCCGAGCCAGGCGGCCACCGAGTCCGAGGCCGTGGCCATCTGCGCGAACGAGAGTTCTGCGCGCCGGCCGTCCTCCTCCAGCAGGATGAGCGCCGGTTTGTCGTTGCCGCGCGCAATCTCGTCGAACCAGTCCACCGCCCAGTTGAACCGGCCGCCGAGATTGGGCCAGCGGAACTGCTCCAGCGCTTCCTCGTGACGACCACGCAGCGCCAACAACTCGTCGCGCGCGGCCCGATAGCGTTCTGTCACCGACAACATGGGGGGTCCTTCCTCGTTCCCGGCATCCGGTCTTCACCATGCCAGCCCGGTAACGTCGCTGCCATGCCAGCAACCGAATCGGACACGCCGCCGGCCGGACGTTTGTGGGTCGGTCGGAGCCTGGCAATCCTGCTGGTGCTGCTCGTCGGCGCCATGCTCTTCTTCGGTATGCGGTTGCTGCAGCAGCGCGCCGAGACCACCCGGACCGTCGCCCCGGACGCCTCGCTCGCCAACCAATGCCCGAACGTCAAGGCGGACATTCTCGCTGCGGCACAACGGATTCAGCTCACCGGCAAGGGCGATTTCACTCTCGGTGGCGCGCTGGTCGGCCCGCCGACACCGGGCGCGGTGGTGTTGCGTCAGGGCGCCAGCCAGACGATCTGCGACTGGTTGCCGTGGGCCGCCCAAACCGCCAAGGACACGGGGGTGCAGGTGCTGCTCTTCGATCGCCGTGGGCGAGGATCCGCGCCCGGGGATGCCAATGTCGCCGCCGAGCCCGAGGACAGCGCCGCCGCGGTGGCGTACCTACGCGCCCATGGCGCGCAGCGGGTGGGCCTGGTCGCCTCCTCGATGGGCAATTCGGTGCTCTATTCCGCGCTGCCCGACCTGCCGGAGCCCCCGTGCGCCGTGGTGTCCATCAGTCCGGTGCTCACCGCCGCCGACGATGCCGGCCAGGTCGACGGCCGCGCCCTGCGCGACCTGGTCGCCAACACCTGGGTGACCTGGGAAACCAAGAGTGAGCCGGTCTCCGCGAATGCCGCGGCCATCACTGCGGCCGCCACCAAGCAGGGGCTGGCGGCCCCGCATACCTTGCCGGTGGACACCACCGATCACTCCCGGATGCTGCTCGACCGACACCCGGAGGTCGCCGATTTCGTGCGCCAGGGTGTGGCGACCTGCGCGGCGCCCTGACTTCGGTCGGCTCCCCGCTCGAGAGCGGCTGGGCCACTACGCTGTGAGCCAGCCCACAGGGGCCGTCTCGTAGCCAAAGGTGTCCAGGGAGGTCGCCCGCGTGTTCTCGCGCATTGCCGTCGTCAACCGCGGTGAGGCCGCCATGCGTCTCATCCACGCCGTGCGCGATCTCAACGCCGCCGCCATCGATGGCCACCGGATCGAGGTCGTCGCCCTGCATACCGAGGGCGAACGGTCGGCGATGTTCGTGCGGGAGGCGGACGCGGCATACGACCTCGGACCCGCGAGTGCACGTCCCTATCTCGACTATGCGGTGCTGGAGCGGGCGCTGGTCGAGACCGGTGCGGACGCCGCCTGGGTGGGCTGGGGATTCGTCGCGGAAGACCCCAACTTCGCCGACCTGTGCACCCGCCTTGGGGTGACCTTCATCGGTCCCAGCGCCGAGGCGATGCGCAAGCTGGGCGACAAGATCGGCTCCAAACTCATCGCCGAGGAGGTCGGTGTCCCGGTCGCCCCGTGGAGCGGCGGCGGGGTGGACACCCTCGAGGACGCCCTGGCGACCGCGGGGCGCCTGGGCTATCCGCTCATGCTCAAGGCGACCGCCGGGGGTGGCGGGCGCGGCATTCGCAAGGTCGGCAGTGACGCGGAACTCACCGCGGCCTACCAACTGACCCGCGACGAGGCGCAGCGGGCCTTCGGCTCCGGGGTGGTCTTCCTAGAGAGCCTGGTCACCGGCGCGCGTCACGTCGAGGTGCAAGTCATCGCCGACGGCCAGGGCACGGCGTGGGCCATCGGGGTGCGCGACTGCTCGGTGCAGCGGCGCAACCAAAAGGTGATCGAGGAGTCGTCTTCGGTCGTCATGACGCCCGAGCAGGCGCAAGTGCTCAAGGACAGCGCCGAGCGGCTCGCCGTCGCCGTCGGCTATGCCGGGGCCGGCACCGTGGAATTCCTCTTCCAGCCGCAGACCGGCACCTTCGCCTTCCTCGAAGTCAATACCCGCCTGCAGGTGGAGCACCCGATCACCGAGGTGACCACCGACACCGACCTGGTGAAGCTGCAGATCCACGTCGCCGGCGGCGGGCGGTTGACGGGGGAGCGGCCGGTCGAGCGCGGCCACGCCGTGGAGGCCCGGCTCAACGCCGAGGACCCGGACCGCGATTTTGCGCCGGCCCCCGGGCGGATCGCCTTCCTCGAGTTCCCGGCCGGGCCGGGGATCCGGGTGGATACCGGTGTGGCGGAAGGGGATTCGATTCCCGCTGATTTCGACTCGATGATCGCCAAGATCATTGCGTATGGCCGTGACCGTGACGAGGCGCTAGCCCGCCTGCGCCGTGCGATGGGCGAGACCACCGTGGTGATCGAGGGTGGGGCGACCAATAAGAGCTTCGTCCTCGCACTGTTGGATCAGCCCGAGGTCATCGACGGCACCGCCGACACCGGCTGGATCGACCGGGTGCGCGGCGAGGGCCGACTGGTCAGCGACGCGCATACCGGGGTCGCGCTGATCGCGGCCGGCATCGACGCCTATGAGGATGCCGAGGCCATCGAACGCGCCCGGCTCTTCGAGACCGCCCGGGGTGGCCGGCCCCAGGTGCAGCATGCCGTCGGCGCCCCGGTGGAGTTGAAGCTGCGGGGCACGCCCTACAAGGTGACGATCTATCGACTCGGCCCGCGCACCTTCCGCGCCGTGGTCGAGGGCGGGGCGCAGGTGCGCAGCGCCGATGTGACTTTGCGCCGGCTGGGCGAGCATGCCAGTCGCCTGACCCTCGGCGGACACAGCTATCGGCTGGTCACGGCCAGCCACGGCCCGGTGCACACCATCGAGGTCGACGGTGTGGCGCACCGGGTCAGCCGGGATGAGGGCGGGGTGTTGCGCGCGCAGGCCCCCGCGCTGGTCGTGGCGACCCCGGTTGCCGCCGGGGCCGAGGTGGCCGCCGGTGCCCCGGTGCTGGTGCTGGAGTCCATGAAGATGGAGACGGTGCTGCCCGCGCCGTTCACCGCCCGGGTCAAGGAACTCCTGGTCCGCGCCGGCACCCAGGTCGAGACGGGCACCGCCTTGGCCAAGCTGGAGCCGGTCGGCGACGACAGCGACGCCCCGGCCGCGGCCGCCCCGCGGGTGGAATTGGACCTGCCCGCCGCTCGCGCGGAGAGCTCCCCGGCGGAGGCCTTTGCCCGGGCCCAGGCCCTGATGGAGGGCATGGTGCTCGGCTATGACGTCGAGGGGTCGAGCATCGATGCCGCTCTGCGGCAATATGTTTCGGCGCGAGACGCGCTGGTCGCGGCCGGCGAATCGCCGTTCGCGGCGGAGGCGGGAATGCTGCGCACCCTGGCGGACTTCGCGGAACTGAGCCGCAACCGCCCGGTCGACGAGGACCTCAACGAGGACACCCGGATCCACTCCTCTCGGGAGTTCTTCCAGACCTATTTGCGCAGCCTGGACGCCGACCGGGGTGGTCTGCCGCAGCGCTTCCGCGACCGGCTGGCCCGGGTGCTCAGCCACTATGGCGTCGACTCGCTGGAGCGCACCCCGGAGTTGGAGCGGGCGGTCTTCCGGATGTTCCTGGCCCAGCAGCGCTCCGCCGCCGAGGTCCGCATGGCGACCACCGTGTTGGAGAAGTGGTCGCATCAGCCGGTGCCCACCGGTGCCGAGGCCGATGCCGGCCGAGCGGTGCTCGACCAACTCATCCGGGCCACCCAACTGCGCTTCCCCGCCATCGGTGACCAGGCGCGCAGCGTCCGCTTCCGCTGGTTCGACCAGCCGACGGTGGACGCGGACCGCCGCCGCGCGCTCGCCGCGGTCGGGCCTGAGTTGGCCGCGCTGGCCGCGCTGCCGGCGGGCGCCGAGCGCACCGAGCGGATGGAGGCGCTGGCCGACATACCGGAGCGGATCGTCAACTTCCTCGCCGACCGGTGGAGCGCCGGGCCGCAGGCCTCGGAGCCGATGCTGTCGGTGCTGCTGCGCCGCCACTACCGCGAGCACGAGCTCACGGACCTGATCGAGGCCCAGGTCGACGGTCGCCCGTATGCCGCGGCCGACTACACCCTCGACGAACGGCCCACCCATGTCGTCTCCACGGTCGGCTCGCTCGTCGAGCTGACCGAGAGCGGCCCGCTGACGGCTATGCTCAGCGAATTGGTCGCCGCGGCCCCGGACGCCGGGCGCCAGGCCGTGGTCGACCTCTATCTCGTCGCTCCGGAGCTACCCGCCGACCCCGACGAGGCCGCCGCCGCCCTCGCGCAGCGGTGCGCGCGGTTACCGTTCGTCGCCGGCCTGCGCCGGATCGCGATCGGGATCATCCGCGAGCCGGGCACCGACGTCGGGTATGTCACCCTGCGGCCGCAGCCGAACGGCAGCCTCAGTGAGGATTTGCCGGTCCGCGGGGTACACCCTATGGTGGGGCGCCGGCTCAACCTGTGGCGCCTGCGGGACTTCGAGATCACCCGGCTGGACGCCCCCGAGGATGTGGTGCTCATCCACGCGGTGGGCCGGGACACCCCCGCTGACCAGCGGCTCGTTGCGCTGGCGCAGGTGCGCCAGGTCTCCGTGGAACGCGACGACAGTGGGGCCGTGGTCGGCCTGCCCCACGTCGAGCGCGCGCTGGCCAACTGCATGGAGGCGATCCGGCGCGCCCGGTCCACCTTGGCCACCCGGGACAACCGCTTGGACATGAATCACGTATGGGTGCACGTCTGGCCGGTCGTGGAGGCCGATCTCGACCAGCTCACCGCCCTGCAGTCCCGGATCGCGCCGATGACCGCCGGAGCCGGGATCGAGGAGGTCCTCATCGAGGGGCGGATCGCGCCCACCGGGGGTGAGGTCTATCCGCTGGTGCTGCGCTTTGCCGCTCAGCCCGGGGCTGGCGTCACCCTGGCGATCGAGACCCCCGCCACCACCCGGCTCGCGTCCCTGGATTCGTATGCGGAGAAAGTGCTGCGCGCCCGGCGCCGCGGCCAGGTCTATCCCTACGAGTTGCATGCGCTCATCGCCGGTGAGGGCGGGGTGGTCACCGAATACGACCTGGACGAGAGCGGTGTCCTGGTGCCGGTGGACCGGGCGCCCGGGCGCAACACCGCGGGCATCATCTGCGGTGTCGTGCGTACGCCGACCGATCTGCATCCGGAGGGTATCGAGCGGGTCCTGCTGTGCGGGGATCCGTTGCGCTCGCTCGGGTCGATCGCCGAAGCCGAATGCCGGCGCATCATCGCCGCCCTCGACCTGGCCGAGGAGAACGGGCTGCCGGTGGAGTGGTTCGCGCTCTCGGCCGGTGCGCGGATCGCGATGGACTCTGGGACCGAGAACATGGACTGGATCGCCGCCGCGCTCAAGCGGATCGTCGAGTTCACCCAGGACGGGCACGAGATCAATGTCGTGGTCGCCGGCATCAATGTGGGGGCACAGCCCTATTGGAACGCCGAGGCGACGATGCTCATGCATACCAAGGGCATCCTGGTGATGACCCCGGACAGCGCCATGGTGCTCACCGGCAAGCAGTCCCTGGACTTCTCCGGCGGCGTCAGCGCCGAGGACAACTTCGGCATCGGCGGCTATGACCGGGTGATGGGCCCGAATGGTCAGGCGCAGTATTGGGCCCGCGACTTCGCCGGCGCGATGGAGGTGCTGCTGGCGCACTATGACGCGACCTATGTCGCGCCGGACGAGAGCGCCCCGCGGCATGCGGAGACCAGCGACCCGGTGGAGCGGGATGTCACGGCATACCCGCATGTGCTCGAGGGCAGCGACTTCACCACGGTTGGGGATATCTGGTCGCCGCTGACCAATCCCGACCGCAAGAAGCCCTTCGACATCCGCACCGTCATGCGGGCCCTCGCCGATCAGGACAGCGAACTCCTGGAGCGCTGGGCCGGTATGGCGGATGCCGAGACGGCCGTTGTCACCGATACCCGCCTCGGGGGGCACTCCGTCTGCCTCATCGGGATTGAGAGCAAATCCGTTCCGCGGCAGGGGTTCCCGCCGGCTGACGGGCCGGATGTGTACACCGCGGGCACGCTCTTCCCACGCTCGTCCAAGAAGGTCGCCCGGGCCATCAATGCGGCCTCCGGCAACCGGCCGCTGGTGGTGCTGGCGAACCTATCGGGCTTCGACGGCTCTCCGGACTCGATGCGCAATCTGCAGTTGGAGTATGGCGCGGAGATCGGCCGGGCCATCGTCAACTTCGACGGCCCGATCGTCTTCGTGGTCATCTCCCGCTATCACGGCGGTGCCTTCGTGGTCTTCTCCAAGGCGCTCAACCCCCGAATGACGGTGCTGGCCCTGGAGGGCTCGTTCGCCTCGGTGATCGGTGGCGCCCCGGCGGCTGCGGTGGTGTTCAGCCGCGAGGTCGACGCCCGCGCCGCCGCAGATCCGCGGGTCGCGGCCCTGGAGGAGCGGCTGGCGGCGGCCGGCGAGGAGGAGCGCGGCACCCTGCGCGCCGAGCTCGACGTACTGCGCCCCGCCATCCGGGCGGAGATGGTGAGCACGGTGGCCGGCGAGTTCGACAGCGTGCACAGCATCCACCGGGCGGTCGAGGTCGGCTCCGTCGACGAGCTCATCCCCGCCGCCGAGCTGCGCCCCCGCATCATCGCCGCCCTCGACGCCGGCTGAGTTGACAACTTTCCCGCCCAGGGCGGAAAAGTGCCTCTTTGGGAGGGAAATGTTCTCTCCCGCAGCGCTACTTTCCCGCCCAAAGCGTCCGGGCGGGTGGGCCGGGACTGCCGGGGTGACGCCATACCGGGATGGGACTGAAGGGCGAGGGTGACCACGGTTCGACGCGCGGCGCTATTGGGCGGGACCGCGGCCGCCTTGGGCGTGAGCACCCTGTGCGACAGTTGTAGAGATTTATTCGCTCGGGACGTGCCGTCGCTGGCGAATCATGTTCTCGCACCGGAGGTCTGACCATGTTTGCTTCGAAAAAGCCCACCCCCGACAGCGCCGAGCACGAGGCGTACTTCCCCTCGGATTTCTCGCTCGGGCTGTACGTAAAGTCGAAGAGCGACTACTCCGACGCGGTGAAGAGCACCGTGAGCACGGGGCCGAAGAAGATCCTTGCCATCTTGGTCGACGAGCGTTATCTGCCCGTCGAGGGCGGCAAGCTGTTCAGCACCGGCAATCACCCCGTCGAGACGCTGCTGCCGCTCATGCACCTGACCGAAGCCGGTTTCGATGTCGAGATCGCCACGCCGTCCGGCCTCATGGGCAAGTTCGAGTACTGGGCATTCCCCGACAAGGACGACGCCGTGAAGGAGGCCTTCGACGCGCTGCTCCCGCAGATCCGTGAGCCGAAGAACCTCGCTGACGTCGTGCAGAACGACCTCGGCGCCGAAAGCGACTACGCCGCCGTCTTCATTCCCGGTGGCCACGGCGCGATGATCTCCCTGCAGAACGACGAGAACGTCGGTGCGGTGCTGCGCTGGGCCCTCGAAGCGCAGCGATACATCGTCACCCTCTGCCACGGGCCAGCCGCGCTTCTCGCCGCCGCCCAGGACGGCGAGAAGCCATTCGACGGCTACAGCATCGCCGTGTTCCCTGACTCCCTCGACCAGGGCGCCAACGTCGAGATCGGGTACCTGCCGGGCAAGATCACCTGGGCTCTCGGTGACGCCCTGCTCGCCCAGGGCGTGACCCTAATCAACGACGACATGAAGGGCACCGTGCACGCCGATCGTCGTCTGCTGACCGGGGACAGCCCGCTTGCGGCGAATGCTCTCGGCAAGCTCGCCGTCGGGCACCTCACGGGCAAATCTGCCTGACGCCGACGACTCGATCCCCTCGCACGAGTCGGGTTTGCGACTGGTTCCTCATCCGCCCTGGGCGGAAAAGTGCCGCTTTGGGAGGGAAATGTTCTCTCCCAAAGCGACACCTTCCGGCACTGGGCGGGAAAGTTGAGGTCAGCGGGCGGTCACGCACGTATGTAGACGCGGCGGCGGTCGAGGACCAGGGCCAGGGCCCACCAGGCGAGCACCGAGACCACCACCCAGGCCACGTATGGGTGCCCGGTCCAGGTGAACCAGTTCGCCATCCGGTAGGGCAGCGCCGGGTCCCCGACGCGCAGCAGCAGCATCATCACCACATGCGAGCCGAAGTACACCAGCAGGCTGTTGCGCCCCAGGGCCCGCAGCGGGTGGCTCAGGCGGACCATGAGCCCGGCTAGCGGGCCCTCGTCCACGAGCCAATAGAGCAGCGCCAGCAAAGCCAGCCCGGCGGTGGCCGTGACGAGCCCGTATGACGGTGTCCACAGCCACTTGAGTCCGGGCACCACCCGCCACAGCGCCACCCCAACCCCGGCCGTGATCGCGGTCCACACCAACAACTGCGCGGTGCGATGTCGGTGCTCACCGGGCGCCTTGAGCAGGTGCCCGGCGGTCACTCCCGCGGCCGCGGTCGAGAGGGCACCCAGGATGCCGAGCACGCCTTCCGGCTCGAAACCGCGCGCCCCGAGTCGGTACAGGTGATCCAGCCCAACGACACCGTCGATACCCAGCGTGGGATTGCACGTCGGCTGCGGCATCCCGCCGGTGCACCCTCGCGAGATCGCCCACCAATACAGAGTCAGCGCCACCGACCACACCAGGGTGAAGACCGCCCACTGTCCGGCCGTGCGCAGGAAGCGGTGCAGGAGCGCGACGAGGACGACCAGGGCGGCATACATCTGCAACACCCCGGTGACCCGCAGTTGCGCCAGGCCGCGCTCGGGGGCGACCACATAGTTGTAGGCCAGCCCGGCGAGGATCAGCACCAGCGCCCGGCGCGCATTGCGCCGCCAGTTGACCCCCGAGCGGAAGGCGAACGCCATACCGCAGCCGGACAGGGCCACGAAGAGCGGGAAGATCCAGTCGTAATAGTGCAGCCCGACCCATTTGGTATGGACGAAGGCCGCCGGCCGGGGCGCCAGCACTGCCTCCGCGCTCACGCTCAGGATCAGCATCACGCCCCGTGCCGCGTCCAGCGAGTTGACCCGGGACCGGGAGGGCCTGGGGTCGGCCGGCAGGGAGGACATCCGCTCCAGCATACGAACGCACCGGGTGCCGGC
>ERZ501047.140-NODE-140-length-26268-cov-24.338496_pt1 | contig 26268 bp, 21 predicted proteins | sample MGYA00510868_ERZ501047 | MGnify/ENA primary metagenome ERZ501047 (study PRJEB25958, sample SAMN03398593) | human skin metagenome | study: EMG produced TPA metagenomics assembly of the Human Skin Microbiome Metagenome (human skin metagenome) data set. | reverse complement strand
CGCCGCCCCCGCCGGCCGAGGCCCCTGCCCCTGCGGTCGCGCCACCCGCTCCGCCGGCCGCCTCGGCGTCGACGCCGACCGCCGACCCGCAGGAGCAGTCCGAGGACGAGGACCTGCCCTCCTACGACCACCTGTTCGGGGCGACCGGAGCCCGCCCGGAGATGGTCGACGAGCAGCCGGTCGCCGTCGACGGCGGCTCCGTGGCCGCAGCGGGCGGCTTCGACGGCGGGCCCGCCGCGACGGCGAACCCCACGCTCATGCCCGTGGAGGAGCCCGAGCTCCCGTTCCAGCCGGAGCCCGCGCCGTCGGCGCCGGTCGCACCCGCACCCGGGGGTCCGGGCCAGGCCGTCCCGCCGCCGCCGTTCCCCGGTGGCTTCGGCGCCCCCGGCCAGGACCCGATGGCCGCGGGCCCGGGCTACCCGTACGAGACCGCGCCGCCGCACGGCGCTGCGCCCGCGAACGAGCCGGGCGACCTGCCGCCGTCCGCCGAGACGGAACCCGAGGTCCCGGGCCTCATCTCCGTCATCCCGTGGGCCGGTGAGGGCGGTGCCCCGCTGCCCGACGCCCCGAACCCGCCGATCGCCGATCCCGGGTACGTCGCCCAGCCGCACCCCTGGGACCCCGCGGCCACCGGAGCCGAGCAGCACCCCGCGGCCGCGGCACCCGATCAGTACCCCGCGCCGGGGCCGTACGCCGGAGCGCCCCAGCCTCCGCCCTACGGCCACGAGCCGGCCGCAGGTGGCCAGACCGACCAGCCCGCCGGGCCGGTCGTCCTCGCCGTCCTCTGCCCGGCCGGCCACTCGAGCGCCCCGCACGCGTCGACCTGCCGCACGTGCGGCCGGGACATCGCGCCGCAGGAACCCTTCGAGACCCCGCGACCGCCGCTGGGCACCCTGCGCCTGTCGACCGGTGACGTCGTCACGCTCGACCGGGGCGTCATCCTCGGTCGCTCGCCCAAGCCGGCGCCCGACCTCCCGCTCCACCAGCGCCCGCACGCCGTCAAGCTGCCGAGCCCCGACAGCGACATCTCGCGCAACCATGCCGAGCTCGTCCTCGACGGCTGGCACGTCCTCGTCCGCGACCTCGGGTCGACGAACGGCACGACGGTCGCCCTTCCCGGGCAGCCGCCGTTCCGCCTCAGCCCCGGCGACCAGGTGCCGATCGAGCCCGGGACGGTCGTCGTCATCGCCGAGCAGGTGTCGGCCACCTACGAGATCGGGCCCTGATCGACCGATGAGCACGACCGTCCCGCCCCGCATCACGGGCCTCGACTACGTCCAGCCGCTCGGCGCGGGCGGCTACGCCGACGTCTTCCTGTACCAGCAGCAGATGCCGCGGATGCGGGTCGCCGTCAAGGTCCTCAAGACGGACGGGATGACGCCCTCGATCATCCGGCAGTTCAACGACGAGGCCGACACGATGGCCGAGCTGTCGGACCACCCGTTCATCGTCCAGGTGTTCAGCTCCGGGACGACCGAGGACGGGCGGCCCTACCTGGTCATGAAGTACTACCCGCCGCCGAACCTCGCGGCGCGGGCCCGGGCCGAGCGCTTCCCGGTCCAAGAGGTGCTGCGCACGGGCGTCCAGCTCGCGAGCGCGGTCGAGACGGCCCACCGGGCGGGGATCCTCCACCGGGACATCAAGCCGGCGAACGTCCTCGTCAGCCAGTACGGCACGCCCGGCCTCACGGACTTCGGCATCGCCGGTCGTGGCGCCGCGGGGGAGGAGCCGGACGACGACGTCGGTGTCTCCGTCCCCTGGGCGCCGCCGGAGGTCCTCTTCGGGCAGAGCAACGGGGACGTGCGCGGCGACGTCTACTCGCTCGGGGCGACCCTGTGGCAGCTGCTCGTCGGCCGCTCCCCGTTCGAGGTCCCCGGCGGTGACAACGGCACCTCCGCGCTCATGCCGCGGATCCGGTCGAACCCGCCGCCGGCGACCGGGCGCCCCGACGTGCCGCCGTCGCTCGAGCGGCTGCTGGCGCAGGCGATGGCCAAGAACCCGGCGTCCCGCCCGCCGACGGCGATCGACCTCGCCCGTTCGCTGCAGTCGATCGAGCAGGAGCAGCGCTACCCCCGCACGGCGGTCGTCGTCCCGGACGAGCCGGGTGCCGCCACAGCAGCAGCAGACGTCCGACAGCCTCTGATCCGGCTGACGTCACCCCACACAGACACCGCACAGCACACACACGAGCACTGAGGAGAAGACATCATGGGTGGAAACCTGACCGAGGGTATGGACACCGGCCGCGTCAAGGACGTTGCGGGTCGCCTCAAGCAGACCGCTGCGAAGATCGGCGAGGTCAACAGCGAGGGCGCGTCGACGACCGGCGAGCTCACCTCGAACTGGCTGGGCCAGGACATGCAGTCGTGGAGCGACAGCTGGAACGACGTCTCCAAGACGCTCCAGCAGGCTCAGACGGCCATGGAGCAGTTCGCGCAGAAGGCCGAGTCGAACGCCGAGCTGCAGGAGCAGACCTCGAAGGGCTGAGCCCCGCGGGAGCTTCGGCTCCACCGCCGAAGGCGGGTGTCCCCCAGGGGGCGCCCGCCTTCGGGCGTCCCGGGACGGCCGTCCGGCGGGTCGGCCCGGCCCCCGGCGCGCGCCCAGCCGGGGGCGTTAGCCTCGATCGACCGGTGACCAGCGGACGAGGGGGGCAGGGAGTGCGGCCAGGGAGTGCGGGCAGCGCCCACGCGGCGCTGCGCCGGGCCGTGGGGATGGCGGCGTGCCTGCCGTTCGTCGCGGCCGCGGCCGTCGGCTGCCAGTCCGGCGGGTCGAGCGGCCCCGACAGCTCCTCGACCACCACGCCCGCCACCGACGACCTCGAGGGGTCGATCACCGTCGCGGGCACCGCGGCGCAGGTCGGGCACTACGAGGCGTGGCACGCCGAGTTCGAGGTCCGCCACCCCGACGCCCGGGTCGCCTTCGAGCCGGTCTCGCGGGACGAGGCGATCCGACGCTTCGCCGACGGGCGGGCCGAGATCGTCGCCACCGATCGTCCGCTCACCGCGCGGGAGCGGCGCCGGGCGGCGACGGCGTGCGCCACGGGCGGGCTCGTCGAGGTGCCCGTGACCGTCCAGCCCGTCCACCTCATCACGAGCGTGCCGACGCGCCGTCGGGTCGCCCTCTCGCCGGAGACCGTCGCCGCCATCGCCTCGGGGCGGACGACCCGCTGGGACGCCGCCCAGGTGCGGGCCGACAACCCCGGCACCCGGATGCCGGCGACGCCGATCGTCGCCACGTACCGCAGCGACCCCAACCCGCTGTCGGCGTCGATGAGCGAGCTGCTGCGCCGCGCCGACCCGGTCGGGTGGCCGTACTCGGCCGGCGCGGGGTGGCCGGTCGGGGTCGGCCGGGGAGCCAAGGGGAACGTCGGCGTCCGGCAGTCCGTCTTCCGTTACCCCGGTTCCCTCGGCTGGGTGAGCGACCGGGGCTCGGCGCACGTCGACCGCGTCGACCTGCGGATCGACGGCCGAGCCGTCCCACCGTCCGCCGCCGCGTCGCTGCGCTCGCTCGCCGTCACCCGCTCGGGCGGGCTCGTCACCGCGCGCCCACGGGTCGGCCACCCGCCCGCCGGGTCCTACCCCTTCGTCGTCGTCGGGCACCAGGCGACGTGCGCGGCCCCCGAGGCGCCGGGCACGGCGACGGTGGCGCGGGCGTGGCTGGGGTACGTCCTCACCTCCGCCGGGCAGCGGGCCGTGGTCCGGGAGACCGGGAGCGTGGCCCTGCCGTCACGGGTGCGGACGCCGGCGCGGGCGGCCGTGGGCACGATTCGGGAGCCGGTGACGCCGACCCGCTGACCGGCCCGGGCGTCAGCGGGGCTCGTCGCCGCGGATGAACGCCTCGAGGCGGGCGCGACCCTCGTCGTCCGGGCGCTGCTGCGGCGGGGACTTCATGAGGTAGGCCGAGGCCGACAGGACGGGCCCGCCGATGCCGCGGTCCTTGGCGATCTTCGCCGCGCGGATCGCGTCGATGATGATGCCGGCGCTGTTCGGGGAGTCCCACACCTCGAGCTTGTACTCGAGGTTGAGCGGGGCGTCGCCGAACGCGCGGCCCTCGAGCCGGACGTAGGCCCACTTGCGGTCGTCGAGCCACGCGACGTAGTCCGACGGTCCGATGTGGACGTTGCGGTCGTGGACCTTGCCCGACAGCGGGCCCTCGAGGTTGCTCGTGACGGCCTGGGTCTTGCTCACCTTCTTCGACTCCAGGCGCTCGCGCTCGAGCATGTTCTTGAAGTCCATGTTGCCGCCGACGTTGAGCTGGTAGGTCCGGTCGAGGACGACGCCACGGTCCTCGAACAGCTTGGCCATGACGCGGTGGGTGATCGTCGCGCCGACCTGGGACTTGATGTCGTCGCCGACGATCGGGACGCCCGCGGCCTCGAACTTCGCCGCCCACTCCGGGTCGCTCGCGATGAACACGGGCAGGGCGTTGACGAAGGCGACGCCGGCGTCGATCGCACACTGCGCGTAGAACTTGTCCGCCTCATCCGAGCCGACCGGCAGGTAGGAGACGAGCACGTCGACCTGCGCGTCCTTGAGCGCCGCGACCACGTCGACGGGCTCGGCGGCCGACTCGTCGATCGTCTCGCGGTAGTACTTCCCGAGGCCGTCGAGCGTCGGGCCCCGCAGGACCTCGACCCCGGTCGTCGGGACGTCGCAGATCTTCATCGTGTTGTTCTCGGAGGCGGTGATCGCCTCGGCGAGGTCCTTGCCGACCTTCTTGTCGTCGACGTCGAACGCCGCGACGAACTGGACGTCCTTGACGTGGTACTCGCCGAACGTCACGTGCATGAGCCCGGGGACCGTGGAGGTCGGGTCCGCGTCCTTGTAGTACTCGACACCCTGGACCAGGGAGCTGGCGCAGTTGCCGACACCGACGATGGCGACGCGGACGGGGTTCATGGATGTTCTCCTGCGGATCGGGACGACGGATCGGCCCCTGCGGGCCTCCGGGATGTAACGCCCCATTGTGCCGCCCCATTCCGGGCGGGCCGCCGCTCGTCGACCGCCCGCCGTCGGCACCCTCCGCTAGCGTGTCGGGCGTGCCCGCCGATCCTCCACCCGGTGCAGCGGACGGGCAGTCCCGCAGCGTCGATGAGGACGTGACCGCTGCGACGCTCGAGGCCCCCGGGGTGCTCACCCTCCCCGTCGGGGGCCGGGTCGCCGTCCCCGCTCGTCCCGCCACGGTCGAGGAGCTCATCGCCGAGCACGGCGAGGCACTCATGCGGTTCGCCTACGTCGTCACGGGCTCCCACACCGACGCCGAGGACCTGTTCCAGGACACCTTCACCGACGTCCACCGCAAGTGGGACCGGGTCGCGCGCTCGGACCACCCGTACGCCTACGTCCGCACGATGATGCTCAACCGGTTCACCTCGTCACGACGACGCCGGTGGCACGGCGAGCAGCCCACGGACCCGAGCGAGCACGTCATGGCGGCGCAGGTGGTCGAGGACGGCACCGGTCGGATCGACAGCGACGACGCCCTGTGGCGCCTGCTCGCGACGCTCCCGACCCGGATGCGCACGGTCCTCGTCCTGCGCTACTTCGAGGACATGGACGACGCCGCGATCGCCCAGACGCTGGGCCTGGCGGTGAGCTCGGTCCGGTCGACGGCCAGCCGCGCGCTCGCCGTCCTGCGGGAGCGGGAGGGGGCGCGATGACCGAGGACATCGAGGCCCGCCTGCGCCGCACGCTGAACGCCCGGGCCGGCCGCGTCGAGTTCGACGCCGCGCGGTGGACCGCGACGATCACGGGCGCGGCTGCCGGTGCCGCCGCCGCGGGTGCTGCCACGGAGACCGCAGCCGCTCTGACGGGGACCACGGCCCCCGGTCGTCACGCATCGGGCGGTGGCATCGGGACCGCACCCGGTCCGGTCGTCGCGGCGGGCATCGGCGCGGTCGCCCTGGCTGCCGTGGCCGTGGGCGGCGCCGTCGTCATGACCCGCGGCGGTGCGGCCCCGACCCCCACCGTCTCGCCGGCGGCGTCCGACGGCCCGTCGGACCCGGGTCCGTCCGCCGGCCCGGGCGCCGGCGCGTCCTCGTCGGACTCGGCGTCGTCCTCGGGACCGGCGGCCTCGTCGACGTCCCGCTCGTCGTCGTCCTCGACCTCGCCCGAGGTGTCGCGGACCACCGACCCCGCGATCGTCCCGGGTCTGCCCGCCGTCCCGCCCCTGGCCGGCGGTCCCACCTCGACGACCCCGCCGGAGCAGCCCCCGGCAGCCGGCTCCTCGACGAGGACGCCCTCCACGACGAGCACGAGTTCCCCCACGAGCACGACGTCGACGACGAGCACGCCCACCGTGACGTCGACGACCCCGACCACCACGACGACGACGAGCACGCCCACCGTGACCTCGACGGGCCCGACCGCGACCCCCACGTCCCCGACCACCTCGACGACGAGCGCACCCTCGCCCACCGTCGTGCTGACGGCGATCAAGGGCGCCCGACAGACCTACACCGGCAGCAGGACGGGCACGTGCAGCACCGGCGAGTCGTGCCCGGAGCTCGTCGTCGTCGCGACGGGTCTGCCGACCGGCCCGGTCGAGGTCCACGTCTCCGTGCGGATCGACGGGCGCACCGTCAACGGCAAGGTCACCATCACCTCGACGGGACCGGAGACCGCGGAGCACCCCACGGGGATCCTCGTCTCCGAGCGCGCCGAGTCGCTCACGGTCTCCGTCCCCGGACACGGCACCTCGGGCGTCCTTCCCTGGTAGGCCTCCCGGGCGACGTACGGGGACGTCCCAGCCGCCGCGGGCATACTGGGGCGCTGGGCCGTGCCCCGCGGTCCGTGATCGACCCCTGGAAGTGACGCTGATGACCGACCGCCGACCTGCGCAGCCCGTGGCCCGCAGTCGCGCCGAGCTGCGCGCCATGCGCGAGCGCGCGCGCCGTTCCCGCACGAGCGGCCGTCGGGGCCGCTGGGCCCGGCGGGCCCTGCTCGGCGTCTTCGCCCTCGTCCTCGTCACGATCGGCGGCGTCGCCGTCGCGTACACGCTGACGGACATCCCCGCGCCGAACGACGCGGCCCTCTCGCAGACCTCGGTCCTCTACTACAGCGACGGCAAGACCGAGCTCGACCGCATCTCGACGGTCAACCGCGAGTCCGTGCCCCTGTCGAAGGTGCCGAAGAAGGTCCAGCAGTCCTTCCTCGCCGCGGAGGACCGCGACTTCTACGAGAACGACGGGGTCTCGCCCAAGGGCATCGGCCGGGCGGTCTGGGTCGGCCTGCAGGGCGGGGAGCAGCAGGGCGGGTCGACGATCACCCAGCAGTACGTGAAGAACTACTTCCTCTCGCAGGACCGGACCCTCTCCCGGAAGGCCCGAGAGATCCTCATCTCGATCAAGATCGACGACGAGATGTCGAAGGATCAGATCCTCGAGGACTACCTCAACACGATCTACTTCGGCCGCGGCGCCGACGGGATCCAGACGGCCTCGCAGGCGTACTTCGGCAAGGACGTCTCGAAGCTCACGCCGGCCGAGGGGGCGCTCCTGGCCTCCGTCATCCGGGCGCCGTCCCTCTACGACCCCAGCCTCGGCCCGACGCAGCGCAAGAACGCCACGGAGCGCGTCGACTACGTCCTCGACGGCATGGTCGAGAAGGGCTGGATGACCGAGGCCGAGCGGGACCGGACGAGATTCCCCGCGGTGAAGCAGCCCAAGGTCAAGCGCGGCCGGTCCGACGACCTCGGGTTCATCACCCAGGCGGTCCGGTCGGAGCTGTCGACGACGCTCAAGCTGTCGGACAAGGAGATCGACCGCGGCGGCCTGAAGATCGTCACGACGATCGACAAGCCCGCCCAGGACGCGGCGCGGCAGGCGATCAAGGACGAGATGCCCGCCGGCGCGAAGGACCTGCACGTGGGGCTCGTGGCGATCCAGCCCGGCGACGGTGCGGTCCGCGCGATGTACGGCGGGCCGAAGTTCGGCTCCGGCAAGGGCGCCCGCTTCGCGAGCACGACGACGCACGACACGATGCAGGCGGGCTCGACGTTCAAGGTGTTCACGCTCCTGGGCGCGCTGGACGAGCGCAAGCCGCTGTGGACGAGCTATCCCGGCTACAGCCCGGCCTACCTGCCCCAGTTCAAGAGCAAGGCCAACCCGACCGGAGCGGTGACGAACTTCGGTGGGCACCAGTACGGGCAGCTCAACCTCACCGAGGCGACCGCGCAGTCGTGCAACACGTGCTACGCGCGCCTCAACCTCGACGTCGGGCCGAAGAAGACCGCACAGATGGCCAAGGAGTCCGGCGTGCGCGGGTGGAACGGGACGAAGGAGGCCCCGCTGAGCACGGTCGGGACGAACACCTTCGGCACGGACTCGGTCAAGGTCATCGACATGGCGAACGCCTACGCGACGATCGGGGCCGAGGGGCGCCGCTCGGACCCGTACTTCATCGCCTCGGTCGACGGCGGCGAGAGCTTCGACTACCACTACGAGGCCAAGCCGAACGTCCGCCGCGCCTACGACGACGCCGTCGCCCGCGACGCGATCCAGGCGATGAACGCGGTGACGACGCGGGGCACGGCGGCGAAGATCGCGGTCTCGGGGCTCGACCGGTCCGTCGCCGGCAAGACCGGGACGACCTCGGACAACTACGCGGCGTGGTTCGCCGGGTTCACCCCGAACCAGCTCGCGACCGCCGTCGGGATCTATCGCGGCAACGGCCAGATGGTCGACGCGAAGGGTCGCCCGATCCTGAAGAACCAGATGAACAACATCCCCGGCGTCGGGGAGGTGACGGGTGGCTCGGTCCCGGTCGACATCTGGACGGCGTTCATGACGAAGGCCCTCGAGGGCCGCGACGTCGCGCAGCTGCCCGAGCCGGGCAACATCCAGCCCGTCCAGGAGTCCACGTCGGTCGCGCCGACCAGCCAGGCCCCGGCCCCTGCACCCGCACCGGCGCCGACGCAGGCCCCGGCGCCCGCGCCGACGACGGAGGCTCCGCAGCCGACGTCGACCTCGACGTCCACGTCGTCCTCGAGCACGACGCCCCCGAGCCCGACGTCGACGACCCAGCCGACGAACCCCGCCGGGAAGCCGAAGGGCAAGCCGAGCCCGACGTCGTCGACGAACGCACCGACGACCTCGACCACGGCGACGCCGCAGGTCGGGGCGAGGCAACCCGAGGCCGCGGCGCTCGCCCCGGGCCTGCTCGGCGTCCTACGCTGGGCCGCCTGAGGTGGAGGCCCCGCCCGACCCCCGGGACGTCGCGCCGCCCTCGGCGACCGGCTTCCTCGGCGGGCCGCTCGGGCGGTACGCGGCGCCGGGGGAGCGGTCGTGGCGACGGCTGGCCCCGGTCGTCGTCGCCAGTGCGGTCCTGCCGTTCGTCGGCGCGTGGCTGCGGCAGGGGCACTGCGTGCAGCAGGGGTGGAGCGGGGACGACCAGTTCTGGCGGCAGTGCTTCTCCGACCTGCCGGCGCAGTACCAGATCGCCGGGCTCTCCCGCGGCCTGCCGGGGTGGGCCGGTGCGGACCTCCAGCCGGAGGGCACCCCGCCTCTCGTCGGTCTCCTCATGGCGGCGATCGGGGGGATCGTCCCGGCGGGTGACCCCGTGACGAGCAGCCGCTGGTACCTCGCGGTGTGGGCGGTCGTCCTCGTGGCGTGCGCGATGGTCACCGTGTGGTGCGTCGCCGCGATCTACCCCCGCCACCTCGACCTCGCGAGCCGGCTCGCCCTCAGCCCCGTCGTCATCACCGCGGGCCTGCTCACGGGCGACGGCGTGCTCGTCATGCTCGTCGCCCTGGCGATGTACGCGTGGGTGCGGGGCTGGTGGATCGGTGCCGGGGTGCTCCTGGGGTTGGGCTGCCTGGGTCGGCCGTGGGTCGTCGCGGTCGTGGTGGCGCTGCTCCTGTGGGGCTGGCGCCGGCGACGGCTGAGCGGGGCGGTCGCGACCGCCGGGGTCGCGGTGGCGACCGCGGGACTGCTCGCGGCGCTCGTCTCGCTCGTCAACGGCAACGCCGTGGGCCGGCCGCTGCGAGAGTGGTGGAGCGCCCAGCCGTCGTACGGCTCGCTGTGGTTCCTCCCGCAGGGCGTCAAGCCCGAGTGGGCCCTCGGCGCCCCGGCCACGCAGGTGATCCTCGTCCTGGTGTGGGTGCTCGCCCTCGGGCTGGGCGTCCTCCTCGTGCGGGCGGCGTGGCACACCCCCACCTGGCCGCAGACCGCGCTCGTCGTCGCGGGCACCGTCACCGTCCTCGCGCCGGTCTACCCGGTCCAGGCGAGCCTGTGGGTGCTGCTCCTCGCCGCGCTGTCGGGTGTGCGCTGGCGTGACCTGCTCGTGTGGGCTGCGGTCGAGATCGGGCACGCGAGCCTGCTGTGGCTGTACATCGCCGCTCCGTCCAACCCGGAGAAGGGGCTGCCGGTCCAGTGGTACGCCCTGGCCGTCGTCCTCCGGATCGTCACGAACCTCTGGATCGTCACCCAGCCGCTGTCCCTCGCGGGGACCCCGCAGCCCGGGGACGAGCGGCGGGCCGAGGGGGCTGTGGACGAGCGGGAGAGGCTGTCCGCGCACTCGGCTACCATGGAGGTTCCCGCGTCCACCCCGGCACTCGCCGGCGCCGGTCGCGGGACGCAGCACAACCCTCCTGTCACGGAAGGACCGTGACCGCCAAGACCGAAGGAGGCGGGTTATCAGCATGCGCACGTACGAGCTCATGGTCATCTTCGACCCCGAGATCGACGACCGGAACACCGGGCCGGTGCTCGAGAAGTTCCTCACCGTCGTGACGAAGGACGGCGGCACCGTCGACAACGTCGACCTCTGGGGCCGTCGTCGTCTCGCCTACGAGATCGACAAGAAGCCCGAGGGCGTCTACGCCGTCGCGACCATCACCTGCGAGCCGGCGACGAGCAAGGAGCTCGACCGTCAGCTCAACCTCAACGAGCAGGTCCTGCGGACCAAGCTCCTCCGAGCCGACGCCTGAGACGAGGACCCATGGCTGGCGAGACCCCCATCACCGTTGTCGGCAACCTCACCGGTGACCCGGAGCTGCGCTTCACGCCGACCGGGGCTGCCGTCGCGAACTTCACCGTCGCGAGCACCCCGCGGACCTTCGACCGCAGCACCAACGAGTTCAAGGACGGCGAGACGCTGTTCATGCGCTGCTCGGTGTGGCGGGAGGCGGCCGAGAACGTCGCCGAGTCGCTCCAGCGCGGAGCCCGGGTGATCGTCACCGGTCGCCTCGTCTCCCGCTCGTGGGACGACAAGGAGACGGGCCAGAAGCGCACCGTCATGGAGATGCAGGTCGACGAGGTCGGTCCCTCGCTCCGCTACGCCACCGCGAAGGTCAACAAGACCCAGCGGGGCGGCGGTCAGGGTGGTGGCTTCGGCGGTCCGCAGGGCGGTGGCTCCGGTGGTTTCGGCGGCCAGCAGGGCGGCAGCCAGGCCGACCCGTGGGCGACCGGCGGTCAGCCCGGCGGCGGCTCCGGTGGTTTCGGCGGCCAGGGCGGCCAGGGCGGCCAGGGCGGCGGCCAGCAGGGTGGCGGCGGCTGGGGCGGCGGAGCGCCGTCCTACGACGAGCCCCCCTTCTGATCGAGCACCGCTGATCCAGCTGCGCTGATCGACCTCGCTCGCACCTCGTCGGGCCCGTCCCGACCTCTCGCCGCGGCCCCTCCCGGGCGCCCGGCACTCCACGTTCAACCCCATCCCGAGGACCAACCTCGGGCTCTCGTCCGATAGGAGAGCACCACGATGGCCAAGCCCGTCGTTCGCAAGCCGAAGAAGAAGGCCAACCCCCTCAAGGCCGCGAAGATCGAGAAGATCGACTACAAGGACACCGCGCTGCTGCGCAAGTTCATCTCCGACCGCGGCAAGATCCGCGCGCGTCGGGTCACCGGCGTCTCCGTCCAGGAGCAGCGCCTCATCGCGACGGCCGTGAAGAACGCCCGCGAGATGGCCCTGCTGCCGTACTCGAGCAGCTCGCGCTGACCTCGACCGACCTGACATCAAGGAGCTGACATGAAGGTCATCCTCACGCACGAGGTGAGCAACCTCGGCGCCCCCGGTGACGTCGTCGACGTCAAGGACGGCTACGCCCGCAACTTCCTCCTCCGCCGCGGTCTCGCGACGGCGTGGACGAAGGGCGGCCAGAAGCAGGTCGACGCGATCGCGGCCGGTCGCAAGGCCCGCGCCGTGAAGTCGCTCGAGGAGGCCCAGAGCATCAAGGGCAACCTCGAGTCGCTGGCGTTCAAGGTCCCGGCGCACGCCTCGGCCGAGGGTCGCCTGTTCGGCGCCGTCTCGACCAAGGACGTCGCCGACGCGGTGGCTGCCGCCGGTGGTCCGCAGCTGGACCGCCGCACGATCGAGATCCCGCAGCCGGTCAAGCAGGTCGGCCCGGGCAGCGCCACCGTCCGCCTCCACCCCGAGGTCCAGGCGTCGCTGAGCTTCACGGTCGTCCCCGGCTGACCCACCTCGCCTCACCCCTCCTCGCAATTGCGCGCGCAATTGCCATCTGCGCGCCGAATATCGCGCGCAGATGCACCAGATGACGCGCGTCTGCTGCGAGGCGACGTCAGGGCCCCGTCACCGAACCGTCATGGCCGGTGACGGGGCCTTCGCGTGCTGCGGAAGAATCGACGGATGACCCGGATCGCCGTCGCCGCCCCCAACCGCCACGCCGTCGATGCCGCGGCGCGGGCGTGCGCCGCCGGGGGCAACGCCGTCGATTCCGCGCTCGCGGCGATGGCCACGGCGGTCGCGACCGAGCCGGGGATGGTCACGCCGCTCGGCGGTGCCTTCGTGTCGGTCTGGCCGGCCGGTGGGGAGCCGGTGGTCGTCGACGGCAACGTCGAGATGCCCGGACGGGGGCGACCCGCGGAGGCGTTCGGCGGTGGGTTGCGCCCGCTGCGCATCGACTACGGCGGCGGGGTCGAGCTCTTCGTCGGGCACGGGTCGGTGGCGACGCCGGGCTCGTTCGCGGCGTTCCAGGAGGCCCACGACCGGTTCGGTGGACTGCCGTGGGCCGAGGTGCTCGCGCCGGCGATCGACGTGCTCCGGTCGGGGTTCGTCGTCGGTCAGGCGTCCGAGACGTACCTCTGCTTCGTCGGTGGGCCGATCTTCGGGTGGGACGCGGAGACCAGGAGGAGCCACCACCGCGCCGACGGGGCGCCGCTGCGGCGCGGTGACGTCGTGCGGCTCCCCGATCTGGCGGCGTCCTACGAGGTCATCGCCCGGGAGGGGGCGGCCGCGCTGTACACCGGGTCGCTCGCGAGGGCGATCGTGGCCGACATGGATGCCCGCGGCGGTCTGCTGTCCGCGGAGGATCTCGCGGCGTACCGGCCGGTGGTGCGGGAGCCGTACCGCGTCACCCTCGGCGACTGGCACGTCGCGACGAACCCGCCGCCGAGCGTCGGCGGGGTGATGCTCGCGCTCATGCTCGGTGATCTCGCGACGCGGGCCGGGCAGGGCTACGACGACGTCATCGACGTCCAGCACCGCGTGCTGTCGTACCGGGCGCAGGTGCACGACCACAGCCGCGACCTCGAGGCGGACGGGCGGCTCGTGCTGCAGACCGCGGCACGGGACGGGCTCGAGGGGCTGCGGGAGGTGGCGACCGGCGCGGACCAGCCGTCGACGTCGGCGAGCACGGTGCACGTGTCGGTCGTCGACGCCGAGGGCAGCGCGTGCGCGATCACCGCGTCGGCCGGGTACGGCTCGGGCGTGACGACGCCGGGGACCGGGCTGGTGCACAACAACGCACTGGGGGAGATCGAGCTCAACCGCCTGGGCATCCACGCGCTGCCCCCGGGGACTCGGCTGGCGTCGAACATGGCGCCGAGCGTCGCGCGGACCGCGGACGGGCGGGTGCTGTCGATCGGGTCGCCGGGCGCGGACCGGATCACGACCGCGCTCATGCAGGTCATCAACCAGGGGTGCCTGCACGGGCTGGACCTGCAGTCGGCGATCGACCGGCCGCGGGTGCACGTGTCGATCGTCGACGGCCAGGGGGTCGTCGAGTTCGAGGAGGACCCGGAGGTCATCGCGGCGGTGCAGCGCTCGCCCCTGCCGTCGCGCGGGCACGGGGAGCGGTCGATGTTCTTCGGTGGGGTGGGTGCGGCGTACCGGCGTGAGGACGGCGTGCTCGAGGCCGCCGGCGACCCCCGCCGCGAGGCCGCGACCGGCGTGTTCTGATCCAGCGGCGCTGTCTCGCCCACCAGTGTTCCGCTCGCGCACGAGAATCGTCGTCGCGCACCAGTCACAACCACGGCACGACCACCGTCCTGGTGCGCGAGCGTCTCAGGCGGGGACAGCCCGGTAGCTGATCGGGTGGACCTTGCAGGTCTCTTCGAGCGGCCCGCGCAGCTCGTACACGCCGGCCCCACGCTCGCTGTAGTCGAAGACGCGGTGCAGCCGGAAACGCCCTCGCTCGGCTCGGCTGAAGCGCACCTCGTTCTCCGTGAGGATCATCGGCCACTCCCGAGGCTGCCGTGTCGTCTTCACCTCGATGAAGCGCTCCTCACCCGTGCTGTCGAACGACAGGACGTCGTACCCGAGCCCGTCTCCCCGAGTCTGGCTGACGTGCTCGACGCGGTCCGCGAGGTCCTTGCGGCCGACGAGGCGCAGGTGCCTCCGCTCCCGCTCGACCACGGCCTGCTCGCCCGCCAGCCCGAGGCTCCGGTTCTGCGCGTCGATCGCGACGTAGTCGGGCGTCACCCCGTGGGTCCTCCGTGACCACTCGTCCCTCAGGTCCACCTGAGGCGGGTCGCTGTCGGTCCACATGAAGTCGGGACGGGGGTGCTGGGCCTGCGACAGAAGACGGGCGACCACCCGCTCGACGTGGCTCCACCCCTCGAGCTGGGTCTGGGTCTCGACGAGCAGCGCACCCTGGATGTTGGGCATCGGCTTGTAACCGGGGATCCAGGGGTGGCCCAGGCGAAGCAGGGCGGCGCTGATGTTCGCGAACTTGTAGTCGACCGATTTGGGCGACCGACCTGTGGCTGCCTGCACCTCGCGGTTGTAGTCGGCCTTGACGTACCTCTCGCCCTTCAGCTCGGCGTCGAGCATCTCGAGGTACACCGCGACGATGGTCCGGTTCTCCTCGGGGGTCCAGTCGCCTGCCACATCGCCAGGTTAGGGCGTCGACCGAGACCACGGGGCCGTAAGGGCGGCCCAACCTTCCAGCGCGTCCTCGACGAGATCGGCGGCCTCGTCGGGAGGTGTGTGCTCCCAGGTCCGCAGTACCCGCCAGCCAGCCTCCGTGAGGAGCCGGTTCGTGTCCCCGTCGCGGGCCCGGTTCGCCTCGAGCTTGGCGACCCACCACGCCGCGTTGCTGCGCGGCTCGGTCCCGTGCTCCGGGCACCCGTGCCAGAAGCAGCCGTCGACGAACACGGCGAGCTTGTGGCGGGGGAAGGCGATGTCGATCGTCCGGCGGTTGTTGCCGGGCACCTTGAAAACCACGCGGAACCGACGCCCGCGGCGGTGCAGCTCACGGCGCAGGGCGACCTCGGGTGCTGTGTCACGTCGCCGCGCACCGGACATCCGCCGTGACACCTCGGCCGAGGACGGGCCGGGGTGCGACGGGACGTGGAAGGAGGTCACGGCGGTCACTCGCAAGCGTTGTCGGAGGTCGGTTGTCGAATCGGTGGTCTATCATCCCGCCCCCGCCGGCCCGGCGGCTCGACCTGGAACCTGTGATGCGACAGCTAGCACTCGGCCTCGATCTGCGCACGTCATCGATCTCCGGCACCCCGACGCTCGACGCGTCGCTGCACCACGAAGAATATTCAGCTGGTAAGCTGACCAACATGACGACCGCCGGCTTCCGCTACGCCGACCTGTTTGCGGGGATCGGTGGGTTCCACGCCATGCTCGACCACGCTGGCGGTCGGTGCGTGTACGTGTCCGAGATCGACCCCGAGGCGCGCGCCACCTACACGCGCAACTGGATCGACGTGCTGCCGCAGGGTGAGCGGCCGCTCGTCAACACCGACATCGCGCTCGACACCCCCGCCGACGGCGACGTCGCGGTGCCGGAGCACGAGGTCCTCGCAGCAGGCTTCCCGTGCCAGCCGTTCTCGAAGTCGGGCTACCAGCGGGGGATGGACGAGGCGCGCGGCACCCTCTTCTGGAACATCGCCCGCATCCTCGAGGAGCGGACGCCCGCGGTCGTGCTGCTCGAGAACGTGCGCAACATCGCGGGACCGCGTCACCGGCACGAGTGGGACGTCATCATCCAGACCCTCCGCGACATCGGGTACCGCGTGTCCTCGACCCCGACGGTGTTCTCCCCGCACCTCCTGCCGCCCGAGCAGGGTGGCACGCCGCAGGTTCGTGACCGCGTCTTCATCCTCGGGACGTACATCGGGCCCGAGCGGGCCCGGGAGGAGCTCGAGCGCGGGGAGGAGCCCGCGCCGACGCTCGTGCGTGAACCCGTCGACGGGTGGGATCCGACGTCCTGGGACACCCGGTGGATCCTCGACGACGACCGGACGATCGACGACATCCAGCGCTACCGTCTGACGGCGGAGGAGACCGCGTGGGTGGATGCGTGGGACGACCTCCTGCAGCGCGTGCGCGCCGCGACGGGGATGCGCCTGCCCGGTTTCCCCCTGTGGGCTGACGCGTGGTTGCCGGAGCGGGGTCTGGACCGGGACGAGCTCGACCGGTTGCCGCGCTGGAAGAGTCATATCCTCCTCAAGAATGCGCGCTTCTACGAGGAGCACAAGGCGATCATCGACGCCTGGCGGAAGGATCACCGCGACTTCCTGACGTTCCCCGCCTCCCGCCGGAAGCTCGAGTGGCAGGCGCAGGACACGGCGTCACTGTGGGACACCGTGATGCACTTCCGGCCGTCGGGCATCCGTGCTAAGTCACCGACCTACCTGCCCGCGCTGGTTGCGATCACCCAGACATCGATCTACGGCCCGCGGCGGCGTCGTATCACCCCTCATGAGGCGGCGCGGCTGCAGGGGCTGTCCAGGAGCTTCACGTTCGACAGCCAACGAGACGCGGCGTCCTACAAGCAGGTCGGGAACGGGGTGGCCGTCGGAGCCGCGTGGCACGTCTTCCGCACGCACGTCGAGCGAGACCGCGCGGACCTGCCCGAGCCGCTCGTCGAGGCCGTGCTCGAGGCTCCGCTCAGCCCGACGGGCGATGCCGTCTCCCCGACCGCCGGGGGCGAGACACGAAACACCGTTCGTCTCGACGCCATCAGCGCCTGAGAACGCTGGTCATAGAGTGGCGGGCATGGGACGTCAGGTGGGGGTCGAATACCCAGAACGACCGCTGATGGCGGTGCTCTCCGACCTGCTGCGTATCCCCCACTTCACGACCAGCAACGGCGGCACCGTGCGACGTGACTTCCTCCAGGCCGTCGCCGCCCGGCTCGGGGCGGACCCCGAGGCAGAGACGAAGGACGAGCTGATTCGTCAGGTCTGGGAGGCAGCGAACGGTCGACCCATGCCGGAGGGCCGGTTGTCACCCGGAGGAACGGTCACGAACGTCGTCCTTCAGGAGATCATCGACGGCGTGACGAGGTCGGGGCTCGCTGGGCCGGCTGAGGCTGCCGGTGGTGCGGGAGTCCTCGAGCGCGAGGTCGACGAATCGATCTTCGACCCGTCGGAGCTCGCTGACGAACGGACCGTGCGGCTGGTGTACCGCGCGCTGCGCGAAGGGCAGGACTCGTTCCGGACGGCAGTTCTGGACGCCTACGGCAACCGATGCGCGGTCACCGGGACGGCCGCGCCCCAGGTGCTCGAGGCGGCCCACATCGCGCCCTATCGAGGCCCTCGCTTCAACGTCGTGCCGAACGGGGTGTGCCTGCGCGCTGACATCCACCTCCTCTTCGACCGTGGAGCCATCGCGGTAGACACCGGCTCCTGGTCGATCCTGGTGGGCGAGCACGTCGCGGCCTCCGGCTACGCAGATCTTGTCGGGGGCAGCCTCCGGCTGCCCAGGGCCCGGGAGGACCACCCGTCCACCCGGGCGCTGGACGCTCACCGCGAGTGGGCTCGACTGTGACCGTGCACACCCACCTCGCCCCCGACCCGGGAGATCCGATGAGCGCACCCACGACGACGGACGACGACGAGCGCTCGGAGCTGGAGCAGTCCATCGCCGACGGCTTGGCGGCTCTGTCGCTCGCTGAGTACTTACCCGATGCGCTCGACGGACCGACGGAGCCATTCGAGCCCCACGACGTCGACTTCACCACCTCCGCCTGGATGCACCGTCTGGCGGACGTGCAGGACTGGCTTCACCTGCCGGAGCGACTGGACGATTCCACTCCGGCGCGCTTTGTGGCCGGACTGGCAGAGAGCGTCGTGCCTGGTGCAGACGGCGGGGTGACTGGCGGCATCGACGGTCCCCGCCTCAGTACCGCCGCCCTGACAGCGCTCCATCACCGGTGCTCGCAGGCCCTCACCCACCAGGCCAGGTTCGTCGAGGCACTCGAGGCGGCGGAGAGCAGCGGGGCGGCAACGCGCGCGTGGGTCGCGATGTGGGAGGAGGTGGATCAGGAGGACGACGTCGACAACGGGGGGCCAATCACCGCCAAGACCCTGGTCTGGCCCATCTCCGAGTTCGCCGCGCGCGCGGCGGCTCGTAAGCTGGAGCTCAGCCCGTCCTATCAGCGGGACGACGTGTGGCCGACGGGTGACAGCCAGCTGCTCATCGAGTCCATCCTTCGCGGGATCCCGTTGCCCTCGGTCATCCTCCTCGAGCCGACGAACATCCGGGACTCGTCCTACGAGGTCGTGGACGGCAAGCAGAGGCTCACGTCGATCCTCCGGTTCATCGGACGGCACCCGTCGGCGCTCGACACGGTCCGGCAGGCTGACCACCAGTTCCCGGATCACCATCTCGCGGAACTCTTCGAGACGGACTACCCCAAGTTCCGGCGGGCGTGGAAAGCAGCCGTGGGGGAGTCGCTCACCTCCACCCTGGAGCGCAAGTACTACTTCCCGTTCCGTCTCAAGCCACACTCCCCCGCGATGACCGGTGACCTCGCCGAGCTGAGTGGGAAGTACTACACCCAGATCAAGGATCTCTACGTCGACATCGCGTCGACGACCGAGCAGGTGCGGACCCTCTTCGAGATGACGTCCGAGTACAAGATCCCGGTCATCTCCTACACCCAGGCCACGCCGCGCCAGATCCACGAGGTCTTCAACCTCTACAACAAGCAGGGCAAGCACCTCAACGCGGAAGAGATCCGCAACGCACTCTTCCACCGGCTCGACCTCATGCGCGGCCTCCTGGTGGCGGCTGGCGACAGCTCCGCGCGCGCCGGCGTGGCGCCGTTCCTCGACCCGGTGTGGAACGAGGTCAGCAAGATCGCTTACCAGCTCGAGGACATGGCATTCGGGACCCAGCGCTACCGGAGGACGAAGGTTCTGTCATGGCTGTGCTCGATGGTGGTCCTCGACTCGGTCGAGGATGGCAAGCCATTGCGACGCTCGACGGCGAGCCAGACGAACGCACTTCTTGAGCGGGTCGAGAACGACCGCCGCGATGCCCTGCGTGATGCCGAACGGCTTCGCGAGCTGTTCCTCCTTCTGACGGCGGCGGTCGAGGCGCACTCGGCCGCCAGCCGTGCCTGGGCACCGTGGTTCATGGATGGCAAGTCGGGGACGAGGTGGCAGGAGCTCCAGCTCGTCGCGACGCTCATGGGCGTCGTCGCTGCCGGGGCCGTCCTCGGTGACGGATTGTCGGCGCGTCTCCAAACCGTCGCGGACACGATCCGCGAGGAGACCGCCGGTGCTGCACTCGACCCGCGCTCGCTGTGGCGCCGGCCAGCCAAGACCCAGACCGCGGAGCAGGTGCGTTTCCAGTCTGGGATCGCGCTGCGGATCCTCGATCTGCTCGAGGTCGACCCCTTCGTAGCCGACGCCGCCCTGCGGGATCGGTTCGGGGGCTCGACGGTCCGTGCCTGGACCCTCGTCGCCACCCGCTGACACGAGCCGCCAGGTGGGACGGACCGTGGTGCAGACGATCCGGCCCAGCGCGGGGGGCCTCGGAGACGGTGGGTGGTGGGCCGAGTACGAGCGCCGGGTCGGCCGCCGGATGGGCGCGACGGCCCGCCGGGTCCTGGACGCCGATTGCGAGTACATCCTCCGCAAGGGAGTCCTCGGCGCCGGCCGCGCCGGTGAGCCCGCCTGGCCGGCCGACCGTGTCCGCACCGGACTCGTGATGGGCGCGGTTCAATCCGGCAAGACAGCCTCCATGCTGGGCGTCGTGGCGAAGGCGCTCGACGAGGGGGTCGATATCGTCGTCGTGCTCGCGGGAACCCGGATCGGGCTGTGGCGGCAGACCTACGAGAGGCTCCGCAGTCAGCTCGACGTGGAGCCGTCGGCGGACGTCGACGGCGCTCGACGCATCTTGGTGCCTGGGCCGGCAGCGGTGACCGAAGTTCTGGCCCCCCGGGACCTGTACCGCGTGACGACCGCCCAGGGTGCCCGTGTCGTGAGGGGGGAGGTGCCCCTCGTCGCCGTGGTGATGAAGCACGACGCACATCTGCAGGCCCTTGCCCGACGGCTGCGTGAGCAGGTGGCTCGCACCAGACCTGCCCGGCCGCTCCACCTTCTCGTCGTCGACGACGAGGCGGATGACGGGTCGATCCTCGACCCTGCCGGCGAGGGGTCAGGGGCGCAGACCAAGCAGATCCCGCGACAGATCACCCAGCTCTGGTCTCCCGGCCTTGTCAGGGGTCACACCCACTTCTGGGACCGGTTGCACGTCACATACGTCGCCTACACGGCTACCCCCCAGGCGAACATCCTTCAGGCCGAGTACAACCCGCTCAGCCCGCGCCACTTCCTGGCGGTCCTTCGTACGCCGGGTCCCATCGGGGATGTCGAGCCACGTTCGCTGACGTTCGCGGTGCCTGGCGGCGTAGCCAGGCACTACACCGGGGGGGAGCACTTCTACGTCACACATCGCGACATGCTGTGCCGGCCGATCGAAGGTGTCGCTCCCGCAACTGTCCTCGGTGACGCACTGCGCGCCTATTTCGTGGCTGGCGCGATGAAGGTGGCGGCCAACGAGCTGAGGGACGCGCCGACCGCCGCGCGGTCGAAGGTGTACCTGGACGCTGACCAGGCGCTGTCGCTGAGTCCGCAGCCACATTCCATGCTCATCCATCCCTCGGCCCAGGTGGCCGACCACTTCGACGAGGCTGCACGGGTCCTGGCATGGTGCAACGGGCTGTCGCACAAGGCGGCCGTCGAGGCGATCGCGCAGGGCTGTCGTTCGCTCTCCGGCGCGCACCTGTCAGAGCTCTTGAACACCGACGACCAACCGTGGAGGCAGTGGTACGACGACTACGCCTCGGCGGCGCTGCGGATCGACGCGCTCGAGGGGCGCGACCCCCGAGTCCTCGCCCCTTGGGAGACCGTGAGGCGCCTCCTGCACGAGGAGGTCTTCCCCACAACCCGGCTCTCTGTCGTCAACAGCGACCCGCAGGCCGACGACCGGCCCTCCTTCTTGCCAGAACGAGCCGCCGGGGGTCGCGGCTGGCGGGCCCCGACCGACCTGGGGACCATCTTCGTGTCGGGAAACGTGATGGCCCGCGGTCTCACCCTCGAGGGGCTGACGACGACCCTTTTCGAGCGGCGCAGCGGTATCCCCCTGGCTGACACGCAGATGCAGATGCAGCGATGGTTCGGGTACCGCGGCCAAGACCTGCACCTGACACGGCTGTTCATCGAGCAGCACCAGCTCGACCTCTTTGCGCGGTATCACGAGGGGGATGTGGCGATCCGCAAGCAGATCGTGCATGCGATGCGCACGGATACGGCGGCGCCTCGGCCCGCCGTCTTCGGTGGGGCGGCGTTCCGCGCGACCGGCAAGGTAGCGGGGCTGCGGAACAGGCCGCTGCACCCCGGGAAAGCGCCCTACTTCGCATACTCGAACGGCGCAGACGATCCGAACAACGCGACGCTGGCAGGACTGTTCGCGGCCCACGAGTCGGCTGATGTCGTGGTGGGGGGCGTGCACCGAGGACGAATCCTCGCGCGGCCGATCGGCGTCGAGGAGACGGCTGACCTGCTGGACAGCCTGGATTACGCCGGACAGATCCCGTGGGATCTGGAGCCGGAACGAGAGCGGTGGGAGGCCGTGGCCCGGCTCGTCGGCGCTCCGAGGGGTTCCACGCGCCCACCTCTGTTCCGCGGGCCGGGCTCGCGAGGAGACGTCCTGCCTCCCGATCTCGGCGCGCGTACGCCGTACTCCGCCGCCGCGTACCTTCGGCTCTGGGCGGCGGCCCACTCCAGCGGGGGACGCGGCCTCCTAGCGGTGGTCAGCCCCGGCGCCGATCAGATCGCCGAGGTGACACAACCTCCACGGTTCTGGGTCGGGCTTCGATACGGCAGCGGGGACCGCGTCGAGGACGGCCCGTGGCGGGGGGTCGGTTTCGCGCCGGCTACGAGCGAGCGTCAGGTGGATGGCCCCCGGGTCGTCGGCGAATGGGGTTCGCGGAGTCCCGGCGCCGAGCCCCACAACTACGCCGCGGACGAGTACTTCGACTATTACCACCGGGGCGAGGCACCTCCGGCATGGGTGGGTTCGCAGACAGGCTGGCGGCCACCGGGGAGTGACGGGTTGCTCCTGTTCCAGCTCGTCGAAGCGGGCGCCGGCAGACTGCCGGCCGTCTGCTTCGGGCTCGCCGTCCCCCTCGGGGGGCCGAGCCAGTATCCGGTGATCAGGGACGGAGATGCCTGGTGACGTCGTACGAAGAGTGGTCGCGACTGCTTCACGAGCTGCAACGACCGGTCCGGGCTGGGGAGCGGAACGTCGCGTGGGACCCCGACAGCGAGCAGGTCGGCGTCGCGCTATCGGGTGCCGGGCAGGTGGAGGTGTTCCTGAGGTCCTCCGGGCTGCCGTTCACGGACCCGGCGGTGCGGTCGAGGCTCGAGGAACGGGAATGGGAGGACGCGTCGGGTCTCGGACAGTTCTTCGCGACGCGGGTCGAGCTCCCGCGGGGCCCTGAGTTCCTCCCCGCCGCTGCGTGGATCTGCGCAGAGCTGCTGCAGAACGGAGCAGCCAGCGACCTGAGGCACGCCGTACGACGCACCGAACCGGTGATCGCGTTCGTCCTTGGCGGCCTGTCAGCGCGTGAGCAGGATGTTGCTGGTCTCCTCGGCGAGGTGGCCGTGCTCCGGTACCTGGTCGAGGAGGCGCCGGTGAACCGGCGGCTGAACATCCTCGATGGATGGCGGGGCTACGAGCGCGCGCTCCGCGACCTGACGGTCGGATCGGTCGGTATCGAGGTCAAGAGCACGACCCGTGCAGTATCTCGCCATCACTTCCAAGGTGTTCACCAGATCGAGCCGCAGGACGGCGAGGCAGGACTTCGGCTGATCAGTGTTGGCCTGACCTACGAGCTGGAGGACGGTGCGCACGCCACGACCTTGGAGGACGAGCTGCGTCGCCTGGGGGCGATGGTGGCGGAGGCAGAGGGCGATCCCGAAGGCGTTGTCGCCGAGCTCCGCGCAAGGGTGGATCGCTACGGCATCGCGGCTTCGACGAACCTTCTGCCGGACGAGGTTCAGCGTCGCATGATCAGGGAACGGCGCTTCGCTGTGGAGTGGGTGCGCGCGTACGACCCCCGCGACGCCGGCCTGCGGTTGCCGAGCCGGCGTGCGCTCGAGCGGTTGTCGCCGCTCCTCGCGGTGGAGTCGGTCGCCTTCGATCTCGTCCTGCCGGCAGAAGCGAGCCAGGGCGACTTTCTCGTGGCCGGCGGTACCGCCGCAGCCCGGAGCTGCCTTCAACAGGCAGGCTGGATCGACTTCTGAACCGGCCGTCCAGATGATGAGCCCCCGCCGCCTCACCCCATTCGGTGGTGATCGCGGCGGCGGATCAACTAGTACCCGTCCCTCGCGAGGTCCGAAAAAACGCGTTCCGGCAAGATGCGGATCGTTCTTACGTCGCTCATCAATACCCTGTGCTCTTCCCCTCGCTCCTGCCGGAGGGCTGCGACGGCAGCATTCTGCTGATCGTTGAAGCCTTGCGGATCGACTCGCCACAGGGGATGACCCAGGATCACGGAAACGGAGGGTCGCGAAATGGTCGTCAGGCCCCCGACCTCCGCCGTGTGGAGATCTTCGAACACCGGGCCGAACGCGCCTACGAAACGCTCGGCGGCGGGACCGGAGAGGTCCATCCACCGGGCGAGGGGCAGCGGACGACCGGCAGACAGGTCGGCGACATCGAGTGCCAGACGCCAGTCGAGCTGGCTGTGGTGGAACCTGTTGGTGTACGAGCGGAGGCAGTCGGGGCACGACGTGTCGCACCGGATGTGCTGGGGCGACTCGAACTTGTCGGCAAGGTCGGTCGTGATGCGCTCCAGGACGCCCTTCAGGACGTGCGGCTTGGCAAGCTGGTTCGCGTACCCTGCGCCGTTCTCGAGGGCATCCGCGAGGAAGACCGCCGCCGTACGGAGATCATCGATCTGACGCGGTTGCAGCCCGACGACGATCTCGGTCTCATCGATGTCCAGCTCTGCCTTGCACCCATGCTTCACCACCTCGGCGAACGAGGTGAGGGCATGCGAGCCCCACGGACACTCGATCGTCGCAATTGCGCCGCCGTCAAGAGGCGACCGGTTAGGAAGCAGCAGGGTTGCATCGGTGACTCGGGTCTCTCCGATACACCCACCGAAAGACGCACGATCAGGGCTCGAATCGGCCCCCTCACCCGGGTGGCTGACGACGACCGAGTTGCTGTCATCCGCTCTTCTGAATGAGAACTGTAGGCCGTCGTTGTCGTTGATGGTCAGTATTTGCACCTGATCCAGACTCCACACATCGAGACCACCGACAGCACTCGGCGAGTCGTCGAGCTCGATCCAGGAGAGGACCGGCGACATTGCGCGCGCGGCTTCGTCCTCATCCGACATCCGGTCCGTCCTCTGCGGATGCGCACGGAACCCTTCGGGCTCGAAGACCTTGAGCCGGCGAAGGCGACTTCCGCAGACCGGGCAGGTGTCAGCATCGGTGTTGACCTGCGCGGCGTGGCAATCCTGGCAACGGCGCACGTTGGTCGATGACCGCAGCACGCGACCGGTGCGACGTCCACGTTGGTCCTCCACGTTGACGAACCCATCGACGGTATAGACCCAGCCGTCGTTGATGATCTGGGTTCCGGGCGCGAACATCGACACGGCCAGGCCTAGGGGACGGTCGGCGATCTGCTCCCACTCCTTGTTGGGGCGCTGCCAGTACAGGCTTCGCACGCGAGTCGGGAAACCGAACATGGGGAGCACGCCGGCATTAGCCAGACGCTCGCCCAAGTCGCGCTGGGTGAGCGCCGGGTTGAGAACGGCGCGCTCGACCGCCTCGCACAGGGACTCTCGGATCCAGCGGGCGATCGCCGGTGGATCGTCGATCGACGCGTGGACGGCCAGCCGCTCGACGATGGATTCGACCTCCGCTGACCGGGCGAGGAACTCTTCCACGGCTGGGCGGTGCGCGGACCAGTCCTCATTCGTGCCGAACTCTCCGTGCACGCCGCTCTTCGTAGCGATGCAGAGAGTCTTGAAAGCCACTCGTAGACACTCGGCGGACGCGACCCGACGGATGATTGCGGGCTTGGCGATGTCGATGAATGGCTGGGGCGGTGCGTCCCCCGTCATGCGTCCGGCATTGACGAAGTAGTAGTCGTCGTGTGTCGAGTCCCGGCACATCGTTACCGCGAACGAGAACGGCTGACCCTGCCGCCCCGCGCGGCCCACGCGCTGCTGGTAGTTGAATCGCTGAGGAGGCATGTTCGCCATCACGGTCGACCGCAGGCTGCCGATGTCGACACCGACCTCCATGGTTGTGGTCACGCTCAGCACGTCGAGAGGGGTGGTCAGAGTGTTCTCGCGCGGTGCTTCCAGCAGCGCTCGCCGGAAGTGCCGCTGCCTCTCACGCTGCAGACTGGGCGGCCGTGTCTGCCCCGTCAGCTCGGCCACGGCCAGGCGCTGCGGTGCCCGTTCGGCGAGCCAGGAGTAGTAGTCGTCGAGACGGCGGCCCTCGGATAGAGCGAGCGTTCCGGCGCATCCTTCTCGGACACATACCCCGTTCGACGCTGGATGCACTCGTTCCACTCGAGGAAGTCCTCGAACGCGCGACGCTTCACATATTCCCCTTAGTCACTGTCCGAGGGCCTTGGCGACCTCGGAAGAGCCAGTAATTCGACCCTAGGGGAACAGTCCGACAGTGGTGGGCTAGAGCAACGGGGAAATTTGCTCACCGCGTCGCGCCGGTGACCGCCCAGGCGTCGTCCCGCACCCGGTGCCGCAGGAGCAACCCGCGCACGAGCATGAACCCGGTGAACCCGACCCACAGCA
>ERZ501047.139-NODE-139-length-26274-cov-4.712575_pt1 | contig 26274 bp, 26 predicted proteins | sample MGYA00510868_ERZ501047 | MGnify/ENA primary metagenome ERZ501047 (study PRJEB25958, sample SAMN03398593) | human skin metagenome | study: EMG produced TPA metagenomics assembly of the Human Skin Microbiome Metagenome (human skin metagenome) data set. | reverse complement strand
CGGTGGCGGCCTACGCCCTACGCGCGGGGCGCTGAGCCGGGCAGGCGACCAGTCGGGCCAGCAGCGCCGCCAGTTCCTGTTCCGGATCGTCGGTCAGGCCGCCATGGCGGGGGCCCGGCTGCAGGATGGTGCTGCGCGGGGCGGATAGCCAGCCAAACCGCTTTCCGGGGGTCGGCAGGTCAGGCCGGCCAGGGGCGGCGACGCCGCGGCATACGTCGGCAATGACCTTCAGTGAGGCGGACACCGAAGCGACCTCAAGATGGGGGTCGAGGGCGCGCAACCGGTCCTCGTCGATAGCGAAAGCGGCGTCCAGATAGCCGACTTGGTCGGCAAAGAGCACCACACCGACGTTGACGAATTCCTCGCGCTCGACCCGCGGGACGCAGCGGACGACGAAGTATTGGTAGGGCGTGCCGCTCATACGCCGGCCCCCGGCAGCCAGGCCCCGGCGGCCGCGAGGCGCGCGGTGAGGTGTTCGGCATACGCGGCCCGGATCGCGGGGGGATCGGCAAGATCCGGGGTGCTCTCGAGCCACTCGTCGGGGATCGCGGCGAGGACCGCGGGCAGGGCGGGGGTGACCAGCGGGGCCAAACGCGTATGCGCGTCACCCACCGACCCGGCGACCCCGGCCAGGACGTGACTCGACGCGTCATACGGAAGGCGCGCGAAACGGGAAGAGTCCGGGGTCTTGCGCGGCCACGAGTGATGAAAGTAGAGCGCGGCTCCGTGGTCGATGGCCCAGGTCTGCCCGTGCCAGACCAGCAGGTTCGGGTTGCTCCAGGTCCGGTCCACATTGGCGGTAAAGGCGTCCAGCCAGATGATGTCCGCCGCGAGTTGCGCCGTGGGGGGTCGCGATCCGTCGTAGCCGAACGCCCCGGGAAGGTAGTCGACGCCGAGATTGGTGCCGATGCTCGCGTTGAGCAGGTCTTGGACCTCTTCGTCTGCTTCATACTTGGCGATGGCGGCGGTCAGGTCGACGACGGCCAGGCGGGGCGTGAGAATGCCGAGGGCACGGGCGAGTTCGCCGACGATCACCTCGGCCACCAACACCTTGAGTCCCTGTCCGGCGCCGCGGAATTTCACGACATAGGTGCCCAGGTCATCCGCCTCGACGATGCCGGGCAGGCTGCCACCCTCGCGCAAGGGCACGACATACCGGGTCGCGAGAAGGCGCTCGAGCATTCCCTCAGCGTATGTCGATCCCTAGGCTGGCATCGGCGCCGCCTCGTCCGGGGGCGACCGCATCGAGAGGACCACGATGGCTACACTCAACCCCTACTTGACCTTCGCCGGCACCGCTCGCGAAGCCATGGAGTTCTATCAGTCCGTCCTCGGCGGGGATCTGAAGATCAACACCTTTGCCGAGTTCGGCGACACCGGGAATGACGGGGTGATGCACGCGCGGCTGGAGACCCCGGAGGGTTTCACGCTGATGGCGGACGACGAGCATCCGGACATGCCCCGCACCTCGCCGTCCGGATCGGCGATCTCGATCTCGCTCAGCGGCCCGGAGAGCGACCTGCTGCGTGGCTACTGGGACAAGTTGTCCGAGGGGGCAAGGGTGACAACGCCCCTGGAGAAGCAGATGTGGGGCGACGAATTCGGCATGCTCACCGAGCGATTCGGCACGGCCTGGATGGTCAATATTCTCGGCGCCGATTCGGACGAGTCCGTCACCAACTCGACCGGAACCGGCGACGCCTCGAGCCGACGAATGCGCGAACGCCCAGTCACCCGGGATGGGTGACTGGGCGTTCCAGGGCCGCAGGCCCGTCAGCAGACGGCGGACCACCGCGCCTCAGGAGCCGGTGACGGCCTCGTCGAGCTTGACGAGGGTGTCTTCCAGCTGCTCTTCGCTGATCAGCGGGAAGGAGACCTTCTTGAGCAGGTCCTTGTCGGTGACCTTGGACCAGTCGTAGGTGTGGCGGACCAGAGTGGAGTCGGAGCCCTGGGGGGTGAGCTCCCAGACCCACTCCCAGCCCTTGGGCTCTGTGCCGGCCGGGGCGGTTTGCCACGCGAGCAGGGCGTTCTCGGAGTAGCCGGTCACATGGTTCTCGGTGCGGTACTCCCCGCCCATGTGCTCACCCTCCATGTTCATGGTGAACACCTGACCGACGCCGGTGATCCGGTCGCCCTTGGCGACATTGCGGACATAGCCGGAGCCGTCCAGGTCGGCGTGCCGGTTGGGGTTGGACAGGACGTCGAAGATCTCGGCGCTGGAGGCGGGGATGACCCGCTCGACGGTGATGCTCGTGTCGTTACTCATCCCTCCACGCTATGCGGTTTCGCGGCCCAGATGTGCATCGGGCCGGCGTCAACCGGCCAGATGGCCCCAGTCCGACGACAACTGCGACCACGGCCCGATCGCGGCGACGCGACCGTCGACCAAGACGACCACTCGGTCCGCCTGAGCAAGCGCTGCTCGCTTGGAGGTCGCACCGATGACCGTGGTCTCCCGCTCCCGTAGGGCCCGCCACAGCTCGACCTCGGTCGCCGCGTCCAGCGCGCTGGACACGTCGTCGGCGAGGAGGAGTTCGGCATCGGCGGCCAAGGCCCGGGCCATGGCCAGGCGCTGCACCTGCCCACCGGACAGGCGGACCCCACGGTGGCCGATCATCGCGTGCGGGCCACCCGCGGTGTCCACGTCCGGCGTGAGGCGAGCATCGGCGACCGGGCCCTCGAACTCGCGGGCGAAGCCCAGTTGGACGTTGTCCGCAAAGGTCCCGGAGAGCACCCGGGGGACCTGGGCGACATACGCCACTTGCCCGGGGCGCAGGAAGAGTTCCGCGTCGTCGACCTCGCTGTCGTTCCACCGGATCGAGCCCGTATGGTCGATCAGCCCCGCGAGCCCGCGCAGCAGGCTGGACTTGCCGGAACCGACCTGTCCGAGCAAGAGGACCAACTCGCCGCGGCGCACCTCAAGGTCAACGTCCTGGACACCGATGGTCCCGTCGTCATGGATGGCGTCGACATCGCGCAGGGTGAGCGTATGCAGCGGGATCCGCTTCGCGGCCGGGGGAGCCTGCGAGGCGCCGGTGAGCAGATCGACACCCGGCGGCACGTCCAACAGATCGACCCCGCCGGCCATCCGGCTGGTGGCCCGCTGCCAGGCACGCGTGCCCGGGGCCTCCGTGACGACGGCGCCGGCGACCCGCCCGAACCAGTCGAAGCCGTTGACGGCGTTGACGACCAGCAGGGCCGTCGCCAATCCCCACTTGCCCCACAGCAACCCGGCCCAGGCGGCTACCGCCCCCAGTTGCACCATGACGATCGGCACACCGTCGAGGACGGCCTGTACGCGGTGCTCCCGCACCGCCGCGTCTACTCGCCCCTGGTCGACGTCGTGCAGATGACGGTGCACCTCAGGAGTGCGCCCGGCCAGCTTGATCGTTCGCACGGATTCGAGGGTGGACACCAGAGAACGGCCGAAGCGGGCGCGCTGGGCGGAGGCCTTGGCCGCCGACCGCCCGGCGATGGGCCGGCCCAGGGCCGAAGCGAGTGCCGAGGTCACCAGCACCGCGGCCAACACGCCGCCGGCGAGCACGGTTCCCGCGGCGATGGAGGTGGCCACAGCGATGAGCAGCCCGTTGACGAAGTCGACCCAGCGATCGGCATACCGCGCGAAGCGATCGGAATCCATGGCGCGGGCGACCACCTCACCGGGAGGAGTCTGTTCCAGGCGGCGCTGCGAGGTCTGGCCGACCAGCACCGACATGCGCACCCGCAGCAGGATCTCCACCCACCAGCGTGGATACCGGGCGACCGCCTCGGCGAGCAGGATCGGCCCGATCAGGATGCTGGCCGCGACGAGGGCCACCCAGGCGCGAGGAAATTCGTCGTCCCGAAGTGCCTCGATCGTGTGGCCCCATAGATAACCCGTGATCGCGCCGAGCGCGCCGGTCAGCGACATACCGAGGAAAAGCACGACCGAGATCAGGCCCCATGCCGGTTTGATCCGCAGGGCATGCCAGGTGCCGCGGGCCAGCGACGGGCCATCGCCGGGGTCGGGCCGGTCGAGGGGTTGACCGCGGCGTCGGGCTGCGCCGACAGCGACCTCGTCACCCTCGGCCACGGCCGGCGGGGGCGTTTCGTGGCTGACGCCAGCGGCCTGCAACAACTCACTGAACCGGCCCTCGGCGGCGGCAAGTTGCGCCCGCGGGCCGAACTGGATCACCCGTCCGCGGTCCAAGACGGCCACCAGGTCGGCCCGCGCAATCGTGGACAAGCGGTGTGCCACCAGGATGCCGGTGCGGCCTTCGAGCAGCCGCTGGGAGGCGGCAACCACACGCGATTCGGTGAGCGGATCCATCCGTGCCGTCGCCTCATCGAGCACGACCACCCGCACGTCGCGGACCAGCAGCCGGGCGAAGGCAAGCAGCTGTTCTTCGCCCGCCGAGAGGGTGGTGCCGCCGGGGCCAAGCATGGTGTCGAGTCCGTTGTCCAGACCGGCCACCCAGTCCGTTAGGCCGAGCTCCACGATCACGGCTTCCACGTCCGCGCGCGGCCGTTCGGCGAAAAGCGTGATGTTGTCGTGCAGGGAGCCGGTGACGATCTCGGTGCGCTGGGTCACCACCCCGACGGCTTCGCGCAATGCATGCAGATCGAGGTCGAGCACGTCGACGCCACCGAGCAGCACGGTGCCGCGTTCGGGCTCCATGGCCCGGCTGACCAGTGACGCCAGGGTCGATTTGCCCGAGCCAGTGCGCCCGACAAGGGCGATCGTGCTCCCGCTCGGCACGTGAATGTCGATGTCCTGCAAGGCGAAGGTGCCCTCGCCATACGAGAAGTTCAGGTGGCGGAAGTCGAGGTCGAACCCGCCCTGCTGGTCCAACTGGCTGCCGCCGGAGGGTTCGGGAGCGACGGCCAACATCGAGCGCAGCCGGATCACGGCACCCATCCCGGCCTGCACCTCCGGCAGCTGCTGAGCTACCTGGCCGGCCAGGCCCGCGAACATGCTGGTCACCAGGAAGAGGGTCACCAGTTCCCCGATACTCATCCGGCCTTCATGAGCAAGCCAGACGCCGGCCACTGCCACGACCGCCAAGAGTCCGTGCAGCAGCAGCGAGGCGCGCAAAGTCACCCGGCGCTCCAGACGCAAGACCGCGAAGAACTTGTCGTGCACGACCGCGGAGAGGTAGGCGAGACGACCGATGGCGAACGACTGGCCCAGGCTGGTGCGCAGGTCATCGCGGCCCGCGATGCCTTCCTCCAAGGCGGCAGCGTGATCGGTCCATGCGGCTTCCTCCAACACCTTGCCCGCGGCGATCTTGCGCAGCAGACCGCGCATCACCAGGGCGACCGCGACGGCGACTAGCGGGAAGCAGAACCAGGCCGGCCACCAGGTCAGGCTGGCGATGATCCAGAGCGGGATGGCGGACACCAGGGTGCGCAGGATGCCCCATACCTGCATGCGCAGCAGCGAGCCGACCTCATGGGTGTCGTCGTCGACCCGGTCCAGGACCTCGCCGACGGCCTGTTCGCTTAATGCCTGCAGGGGCTGGTACAGCGCGGCGTCGAGCAGGTCCTCGCGCAGCCGACCCTCGGCGCGGTCGACCACCCCAGCCCAGATGAACCGGCCGATGGTGTCGAGGATGGCTCCACCCACGACGCACAGCAGCAGGATCCAGACCAGGCGCGCCGTGGCGTGCTCGGCCAGGGAACCCGCAACCAGGGTGCCGAGGGACTGGGCGACGGCACCGAATACCAGTGCCGCCACGGCGACACCAGCGACCGGGTTGCGCAGGCGCCGCCAGTTGACCTGGCGCTCGGGCCGCTCCCGGTATGCCGCATCCTCGCCCTGGGTGTTCGCCCGGCTGTCGGGAATCGAGGCGGGTGATGGGGCGGGCGGCGGCGGCTGTGCGGTTTCGGTCGTCATCTCATGCTCCACGGTATGCCGATGCACCGACAGCCCGCCGCCCATTTACGGTGCCCTGGCAAGGGTGATGCAGTTCGGGGCCTCAGCCCCGCTGGATAGGCTCCGGGCGGCGGCAGACCGACCCGGCGCCGGGCTGGGGCGAGAGCGCCGTCGAAGGAGACGGTGATGCGGGCGCACAAGGTGATCAGCAATCTGCCGGTGCAGAGCATCGACGAGGCGCGGGACTTCTACGCCGGCTTCCTCGGCCCGGACACCGAGGAGTTCAACCTCGGCTAGGTGGCCCGATTCACCTCGCAGGACGGGGGCGCATCGGTCCACGTGGTGACCACCGACGCCACCTCACCAGAGGACTCGGCGATCTCGGTGATGACCGAGGATGTCGACGCGGCCTATGCCGAGGCGCAGTCGCGCGGATACGAGATCGTGCATTCCTTGGGCACCGAGGAGTGGGGCGTTCGCCGGTTCCTCGTGCGGGCTCAGGGCGGCGCGGTCGTCAATATCGTGCAGCACGCGACATAGCCGCCAGCGGTCACCGCCAGGGCTACCAACCGCGCAGCGCCCGCACCGTCTCGATGGTGTCGGCCTCGACGGCGCTCTTGTCATCGCGGTAGCGCAGCACCCGGGCGAAGCGCAACGCCATACCACCGGGATAGCGAGAACTGCGTTGGATGGCGTCGAAGGCGATCTCCACGACCTGCTCGGGGCGCACCCAGACGATGTGGCCCTCGCGACCGGTCTCGAGTTCCAGGAAGCGCTCGGTCTGCCAGTCCAGCATGGCGTCGGTCATGCCCTTGAAGGTCTTGCCGAGCATCACGAACTCGCCGGTCTCGGGGTCGCGGGCACCGAGATGGATATTGGACAGTTTCCCGCGGCGCCGGCCGCTGCCCCATTCCACCCCGAGGACGACGAGATCGAGGGTATGCCGGGGCTTCACCTTCACCCAGCCGGCGCCGCGGCGGCCCGCGGCATACCTGGCCTGGGGGTCCTTGACGATGACCCCCTCGTGCCCGGCGGCGACCTGGGCGGCGAAGAAGTCGGCGGCCTCCTGCGGTGAGGAGGTGGTGATCCGCACCATCCGCGCCGCGGCCGGGACCAGCGCGTCGAGGCGCGAAATCCGTTCGTGCAGCGGCAGATCGAGCAGATCCTCCCCGTCTAGGTGGAGCAGGTCGAAGAAGCTCGTGGTCAGGGGCGTGCTCTCCCGCAGGCGGGCCGGGTCGGCGCTGGAGGCGGTCCGGGAGCCGGTGACCTGGAAGGGTTCGGGGCGGCCGTCGGCACGCTGAGCGACGGTCTCCCCGTCGAGCACGGCGGTGGTGGCCGGCAGGGCTCGGACCAGCTCGACGACCTCCGGCAACCGGTCGGTGATGTCCTCCAGCGAACGGGTGAAGAGGGACACCTCGTCCCCGCCTTTGTGCGCCTGCAGGCGGATGCCGTCGATCTTGCGGTCGAGGATCACCTCGGTGCCCTCGGTCAGCGCCGCGGCGACATCGGGAGCGCTGCCGGCGAGCATCGGCCGCAGCGGCCGACCCACCTCCAGGGTCAGCTCATCGAGCGCGGCCACCCCGCCCGTCAGCGCGGCCGCCGCGACCGGGGCGGTGAAGCCGGCGAGCATGACCGCCCGCTGGACCGCGGCCGTCGGGACCTGAGCGGCCTGGGCGATCGCCGCCAGCATCACCCCGTCCTGCGCACCCTGGCGAACCCCGCCGAGCATCAACCCGCGCAGCCACTCTTGCTCGTCCGCGGTCGCGCGGGAAAGGAGCTCAGTCAGCACACCCCGCCTGGTCGCGGTCGACCCCGCACCCCGCGCCGTCGCCAGCGACTCGAAGGTCGCGTCCACCTCGGCGGCGGTGAGGCTGGGCTCGGCTGCCGGCTCAGGCAGGTCTGCCAGCCCGCGCCAACCGACGCCGAGCCGCCGTTGCGGCAGCACATTGCTCAGGTATGCCGCGACCACCCCCACCTCGTCCGGCTCCGCCGCTCGCAGGGCGTCGGCGACCAGGGCCACCTTGGCATTACGCGAGGAAGTGGCCGCGAGAGCGGCAGAGGTCTCGACGAGGCGGGCGAGCTGCATACCTGAATTGTGGCGTGACCGACCGACAGCCCGCCGACCTGCGCCGATCGGCTCAGATCACCCCGAGCGCAACCATCGCGTCGGCGACCTTGATGTAGCCGGCGAGGTTCGCGCCGACGACATAGTCACCGGGATGGCCATATTCTTCGGCGGTCTCCACGCAGGTGTCGTGGATGCCGCGCATGATCTCCCGCAGCCGTTCCTCGGTGGTCTCGAAGGTCCAGGAGTCCCGGCTGGCGTTCTGCTGCATCTCCAGGGCGCTGGTCGCGACCCCGCCGGCGTTGGACGCCTTGCCCGGCGCATAGGCGACGGAGGCCTCATGGAAGAGGTCGACGGCAGCCGGGGTGCACGGCATATTGGCGCCCTCGGCGACGAGCTTGAGGCCGTTGCCGATGAGCGTGCGGGCGTGGTCGGCGTCGAGTTCGTTCTGGGTGGCGCACGGGAGGGCAACCTCACAGGGGACATCCCAGATGGTCCCGTCGGCGACGTGCGTCGCCCCGTCGCGCCGCTCGGCGTATGCCGTGAGCCGCCCCCGCTCCACCTCCTTGACCTGCTTGAGCAGGTCGAGGTCGATCCCGGCGTCGTCGACGACATAGCCGCCGGAGTCGGAGACCGCGACCACGGTGCCGCCGAGCTGGTGGACTTTCTCCACGGCATAGATCGCGACATTGCCGGAGCCGGACACCACGACCCGCTTGCCGTCGAGGGAGTCGCCGTTGACGCCGAGCATGTCCTCGACGAAGAAGACCGTGCCATATCCGGTCGCCTCGGTGCGCACCTGCGAACCACCCCAGCTCAGGCCCTTGCCGGTGAGCACCCCGGACTCGTAGCGGTTGGTGATCCGCTTGTACTGCCCGAAGAGGAAGCCGAGCTCGCGGCCGCCGACGCCGATGTCACCCGCGGGGACGTCGGTGTATTCGCCCAGGTGGCGGTGCAGTTCGGTCATAAAGGACTGGCAGAAGCGCATGATCTCGGCGTCACTGCGGCCCTTGGGGTCGAAGTCGGAGCCGCCCTTGCCGCCGCCGATCGGCATACCGGTCAGGGCGTTCTTGAAGACCTGCTCGAAGCCGAGGAATTTGATGATCGACAGGCTGACGCTCGGGTGGAAGCGCAGGCCGCCCTTGTAGGGGCCGAGCGAGGAGTTGAACTCCACCCGGAAACCGCGGTTGATCTGCACTCGGCCGTCGTCGCTGACCCAGGGCACCCGGAAGAGAATCTGGCGCTCCGGCTCGCAAATGCGCTGCAGGATCGACCATTCCGCATAGTCGGGCCGCTTGTCGGCGATCGGCGCAAGGCTGACCATGACCTCGCGGACCGCTTGGTGGAACTCGGTCTCACCGGGATTGCGTCGCACGACCTCGTCGTAGCGCGGGAGGAAGTCGGGGTGCAGTTCGGGCATGGCGCACATGCTGCCCACTGTCGGCCGGTGACGGGCTCGGATGACCACGGTGTGGGCATCGAGCCTCCCTCTGGGGTGGGCCCACCAACCTTTCCGCCGCCAGCGGCGTCACTGAAGCGGGCCGCTGTCGGTGGTCAACTGAAGACGTATGTGAAGTAGTCACGAGCCACAATCCCCGTATGCCGTTCTCTTCTCGCGTCCTCGGTGTCGATGCGTGCGCCCGAGGCTGGGTCGGGATCGCCAGCGGGGGGAGCGCCTATTTCGGGACGCAGATCGCGGCACTTCTGAACGCCGCGGGTCGCGACGGGCAGATCTCGGTCGTGGTGATCGACATTCCTATCGGCCTGCCGTTGACCGGGCAGCGGCGGGCCGACCTGCTCGCCCGGGGTGCCATCGGGGCCCGCCGCAGCTCGGTCTTCCTCACCCCGGTCCGGGCGGCGCTGGAGGCGCTTTCCTACGCCGAAGCGAATCCATCGCGCTCGCGGCGACGGGCAAGGGGATCAGCCGGCAGGCGTATGCCATCGGGCCCAAGATCCTGGAGGTGGCGGCGTGGCTCGCCGCGGGCGTCGAGCAGCGGGTCGTCGAGGGACATCCCGAGGTGTCCTTCGCGACCCTCGCCGGGCGCCATCTGCGCCACCCCAAAGGCACCTGGGCGGGTGTGGCTGAGCGCCGAGATCTGCTCGCCGGCGCAGGCATACTTTCGGCCGGCGACCTGGGCGAAGCAGGGAAGCGAGCCGGAGTGGATGACATCGTCGACACAGCCATCCTCAGCTGGACCGCGGCCCGGTATGCCGCCGGCGTCGCCCGCTCCTACCCCGACCCGCCCGAGCCGATGCCGAATGCGGTGCGCGCCGCGATCTGGGCGTGACCGGCCGGCGCACGGCCGCTGCGTCTCAGCCGGAGATCGAGTCCGCCGACAGGCGCTGCGCGAGGGCCACGACAATCCCTTCGGGACCACGGATATAGGCCATGCGCCAATCGGCGAAGTCACCGATCCCGCCGACGAGGCCGCAGCCGAGGCTCGCAGCCCTCTCGACCGCTGCATCCACGTCCTCGACCTCGAAGGCGATAGTGCGGATGCCGACCTCGTTCGCCAGCGCAGTAGGAGATCCGCCAGGCGATTCGGGGCGCACGAACCGGGACAACTCGACCGCGCCGCCGTCCGGCGCCCGGAGCATCGCGATCTCGGTGCGTGCGTCGGGGATACCGGTGACCGTCTCGAGGAACTCACCCTCGATGAACGTCCGACCGTCGAGCTCGAGCCCGAGACCGAGGAAGAAGGTCACGGCAGTGTCGAGGTCCCGAACCGTGATCCCGACATGATCCATCCGCTGGATGAGGGCCATGCGGCCATCGTGTCAAATGTGGCGGGCCGCCGGAATATCAATGGCGCCCGCGGAGCCGCGGCCGCATGCGTGGCCGGCCCGTGATGAGGCCCCATTAGTATTCCGGCGGCCCACTCGCTGGCTCAAAGCAGTGTGAGCGTCGGTATGTCCGGCCGGCCGGCTACATCGAGGGCCCGCACGAGCAGCGTGCTCGCCGGCTCAGAAACAGCAACAGGGCGAACCCAGCGGGTTCGCCCTGTCACCAATGTCTTGAGACATCAAACGGTGTCCGAGGGGGGACTTGAACCCCCATCCCCGTGAGGGGACTAGCACCTCAAGCTAGCGCGTCTGCCAATTCCGCCACCCGGACGAGGTACCGGTGCGCCAGGCCGGAGCCCGACGTACCGAAGGAAGAGGTTAGCACTGGTGGCGACGGCATACGAACCGAGGCGTGCTCACGACGAGGACTTGGGCGGCCGGCCGCGCCGGGGGAGCGGACTGACTTGGGAGGGAAGGCGACCGGCGTCGGCGAGGGCGCGGCGGATGATCATTTCGACCTGGGCATTCACCGAGCGCAGTTCGTCGCCGGCCCACCGGGTGAGCGCGTCATGGATGGCAGGGTCGAGCCGGAGCAGCACCTGACGCCGCTCCGGCTTCGACGGGGTCGTCATCGCCCCACCTTCATCGTTACCGATCCTCAGGTATAGAGGCTGCCGGTGTTGAGGACGGGGGCGGCATTCTGCTCGCTGCACAGCACTACGAGCAGGTTGGACACCATCGCGGCGCGACGCTCGTCGTCGAGGGCGACGATGCCGTCCTCCTCGAGCTTGGCCAGCGCATGGTCGACCATGCCGACCGCGCCCTCGACGATCTGCGCCCGCGCCGAGACGACCGCAGCCGCCTGCTGACGGCGCAGCATCGCCTGGGCGATCTCCGGGGCATACGCGAGGTGGGAGATCCGCACCTCGATGATCTCCAGCCCGGCGATGGCGACCCGGGCAGCGACCTCGGTGGCCAGCTCCGCGGACACCATGTCAGTCGACCCGCGCAGCGACTCGCCGCTGCCGGAGGCATCGTCATACGGATAGCTGGTGGCGACGTGCCGCAGTGCGGCCTCGGACTGCACCCGCACGAAGCTCGGGTAGTCCTCGACGGCGAAGACCGCCTTGGCAGTGTCGGCGACCTGCCAGACCACGATCGCCGCGATCTCCACCGGGTTGCCGCTCGCGTCATTGACCTTGAGGGCATTCGTCTCGAAGTTGTTGACCCGCAACGAGACACTGTGCTTCGTGGTCAGTGGCATCACCAGCGAGAGGCCGCTGCGACGGTTGGTCCCGGCATACCGGCCGAAGAACTGCAGCACCTTGCTCTGTCCGGGATGGACGATCGTCATCGAGGTGAGCAACACCAGGCCGATGAGCAGTAGGACGACCGCAAGCACGACCGACCCCACGCTCGGGACATGGTCGTATGCCGTTATCGCCGACCGCGCGACGCTCGCGCCCGCGCCGATGAGCGCGAGCAGGGCGACCAGCAGCGCGATGAATCCGCTCATCGCGAAGGCGGGGCGTTCGGTGACCTCGACGCGCGCGCCCTGGTGGCCGACGGGCACACCGGCCGGGTCGGGGGCGTCGGCGGGCGGGGTGTCGATCGGAGTGCTCACGGGGTCATCCCTTCAGTCCTGGGGCGGCTGATGGCCGGCCTCCTGGGGCGATATCTAAATGCTATCACTTTTGCCAACGATGACCGCGGAACGCCGCCGAGGAGTCCGCCGCACCGGGTATGCCGTCACCGGGCATGGGGGACAATGGCGACACCATGTCCCTCGCCTCCTCTCTTGATGACGCCGCGGACGCCGAGGAGACCCTCTCGGCCTTCTCCGACTGGGTGGCTGGGCGCGGGTTGACCCTCTATCCCGCCCAGGAAGAGGCGATCCTCGCGCTGTTGACCGGGGCCAATGTCATCCTGGCGACGCCCACCGGCTCCGGGAAGTCGCTCGTCGCGGTGGCGGCGCACGCCGCGGCATATGCCGAAGGCCGGCGCAGTTGGTACACCGCCCCGATCAAGGCACTGGTGTCGGAGAAGTTCTTCGACCTGATCGCGATTTTCGGCGCCGCGAATGTCGGCATGCTCACCGGCGACGCCACGGTGAACCCGGACGCGCCGATCATCTGCGCCACCGCCGAGGTGCTCGCCAATTCCGCTCTGCGCGACCGGGATCGGCTCGACATCGGGGTCGTGGTGATGGACGAGTTCCACTTCTATGCCGAGCCCGATCGCGGCTGGGCCTGGCAGGTGCCGCTGCTCCTGCTGCCCGACACCCAGTTCCTGCTGATGTCCGCGACCCTGGGCGACACCACGCCGTTCGAGGCGGACCTGACCCGGCGCACCGGCCGCGAGACCACGACGGTCACCGCGGCCCAGCGCCCGGTCCCGCTTGACCACGAGTGGGTGCTCACCCCCATCCACGAGACCATCGAGAACCTGCTGCACGACGGCAAGGCTCCGATCTATGTCGTCCACTTCACCCAGCAGGCCGCGATCGAGCGCGCCCAGGCGCTGATGTCGGTCAATGTCTGCACGAGCGCCGAAAAGGACGAGATCAAGCGCCTCATCGGCGGCTTCCGGTTCGGCAAGGGCTTCGGCACCACTTTGAAACGCACTGTGCTGCACGGGATCGGCGTGCACCACGCGGGCATGCTGCCCAAATATCGCCGGCTCGTGGAGACCCTCGCCCAGGCGGGCCTGCTCAAGGTGGTCTGCGGCACCGACACCCTCGGGGTCGGGATCAATGTCCCCATCCGCAGCGTGCTGCTCACCTCGCTCGTCAAATACGACGGCCGCCGGATGCGCGTGCTGCGCGCCCGCGAGTTCCACCAGATCGCCGGCCGGGCGGGCCGCGCCGGCTATGACACCCATGGGTATGTCGTCGTCCAGGCCCCCGAGCACGTCATCGAGAACCACCGCGCGCTGATCAAGGCCGGCGACGACCCGAAGAAGCGCCGCAAGGTGGTCCGCAAGGCCCCGCCCGAGGGACAGCTCAGCTACACCGAGGCCACCTTCGACCGGCTGCTCGCCGCGCCGCCGGAGCCGCTCCGCTCCCGGATGCGGGTCACCCATTCGATGCTGCTCAACCTGCTGGCACAGGTGGAGGGCCAGGGCGAGGCCATGCGGATCGTCTTGCAGGACAACCACGAAACCCCGGAGTCACAGAGCCATCTCATCGTCCGGGCGGCGCAGATCATCGCCTCGCTGGAGGCCGCCGATGTCGTCGAACCGGTCGACGGCGAACCCGGCTTCGAGGTCACCGTGCCGGTGCGCGAGCCGCAGGAGGTCCTCGACGAACCCGTCGAGCAGCGCGCGGCGGAGGCGGAGTTGGCCGCCGAGGCGGAGGCCGAGGGTGCCCCGCCCGAGGTGGTCGCCGAGATCGGTTCCGCGGGACCGCTGGACGTGCGGGGGGTGCTGGCCACGGCATACCGCGTGGTGGAGGACCTGCAGGACGGCTTCGCCCTCAACCAGCCGCTGTCCGCCTTCGCCCTCGCCGTGCTCGACGTGCTCCAGGAGGACGAGCCCGACTACGCCCTCGACGTGGTGAGCGTCATCGAGGCGACGCTCGAGGAGCCTCGGCCGGTGCTCATGGCCCAGCAGTTCGCCGCTCGCGGCGAGGCGGTCGCCGAGATGAAGGCCGACGGCCTGGAATACGAGGAGCGGCTCGAACTTCTCGACGAGGTCACCTGGCCGAAACCATTGGCGGACGAGCTCACCGAGGCGTTCGCGATTTATCGGCAGAGCCACCCGTGGGTCTATGAGATCGGGCTCTCGCCCAAGTCCATCGTCCGCGAGATGTATGAGGGGGCGATGACCTTCGCGGAGTATGTACAGCGCTACCAGCTCGCCCGCGCCGAGGGCATCCTGCTGCGCTATCTCTCCGACGCCTATCGCGCGCTGCGCCAGACGGTCCCGAGCGGTTATCGCACCGACGAGTTCGACGACCTGCTCGAATGGCTCGGCGAGCTGATCCGGCAGACCGACTCCAGCCTGGTCGACGAATGGGAAGCGCTGATCAACCCGGCGGAGGAGGAGACGGCGGTGCGCCCCGACACCGGCCGCGCCCTGTCCGCGAACCCGCGCGCCCTGCGAGTCATGGTGCGGCGCAGCATGTTCCGGCGCGTAGAGCTCCTGGCCTTGCGCCGGTATGCCGCCCTGGCCGCCCTCGACGGTCTACTCACCGAGGCGCAGTGGCGCGAGGCCGGCGAGGAGTACTTCGCCGAGTATGCGGATGTGGGCACCGGACCGGAGGCGCGGGGGCCGGCATACCTGCAGATCAGCGAGGCGCCGGGAGAGTGGACCGTCACCCAGATCCTGGAGGACCCCGACGGCGACCGGGACTGGCGGATCACTGCGACCCTGGACCTGGCCGCCACCGACGATGCCGGCGAGCCGGTGTTCACCGCGATCGACCTTGCGCCCTGGGAGTGAGCCGTGACGCCACGGCTAATCTCCCCACGACCCTGAGCCAATAGGCTCGCCGGTATGGATCTGCCCGTGATGCCGCCCGTGCAGCCGATGCTCGCGAAGTCGGCGGCCGGCATACCGGACCCGGCGAAGTTCGACGGCGGGCTGTCGTTCGAGCCGAAGTGGGATGGCTTCCGGTGCCTGGTCTTCAAGGACGGCGACGAGATCGAGCTCGCCTCCCGCAACACCAAGCCGCTGACCCGCTACTTCCCCGAAGTCGTTGCGGCGCTAAGAGAGTGCCTGCCCGAGAAGGTGGTCCTCGATGGCGAGATCTTCGTCGCGCTAGGGGACCGGCTGAAGTTCGAGGTGCTCCAGGAGCGGATCCACCCGGCCGCGTCCCGGATCACCATGCTCAGCGAGCAGACGCCGGCGCAGTATGTCGCCTTCGACCTCCTCGCCCTCGGCGACGAGGACCTGATGGCCGCCCCCTTCGCCGAGCGCCGCGCCCGCCTCGTCGACGTGCTCACTCGGGACAGCGAGACGATCCACGTCACCCGCACGACGACGGATACCGGCGTGGCGCAGGACTGGTTTCAGACCTTCGAGGGCGCCGGCCTGGACGGGGTGATCGCCAAGCCGCTGGGCGCGGCATACGCCCCCAATGCGCGGACCATGATCAAGATCAAGCAGGCGCGGACCGCGGACGTCGTCCTCGCCGGCTACCGGCTGCACAAGAATTCCACCCCCGACAACCCGCTGCTCGGCTCGCTCCTGCTCGGCCTGTATGACGATGAGGGCCACCTGCAACACGTCGGCGTCAGCGCCTCCTTCACCGCCGCCAAGCGGGCCGCGCTGATCACCGAGCTGGAGCCCCTCACTCATGACCTGGACGGCCACCCCTGGGGGGAGTGGGCGGAGTGGGCGATCGCCAATCCGGACCGCACCCCGGGCACCCAGAGCCGCTGGAGCGCTGGCAAGGATCTCTCCTTCATCCCGCTGCGCCCCGAGCGGGTCCTCGAGGTGGGTTATGACCACATGGAGGGGCGACGGTTCCGGCATACCGCGCAGTTCAAGCGGTGGCGGCCCGACCGCGACCCGGAGTCGTGCACCTATGCCCAACTGGAGGAAGTCGCGAGCTACGACCTGAGTGCGATCCTGCGTCCAACCTGACCTCGGGCGGCTTGGTCACGGATCTCGAGCGCGTCCGTGCCCTTGAGCTCAGCGCAGCCATCCGTGGACATAAACGGCGTATCGCCCGGCCCGCGCCTAGAGTTTGCCGGGATCATTGTCCGATCCCTGCCTGGAGAAATTTCGTATGACTTTGCGCAACGCCGCCCTTGCCGTGACCGTCGCGGGTCTCGCCCTCGCCGCGTGCAGCAATGACGCCGACACCGCGACGACGAGCACCACCTCCTCGGCGTCTGCTCCCGCGTCGAGCGGTACCTCATCCGCAGCCTCTTCGACGTCCGCAGCCGCCCCAAGCGGATCGGACATGGACGCGTGCGTGGAGGCCAGTTCGGCCGCCCTGAGGATCCGAGAGGTGCAGTTCGCTGCCATGTCCGGGTCGGTGGATCAGAGCGCCGTGGACACGGCATTCCCCGCGGGCACTGTCGACAAGATCCCGGCGGGCCTGCAGCCCCTCTACACCGACCTGGAGACCCAGGCCAGGGCGTTGGTCGGCCTGTCCCGGGACAAGATGGAGACGGCGGCCGACACCTTCGGCACCGCAATGAGCAAGTACTCCACCGAGATGCAGGCCACCTGCGCGCCGTGATCCGGGCTCGATCAGGTCGCGCGCTCTGACCTGGTGGAGACATTAGGGTGATTGTGACAAATCGTCATTCGTCGCTATCCCTGGGGGAATCCATGAGTATCCGCACCGCCGCCATCGCCATGACCGTCGCCGGTCTTGCCCTGACCGCCTGCGGGAGCAACACCGGCGATTCCACGACGACCACCCAGGTCACCGGGTCGGCGTCCTCCGCCAGCTCGTCCACCCCCGCTGCCAGCAGTTCCTCCTCGTCGATGAGCAGCACGTCGTCCTCGTCCACTTCGGCCGGTGGTGCGGGTACCTACAACGCGGGCAAGTGCGTCGATGCGGCCGGCGCGATGCTCAACTTCGCCTCCTCCGGGCTCGATGTGATGAGCGGCCAGTTCGACCAGGCCGCTTTCGCCAAGGCATTCCCCGCCGGAGTGGTCGACAAGCTCCCCGAGGAGCTCAAGGCCGGCTACACCGAGGTGGAGTCCGCTGCCAAGTCGGCCATCGGGGCCACCGGTGACAAGGCAATCGAGGTTGGCAAGACGCTGTCCGACAAGACCACTGCGCTGGCCAAGGACCTCGAGCGCGTCTGCACCCCGTGACCGCAGCAATGACCCGGGCACAGGACGAGGTCGTCCGCATCTGCCAGGAGCTCATCCGGATCGACTCGAGCAACTACGGCGAGGGCAAGGGCGATGAGTCCGCCGCCGCCGCGTATGTCGTTGCGCAGCTGCGCGAGGTCGGTCTTGAGCCCCAGGTGTTCGAGGCCGAGCCGGGGCGCGTCAGCGTGTTCGTGCGCATCCCCGGTGCCGACCGCACCCGCGGCGGCCTCGCCCTGCACGGCCACCTCGATGTGGTGCCCGCCAACGCCGAGGATTGGCAGGTTGATCCCTTCTCGGGTGAACAGCGCGATGGCTGCATCTGGGGGCGCGGCGCGGTCGACATGAAGGGCATGGACGCCATGCTGCTGGCCACGGCCCGCGAGCTTGCCCGCTCGGGCCAGACCCCGCCCCGAGACCTCGTCTTCGGCTTTTTCGCCGACGAAGAGGCCGGTGGAGTCCAGGGCTCGCAGTGGGTCGTGGAGAACCACCCGGAGATCTTCGACGGCGTCACCGAGGCCATCAGTGAGGTCGGTGGCTACAGCGTCACCCTCCCCACCGCGGAGGGGGAGCGACGGGCATACCTGCTCCAGACCGCCGAAAAGGGCATTCTCTGGCTGCGCCTGATCGCGCGCGGCCGCGCCGGCCACGGCTCGGTTCCCAATGACGAGAACCCGGTCGTCCGCCTCGCCCAGGCGATCGCCCGCATCGACGCCCACGAATGGCCACAAAAGTTCATCCCCTCTGTCCAGGAGCTGCTCGACGGCGTCGCCGAACTCACCGGGACTGCGTATGCCGGTGGCGACCTCGACCCGCTACTCGCCCACCTGGGCGGCGCGGCCGGTTTCGTGCGCGGCACCCTGCGGGATACCGCGAATTTCACCATGCTCGACGCGGGCTATAAGCACAATGTCATCCCGGGGGATGCCCACGCCTCTCTCGATTGTCGCTTCCTGCCCGGGCACGACGAGACGGTGCTCAAGACGCTTACCGACCTGGCGGGCGAGCATGTCGAGATCGAGATCCGGCACCAGGACATCGCCTTGGACGCCCCCTTCGATGGCGACCTAGTGGAGGCGATGATCGCCGCCATCCAGGCGGAGGACCCGCAGGCGCAGGTGCTGCCCTATTGCCTCTCCGGGGGCACCGACAACAAGGCCTTGTCCCGGCTGGGCATCACCGGGTATGGCTTCGCGCCGCTGCAATTGCCCGCAGATCTCGATTTCGCGCCGATGTTCCACGGCGTCGATGAGCGAGTCCCGGTGTCTGCCTTGGAGTTCGGCACCCGCGTGCTGCGCCGGTTGATCGAGACCTGCTGAGCGCTCGTGGCGTGGCGGCGCCGCCATACCCGCTACCGTGGGCGCATGGCTGACCCCCGCGCCGCCCTCGCCGCCCTGACCGCTGCTTTCGAACGCCACCTCGAGGCCTCTGCGCAGCGCCGCGGGGAGGACGATCCAGCGGTGGTTGCCGCATACGACGATCTCGCCGACGCCTTCGAGGAGTACGACGAGACGCTGCTCGAGGCGTTCGGGGAGATGACCCCGCTCGAGGTCTACGCCGCTCCCGACGAGGACGACGACGAGGACGAGGACGACGATCTGGACGCCGGCCCGGGCGCCGCGGCCGGGGACTCCGACGACGATGCCGACGCCGAGCAGCGCTATGTCGGCCTCGACGACGAGGACTTCGAGGTCGTCGAGAACCCGGGCCGCCAGGCCTGAACCATCCCCTCGGGGTCGGTGCCGACCCTCTCGCGCCCGGCATTCAGCGGGCGTACAGGTCGGCGCGTCTACACTCGCCGGGTCTGCTTGTCTCCCATCGCGTTCTGAGGTTGTCTGTCCATGCTCAGCTATCTCGATGCCGTCGTGCTCGGCATCGTCGAAGGCCTGACCGAGTTCCTGCCCGTCTCCTCCACCGGCCACCTGACGGTGACCGAAAAGCTGCTCGGGCTGCACGTCGACGACAAGGCGGTCACGGCATACACCGTGATCATCCAGTTCGGCGCGATCGTCGCGACCTTCCTCTACTTCGCGCGCAAGATCGCCCGGCTCTTCATGGCCTGGGTGCGCGGGCTGACCGACGCCGGCCAGCGCGGCCATGACTACACCCTGGCCTGGGCGGTCATCGTCGGCTCCATCCCGGTGGGCATCGTCGGCTTCCTCGGCAAGGACCTGATCAGCGGGCCGCTGCGCAGCCTGTGGGTGGTCGCCGCCGCCCTGATCCTGTGGAGCGCAGTGATGTTCTGGGCCGAGCGGCGCCACGACGAACTCGCGGCACGCGGGGAGCAGCGCGGCGAGGGACAGCTCACCGTCAGTGACGGGCTGTTCATCGGCCTACTGCAGTGCTTCTCGCTCATCCCCGGCGTATCGCGCTCCGGCGCAACGATTTCCGCTGGCCTGCTGCGCGGCATCGACCGGGTGACCGCGACCGAGATGTCCTTCTTCATGGCGATTCCCGCGCTCACCGCCGGCGGTGTCTTCCAGGCCGTCGAGGAGCGTCACGGTCTCGGTGCACTCGGCGTCGGTCAGATGGCCGTCGGTATGGTCGTGGCCTTCGTCGTCGCCTATGCCTCGATCGCGTGGCTGCTCAAGTTCGTCGCAACCAACTCGTTGCGGGCCTTCATCGGCTATCGCGTGGTGGCCGGGCTGGTGCTGGCCGCGTGTCTGGGTGCCAACTGGATCGCCGCGACCTGATCGGCGCGACGTGCCCGCGGCCGGGCGCCGCCGGGCTCACAACCAGCCGGAGCGGCGGAAGAGGCGGTAGAGCACACCGCATACGGACACCATGAGCAGCAGCGCCAAGGCGTAGCCGAAGCGCCAATGCAACTCGGGCATGTGCTCGAAGTTCATCCCATAGATCCCGGCGATCATCGTCGGCATCGCGGCGATGGCGACCCAGGCGGAGATCTTGCGCATGTCCTCGTTCTGGCGCACCCCCACCCGGGCCAGGTGCGCGCTAAGCACATCGGTCAGCAGCCGGTCGAAGGACTCGATGCTGTCGATGACGCGCCGCAGGTGGTCGTAGACATCGCGGAAGAGCAGCCGCAGCTCCTTCTCCGGGAACGGACTGCTGCGCTCGGCAAGCAGAGAGAGCGGGCGCACCAGGGGCATCGCGGCGCGCTTGAACTCCAGCACCTCTCGCTTGAGGCGGTAGATCGTGCCGGAGTCCACCGCCCGATCGCCGGCGAAAACCGCCTCCTCGATCTCCTCCAGATCGCGCTGCAGTTCCTCGGCGATCACCACATAGTTGTCCACCACCGAATCGATGACCGCATAGAGCGCGGCCTTGGGCCCCAGGCGCAATAGGTGGGGCGCCTGCTCCAAGCGCTGGCGCACCTGCCGCAGCGGGTTGGCCTCGCCCTCGCGGATGGTGACGAAGAAGCGGTCGCCGAGGAAGGCCATCACCTCCCCGGTCTCGATATCGGAGGTGTCCTCGACATAGCGCAAGGTCTTGAGCACCGCGAAGAGCGAGCCGTCGTAGAGCTCCAGCTTCGCGCGCTGGTTGCCGGTGACCACATCCTCCACGGCCAGCGGGTGCAGCTCGAGCTCCTGGGTGACCAGGCGGAACTCCTCGCTGGTCGCATTCTTGAGCCCGATCCACAGGAATGACGGATGTTGGGCATCCCGGCGCAGCGCGCTCAGCTCGTCACCCAGATCGCCCACCGGCTCCCGGATGCCGTTGATATATTTCGCCGAGTCCACGATCACCAGGGCAATCTGCCATGTCCCGGGTGGCCCGGCGCGCCCACCACGCCCGGATGCCACACGCAAGCCCGATTAGGCTGCGCTGGTGCCCACCCTGCTGTTGATCCGCCACGGCCGCACCACCGCCAATGCCTCGGGCACCCTCGCCGGTTGGACTCCGGGCGTCGGGCTCGATGAGGTCGGCCGCAAACAGGCGCAGCGCCTCGCCGACCGTCTCGGTGCCCTCCCGGTATCCCGGGTGCTCACCTCCCCCTTGCAGCGCACCGTGGAGACCGCCACCCCGCTGGCCGCGCGGCTCGGACTGGACGTGGAGACCGAGGACGACCTGGGCGAATGCCGCTATGGCGCCTGGACCGGGCGGCCCCTGGCCGAGCTGGCCAAGGAAGAGCTGTGGCAGACCGTGCAGCGGGCCCCGTCGGCGGCGATCTTCCCGGCCAGCCCGGAGCACGAGCACGAGTCGCTGGCGCAGATGTCCGCGCGAGCAGTTGCCGCGGTGCGCCGCCGCGACGCCGAGGTGGCGCAGGCGTGTGGGCCGAGCGCGGTCTGGGCGGCGGTCAGCCACGGGGATGTCATCAAGGCGATCCTCGCCGACGCCATGGGCACCCACCTGGACTCCTTCCAGCGCATTGTGGTGGACCCGGCCTCGGTGAGCGTGGTGCGCTATACCGGCGGCCGTCCGCTGGTGCTGGTCACTAATGGCCCGGGCACCGAACTGGCCGGGATGGTCACCCCGCCGCCACCCGCCCCGGCGGACGGGACGTCCGCGCAGGGAGCCGCGGCCGACGAGGGCGTGATCGGTGGCGGAGCCGGGTCACCGGCCGGCAGCGTCGACGCGGACGCGCAGGGTTAGGGTCGGCATATGAGTTGCGCAGGACGCATCCGATGACCTCGGCCGACTACGACCCACCGGAACGCTTCGTCGCCGGCACCGTCGGCCCGCCCGGCAACCGGACCTTCTTCCTCCAGGCCCGCACCGGTATGCGGATCACCACCGTGTCCGTGGAGAAGGCACATGTGCAGGCGATCGCCGACCGGGTCAGCGACCTATTGGAAGCGACCGCGTCGATCCCGGCCGTTCCGGGCGCCAGCGACAATGACCCGCTGGAGACGCCATTCGAGGACGAATTCCGGGTCAGCACCATCGCGCTGAGCTGGGACACCGATCGCAGCACGGTGGTCATCGAGTGCCACGACCGTGATCCGGACGACGAGGAAGAGCAGGAGGCCGCGGTGGCCGCCGGGCTCCCGGCGACGATCCAGTCCCTGCGGGTGAGTCTGGACGCGCCGATGGCCGCAGAATTCGCCCGCCGCTGCAGGGCGCTGATCTCCGCGGGCCGCCCGCCCTGCCCGTTCTGCGGGGGGCCACTGGACGCCACCGGGCACATCTGCCCCCGGGCGAATGGTTACCGACGCTGAGGACCCGGGACCTGCTCGCCGACGGCGAACTGCATGTGCTCGGTCGGCTCGCCGAGGCGTCCAATGGCACCTTCCTGGCCCGGATCGACGATCCAGACACCGGGCCGCTGGCGGTCTACAAGCCCATCAGTGGGGAGCGACCGCTCTGGGACTTCCCGGATGGTTCGCTGGCCGCGCGCGAACGCGCCGCATACCTGGTTAGTGAGGCCGGGGGCTGGGGCGTCGTGCCGCGCACGCTGCTGCGGCCCGGACCGTTTGGTGAGGGGATGGTCCAGGAGTGGATCGGGGGTGAGAGCGCGGACACCGAGTCGGTCGTGCACATCCTGCGCCCCGGGTCCAGCCCGGCCGGCCTGATCCCGGTACTGCGCGCCAGTGACGAGGACGGCCGGCCGGCGTTGATCGCGCACGAGGATGGCGCGGATGTGCAGGGGCTGGCGATTCTGGACGCGGTGATCAACAACACCGATCGCAAGGGAGCGCACGCCTTCCGCAGCGCTGGCCGCTTGTATGCCATCGACCACGGCGTCACCTTCCACGTCGAGCCGAAGCTGCGCACGGTCCTGTGGGGCTGGGCCGGGGATGCGCTGCCGGATGCCGAAATCGCGCGGCTCATCACCCTGCATACCCTCCTGGTCGGCGGGGGCGAGGTGGTGGACGAACTGCATACCCTGATCACCCGGCGCGAGTACGCGGCGCTGGTGGATCGCATCGAGGACTTGATCACCTTGCCGTGTTTCCCTGTGCCGCAAGAGGATTGGCCATCGATTCCGTGGCCGCCGGTATGAGGTGACTGGCTGTCGGTGGCCCCGGTTAGGGTGGCGGCGTGAAGAGTTGGCCCGCGTTGACCCTGCCCGCAGTGCCCGGCGCCAGTCCCACCCTGCGGGTGCGCGACACCGCCAGCGGCGAGATCGTCCCGATCACCGGGAGCGACGGGATCGCCCGGCTGTATGTCTGCGGGATCACCCCGTATGACGCGACCCACCTCGGCCACGCCGCCACCTATGTCACCTTCGACCTGATCGGCCGAGCGCTGCGGGACGCGGGACTGCAGGTGCGGTACATCCAAAATGTCACCGACGTCGACGACCCGCTGCTGGAACGGGCCCAACGCGACGGGGTGGACTGGACCGAGCTCGCCACCTCCGAGATCGATCTCTTTCGCGAAGATATGACCGCCCTCGCGGTGCTGCCGCCCGAGGAACTCGTCGGGGTGGTCGAGTCCGTGGACGCGATCGGTGCCGCCGTACGGCAACTGGAGGCGACGGGTGCGACATACCGGCTTGGCGCGGCGGACTTGGCCGAGGACACCGGCGACATCTATCTCGACCTGGGGCGGGTGGACGACTTCGCCCGGGTCAGCGGCATGAGCCGCGAGCAGATGGTGGCGGTCATCGCGGACCGGGGTGGCGATCCGGACCGGCCTGGCAAACGCGACCCGCTCGACCCGCTGCTGTGGCGCGCGGCCCGCGATGGTGAGCCGTCGTGGAGCGTTGCCGGGCTGCCCACCGGACGGCCGGGTTGGCATATCGAGTGCACCGCCATCGCCGGGGACCGGCTCGGGCTGCCGATCGACGTCCAGGGCGGGGGAGTGGACCTGGTCTTTCCCCACCACGACATGTCGGTCGCGCAGGCGGAAGTGGTGGGTGAGCAGTTCGCCAAGGCGTTCGTGCACCAGGCGATGGTCGGCCTGGACGGCGCGAAGATGAGCAAGTCCAAGGGCAACCTGGTCCTGGTCTCCCGCCTACGCGCCGATGGCGTGGACCCGATGGCCATTCGGCTGCTGCTGCTCGGGCACCGCTATGACGCACCGTGGGAGTTCCACCAGGAGGAGCTGGACGCGGCCGTCGAGCGGCTGGAGCATTGGCGCGCCGGGCTGTCGGTTAACGAGGCCCCACCAGCCGATGAGGTCGTCGAGCGCATCCGCGCGGCGGTTGCCGACAACTTGGACACCCCGACCGCCCTACGCGAGGTGGACGACTGGGTGGGCGAAGCGTTGCGCGGCGAGCCCGGCGATCCGGGGGCGCCGGGGATCCTAGGGCGCGCCCTGGACGCGCTCTTAGGTGTGCGCCTCTGAGCTGGCCCGATCAGGCGGGGCCAAAGTCCTTGTCCCCGCCCTGGCCACGCAGGTAGCGCTCGAACTCCCGGGCGATGGCGTCGCCGCTGGCCTCGGGCAGCTCGGCGGTGTCCTGCGCCTTTTCCAGCGCCTCGACATACTCGGCGACCTCGTCGTCGGACTCCGCAAGGGCGTTGATATTGCCTTCCCAGGCCTCGGCGGCATCCGGCAGTTCCAGCGGATCGAGATCGACCGAGAGCAGCTCCGACAGGGTCCGTAGCAGGGCGAGCGTGGCTTTTGGCGAGGGGGATTGCCCGGCATAGTGGGGGACTGCCGCCCAGCAGGAGATCGACTGCAGGCCAGCCTGCGCGGCCGCGTCGGAGAGCACCCCGACGATGCCGGTAGGGCCCTCATAGGTGCTCGGCTCCAGGTCGAAGCGGTGCAGGGTGGCCTCGTCCTCGGAGGTCGCGGTCACCGGGATGCTGCGCGAGTGGGCGACATCGGCCATCAGCGCGCCCAGAGTGATGAAGGTGGTCACCCCGGCCTCCTGGGCGAACTCCATGAGCTCGACGGTGAAGGCGCGCCAACGGAAGCTGGGCTCGATGCCGGAGACCAGGATCACGCTGCGGCCGATGTGTTCGGGGCCGGCCAAGAGGATGCGCGTGGTACGCCATTGGATCCGGCGCTTGCCCTTGTCGAAGATCGCCCGCGGTCGGTTGACCTGGAAGTCGTAATAGTCCTCGGGATCAAGCGCCGCCACCGGCTCGGCGTCCCACAGCGCGGCCAGGTGCTCGATGAGGTCGGTCGCCGCTTCGCCGGCATCATTCCACCCCTCGAAGGCGAGGATCATCACCGGGTCGCGCAGCAGCGGGATGTCCTCGAGCTCGATCACGCCGTCTCCTTCGGGGTCGAAAGTTCGTACCCACCCGAGGCTATCGTGCCTGCCTGCCACCAGCCGTAGACTTGAGCTGCATGCTCTCCGACATCCAGACTTCGCGAACCCGCCCTCCGGCCACGCTGCCGGCAGCGGTGCTCTGGGATATGGACGGGACGCTGGTGGACACCGAGCCCTATTGGATCCAGGCGGAGTTCGAGATCGTCGCCGAGCATGGCGGCCAGTGGTCCGATGAACTCGCCCATCAGCTCGTGGGCAATCCCTTGCTGGTCTCCGCGGAGTTCATCCTGGCCCATTCGCCGGTGACGCTGAGCGCACCGGAGCTCGTCGAGGCGCTGCTGGAACGGGTGGTCGCCCGGGTGACCGAGAAGATCCCGTGGCGGCCGGGGGCGCGGGAACTGCTCACCGAACTCGGCACGCTCGGGGTGCCCAGCGCCCTGGTCACCATGTCCTGGACATCCCTGGCGTATGCCGTGACCTCCGCCCTCCCCGAGGGCACCTTCGACGTCGTGGTCACCGGTGACGCGGTCACCCACGGCAAGCCCCACCCGGAGCCCTATCTCACCGCGTGCGCTGAGCTGGATGCGCGGCCGGGCGAGTGCGTGGCGATCGAGGACTCGGCCACCGGGGTGCGTTCGGCGGTGGCCGCCGGGGTCCCGACTATCGCGGTCCCGCACGTGGTGGCGGTCCCGCCCATTGCCGGCGCGGTGGCCCTGGACGGGCTGGCCG
>ERZ501047.138-NODE-138-length-26274-cov-4.869713_pt1 | contig 26274 bp, 25 predicted proteins | sample MGYA00510868_ERZ501047 | MGnify/ENA primary metagenome ERZ501047 (study PRJEB25958, sample SAMN03398593) | human skin metagenome | study: EMG produced TPA metagenomics assembly of the Human Skin Microbiome Metagenome (human skin metagenome) data set. | reverse complement strand
TGATCTACGGTCGACTTCTGGGGCGGCGGGAGCAATATCTACGTCGTGGTCCACGAGATGGCCCACCAGTGGTTCGGCGACTCGGTCAGCGTGCGCAACTGGCGTGACATCTGGCTCAACGAGGGCTTCGCCACGTACGCCGAATTCCTCTGGTCGGACAAGCACGGCGAGGGCACCACCAACCAGCTCCTCGAGGAGAACTACCAGTCGTTCAGCGGGGAGCCCACGTTCTGGCAGCTGCCGATCTCCAACCCGGGCCCGCGCCAGGAGTTCTCGTGGCAGGTCTACCTGCGTGGCGGGATGACCCTCGCGGCCTTGCGCAACCGGGTGGGCGAGGAGAAGTTGACGCAGATCCTGCAGACCTGGACCTCCTCGCACCAGTACGGCAATGGCTCCATTGCCCAGTTCACCTCGCTCGCCGAGCGGATCTCCGGGCAGGACCTGGATTCCTTCTTCCGCGCCTGGTTGACCGCCCGCACCAAGCCGGCGCACACCGCGGAGAACGGCTTCCTGCCGGCCCGGGCCAACGCGCAGCGGCCGGCCTCCGCCGACCGCATCCTGCAGAACGCCAAGCTGCTGGCCGCCAAGTGAGCCTGCGCCGGTGACCCGACTCCCCGCCAGCCGGGTCCCGGACCCGATGGATGCCCCACCCGTGCGGTGGGGCATCCTCGGGGCCGGGTCGATCGCTGGTGCCTTCACGTATGCCGTGCGCCACGGCACCCGCGGCTCCGTCACCGTGGTCGGCAGCCGGGACCAGGGCCGGGCCGACGCCTTCGCCGCTGAGCACGGCGTCGGCCGTGGGGTGGGCAGTTACGCCGAGCTCGTGGCGGCCGATGACGTCGACATCGTCTATGTCGCCTCCCCGCACTCCGAGCACCATGAGCACGCGCTCTTGGCGTTGACGGCCGGCAAACCGGTGTTGGTCGAGAAGTCCTTCACTCGCAACGCGCCCGAGGCCCGGGAGGTCGTGCAGACCGCCCGGGAGCGTGGGCTGCTGTGCATCGAGGCGATGTGGTCGCGCTTCCTACCGCACTACGACATCGTGCGGCAGATCGTCGCGAACGGCCAACTGGGGACCATCCGATCCGTGGCCGCCGATCACGGCCAGCCCCTCTGGCCCGATGGACCCCGGCGCCTGTCGGACCCCGAACTGGCCGGCGGTGCGTTGCTCGATCTCGGTATCTACCCGGTGTCCTTTGCGCACCTGGTGCTCGGTTCGCTGACCGGGCTGCGGGCGCAGGGCACTCTCACTCCCGAGGGCGTGGATCTCACCACGAGCGTGCTGGCCACCAACTCGGCCGGGGCACACGCGGTCCTCAGCACAACGATGGGCGCGAAGACCCCCACCACAGCCTTGATCGCCGGGGACAAGGGACGGGTGGAGATCGCGGGCGAGTTCTATCAGCCGAACTCGGTGGTCCTGCGCGGACCGAATGGCGAGGAGATCGACCGTTGGGATCCACCGGCCAACGAGCCGCATGGGTTCCGGTATGAGGCGGCGGAGGCCGCTCGGTGCCTGCACGAGGGTCGGACCGAGACGGACTACCTGCCGCTGGACGACACCATCGCGATCATGACGGTCATGGACGAGATCCGCGCGCAGATCGGGGTGCGCTATCCCGGTGAAGCGCCGTTGCCGGCCACCGCGTGAACTCAGCACTGCCTCAGCTCAGAACCGCCTCAGCTCAGCGCCGCCACTGCTGCGCGGGCAGGGGGCGTTCGACCGAGGGGTCCCAGGGGCGAGCCAGACCGGCCAGCTCGAGAAGCTCCGAGAGCAGGGTGGCGGTGAAGCCCCATACGAACAGGCCGGCGACGTCGAACCCGGGGCTGGCGTAGCCGATCGGGGTGGTGACCGTGAAGCGGTTGGCCGGGTCCACGAGCGCCGCCACGGGCACCCGTACCACGCGCTCCACTTCGATATCGCTGATCACGGTGACCTCGGACGGCTCCCGCCACCAGGCCAGGACGGGGGTCACCGCATTCGCGCTCGGCGACAAATAGAGCGGCGGCAGATCTCCCACGATGTCGACCCCGGCCGGGATCACGCCGACCTCTTCCTCGGCTTCGCGCAAGGCCGCACCTCGGGGTCCGTCGTCACCCGGGTCGATGCGCCCGCCTGGGAAGGACACCTGACCGGCATGGCTGCGCAGCGAACTCCCCCGCTGCGTGAGCACCACATCCTCACCACCGAGCGGGTGCGGCCCGAAGAGAATGAGTACCGCGGCCGTCCGCGCGGGTTTCGGCGGCGGCGGGTAGCGGGTGAAATGGCTCTCCCCCAACTGCAACACCCGCCCCGGCAGCGCCCGCAACCATTCGGGCATCTCCCGCGCCGAGGTCATCGGACCGGCAGGTCCGCACTCGGCCCGGCCACCCCGGCGACGACCGGGGTGGCACCGGGGGCCAGCTCGTATTTGCGCAGCTTGAGTGCCTTCTCCGGGTCGGTCTCGCCGATGCCGTAGGACGGGCACGACCGGGCCACCGGGCAGGCACCGCACGCCGGACGTTTGGCGTGGCAGATGCGCCGGCCGTGAAAGATCAGGACGTGGGAGAGCATGGTCCACTCCTTGCGGGGGATGAGCTCACCGATGGCGGCCTCGACCCTGACCGGGTCCTCCTCCTGCGTCCACTCGAATCGGCGCACCAGCCGGCCGAAATGGGTGTCCACGGTGATCCCGGGGACACCGAATGCATTGCCGAGCACCACATTCGCGGTCTTGCGCCCCACCCCGGGCAAGGTCACCAGATCGGCCAACCGCGCGGGCACCTCGCCGCCGAAGCGTTCTTCCAGGGCGGCACCGAGCTTGATCAGGGAATCGGCCTTGGCGCGAAAGAAGCCGGTCGGGGTGATGATCGCCTCGAGTTCGGCGCGGTCAGCGGCGGCGTAGGCCGCGGCGTCGGGATAGCGCGCAAATAGGGTGGGCGTCACCTTGTTGACCCCGACATCCGTGGTCTGCGCCGACAGGATCGTCGCCACCAGCAGTTGCAACGGGGTCTGATAATCCAACTCGCAGTGGGCGTAGGGGTAGAACTGCGCCAACTCCCGGTACATCCGGCGCGCCCGCCGGGTCCGCGCCAAGGGGGTTTCCGGAGCCTTCACCCGACCACCTTATGCACCACGCAGATGCGGCTGAACCACCCGACCGCGCCCGGAATCTCCCACTTCCGGGACAGCTTTGCTGTCTCCCGGCAGGCCCGCGGCGGGCATGGCACACTCTGCAAGGTGGACCTCGACGTATTGCGCCGTTCTCCCCTTTTCGCGGGTCTCGATGAGCAGGCCGTCAAGGATCTGCTCGCGACGATGACGCCCGTCCAGATGGATCGCGGCGACGTGCTCTTCCATGAGCACGACCCGGGTGACCGGCTTTATGTGATCGCCGACGGCAAGGTGAAGCTCGGCCGCACGAGCCCCGACGGCCGCGAGAACCTGCTGGCAATCCTCGGGCCCGGCGAGATGTTCGGCGAATTGAGCCTCTTTGATCCCGGCCCGCGCACCGGCACCGCCACCGCGATCGCGGAGACACAACTGGTGGGACTCGGCTCGGAGGCGCTGCGCAGCTTCCTGGCGGACCGGCCCCAGGCCGCCCTCACCCTGCTGGCTGCCCTGGCGCGCCGGCTGCGCCGGACCAATGAATCCTTGGCTGACCTGGTCTTCACCGATGTCCCCGGTCGCGTGGCCAAGGCACTGCTGGATCTCTCCCAGCGGTTCGGCCGCCCGGTCGAGGAGGGCACGCTGGTTGCCCACGACCTCACTCAGGAGGAACTCGCCCAGCTCGTCGGCGCCTCCCGGGAGACCGTCAACAAGGCGCTTGCCGACTTCGTCACCCGCGGCTGGATCCGCCTGGAAGCCCGGGCCGTGCTGCTGCTCAACCTTGAGCGCCTGCAGAAGCGCGCGGGGGCCTGACGCGGCATACGGCGGCAAGCCGGCATACCGGGGACGGCCCGGTCAGTCGGCGGCGGCGAGATAGTCGAGCTGCGCGGCGATCGACAGGCGCGCCGCCGGCCATACCTCCGCGGGTAGCTCGGCATAGACGGCGTTGAGGACGTCGTCAACTCCCTCGGCGCCGTCAGCGAGCGCTTGGCGCACCTGCTCGAGCCGCTCGCGCCGGTGCTGCTGATAGAAGGCGACCATGGCCGCCGCATCCGGCACCATCGGGCCGTGCCCGGGCAGGATCGTGGCCACCGATCCGCCGCCGACGAGTTCTCGGATCCGTTCCAGTGAGTCCAGGTATGCCGCGAGCTCACCATCGGGGTGGGCGACCACGGTGGTGCCCCGCCCCAGGACCGTGTCTCCGGTGAGCAGGGCGGAGTCGGCGTCGAGCACGAAGGACACCGAGTCCGCGGTATGCCCGGGGGTCGCCACCACGCGCAGCTCGACCGGACCCGCCCGCAGCACATCCCCATCGGCCAGGTCGTCGTGACCGCGGCCAACAGCGCGGATCGGGGAACCGGTCAGTTCCGCGAACTCTTGGGCCCCGTCCGCATGGTCGGGGTGACCGTGGGTCAGCACGGTGGCCACCACTCGCGCCTGCCGGCCCGCGACAAAACCCGCCACCGCCTCGAGGTGCTCGCGCAGCCGCGGCCCTGGGTCCACAACGATCGCTTCGTCGGCGCTCGGGCTCATCACCACCCAGGTGTTGGTCCCGTCGAGGGTCATCGGGCCCGGGTTCGGAGCGAGGATGCAGGTCGCGTGCGGTGTGATGACCCCGCCGCTCCATGGCATCGCGCTTGAGGCGGGTGGGCCGCTCATCTCTTCTCCTGACGGTTGATCCGGTCGCGCCGGCACCCGGTCATGGCAGGTCCGCCTGCATGCCCCAGCCTCCGGCGTGCGGGACCGGTCGCGGCTTGACCGCGGGCACCGGCGCGCGCCGAGCGACGATTTCGGCAGCGGAGTCCGCCGAGGCCAGCATTTCCAGGCAGACCCGCGTCGGCGGCATGAGCACATCGTCGGCGTCGCTCAGGAGGTCGGCCGGCCGCGCCCATTCGGCGGATTCCGCCTCGGTGGTTCCCCCATCCGCCTCCTGCGCCGGCGGCAGCAGGGCGGTGAAGAAGTGCGTGTCGTAGCGTCGCGGCTCGACCTCGGGGGTAATCCAATGCGCCGCATACCCGAGCAGATCGGTGCGGGCGACCAGCCCGAGTTCGCCGAAGATGGCGCCGAGCCCGGCCTGCCGGGCCAAGACGCGCTGGCGAGCCAGGCGCACATCCTCGCGCGCCGCCCCGAGCACGGTATGGCCGTCCGGCCCGGCCAGCAGCACGCCCGCCTCTTCGAAGAGTTCCCGGATGGCGGCGCTGACCAGCGCATTCGCCACCTCGACCGGGGCGTCGAGAACGCCCGCCCAGTCGGCGAGCGATGGCCCGGCCCACGGCAGCGGCCCGTGATCACCCGGATCAACACTGCCGCCGGGGAAGACCACGCGCCGCGCGGCAAACGCCATGGACGCCACCCGTCGCTGGACGAACACTTCCACCCCAGCAGCGCCGTCGCGCACCAGCATCACCGTGGCGGCGAGCTTGGCCCGCGCGCCCGCGTCGGGTGCGTCGACCCAGGCGGCATACCGCTCGGCCAGCTCGCCGGTGACGGCCATCGGGAAGGTGCGCTGCGGCATACGGGCGATCAGGCGACGGCGACGATGATCTCGACCTCGACCGGAGCGCCCAGCGGGAGGGACGCGACGCCGACGGCCGAGCGGGCGTGCACTCCGGCGTCGCCGAAGGCGGCGCCGAGGAGGTCACTGGCGCCATTGATCACGGCGGGCTGACCGGTGAAGGAGGGATCGCTGGCAACGAACCCGACGACCTTCACCACGCGGGTGACCTGGTCCAGGTCACCGATGACCGACTTCACGGCGGCGATGGCGTTGATCGCACAGATGCGGGCCAACTCCTTGGCCTGCTCCGGGGAGACCTGGCCCTCACCCTCGCCGACCACGCCGGTGGCGGCCATGGAGCCGGACACCATGGGCAACTGGCCCGAGGTGTACACCAGGTCACCGTTGCGCAGCGCGGGGATATAGGTGGCCACCGGCGGAACCACATCGGGGACGGTGACGCCGAGCTCGGACAGGCGGTCTTCAACTGCGGACATACGGGGCTCCTTAACGGATCGGGTCACTCGACGGGGCGCTTGAAGTAGGCGACGAGCCCATTGCCGTCGGGCCCGGGCACAACCTGGACCAATTCCCAGCCATCAGTACCCCAGTTGTCGAGGATCTGCTTGGTGGCGTGGACGAGCAAGGGGACGGTGGCGTATTCCCAGCGGGTCATGGTCGCGACCCTATCCACCCCGACCGACGACGCGCGGTTTGTGTCACACCTGCTCGCACCGATGCCGCACCCCGGGCGCATTTAGGCTTGTCGCTGTGACCGGCTATTCCCCCGCCTCCGGCGTCCGCTTACACGTGGTCACGGGCAAAGGCGGCACCGGCAAAACGACCGTCGCCGCTGCGCTGAGCGTGGCGCTGGCTCGGCAGGGCAAAAAGGTCCTGCTGGCCGAGGTCGAGGAACGCCAAGGCATCAGCCAGACCTTCGACATCCCGCCGCTGCCGCACGCCGAGACCCTGATCCTCGAGGACCCGTCCGGCGGCAGCCTGTGGGGTATGGCGGTCCAGCCCAAGGCCGCGCTACTGGACTACCTGCAGCGTTTCTACAAGCTCGGGCGAGCCGGTTCGCTGCTGGACAAGGTCGGCGCCACCGACTTCGCCACCACGATTGCCCCGGGTGTGCGCGACGTCCTGCTCATCGGCAAGGTCTATGAGGCCGTAGGGCGCACCTCCGGGCGCGGCCGCAATGCCGCCCCGACGTATGACGCGGTCGTCCTCGACGCCCCGCCCACCGGGCGGATCGCCCGCTTCCTCGGGGTCAACGAGGAACTCGCCGAGGTCGCCCGAGTGGGTCCGATCAAGGGCCAGGCCGATTCGATCACCGCGCTGCTGCAAAGCCGGGCGACGGCCGTGCACCTGGTCACCCTGCTCGAGGAGATGCCGGTGCAGGAGTGCCTCGATGCGCTCGACGAACTCGACCGGATGTCATTGCCCCTCGGCGCGGTCGTGGTCAACCAAGTCCGCGACCCGATCCTCGGCGACCCGGACCTGGATGCCCTCTCCGCCGGTGCCGGCAAGAAGTTCACGACTGCGCTGACCGCGGACCTGGCCACCGCCGGAGTCCCCGACTCCGAGGCCATCACCGAGGTGCTGCTCGCCGAAGCGAACGACCACCTCCAGCGGCTGGATCTGCAGGCCGAGCAAGACCAGCGCATCCAGGACCGCGGCCGCCAGGTCTATTACCTCCCCGCGCTCAGCGAGGGCCTGGACCGCGGTGGCATCGGCGTGCTGGCTGACGAACTGCATACCCAGGGGATGGTGTAATGGGCCGCCCGCGCACGGTGGAACTCGACCTCGACGCCCTGCTGGCCGACCGCAGCAAGCGGATCATCGTCTGCTGCGGCTCCGGTGGGGTCGGCAAGACGACTACCGCTGCGGCGCTCGGGCTGCGCGCCGCCGACCAGGGCCGCCGGGTCGTCGTGCTGACCATCGACCCGGCGCTGCGGCTGGCGCAATCGCTCGGGCTGACCGCCCTGGATAACACCCCCCGCCCGGTCTCCGGAGTGGACCCGGCCAATGGCGGCAGCCTCGACGCGATGATGCTCGACATGAAGCGGACCTTTGATGAGGTCGTGGAAGCGCACGCCAGCCCGGAAAAGGCCGCCCAGATCCTCGCCAATCCGTTTTATGTCGCGGTCTCCTCCTCTTTTGCGGGCACCCAGGAATACATGGCGATGGAGAAGCTCGGGCAGTTGCGCGCCCAGAGCGAGGCCGACGGTCGGTGGGATCTCATCGTGGTCGACACCCCACCGTCCCGCTCGGCGCTGGACTTCCTCGATGCTCCCAAGCGACTCGGGTCCTTCCTCGACGGCCGCCTCATCCGGGTGCTGATGGCGCCGGCGAAGGCGGGAGGCAAGGCCTACGTCAAGGCGGTCGGGGCGACCATGACCATGGCCATGGGGGTGATGACCAAGGTGCTGGGTGGTGACTTGCTGCGCGACGTGCAGACCTTCGTCGCCGCGATGGACACCATGTTCGGTGGCTTCCGGGAGCGCGCGGACCAGACCTATGCCCTGCTCAAGGACCAGGAAACGGCATTCGTCGTGGTCGCCGCGCCCGAGCGCGATGCGCTGCGCGAGGCGGCGTTCTTCACCGACCGACTGGTCCGGGAGGCGATGCCGCTGGCCGGCGTCGTGGTCAACCGGGTCCAGAATGTCGCCGGAGCCCTCAGCCGGGTACGCGCCGAGGATGCGGCCGAGGTCTTGGAAAGCGGCAGTCCCAAGTCGTCAGCGAGCGCGGGTCTCTTGCGGCTGCACGCGGAACTGTCGGCGAATGCCGAACGCCACCAGGCGCACATCGCCCGGTTCGCCACTTCGCACCCAGGGGTCGCGCTGACTCAAGTGCCCGCTGCCGCCCGGGATATCCACGACATCAACGGCCTGCGGTCGGTCGGGGCGGCTCTCGCCGACTGAGTTCGGCGCGTCGGGTCAGTCGGCCTGGCCGAGCACCAAGCGGGCCTGCCAGGAGCGGACTCGGGGGTAGCGGCGCAGCAGGGCGCGGCGTTCGCGTTCGGTGAGCCCACCCCATACCCCGAACTCGATGCGGTTATCCAAGGCGTCGGCGAGGCACTGCCGGATGACGGGGCACTCACGGCATACGGCCTTGGCGTCATGTTGTGTCTTGCCGCGCACGAATAGGGCGTCGGGATCATTGGTCACGCATGCGCCTTGCGCGGCCCAATTCTCCGGTCCATCACCGATATCGACGCGAGCCAGCAAACTCATCCTGGCACCCAGCTCCCTCCCGTGAGCGCGTGCGCGGCACGCGGGCGCCCGCGGGCGCCCGCGGGCCCCCCGGGGCGGGGAGCATGTGCCGCGGCATCCGGGTAACCCAGACGCGCGGCGAGACGATCGGGTTGTCAGGTATGCGGGTTACCCTGACCTCCATGCCAGTGCGCCCCGATCGTGCGTCAATGCCGCACCTGTTTTCCCTCGTGGCCGCCTTCCTCGCCGTGAGCGTGGCGATGGGGCTGCTCGCCGCCGGGGTGCTGATGCCGGCCGTGGGGGTGATGGGCTCGACGACCACCAAGTCGATCGCGGCCTTCGACACCATCGACACCACATTCGACACAACGGGCCTGTCGGAGCAGTCGCAGATCCGGGACGCCGAGGGCAAGCTGATCGCCACGCCCTACGACCAGAACCGGATCGTGGTGAAGCTCAGCCAGGTCGCGCCGATCATGCAGAAGGCGCAGTTGGCGATTGAGGACAGCCGCTTCTATGAGCACGGGGCGCTGGATGTGCGCGGCACCGCGCGTGCCTTCTTCAATAATGCAGCGGGCAATTCCACCCAGGGTGGCTCCTCACTGACGCAGCAGTACGTCAAGCTGACCTTGCAGAATGAGGCGCTCAAGAAGGGTGATGAGGACGCCGCCGCGGCCGCGGTCGAGGTCAATTACGCCCGCAAGCTGCGTGAAATCGCGCTGGCCATGCAGGTCGAAAAGCAGATGACCAAGAAGCAGATTCTCACCGGTTATCTCAACCTCGCGTATTACGGCGACCAGGCGTATGGCATTGAGGCCGCCGCGCGCCACTACTTCAATGTCAATGCCAAGGACCTGAACCTGAGCCAGGCGGCGACCCTGGCTGGCGTGGTGCAGAGCCCCGGCACCGCCGACCCGCGTCGCAACCCCAAGGCCGCACAGGAGCGCCGGGACCTGGTGTTGGACCGAATGCTCCGCCTCGGGATGATCAACAAGACCGAGGCCGCCGCAGCGAAGAAGATCAAGGTCAAGGACATGCTGCGGATCCGCGAGAACGAGGGCGGGACCTGTGACCGCAGCTCCGAGCCGTACTTCTGCAATTACGTGATCGCCTACCTCAAGACGCTGCCGGCGCTGGGCAAGAACGTCGACGAGCGCACGCTGGCGATCAACCGGGGGGGGCTGCGGATCAAGACCACGCTGCGCGGCTCGTGGCAGCAGCCGATCTTCAAGATGCTGACCTCCCGCGTCCCGACCGGGGACAGCTCCGGCGTGGGCGCCGCGTCCGCGATCGTCGAGCCGGGCACCGGCAAGGTGCTCTCGATGGTGCAGACCTCCGAGTACGGCCAAACCAAGGACCAGAAGTCCTCCCTGGCCCGCACGACCCAGAGCTGGGTCGTACCCATGGCGTATGGCGGCACTCTCGGCTTCCCGATCGGGTCGACGGCGAAGGTCTTCACCCTGCTCACCGCGCTTGAGTCGGGGATGCCGGTCAATGGGGTTGTCCCCGCCCCGGGTGCCGGCCCCGCACAAAGCCAGGCCTACGTTTTCGAGCCCACCGTCTATCGGGACGAATGCAGCAGCGCCGACCCGTGGCGGGTGCGGAATGACTACACCACGGCGGGCCCAACGATGTCCTTCCGCGAGGCCACCGCGAACTCAGTGAACACCGCATTCGCCGCGACCATGATCTCGCTCGGCGGCTGCAAGGTCGGCGAGATGTGGAGCCGGATGGGGGCCTTCGACGGGAACGGGAAGAAGGTGCAGCCGGCACCGTCCAACCTGGTCCTTGGGTCGGGGTCGATGCCGCCGCTCACGCTGGCGAATGTGTACGCGACCATCGCGGCCAATGGGAAGTGGTGCCCCCCGACCCCCATCGAGTCCATCACCACCGCGGCCGGCAAGAAGATCAAGCTGCCGGCCCCCAAGTGCAAGCAGGTGCTCGACCCGAAGATCGCCGCCGGTGCCGATGAACTCCTGCGCGGCGTCATCTCCGGGGGTACCGGCACGGCCGCCGGAATCGGCCGGCCCGCCGCGGGCAAGACGGGAACCCACGAAGGGCACGCTCAGTCGTGGTTCGTCGGGTACACCCCGCAACTGGCGACGGCGGTATACGTCGGCACTCCGATCCAGCAGAAGGAAATGGACGGGATCAACATCGGTGGCGTGTATTACGGCAGCGTCTTCGGTGGGACGATCGCGGCGCCGCTCTGGGGTCGGATCATGGGGTTTGTCACCCAAGGGATGCCGATCGAGTCCTTCCCGGCGGTCGACTACAAGATTCTTTACGGCGACCAGGTCGGGGTCCCCAGTGTCGCCGGTCGATCTGTCGCCGATGCCACGGCGATCCTGCGCTCCGCCGGCTTTGACGCGGTCGTGGGCGGGACTATCCAGTCGACAATCCCGGCGGGTCTGGTCGGGGGCACCGCTCCCTCTGGCACCGCGGCTCGGGGTACGACCATCACCCTGCTGACCTCGACCGGCTACGTCCCGCCCCCGCCGCCACCCCCGACGTCGAACCGCCCGACCTCTTCATCCACGTCCAGTTCGAGCTCCGCGTCGAGCACCCCGGCACCCACGACGTCGTCCACGCCGAAACCGACGACGCCCAAGCCGACGACGCCGAAGCCCAAGCCAACCGGGACTTTGACGCCCCGGGGCTAGTCCGGCAACCACCGAGGGCCGGGGCTGAGTCGACCGGGGACCGCATCGCCCGGGCCAGCACAGCCCCGGGCCACAGCGGACAGGGCGGCGACGTCAGCGCGTCAGTCGTTGCTTGACGATGGCGGCAACCGCGCCACCGTCGCCGCGTCCGGCGATCTTGGGCTGCACCGCCTTCATGACTTGGCCCATCTGCGCGGGCCCGGTGGCGCCGGTCTCGGCGATGGCCGCGTCGACCAATTCAGTGATGGCGGCCTCGTCGAGTTGCTGGGGCAGGTAGTCCTGCAGGACCGCGAGTTCGCCGTTCTCCGTGGCCGCGAGTTCCGGGCGTCCGGCCTGCTCGTATGCCGTTGCGGCTTCACGCCGCTTCTTAGCCTCCTTAGTCAGCACCGCCTGGACCTCGTCGGCGCTCAGGTCGTGATGGGCGCCCGCGGCTTCGGCGGTGGTGATCGCGGTGAGCGCCATCCGCAGCGTCGCGGACCGCACCCTGTCGCGGGCGCGCATCGCCTCGTGCAGGTCGGACTGGAGCTGTGCCTTGGTGACCGTCATACGGCCAGTGTCCCAGGCGTCCGCGAGATTAATCGCTTGCCTGAGAGACTGGGCAGATGCATCCGATCCTTCGCTCGATCACCGGACTCGGCGCGCTCGGGGCGGCCGGACTGGCCTACGCGAGCGTGATCGAACGCAATGCGTTCGTGCTGCGGCGCTTCACCCTGCCGGTGCTGCCCGCCGGCGCCGACCCGCTGACCGTGGTGCAGATGAGCGATATGCACCTGGTGCCTGGTCAGGGGCGCAAGATCGCCTGGGTGCGGCGGCTGGCCGAGCTTAAGCCCGATCTGGTCATCAATACCGGCGACAACCTGGCGCACGAGCGCGCGGTGCCGGAGGCGGTGCGGGCGCTGGAGCCGCTCTACGACATACCGGGCGTCTTCGCCTTGGGCTCCAACGACTATTACGGGCCGAAAGCCAAGAATCCCGGCCGCTATCTGCTGCCCGACTCCCGCGTCGAACTCCAGGACGAGCACCGACTGCTCACCGAGGACCTGATCCGGTCGTTCACGCAGGATGCGGGCTGGCTGGATCTGGACAATGCCCGCGGGCGGCTGCAGGTCAAGGGACTGGAGATCGAGTTCGTCGGGGTCGACGATCCACACTTGGACCGGGATCGGTATGCCGAGGTCGCCGGCCCCCGCTCGCCGGGCACGGACCTCTTCCTCGGCGTGTGCCATGCGCCCTATCTGAGGGTGCTTGATGCGATGGCGAGCGACGGCGTCGATGCGATCATCGCCGGTCACACGCACGGCGGCCAGCTCTGCCTGCCCTGGTATGGCTCCCTGGTCACCAACTGCGATCTCGACCGCTCGCGGGCGAAGGGACTCTCGCGCTGGTGGCCGGGTGCCGGTGATGCGCCCTCGTCGGCCGCGCCGGAGGATGCCGCATACCTGCACGTCTCCGCTGGCCTGGGCACCTCCCCCTATGCCCCGGTTCGCTTTGCCTGCCGCCCGGAGGCCAGCGTTCTCACCCTGACTTCTCGCGGCTGAGGTGTCCGGCCCGAGTCATTCCTTGACCGGGGCGGGCGGGGGCATCACGATCGGCGGGTGCGTTCCGAGGCAGGAGTCAGCGTGGACTATGACGTCGTGGTGATCGGGTCGGGGTTCGGCGGCTCGGTGGCCGCGCTGCGGGCCGCGGAGAAGGGCTACCGAGTGCTCGTGCTTGAGGCCGGTCGGCGGTTCGCGGACGAGGATTTCGCGCGCACCAACTGGGATCTGCGGCGCTTCCTCTGGGCGCCGGTGCTCAAATGCTTTGGGGTGCAACGGATTCACAAGCTCGATGATGTGCTCATCCTCGCCGGGGCGGGGGTCGGCGGTGGCTCGCTCAACTACGCCAACACCCTGTATGTCCCGCCCGCTCCCTTCTTCCGCGATCGCCAGTGGGCCGGGATCACCGACTGGCAGGACGAGCTCGCGCCGCACTACGAGACCGCTTCCCGGATGCTCGGGGTGGTGACCAATCCGTGTGGCGGGCCGGCCGAGTGGGTGATGCGCGAGGCTGCCGAGGAACTCGGGGTCGGCGAGACGTGGCGCCGGACGCCCGTCGGGGTGTTCTTCGGGGAGCCGGGGGTGCGGGTGGCCGATCCCTATTTCGGTGGCGCGGGCCCGGCGCGGACCGGATGCACCCAGTGCGGCAATTGCATGGTCGGCTGCCGGGTCGGCGCCAAGAACACGCTGGTCAAGAACTATCTGGCGCTCGCCGAGCGGCTCGGGGTCCGGATCGAGCCGCTGCGCACGGTCGTCGACGTGCGGCCGGGGGTAGGACAAGAGGGGCAGACGGCATACCGGATCACCAGTGAGCGCACCGGGGCGTGGGTGCGGCGGGAGCGGCGCGAGATCGTCACCACGCAGGTCGTGATCGCAGCCGGCGCATGGGGCACGGGCCAGCTGTTGCACCGCTTGAAGCGGACCGGCGCGCTGCCGGGGCTGTCCGACCGGCTTGGGCGGCTCACCCGGACGAACTCCGAGTCGTTGCTGGGCGCCAGCGCGGTGCGGGTCCCGGCGGGCGGCGGGCTGGACCGCGGGGTGGCGATCACCTCCTCCTTCCACCCCGACACCGAGACCCACGTCGAGAACTGCCGCTATGGCCCGGGGTCCAATGCGATGGGTCTGCTGACCTCCGCGCTGGTGCCCGGGGATGCGCGGCGCAAGCTGGTCGCGGCCGCGCGAACCCTGCTGCGTGAACCTGGACAGATCCGGGCGTTGCTGCCCCGGCGTTGGTCGGAGCGCACGATCATCGCCCTGGTTATGCAGACCCGGGACAATTCCCTCGACGTATCCGCGCGGACCGGTCGCTGGCGTCGCGGGCTGACGTCGCGGCAGGGGCACGGCGAACCAAATCCCGCCTGGATCCCGGCGGGGCATCGAGCCGCGCAGACCCTGGCACGAGTGCTGCAGCGGTCCACCGGCGAGCGGGCGTATGCCGGTGGCAATTGGGGCGAGATCTTCGGTATGCCGATGACCGCGCACTTCCTCGGCGGCTCGGTGATCGGGGCGAGTCCGCAGGAAGGGGTCGTCGACCCCTACCACCGGGTATGGGGTTACCCCGGCCTGCACATCACCGACGGTTCCACGATCTCGGCGAACCTGGGCGTCAATCCGTCGCTGACCATCACCGCCCAGGCGGAGCGGGCAATGTCGTTGTGGCCCAACGCGGGCGAGCCCGATCCCCGGCCGGCGCAGGGGACGGCATACGAGCGGGTGGCGCCAGTTGCGCCCCGCAACCCGGCGGTTCGGCAATTCACTGGGGTCGCGATGAGTCGGCCGGCGTCCGACTGAGCTCGGTCGCTGGGTCGTCGCTTTAGGCGTTCGCGGCAGGCCCCTGGCCCCGATTTCGGGGCTCTCCCCCGCCTGGGTTATCCTGTGCTGTCGCCATCCGAGCGGGTGGCGACGACCCGTGGCGCCAGCCGCGGGCAGCCACGGGGTGTGGCGCAGCTTGGTAGCGCGCTTCGTTCGGGACGAAGAGGCCGCAGGTTCAAATCCTGTCACCCCGACCATCAGAAAGTATGCCTGACCTGCGGAAATGCAGTACACCCAAGTCGGGCCGTACTCGCACGCGGCCCGGGTCAGTTGGCGGGCTCACCGAAACCCCGGCGCGTAAGGAACGAGTAGAAGTCCTCGGCCTCAGCCGTGACGGCGCCGCTCTCACGGTCGCGGAACGAGACTTGCTCCTCGCATCGACCGTCCCGGCAGGTGAACCCCCAGTAGTCACCCGTACCGACTGGCGCGACGGCGACGAAGTCGGAGGCGTCCACCGATGAGTTGGCGCTATACAGGTCCTCGGGACTTTGCGCCCCACCGTTCACTGGGGCACACGTCTAGAAAGAGCAACCGACCGCCGCCGTGCTCGCGCAGGAACTCGCGGTGCTGCTCGGCAAGGCGAACCCCGATGCCGGTCTCGAATGCAGCGATCTCGTCCTCGGTGGCTGGAACGAGATCGATCGGTTCCACACCCGGATGGGGCGACGGGTTCGCGGCCCGAGCAGCCTCGAATCTGCGCTCAAACTCGGCCTTCTCCATCCGCGGCCTCCCTGAATTGGTCGTGTCACAGTCTGCGGGAAGTGACCCCATCCCCGCTCTTGGGATGCGCACCGTAAGACTCGCCGCAGTCGCGCTACCGCTTCTGGCGCAACCCGCCCCCGAGGTCCATTGACCTCAGGCGCGGCGCGGGAACTGCCCGAAGTCGGTGGGGCGCTTGGCCTTGTAGGCCTCCCGGCCTTCCCGCGCCTCCTCGGTGGAGTAGAAGAGCAGGTTCGCGTCGTGGGCCAGTTGCTGCAGGCCCGCCATACCGTCCTGCGAGGCGTTAAAACTGGCCTTCATCAGGCGCAGCGCAAAGGGCGACTTGTCCAGCATCTCCCGGCACCAGCGCACGGTCTCCGCCTCAAGTTCGGCCAGCGGGACCACGGTGTTCACCAGGCCCATCTCGCGGGCCTCCTGGGCGTCATACATGCGGCACAGGAACCAGATCTCCTTGGCCTTCTTGACCCCGACCTGCTCGGCCAGCAGCGCCGCACCATAGCCACCGTCGAACGACCCGACGCGGGGGCCGACCTGGCCGAACTGCGCATTGTCGGCGGCGATCGTCAGATCGCACAGCAGGTGCAGGATGTGGCCGCCGCCCACGGCATACCCGGCGACCATGGCGACGACCGGCTTGGGCAGGCGGCGCATCTGGATCTGCAGATCGGTGACGTGGAAGCGCCCGACCGACCCGGCCTTGCCCGGCTCGGTCAGATAGCCGGTGTCGCCGCGCACGTTCTGGTCGCCGCCGGAGCAAAAGGCGTCCGGGCCCTCGCCCGTGAGCACGACGACCCCGACGCTGCCGTCCTCGCGCGCGTGCGTGAAGGCATCGGAGATCTCCATGATCGTCTGCGGCCGGAAGGCGTTGCGCACCTGCGGGCGGTTGATCGTCACCTTGGCGATGCCGTCTTCGCTGTGCTCATAGCGCACATCCTCGAAGTGCTCGAATCCCGGCACCGCAGTCCAGGTCACCTCGGTCGAATATTCCTTGTTGCCCAACGGTCGCGACATACTCGCGAGTCTAGGCAGTCGTTCCGCGCGCCCCGAACTCCCGTATGCCGCCCCTGACCTATGCCAGGGTGGCCCGTATGCCGCCCGCCCCCCTCGGCCCATCCGCTCGCTCCGCGGTCCCCCCGTTCACCGTGATGACCGTGCTGCAGGCAGTCACCCAGGCCCGGGAGGAGGGCCGGGAGGTGATCAGCCTGTGCGCCGGCGAGCCGGGACAGGGTGCGCCCACGGCGGTTCGGGACGCCGCGGCCGGGGTGATGACCGAGCGGATCCCGCTGGGCTACAGCGAATCTCGCGGCATACGTCCCCTGCGTGAGGAACTCGCCGGGCATTACCGGCGCTGGTATGACCTCGATCTCGACCCGAATGATTTCTGCGTGACCACGGGCAGTTCGGGTGCCTTCCTGCTGGGCTTCCTCGCCGCCTTCGATGCCGGCGACCGGGTGGCGGTCGCGCGGCCCGGCTACCCGGCATACGTCAACATCCTGCGCTCCCTGGGCTGCGAGGTGGTGGAGCTCGACACCGGCGCCGAGGCCCGTTTCCAACCCACGGTCGACCTGCTCGCCGCCGCCCACGCGACCTCCCCGCTGGCCGGTCTGATCATCGCCAGCCCCGCCAATCCCACCGGAACCATGGTGCGGGACAAGGAATTCTCCGCGATCCTCCAGTGGTGCCGCGAAGCCGGCGTCCGGGTGGTCAGCGACGAGATCTACCACGGCGTCACCTACACCGGCTCGGTCGGCACGTGCGCTTGGGAGCACGACCGCGCCAGCATCGTGATCTCCTCGTTCAGCAAGTTCTGGGGGATGACCGGCTGGCGGCTGGGCTGGATGCTCATGCCCGCCGACCTCGCCGACCGGATCGACGCCCTCGCCGGCAGTCTGGCGCTGTGCGCGCCGGTCCCCGCCCAGCACGCCGCCATCGCCGCCTTCACTCCGCAGTCGTATGCCGAGGGCGAGCACGCGGTGGCCGAGTTCGCGGTGGCCCGCGGTCTGGTCCTCGATGCCCTCCCGCGGCTGGGCTGGCGCTACGTCGCTCCCGCCGACGGCGCCTTCTATGTCTATGCCGGGATCGCGGATGTCCTTGGCCCGTATGCCGATTCGGTCGCCTGGTGCCAGGCCCTGCTCGAACAGCAGGATGTCGCGCTGACGCCCGGCGTCGACTTCGACGCCGCCCACGGTGGCACACATATCCGACTGTCCCTGGCCGCCGGGGCCGCCGCCGTCAGCATTGCCTTGGACCGGATCGCCGAGTTCACCGCCCGCCTGGGCTGACTCCACCCACCCTCCGCACCGGTCAATCTGGTGCGAGTTCAGCCCTGAGCCGGCGTCAGCTCCCGCAGACCCGGCACGACCTGCTCGGCGAAGGTGCGCAGGAAGCGCTCCTGGTCGTGTCCCGGGCCGTGGAAGACCAAGTGGTCGAAACCGAGGTCGGTATAGAACTTCACCGCCTCGACCACCTCCTGGGGATCGGCGCTGACGATCCAGCGCTTGGCGACCTGCTCGATCGGCAACTCGTCCGCCACCCGCTCCATCTCAGCCGGGCTGTGGATCGAGTGTTTCTGCTCGGCGGTCAGCGAGAGCGGCGCCCAGAAGCGCGTGTTCTGTAGTGCCAGTTCGGGATCCGGATCCCAGGACAGCTTGATCTCGATCATCCGCTCGATCGGCTCGCCCGCCCGTCCGGCCTTCTCTCGACCCTCCGCCACCGCCGGGATCAACTCGTCGGCATAGAGTTCGCGGCCCTTGCCGGAGGTGCAGATGAAGCCGTCGGCGACCCGGCCGGCATACCGGGCGACCATGGGCCCGCCCGCGGCGACGAAGACCGGGATCGGCTGCTCCGGGCGATCGAAGATCCGCGCGTCCCGAGTCCGGTAATAGTCGCCCTCGAAGGTCACCGACTCCTCGGTCCACAACTGGCGCATCAGCTTGACCGCCTCGCGCAGCCGGGCGAAGCGTTCCTTGAACTCCGGCCACTCCTGCACCGAGCCGACCGCGATCTCGTTGAGCGCCTCACCTGAGCCGACCCCGAGGAAGATCCGCCCCGGCGCCAACAGCCCCAGCGTGGCGAACTCCTGCGCCACGACCGCCGGGTTGTACCGGAAGGTCGGCGTCAACACCGAGGTCCCCAGCGTCACCCGTTCGGTACGCCCGGCGAGAAAACCCAACCACGCCAACGCATTCGGCGCATGTCCGCCTTCCAGCCGCCACGGCTGGTAGTGATCGGAGATGGTCACGCTGTCGAGGCCGACTTCCTCCGCCAGTTGCCCGTATGCCGCGAGCTCCCCCGGCCCGAACTGCTCGGCGGACGCCTTGTATCCCAGCTTAAGCATGGTCACTCCTTCACGATCGCGTCGAGTTCCACCTCGACGACCCAGCGCTCATCGAGCAGCGCGGACACCACGACCATGGTGCTCGCCGGTCGCACCGTGGCAAAGACTTCGCCATGCACCGATGCGCCTGGACCGAAGGGTCCGAGTCCACGTCGCCATCCGGCCATACCGGGGCCGTCCCGCTCACCGCGACCTGGTTGCCCACCCGAACCGCCCGGCTGAAGCCGATGGTGGCCTCATACGGGGAGGCAGACGAGGCTTGCCGACGCTCGGCGCTCATAAGCGCACCACGATCTGTTTGTCCCACACGGAGTTTCAGCGCTGACCGAGATCGGCGAGCAGCGTCTGGAACCACTCCTGGCTAGGGTCGAAGGCCTTGGCGCCCTTGATCCGGGGGAATTCGATGGCGCGCAGTTCGTCGCCGCGCTCCTCATCCTGGCCGACGACGCCGCTCTCGCCGCGCAGCGCCGCGTCCACCGCGAAGTCGGTGCAACGCTTGATCAGCTCAAGGTCCTCGTCATTGGCCGCGGCGGACCGGGAGAAGTAGCCGCTCTTTTGCACCATGGTCTTTTCGGCGCCGAGCAGGGCCGCGAACTGCTTGGCGAACCAGGCGCCCGGGTTCACCTTGTCGAGCTGCACATGCCCGAACGGGTCCACCGGCACCGTCTCACCGGCCGCGGTCAGCTCGGCAACGACCTCACTCACCCCGGCACCCTCGGACAGGAAGATGTTGACGCACCCGATCTCGTCCATCACCGTGCGCAATCGGGCTCCCTCGGCGGCGATATCGATCGGCAGCTCGGGGACGAAGACCGCGTGCACATCCCACCGCTCACGACTGGTGCCGATACCCGGCACGAACTCCTGCTCACCAACCCAGGCGTGATAGCGGCGGGCGGTCTCCGCGGTCAGCCAGCCGCAGTGACGCCCCATCACCTCGTGCACGATGAGCATCCGCGGATTGGAGCTGTGCTCGCCAATGATGTTCTGCGCGTAGCGAGATCCCTGCTCGGCCGCGGTCCACGCACCCAGGCTCTGGCGGATCGGGATGATGTCATTGTCGATCGTCTTGGGCAGCCCGACGACCTGCAGTTCGTAGCCATTGGCATGCAGGTATGCCGCGAGATCCGCCGCGGTCGTATTGGTGTCGTCGCCGCCGATCGTATGCAGCACGTCCACCCCGTCGCGGGTCAACTGCTCCGCCGCGACCTGGAGCGGATCCTGGCCCTCAGCCACGAGGCCGCGCTTGACGCAGTCCGCGACATTCGTCAGCTTGACCCGCGAGTTGCCCAGCGGGCTCCCGCCGAAGCGGTGCAGCAGATGCGCACCGGCCCGCACGTCCTCGGTCACCGGGATGGAGGTGCCGGTGAGCAGCCCGGCGTAACCGTCGAGATAGCCGATGAGCTCGACTTCCGGCGCCAGCTCGGTATACCGCTCGATCAGCCCGCCGACGGCGCTGGACAGACAGGGCGCCAGGCCTCCGGCAGTGAGCATTGCGACCTTGCGAACGGGCATGGGAGGGAGACCTTTCGACGCAGGCGTATGAGGATCCAGGCCCCATCTTGTCACTTCCGGGATGCTGCCGACAGGTCATCCCAGCCACGCCGCCGGGGCGCTGCGGGACTCCTAGCCGGGAGGGTTCAGGACACGCCGCAGGGGCGGGCGACGGTGTCCGGGACCGGTGCCGGGCGCGGCGCCGGTTCCGGGATCTCGTCCACCGGTGTCAGGTCGGCGAACCGGTTGCCCAACACCACATCCAGGCTGGCGTCGGCGCGCTCATCGCGCACCAGCCGGGCATCGGGCAGGTGCTGCTTGAGCACGGCAGCGGCCTCGGCGCCCTCGGACCCCAGCCGAATCACCACGGAGTCATTGGGCAAGAAGGCAGCGAGCGGGTCATTGCCGCTCTCCTCCACCGCGAACCCACGATTCCCGAGCTGTTGCGCGACCTGCCCCGCCAGCCCCTCCCGGTATGTCGTGTTGAAGACCCGCAGCGTGATCTCTGACGGCAGCGGGGGCGGCGGTGGGTCGACATACGACATACCGGTGAAGCCGTAACCGATCACCAATTCGACATTGTCGCCGGAGCGGCCGTCATTCCACGGCTTGGCGCCGGGGATCTGCTGGGCAACCAGCAGCGCCTGGTCCAGGCCGGCGGGCCCGTGGTAGACGAGCGCCGCGCGCTTGACGTAGACCCCGTCCGGCGCATTACCCACACCTTTGATCCGGAAGCCCCGCTTGGTCAGGGTTTTGGCGACGGACGCACCCTCACCCGGGGTCTCGTTGGAGTTCTGGACCTTGATGGTGAAGGAGTCCCGAGCCGGCGCGGCGACGATCGTGGGCGGGCACGGCGGGGCGGGCTTGCGGGTCAGCAAGCCGGCGCTATAGGCGCCGCCGACGCTGACCGTGCCGATAATCAGCCCCGGCAGAGTGACGAGCAGAGCAAGCCGCCGACGCTGGCGTCCCCGGAAGTTCCGGCGCGCCCGCTCGGGTACGTCGGGAACGGTCGGCATGGCTCGGTCCTTCCGGTATGGCTGCTGCTACCGGGATCATTTTGTCCCAACAGTCACACCAAGCACCAGTGCCACTCAAGTCACAGAAGTGAACTTTGGTAACAATGTGGCGACGCCCCACGGAGAGGGCGACGCCGGCGGACCGGGGTCAGCGGCCGGTGCCGCCGTAGACGACCGCCTCGGCGTCCGAGTCCAGCCCGAATGCCGTGTGCACGGCCCGCACCGCGTCGTCGAGGCGGTCGGAGCGGGTGATCACCGAGATCCGGATCTCCGAGGTGGAGATCATCTCGATGTTGATGTCGGCGTCCGAGAGCGCCCGGAAGAAGGTGGCCGAGACGCCGGGGTTGGACCGCATACCGGCCCCGACCAGGGAGATCTTTCCGATCTGGTCGTCATACTGCAGGGAGGCGTAGCCGACCGAGGCCTGAATGCGCTGCAGCGCCTGCATCGCCGACGGGCCGTCGGTCTTGGGCAGGGTGAAGGAGATATCGGTCAGGCCGGTCTCGCTGGCCGACACATTCTGGACGATCATGTCGATATTGATCTCCGCTTCGGCGATCGCGGCGAAGATCTGCGCCGCCATACCGGTCTGGTCGGGGACACCGACCACGGTGATCTTGGCCTCGCTGCGGTCGTGGGCGACACCGGTGATCAGGGGGGCTTCCACGAGTTCTCCTTCGGGCGCGGGCGCATCGGTGACAAAAGTGCCCTCCTTGTGCGAGAAGGAGGACCGGACATGGATGGGGATGCCGAAGCGGCGGGCGTATTCGACGCTGCGCAGGTGCAGCACCTTCGAGCCGCAGGCGGCCAGCTCAAGCATCTCCTCGCTGGAGATTCGCTCAACCTTGCGGGCTGCGGGGACGATGCGCGGGTCGGCGGTGAAGACGCCGTCCACATCGGTGTAGATCTCGCAGACATCGGCACCCAAGGCGGCGGCGAGCGCGACCGCGGTCGTGTCCGAGCCGCCGCGGCCGAGGGTGGTGATCTCCTTGGTCTCCCGCGAGACGCCCTGGAAGCCGGCCACGATGACGATGTGGCCTGCGGTGATCGCCTCGGTGATCCGGCCGGGCGTGACGTCGAGGATCTTCGCCTTGCCGTGGGTGGTGTCGGTGATCACCCCGGCCTGGCTGCCGGTGAATGAGCGCACGCTGTGGCCCTGGTCGGCGATCGCCATGGCCAGCAGCGCCATCGAGATGCGCTCACCGGAGGTGAGCAGCATGTCCAGCTCGCGCGGCGGCGGCAGCGGGCTCACCTGCTGAGCGAGATCGAGCAGTTCGTCGGTGGTGTCGCCCATGGCGGAGACGGCCACCACGACGTCATTGCCGGCCTTGCGGGTGTCGATGATCCGGCGCGCGACGCGCTTGATGCTCTCGGCGTCGGCGACGGAGGACCCGCCATACTTCTGCACGACGATCGGCACGATGCGCCTTCCAACTCGGGGGGTGCGGGATTGCGCGTCCACTGTAATAAGCGGCTCATCCCGCGCCGTTCACTTCCGTATGCCGGACGCGCCAGCCCGGGGCGCCTCAGGGGTGGAGCGCGTCGAACTCGGCCTCGGAAACCACGTCCGCATCGGCGTCCAACCGGACGTGCCCGACCAGGCCGGTGAGCACCCGCAGCGCCATCGCACCGCGCTCGCCCCAGTCGGACAGGTAGCTGAACTGCCACCACCACAGGGCCTCGGCGACATTTCCGCGCTCCAGATGGCGCAGGCCGTGATCCAGCGCGGCGGCGATGACGGCCAGATCGCTCGACAGGGAACCGGAGGTCAGTTCGGCGCTGGTGACCGGATCGATGAGGTCGGCATAGTCGTCGATCCCCTCGAAGGTGTGGGCGATTCCGGAGCGGAAAGCCTCCAGGTCAGCTTCCGGGCCGTCGTCGGGCTCGTACCGATCGGGCAGCACGATGTCCTGGACCGCGCCAAGCCGCGCGCCCATCACCAACACCTGGCTGACCGCCAGCAGGCTGATGGACAGGGCTGCCTCGGGGGCGGCACCGGAGGCGACCTCCGTGATCGCGTCGTGGAAGATCCGGGCGTCCTGGGCCGAGAGCTCGGCCAGGGTGGTCAAGTCGTCGTCAGGCATCGAGCAGTCTCCGTCCTTCGAAGGCCCGACCGAGGGTGACCTCGTCGGCATACTCCAGATCGCCGCCGACCGGCAGACCGGAGGCCAGCCGGGTCACCCGCAGGTCATCGTGATGCTTGAGTTGCCGGGCCAGGTATGACGCGGTCGCCTCCCCCTCGATATTAGGGTCGGTGGCGATGATCACCTCGGTGATCTCTTCGGAGCCGAGGCGGGCCATGAGTTCGGCGACCCGCAACTGCTCGGGACCGATGCCGTCGATGGGGCTGATCGCGCCGCCGAGCACGTGATAGCGCCCCTTGAACTCCCTGGTGCGCTCGATGGCGACGACATCCTTCGGCTCTTCCACGACGCAGATCGCATGGGCATCGCGTCGAGGGTCGGCGCAGATTCGGCACAGCGCGCCCTCGGCGACATTCCCGCAGCGCGTGCAGAAGGTGACCTTGACCTTGACCTCGCTCAGGGCGGTGATCAGCCGCTGGACGTCGGCGCTATCCGCTTGCAGCAGGTGGAACGCGATCCGTTGCGCGCTCTTGGGCCCGACCCCAGGCAACTGCCCCAGCTCATCGATCAGGTCTTGGACCACTCCCTCATACACATCCGCCAGCGTATGCGGTGGCACCGACAGCCACGACCGCTGCGCCGGGGAGGTTGCCGAATGGGTAGTGCTACTTACGCGGCGGATCGGTGCCGCGGCCTACCGTCAGTCATGGCGATCACGCGTTCCCGGCCGGTATGGCGTCGGCTCGCCCCCGCCGGGCTCGATCAGGGTGGGCCGGACTGGGCGAGATCGGCCAGGGTGGGGTCGGCCTGGGCGGTGTGGGGCAGAGTCGGGTTGATCGCGCTTGGTCTAGGTGCGGTGAGCGGGTGCCTGGGGGATCCGCCGCCGGATCCGGCCGAGGCGCCGATCGAAGTCGTTGTGGAGAAATGCGATCTCAATCGGGAGTCGGTTGCCGCCGGGACCCACGAGGTAACCGTCGTCGGGACGGGTGTCGTTGTGGTGACCGGCCCGGGTGACGGTCCGCAGGTGCTGCGGCTGGAGGGGCCGACCGGGCAGCCGGGAACCTGGAGGAGTGAGCCAGCCGGGCTCTTACCGGGTGACCTGCGAGACGGGTGTGGAACGAACCGCGACTCTGACCGTGACCGGCTGATAAGCGGGCCGGCTCAATCGTCGGTGGCTTCCCGCCAAATGACGGTGCCGCCCAGGACGCGTTCGACCACCGGCTGCCCAACCTCGCCCAGATCGGCCAGATCCTCGTCGTCATCGCCGACCAGGTCTTCGTCGGCCATCCCCGCATAGGGCGAGTCGGCCAACGCCGCGAGGTCCGGCGATGATTGCGCGCGGGAAAGGGTATCGGGGCCACCGGCCGGGGTCGCTTGGGCCGGGCCTGGTCGGGTCGCGGGTGTGTCGTTTCGGCCCTGGCGTCGCTCGCCTGGTCCGTCGGCGCCGGGCGCCCGGTCATCCGAGCCGGGCGCAGAGCCAGCCCGGGTCCCACTTCCCGGGCCAGACCGGCTCGGCGAGGGCGAGCCGCTGGCATTCACGTCGGAGCCGTTACCCGGCGCACCGTTCGTTGTGGCCGAGTCCGCCTGGGTGGCCCAGGCAGGTGCTCCGCTGGTTGGCGCATTGCCCCAACCGGTCCCCGGATCCGACCAGTCCTGAGCCGCGGCACGCCGCAGCCCTTCATCGCCTAGCGCCCCGTCGCTTGCCGCCCGCGCGGGTCCCTGGGGTGCTGGCGCTCGGCCAGCGGTCGCCTGGGGTTCAGATGCCTCGGGTCCAGTGGCTCGCTGTCCCGGGCCTGGTGATCCGGAAGTTTGACGTACTATCGCTGGCCGCGCATCCGGCGGACCATCAACGGGCGGCTGCTCTGCCCCCCAGTCATCCGGCGGCGGGGCCAGCTCTGCCCAGTCGTCGGCGGGTGGAGCAGACCGCCCCGACGGCGCATTGCCACCGGTTGCAGACCCGCCCGCGCCGGTTGTTTGCCCACCGGAGGACACCGGGCCGCCCGCGCTATACCCCGGGCCTCCGGCGCCTGGGCCACCGGACCCGCCCGGAACCTGGCCGGTCACGCCCTCGACCCGCGCATCCACGCCGAGGACGTCGATCAGGGCCTGCCGGACGATCTCGGAGTGAATACCGGCCCGGAAGGTGTTGGTCAGACCGGTGGTGCCGATGGCCAGGGTGAGCTTGTGTCCGTCGTACTCCTGGATCTGGGCGTGGTCGGACAGGAAGGTCCAGGTAGTGCGCTTCAGCGTGTAGATGCGGGCCAGCACATCGGGCCATGCTCGGCGCAAGGCGTGGACGTCCAGGCCACCCGGGCCCTTGGGCGGCGCGTCGGTGGCCGGGCCGGCAACTGTCTCGGGCGATGGGCCCATGGAGATTCGGGGGCGGGGGCCAGCGGGGCGGGCCTGCGGCGGCGAGGCCTGCACATTGCTCGGGCCACCGGCACGGTCAGCCCCCCCGGGCTGCTCCGCCTCGGCGGGGTGTGCGCCGCGGGGTTCGCCACCGCGAGCACCCCCACCGCGCGCCTGGTGCCCGAGACGATCGGCACCCCCGCGGTCAGCCCCGGCACGATCTGCCACTGGCCGGTCAGTCACTGGCCTTTCCGCGGTTGGCCGGTCCACTGCAGGCCGATCGACGGCAGGCCGGTTGGAGGTGGGCCGAACGCCTTCCTGGACCGTCCGGCCCGCCGCGGACCCGTCCGCGTCCGGTGCACCCGGCCCGGCCCCAGCGACCGGCCCGCCACCCGCGACCGGACTGCCAGCGGCAAACGAACTCGGGGACGACTGGTCGCCAGGCGCACCGGTGGGCACGCCGC